>WBZU01000133.1_pt1 | contig 76697 bp, 77 predicted proteins | sample 5204311 | NCBI WGS metagenome assembly WBZU01 (sample SAMN12344359, study PRJNA552823) | activated sludge metagenome | biome: Activated sludge suspended growth; feature: Nitrification reactor; material: Wastewater; isolation source: activated sludge from nitrification reactor of wastewater...
CTGCGCATCCGCATCGAAGTCGAGGTGCCGGCCGGCGGCCTGGCCGTGCAGGCCGACCCGGGGCAGCTCGAGACGGCGCTGCTGAACATCGCGATCAATGCGCGCGACGCGATGCGCGACGGCGGCACGCTGCGCTTCCAGGCCGAACCCTGCACCACGCTGGCGCCGGCGCTGCGCCATGCGCTCGAGGAACCGGACGCCGCCGGCGGGCGCTTCGTCGCGATCAGCGTGGCCGACACCGGCACCGGCATGAGCGACGCGGTCAAGGAGCGCGCCTTCGAGCCCTTCTTCACCACCAAGGAGGCCGGCCGCGGCACCGGCCTCGGGCTGAGCACGGTCTACGGCTTCGCGCGCCAGTCGCACGGCACGGTGGCCATCGACAGCGCGCCCGGGGTCGGCACCACGGTCACGCTGCTGCTGCCGCAGCCCGCGCAGCCGGCGCCGGCCGACGCCCGCGCGGCGGCCGCGCCGCCGCCGCCGCACCCCGGCCTGGCGGTGCTGCTGGTCGAGGACGATGCCGACGTGCGCGCGGTGCTGGTCGACTTCCTCGAGGCACTGGGCTGCCGCGTCCAGGCCGCGGCCAGCGGCGAGCAGGCGCTGCTGCTGCTCGACGATCACCCTGAACTCGACCTGCTGCTCAGCGACATCGCGCTGGGCGCCGGCATGCGCGGCAACCGCCTGGCGGCGCAGGCGCAGCAGCGCCGGCCGCGGCTGGCGGTGCTGCTGATGTCAGGCTATTCGATCGAGTCGATCGCGGCCGACCGCGAGGCCCCGCCCCACTGGGAGCTGCTGCGCAAGCCCTGCACGCGCGACGAGTTGGCCGCGGCGATCGCGCGGGCCGTGGCGGCGCGCCCGGCCGCCTGAGCCGCCCGGCCCGCCGCGCTGCGGCTACTGCAAGGTGACGCTGGCCGGCGTCAGGCTGCGCTGCACGAAGTCGGCCAGCGCCTGCAGCCGCGGAATGCGGATTTCGCGCCGGCCCTTTTCGACGAACTCGATCAGCCCGCAGCGCGCCAGCCGCGACAGCGAGCGGCTGACGGTCTCGAGCGTCATGCCGAGGTAGTTGCCGATCTCGGCGCGCGTCATGCGCAGCGTGATCTGGTCGGTGCGCAGGCCGCGCTTGGCCAGCGACTCGGCCCAGTAGCGCAGGAAGTCGGCCACGCGCGCATCGGCCGACAGCGTGCACACCGACATCAGCGAATCGCGGTCGCGCGCGATCTCGCGGCTCATCGCCTCGTGCACCAGCCGCAGCAGCGCGCTCTGGCCGGCGCATCGCGCCAGCACCTCGTCGTAGCGCAGCGTCCAGACCTCGCCGGTGTCCATCGCGACGGTGTCGCAGGTGTAGGCGCCGCCGGCGATGCCGTCGAATCCCAGCCAGTCGCCGCGGAACTTCAGCCCCACCACCTGTTCGCGCCCGTCGAAGGACAGGTTCACGACCTTGACGAAGCCCGAGTTCAGCACGTGCAGGTGCGCGAAGCGCTCGCCGGTCTGGTAGATCAGGTCGCCGGCGTGCACGATCCGCCGCTGCGGCATGAACTGCGCCTGCAGCAGCGCGAGCGTCTCGCTGATGTGCCGGCTGAATCGCTGGTTGGCATCACCGGCCCGCAGCGCGTCGCCGCAGGCCGTGCCGCCCGGCATGCGGCCGGCGGCGGGTACTGCGTCGGGGTCGAGCATTGCGGATCTCCTCGGTTGCGGTTGACGTGCGCGCCTGCCGCGCATGCTAGGCAGGCCGCGCGAACCCGCGCAGACCGCCGTGGATCACTCGGTAACACTGGGTAAACCGACGGTAACGGCAGGCGGTCGGCTCGTGCGGCAGCCCGGCTGCTTGACCCGCATCAAGGCGTCGCCGGCACGCTTCGCTAGGCTACATCGCCACCCTCGATCCACCCGCATCGACCCGGCGCCCACTGGCGCCGCCCCCAAGGCGCCCATGGGCCACACGACAAGATCCCACGAGCATCCGGCCTGCGCACCGCTGTCGGCTGCCCAGGCCGCTGCGCTGCTGGACAACGCCCGCGCACTGCAGCGGGCCGCGGGCAACGGCGATCGCCCGCTGCCGCTGCGCGGCAAGAACCTGGGGTTGTGGTGCGACGACGACCGCGAGCGCAGCGCCGCGCTGTTCCGCCGGGCGGCGAGCGAGCTCGGGGCGCATGTCGCGCACATCCGGCCGAACCTGGGCGAGGCCAGCAGCCTGCATGAGCTGCACGACACCGCGCGCATGCTCGGGCGCCTGTACGACGCGGTCGAGTGCCAGGGGCTGCCGGCGGCGCTGGTCGAGCGCCTGGCCGCCGAGGCCGAAGTGCCGGTGTTCGACGGCATCGCGCTGCCGCAGCACCCGACCGCGCTGCTGGCCGGCCAGCTCGACGGCGACAGCGAGGCCGACGACCGGCGCTGCTGGTTGCTGCAGGCGGCGCTGGTGGCCGCCGTCGGCTGAGAGGCTGAGCGGGCCGCTCAGCCCGCGGGCTTGCTCGCCTCGTCGAAGGCGGCGACCGCGCTGGCCGCGTACATCATCGACGGGCCGCCGCCCATGTAGGTGCAGACCGCCAGCGTCTCGAGCAGCTCCTGGCGGGTGGCGCCGTACTTGACCAGTGCCTTGGTGTGGAAGCCGATGCACGGGTCGCAGCGCGCCGCCACGCTCAGCGCCAGCGCGACCAGCTCCTTGGTCTTGCTGTCGAGCACGCCGGGCGAGATCGCCGCGCGGCTGAGTTCATTGAAGGCCTTCATCGCGTCGGGCGTGCCGCCGCGAAGCTCGCGCAGCTGCTTGGTGACGGCCTGCGTCAGGTCGTGGTAGCCGGTGGGGGCGGGTTGCATGATCTGCTCCTTGGGTCGGGTTTCAGGATTCCAGCCGATGGATGCCCATCAGCTTGAGCACGTACTTCTCGTACACCGGCTCGGAACTGCCGTTCTTCATCTTGTACATGAAGTACTTCTCGAAAGCGATCTTGGCCAGGTGCACCCACTTGCCCTTCTTGAACCAGTTGACGTTGCGCGGCGGGATCTGCGGCAGCGCGACGAAGGCCGCGCCGGTGTCGCCCATGTCGGCCAGGCAGATCGCGTTCCAGGTGCCCTTGCTCGTCGCCGGCTGGCCGGCCAGGTCGGCGGCAATGTTCTTCACGATCGCGGTGACCATGGTCTCGATCATGTAGCCGGTCTTGGGCGCGCCGGTGGCCACCGGCGTCGCTTCCACCGGCGGGATCGCCACGCACACGCCGGCCGAGAAGATGTTGCGGTACTTCTTGCTGCGCTGGTGCTCGTCGATCATCACGAAGCCGCGCGGGTTGCACAGCCCTTCGACGCCGGCGACCGCCTCGACGCCCTTGAAGGCGGGCAGCATCATGCTGTACTTGAACGGGAGTTCGTGCTCCTTCTTCACCTGGCCGGCCTCGTCGAGCTCGGTGACGAACATCTTGCCCGCCTCGACCTTGGTGACCTTGGCGTTGCAGATCCACTTGATGTCGTTGTTGCGGAACTCGCTCTCGAGCATCGACTTGCTGTCGCCGACGCCCCCCAGCCCCAGGTGGCCGATGTAGGGCTCGCTGGTCACGTAGGTCATCGGCACCTTGCTGCGCAGCTTGCGGCGCTTCAGGTCGGTGTCGACGATGAAGCTGAACTCGTAGGCCGGGCCGAAGCACGATGCCCCCGGCATCGCACCGATGATCGCCGGGCCCGGGTCCTGCACGAAGGCCTGGTACGCGGCGAACGCCTTCTGCGCATGGTCGACGGTGCAGATCGACTGGGTGTGGCCTTCGGGGCCGGAACCGGGCACCTCCTCGAACGCGAGCTTCGGGCCGGTGGTGATCACCAGGTAGTCGTAGGCGAGCGTGCTGCCGTCGGCCAGTTCGAGCTGGTTGCCGTCGGCATCGATGCGCGTGGCGCGCTGTGCGACGAAGTCCACGCCCTTCTTCGCCAGGTACGGCCGGATCGGGAAGGTGATCGCATCGCGCTCGCGCCAGCCGACCGCCACCCAGGGGTTCGACGGCACGAACTGGAAGTAGTCGACCGCGTTGACGACGGTGATGCGGTGGCTCTTGTCGAGCTTGTCGCGCAGCTCGTAGGCCGCGGGCATGCCGCCGGTGCCGGCGCCGAGGATCACGATGTGGGCCATGACCTGTCTCCTTGCGTGGGTGGGTGGGGGAATGCTTCAGCGTAGTTCATCGCGGCGGCAGCAGGTTCGCGTTCGCGAGCTGCAGTTGCGCTTCGTCAAGGCGGCCGGCCAGCGCCGCCAGGCGCAGACGGTCCAGCAGCAGGCCGACGCGCGCCTGCTGCAGCGCGAGCTCGGCCGCGGCGGCGTCGTTCTCGGCATTCAGCAGTTCCAGCGTCGTGCGGTCGCCGACCTGGCGCCCCAGCCGCGTGGCGTCCAGCCGGGAATGCGCCGCGCGCAGCGCGTCCTCGAGCGCCTGAAGCCGCGCGGCGCCCACCGTCAGCCCGAGCCAGGCGGCGCGGGTGGCCTGTGCCACCTGCTGCGCCTGCTGGTCGGATTCGGCCGAGGCCTTTTCGGCCAGGCGCAGCGCCTCGAGCTCGCGCGCGCCGCGCATGCCGCCGGTGTACAGCGGCACCGTCAGCTGCACGCCCACCATCGCGTTGCGCTGCGCGTTGGCAGCCGAGCCGAAATCCCCGTTGCCCGACAGCCGGTCCTGCGCGGCCATCGCCACCAGGTCCACCGACGGCGCGGCCATCGCGCCGTGCTTGGCCGCCTCCTGGCGGGCCGCATCGGTCTGGGCGGCCAGCAGCTGCAGCTGCAGGTTGCCGGCCTTGGCGTCGGCCAGCGTCTGCGCCAGCGGCGGCTGATCGTGCGCGGCCGCCGGGCTGCGCGGCAGCGCCAACGACTGCAGCTCGGCCGATCCCCACCCCGTCGCGTCGGCCAGCGCGGATTGCTTGAGCTCGAGCGCCGACTCGGCGGCCAGCACCTCGGCACGCACCGCCTCGGCGCGCGCCTGCGCCTCGTGGGTGTCGGTGACCGGCGCGTCGCCGAGCTTGAAGCGGTCGCGCGATTCGGTCAGCGCGCTGTTCACCGCGCGCTGCTGGCGTTGCAGCACCCGCAGCGACTCGGCCGCCAGCGCGGCGTCGAAGTAGCGCTCGACGGTGCGCAGCATCAACGTCTGCTGGCCGGCACGCCACTCCAGATCGGCCGCATCGGCCGCGATCTCCAGCTGGCGCCGGCCCGCATCGCGCTCGCGGCTGTACAGCGGCTGGCGCGCCTGCACCGACCAGCGCCACAGGTTGCCGCCGTTGACCGAGGTATCGAAGCGCGCGCCGTCGACGGTGCCGAAGCCGGGCGCGGAGAAGCGCGCGCCGCTGGTCGAGGTGTCGCCGCTGCCCCAGCCGGCGGCGCCGCTGAGCTGCACCGTCGGCCGCCACAGCGCCGCGCCCTGCTCGCGCCGCGCCGCGCCGGCATCGCGTGCCGCCTGCGCGGCGTTGAAGGCCGGGTCGTGCGCCTGCGCGGCACGCCAGGCGTCGACCAGGTCGGCCGCATGCGCCGTCGCGGCGGTGCCGATCAGCGCCAACGCGGCAAGCCTGGGCAGCATCGTTCTCATGCCGGCTCCGCTGCGTTCAGGCGCCTGCGGGCACGCCGAGCTTGCGCAGGATCGTCTCGAGCAGGCACCACTTCGTCAGCGCGCTCTGCATCAGGTTGGCGCCGACGAAGGCGGTGAACGCCAGCCACCATGGGCTGACGAACACCGGGCTGCCGGGAATGCCCAGCGCCAGCGACGCGAGGATGAAGAGGCCGGCGAGCAGGCGTACGAGTTGCCAGGATTTCATGACGGTCAGGCTCCTTGGAGTTCGGGTTTCGGAATCAGCTAGTGCAGGCGGCGCCGGTAGGCCACCCAGTACAGCAGCGGGATCACGACCAGCGTCAGCAGCGTGGAGACCAGGATGCCGAAGATCAGCGAGATCGCCAGGCCGTTGAAGATCGGGTCGTCGAGGATGAAGAAGGCACCGACCATCGCCGCGATCGCGGTCAGCAGGATCGGCTGCGCGCGCGTGATCGCCGACTGCACCACCGCGCGGTCGAAGGGCACGCCTTCGCGCAGCTGCAGGTTGATGAAGTCCACCAGCAGGATCGAGTTGCGCACGATGATCCCGGCCAGCGCGATCATGCCGATCATGCTGGTCGCGGTGAACGGCGCGCGCAGCAGCGCGTGCCCCGGCATCACGCCGATGATCGTCAGCGGGATCGGCGCCATGATGATCAGCGGCGTCAGGTACGAGCCGAACTGCGCGACCACCAGCAGGTAGATCAGCACCAGCCCCACCGCGTAGGCCAGCCCCATGTCGCGGAAGGTCTCGTAGGTGATCTGCCACTCGCCGTCCCACTTGACCGTGTAGGCGCGGTACGGGTCCGAGGGCTGGCGGATGAAGGTCTCGGCCAGCGTGCCGCCGCCGGGCGTGGCGATCGCGCCGACCGCGCGGCGCATCTCGAACATGCCGTACAGCGGGCTGTCGACGGCGCCGGCCATGTCGGCCACCACGTAGTGCACCGGCAGCAGGTCCTTGTGATAGATGGGCTGCTCGCGCAGCGAATCGCTGACCGTGACCAGCTCGCGGATCGGCACCATCCGGCCTTCGGCACTGCGCACCGTCAGCGCCAGCAGCGCGTCGAGGTCGCCGTGGGCCTGCGCCGGCAGCCGGATCGTCGCCGCCGCCGGGTACTTGCTGGCGTCGTGCAGGTAGGCGGCGGCCTCGCCGGCGAGCCCGGCGCGCAGCGTGGTCACGATCTCCTGCTGGGCGATGCCGAGCATCGCCGCCTTGCGCCGGTCCACCAGCAGCAGCGTGCGCGGCGCATCGGCGATGCCGCTGTCGTCGATGTCGACCACGCCCTCGGTCCGGGCGAACACGGCGCGCACCGCCTTCGCCACCTCGCGGCGGCCTTCGGCCTCGGGCCCGTAGATCTCGGCCACCAGCGGCGACAGCACCGGCGGGCCCGGCGGCACCTCGACCACCTTCAGGTTGGCGCCGTGCTTCGCGGCGATCTCCTGCAGCGCCGGGCGCAGCCGGGTGGCGATCGCGTGGCTCTGCTCGCTGCGGTGGTGCTTGTCGACCAGGTTGACCTGCAGGTCGCCGACCTCGCCGCCGGCGCGCAGGTAGTACTGGCGCACCAGGCCGTTGAAGTTGATCGGCGCCGCAGTGCCGGCGTAGGCCTGGTAGTCGGTGACCTCGGGCACCGTGCGCAGGTAGCCGCCCAGATCGTGCAGCACCGCCGCGGTGCGCTCCACCGGCGTGCCGGCCGGCATGTCGACGATCACCTGGAACTCCGACTTGTTGTCGAAGGGCAGCATCTTCAGCATCACCAGCCCGGTGGCCGGCAACGCCAGCGACACCGCGATCAGCGCCAGCACCGCCAGGCCCAGCAGGCCGCGGTTGCGCGCGCCGCGCTTCTCGTCGAGCAGCGCGGCGAAGATGCGCTCGAACACCGGCCCCAGCTTGGCCGCCAGCCCCTGCGGCTCGCGGTGGCCGCCCGCGGGCTTCATCCAGATGCGCGCCAGCCACGGCGTGACCACGAAGGCGATCGCCAGCGACAGCAGCATGCCCATGCTGGCGTTGATCGGGATCGGGCTCATGTACGGGCCCATCAGCCCGGTCACGAAGGCCATCGGCAACAGCGCGGCGATCACCGTCAGCGTGGCCAGGATCGTCGGCCCGCCGACTTCGTCCACCGCGCCCGGGATCAGCTGCAGCAGCGACTTCTCGGGATGCAGCTGCTGGTGGCGGTGGATGTTCTCGACCACGACGATCGCGTCGTCCACCAGGATGCCGATCGAGAAGATCAGCGCGAACAGCGACACCCGGTTCAGCGTGAAGCCCCAGGCCCAGCTGGCGAACAGCGTGACCGTCAGCGTCAGGATCACCGCGCTGCCGACGATCGCCGCTTCGCGCCGGCCCAGCGCGATGAACACGAGCGCCACCACCGCGCTGGTCGCGAACAGCAGCTTCTGGATCAGCTTGACGGCCTTGTCGTTGGCGGTGGCGCCGTAGTTGCGCGTCTCGGCCACCTCCACCCCGGCCGGGATCACGGTGTTGTGCAGCTCCTGCACGCGCTGCATCACCGCTTCGGCCACGTCGATCGCGTTCTCGCCCGGCTTCTTGGTCACGGCGATCGTCACCGCCGGAAATTCGCCGCCCCCTGCGCCGCCGCCTTCGCCGCCGATGCCGTGCCACACGTAGTGCGCCGGCACCGGTGGGCCGTCGGTCACCGACGCGACGTCGCGCAGGAACACCGGCTTGGCCCCGCGCACCGCGACGACCAGGTCGCCGACCTCGGCCGCGTCCTGCAAGAAGGGCCCGGATTCGATCGCCACCGCCTGGTTCGCGTAGATCAGCTCGCCCACCGGCGCACCCAGGTTGGCCGACACCAGCGCCTGGCGCAGGTCGGGCACGGTCACGCCCATCGCCGCCATCCGGGTCGGGTCGATCTCCACGCGCACCGCGCGCCCGGGGCCGCCGATCGTCGTGACCTCGCGCGTGCCGCGCACCCGCTTGATCTCGGCCTCGACGCTGTGCGCGACCCGCTCCAGGTCGTACGCGCCGACCGCGCCATCGCGGCTGAACAGCGTGAGCGTGACGATCGGCACGTCGTCGATGCCCTTGGGCTTGATAATCGGCGGCAGCACGCCCAGGCCGCGCGGCAGCCAGTCGGCGTTGCTGTTGACGGTGTCGTACAGCCGCACCAGCGCCTCGATGCGCGGCACGCCGACCTTGAACTGCACCGTGATCACCGCCATCCCCGGGCGCGACACCGACATCACGTGCTCGACGCCGGTGATCTGCGACAGCACCTGCTCGGCCGGCGTCGCGACCATCTGCTCGACGTCGCGCACCGACGCGCCGGGGAACGGGATCAGCACGTTGGCCATCGTGACGTTGATCTGCGGCTCTTCCTCGCGCGGCGTGACCAGCACCGCGAACACGCCCAGCAGCAGCGCCACCAGCGCCAGCAGCGGCGTGATCTGCGCCGACTGGAAGGCCGCTGCGATGCGGCCCGAGATGCCCAGGTTCTGCTTCATCGCCGGCGACTCACTGTGCGCGCGCCGCGGCCTGCGGATCGGCCACGACCTGCTCACCCGCCGACACGCCCGACAGGATCTCGACGCCGTCGGCCGTCGCCCGGCCCAGCCGCACCTGGCGCAGCACCGGCGCCCCCTTGGCACCGACGACGTAGACGCCGGTCATCTCGGCGCGGCGCACCACCGCCGACGCGGGCACCACCAGCCGCGGCGCCGCCCCGGCCGCCGCGGGCAGCCAGACGCGGGCGAACAGCCCGGGCCGCGGATCCCAGCCCGCCGGCAGCGGGATGCGCAGCTGCACCGTGTGCGTCTGCGGGTCGACCGTCGGCAGGATCTGCAGCTGGGTCGCGGTCAGTTCGCGCCGCTCGGCCGGCAGCGTCGGGAATTCGATCCGCACCTGCTTCGGGGGCGCGGCCAGCACCGACTGCGGCACCGCCGCCGTCACGCGCAGCGCGCCCGGCTCGTACAGCGTCAGCAGCGGCTTGCCCGGCAGCGCCATGTCGCCCAGCGCGGTCGGCACCTCGGCGACGATGCCGGCATAGGGCGCACGCACCACGTGCAGGCCCGATTGCGTGCCCGCCGCGCCGGCCTGCGCCAGCAGCGCCGCCGCCTGCGCCTGGGTCGCCTTGAACTGCGATTCGGCCCGCTCCAGCGCCGCCTGGCTGATGTACTGCCTGGCGTACAGCTGGCGCTGGCGCTCGACGTCCTTGGTCGCCACCTCGAGCATCGCCTGCGCCGAGCGCACCTGCGCCTGAGCGGCGCTGGCGTTCTGCTCGGCGGTGCGCGCATCGATGCGCACCAGCACCTGCCCGGCCTTGACCGCATCGCCGGCCTTGACCTCGAGCGCGGTGACCGCCCCCGCCACCTGGGCGGCCACCACCGTCTGGCGCACCGCCTCGACCACGCCGTCGTAGGCGCTGAAGCTGCCGCCGGCGCCGGCCGTGCGCACGGCCACCGTCGCCGGCGCAGCCGCCTGCACCGCCACTGCCGCCATCAGGCCTGCGGCGGCGGCCATCGCTTTGGATCGGATCGTCATCGGTCGGCCCCTGCTGCTCCTTCGGCACCGGCCCTGCCCGCCCCGCGAGGCCGCGGGGCTTGGCAGCGCATCCGGTTTTAGCTATTATTTGATCATGTACGCAAATAGTCAATAGCCGATGCAACCCCGCGACGCCCGTGCTTCCGCCGCTTCGGGCATGATGGTTGCATCGCCCAACCCCGAGTGCGCGCGCATGCAAGACCTGCCCAAGGAAGCGCTCGAACAGGTCGCGTCCTATTTCCAGGTGCTGTCCGACCCGACGCGGCTGTCGCTGCTGAACCTGCTGCGCGAAGGCGAGCACAACGTCGGCGATCTGGCGCAGCTCGCCGGCACCACCTCGGCCAACGTGTCGCGCCACCTGGCACAGCTGATGCGCCACGGCCTGGTGGCGCGCGAGGGCCGCGGCACCAGCGTGTACTACCGCATCGCCGATGCGTCGGTCTACCGGCTGTGTGATCTGGTGTGCGGCAGCCTGGCCCGCCGGCTCGACCAGGCCGCCGATGCGCGCGCGCTGTTCGCCGCTGCGCCGGGCGCCGCCGAGCCGGCCGGCCGCCGGCGTGCCGCGCGGGCCCCGCGCCGTGGTTGAGCTGGAGCGATTCGCCGCCGCGCAGGCGCCGGTGATCGCGCAGGTCGAGCGCGAACTGGCCGCCGGCGCCAAGACCAGCCACTGGATGTGGTTCGTGTTCCCGCAGCTGCGCGCGCTCGGGCGCAGCGCGGTCGCCAAGCACTACGGCATCGGGTCGCTGGCCGAGGCGCGCGCCTATCTCGCCCATCCGCTGCTGGGCGAGCGGCTGCGCGATTGCACCCGGCTGGTGCTGGGCGTGCGCACGCGCAGCCTCGAGCAGATCCTCGGCACGGTGGATGCAATGAAGTTCCGCTCGTCGATGACGCTGTTCGAGCGCGCGGCACCGCAGGAGCCGCTGTTCGCCCAGGCGCTCGCGCAATGCTGCGGCGGCGTGCGCGATCCGCTGACCCTCGAGCTGCTCGACCAGGAAGGCCCCGACCGATGAGCCCCGAACCCGACTTCAGCGACCCGGCCGGCACCTGGAACCAGCGCTTCGCCGGCGACGACTACCTGTTCGGCACCGAACCCAATACCTGGCTGCGCGAGCACGCCGGCGTGTGGGCGCCGGGGCAGCGGGTGCTGTGCGTGGCCGACGGCGAAGGCCGCAACAGCGTGTGGCTGGCCGGCCGCGGGCTGCGGGTGTCGGCCTTCGACATCGCCGAGGTCGGCCTGGCCAAGGCACGGCGCCTGGCCGCGGCACGCGGCGTCGCGGTGGACTTCCGGCATGCCGATTGCGACGGCTATGCGTGGCCGCGGGGCACGCTGGACGGCGTGGCCGCGATCTTCATCCAGTTCGCCGACCCGGCGCTGCGCGAGCGGCTGTTCGCGCGCATCGTCGACGCGCTCGCGCCGGGCGGCACGCTGGTGCTGCAGGGCTACACGCCGCGGCAGCTCGAGTACCGCACCGGCGGGCCGCCGATCGCGTCGCACCTGTACACCGCGGCGTTGCTGCGCGAAGGCTTCGCCGCGCTCGAGATCGCCGAGCTGCGCGAATACGACGCCGAGATCCACGAAGGCAGCGGCCACCACGGCCGCTCGGCGCTGATCGGCCTGGTGGCGCGCAAACCGGCGCTCAGATGATCCGCGAGAAGCGCTCGCGCTGCCGGTCGCTGTGCAGGTGGCGGTCGAACACCATCGCGATCGCGCGCACCACGTACCAGCCGGTGGGGCTGACCTGGATCGCGCGCGGCTCGAGCTCGAGCAGCCCCGCTTCGGCCATCGGCCGCAGCTGCTGCAGCTCGGCGGCGAAGTACTCGTCCATCCGGATCAGGTGCGCCAGTTCGATCGACTCGAACTCCAGGCGCCCCTGGCACATCAGCGCCATGATCACCGCGCGGCGCAGCAGGTCGTCGCGGTTCAGCGCGATGCCGCGCTGCACCGGCAACCCGCCCTGGCGCAGCGCGTCGTAGTACTCGGGCAGCGTCTTCGCGTTCTGGTAGTAGGTCGGGCCGACGCGGCCGATCGCCGACACGCCCAGGCCGACCAGGTCGCAGTCGGGATGGGTGCTGTAGCCCTGGAAGTTGCGGTGCAGCCGGCCCTGCCGCTTGGCCACCGCGAGCGGGTCGTCGGGCAGCGCGAAGTGGTCCATGCCGATGTAGGTGTAGCCGCGCGCCAGGAAGCCGGCGATCGCGCCGCCCAGCATCGTGACCCGCTGCCCGGCCGCCGGCAGATCGGCCGCGTGGATGCGCCGCTGCGGCTTGAAGCGCTGCGGCAGGTGCGCGTAGGCGTACAGCGCGATCCGGTCGGGGCGCAGTTCGCCGATCTGCTGCACCGTGCGCGCGAAGCTCTCGGGCGTCTGGCGCGGCAGGCCGTAGATCAGGTCGGCGTTGATCGACTGGAAACCGAGCCGGCGCGCCGCGTGCATCAGGTCGCGCACGCTGTCGAAGGGCTGCACCCGGTGCACCGCCTGCTGCACCTGCGGGTCGAAATCCTGCACGCCGAAGCTGATGCGGTTGAAGCCTGCGCGCCGCAGGAATTCGAGCCGCTCGGGCGTGACGGTGCGCGGATCGACTTCGATCGACGCCTCGACGCCGCTGCCGACGGCGAAGGCCGCATGCAGCGCCGCCATCACGCGCGCGATCTCGTCGTCCGACAGGAAGGTCGGCGAGCCGCCGCCGAAGTGCAGCTGGCTGACCGGCTGGCCGCGGCCCAGGTGCTGCACCACCAGCGCGATCTCGGCCTCGAGCGCATCGAGGTACGGTGCGGCGCGCTCGTGGTGGCGCGTGATGATCTTGTTGCACGCGCAGTAGTAGCACACCGATTCGCAGAACGGGATGTGCAGGTACAGCGACAGCGGCAGCGCGGCGACGATGCCCGGCCCCGTGGCCCGCTGCTGGAGCGCACGCACGGCATCGTCGGCGCCGAAGGCCTCGACGAACCGGTCGGCGGTGGGGTAGGAGGTGTAGCGCGGCCCCGGCGTATCGAAGCGTCGCAGCAGCTCCTCGCCAAGCGCCGGAGCGGCCCCCGCTGTGGGGGCTGGCTTGGCGGCAGACATCCGGCGATGGTGCCCCACGCCCGCGGTGTCACAATTGACCTGGCGCAAGTGCCCGACGGCCTGCGCACCGAAAATTCAGCCGCAGGGCCCGTGCCTTTGCGCTTGATCATGAAGCACGCATCCCCCCCGCCGCCGACCGCTGCCGAACTGAAGGTGGCGTGTGCCAGCTGCAATCTGCGCGAGTTGTGCCTGCCGGTGGGCATCGCCGAGGCCGACATGCCGCGGCTGGACGCGATGATCGCGCAGCGGCGTTCGGTGCGCCGCGGCGAGCTGCTGTTCCGCAACGGCGATCCCTTCGACGCGGTGTATGCGGTGCGCACCGGGTTCTTCAAGACGCGGGTGTCGTCGCACGACGGCCGCGACCAGGTCACGGGCTTCCAGATGGCCGGCGAGCTGCTCGGGCTGGACGGCATCAGCACCGAGCGCCACAGCTGCGACGCGGTGGCGCTCGAGGATTCGCAGGTCTGCGTGATCCCCTTCGAGCAGTTGGAGTCGCTGTCGCGCGAATTCGCCGAGTTGCAGCGCCACTTCCACAAGATCATGAGCCGCGAGATCGTGCGCGACCACGGCGTGATGCTGCTGCTGGGCAGCATGCGCGCCGAAGAGCGGCTCGCGGCCTTCCTGCTGAACCTGACGCAGCGCCTCGAGGCACGCGGCTTCTCGGGCACCGCGCTGGTGCTGCGCATGACGCGCGAGGAGATCGGCACCTACCTCGGGCTGAAGCTCGAGACGGTGAGCCGCTGCTTCTCGAAGTTCCAGGAGGACGGCATCCTGCAGGTGCGCCAGCGGCAGATCAGCGTGCTCGACCCGCAGGCGCTGCGCCGGCTGGTGAGCGCAGCCGCGGCCTGAGAGGCTGAGAGCCTTTCGCCCATGCCCGCCTTGCACGCCGGGTGTGCCGGCGCCCGGGCCTGTACGGCAACCGGGCCGACAGAATCCGGGGCAACAGCCGGGCCCGTGCCCGGCGGCGCCTTCAGTGCTGCAGGATCTTCGACAGGAAATCCTTGGCCCGCGGCGAGCGCGCGTCGGGATCGCCGAAGAACTCGTCGCGGGTGCAATCCTCGACGATCCGGCCCTGGTCCATGAAGATCACGCGGTGGCTGACCTTGCGCGCGAAGCCCATCTCGTGCGTCACGCACATCATCGTCATGCCCTCGTGCGCGAGCTGGATCATCACGTCGAGCACCTCGCCGACCATCTCCGGATCGAGCGCCGAGGTGGGCTCGTCGAACAGCATCACGATCGGGTCCATGCTCAGCGCGCGCGCGATCGCCACGCGCTGCTGCTGACCGCCGGAGAGCTGGCCGGGGAACTTGTCCTTGTGCGCGATCAGGCCGACGCGGTCGAGCATCTTCAGCCCGCGCTGCTTCGCGTCGTCGGCGCTGCGGCCCAGCACCTTGATCTGCGCGATCGTCAGGTTCGCGGTCACCGACAGGTGCGGGAACAGCTCGAAGTGCTGGAACACCATGCCCACGCGGCTGCGCAGCTTGGGCAGGTCGGTCTTCGGGTCGGTCAGGCTGATGCCGTCGACGACGATGTCGCCCTTCTGGAAGGGCTCGAGCGCGTTGACGGTCTTGATCAGCGTGGACTTGCCGCTGCCCGAGGGGCCGCACACGACCACCACCTCGCCCTTGCGGATGGTGGTCGTGCAATCGGTCAGCACCTGGAAGCTGCCGTACCACTTGGACACGTTCTTGATGTCGATCACGGACGGGCTCCTGCGCCGGCTTCAGCGGATGATCTGGATCTTCTGCTGCAGCCGCCGCACCGCGTACGACAGCGAGAAGCAGATCGCGAGATAGACGAGCGCGGCGATGAGGTAGGTCTCCACCGGCCGGTTGAAGTTCTTGCCGGCGACCTCGAAGCCCTTGAGCAGGTCGTAGGCGCCGATCGCATAGACGAGCGAGGTGTCCTGGAACAGGATGATGGTCTGCGTCAGCAGCACCGGCAGCATGTTGCGGAAGGCCTGCGGCAGCACGACCAGCTGCGTCATCTGGCGGTAGCTCATGCCCAGCGCGTAGCCGGCGTAGACCTGCCCCTTGGGCACGCTCTGGATGCCGGCACGCATGATCTCGGAGTAGTAGGCCGCCTCGAACAGCGTGAAGGTGACGACGGCCGAGACCTCGGCGCCGATCGGCCGGCCGATCAGGAAGGGGATCAGCAGGAAGAACCACATGATCACCATCACCAGCGGGATCGAGCGCAGCAGGTCGACGTAGACCGTCGCCGGCAGTTCGAGCCAGCGCCTGCCCGACAGCCGCATCAGCGCCAGCACCGTGCCCAGCGCGATGCCGCCGACCATCGCGACCAGCGTCAGCTGGACCGAGAAGATCAGCCCGTGCAGCACGAAGCCGCGGAAGACCTCCCAGGTGAAGAAGGAGAAGTCGACGTTCATGGCCGCTGCCCCGCCCTCACTTGCCGCCGATCATGCCGGGCACGCGCACGCGCACCTCGACCCACTTGAGGACGCGGTTGACGACGAAGGCCGACACGAAGTACAGCACCGTTACGGCCATGAACATCAGGATCGGCTGCGAGGTCTCCTCGCCGGCCTGGCGCGCGAACATCGTCAGCTCGGGCACGCTGACCGCGAAGGCCACCGACGAGTTCTTGATGATGTTCATGCTCTCGCTGGTCAGCGGCGGAATCACGATGCGGAAGGCCATCGGCAGCAGCACGTAGCGGTAGGTCTGCGGCAGCGTGAAGCCCATCGCCAGCCCCGCATGGCGCTGGCCGCGCGGCAGCGCCAGGATGCCGGCCTTGATCTGCTCGGAGATCCGCGCCGAGGTGAACAGCCCGAGGCCGATGAACGCGAGCGCGAAGCCCGGCAGCGCCTTGAGCGGCGGCACCAGCGCCGGCACCACGAAGTACCACAGGAACAGCTGCACGATCAGCGGCACGTTCCGGAACAGCTCGGTCCAGACTTCGCCGATCAGCACCAGCCATCGGTTCGGCGTGGTGCGCAGGATCCCCATCAGGATGCCGGCGGCCATCGCCACCGCCAGCGCCAGCGCCGACAGCGCCACCGTATAGCCCCAGGCCTGCAGCAGCCAGTGCAGGTAGGTGGTGTCGCCCTCGGCCGATTTCAGGCAGTTGGCGACCCACTCGTTGTCGAGCGTCTCGCGGCAGAAGGTGTCGATGCCGAAGGTCGCCACGTGGCCTCCCGGTGTGCTCGCGAAAGCGCACCCGCACGCGGCGGGCGCGCCGGGTCAGATCACTTCTTCGCGTAGTCCTCGAGCGGCTTGTCGTTCGGGTTGGCCCAGGCGTTCTTGGTGGCTTCGGACGCGGGCAGGCCGACCTTGCTGTTGGTCGGCGGGATCGGCTGCATGAACCACTTGTCGTAGATCTTGGCGATCTCGCCCGACTTCATCATCGCCTTCAGGCTGTCGTCCACCGCCTTCTTGAAGGCCGGGTCGTCCTTGCGGATCATGATCGCGATCGGCTCGACCGAGATCACTTCCCCGACGATCTTGAAGTCGGCCGGGTTCTTGGCCTTGCTGATGTTTCCCGCCAGGATCGATGCGTCCATCACGAAGGCATCGGCGCGGCCCGATTCGAGCAGCAGGAAGCTGTCGGCGTGGTCCTTGCCGAAGACCTCGTTGAAATTGACGCCGGCACCCTTTTCGTGGCGGCGCAGGTGCTGCACCGAGGTGGTGCCGGTGGTCGTGGCGACGGTCTTGCCGTTGAGCTGGGCGATCGACGTGATGCCCGAATTGGCCTTGACCGCGATGCGCACCTCCTCGACGAAGGTGGTCACCGCGAAGGCCACGTCCTTCTGGCGCGCGAGGTTGTTGGTCGTCGAGCCGCACTCGATGTCCACCGTGCCGTTGGCGACCAGCGGGATCCGGTTCTGCGACGTGACGGCGACGTACTTGATGTCGAGCTTGGGCATGTCGAGCTGCTTCTGGATGTCGCCCAGCACGCGCTGGCACAACTCGACGTGGAAGCCCACGTACTTGCCGTCGCCGAGCGTGTACGACAGCGCGCCCGAGGACTCGCGCACGCCCATCGTGGCGGTGCCCGAATCCTTGATCTTCTTCAGCGTGTCGTTGGTCTGGGCCTGGGCGCCGACGGCGAAAGCAGCCAGGGCCAGGGCGATGAGCGACTTGTGCATCTCGTGTTCTCCTGCGGAATCGATGGGATGTCGGGGCATTGTAGGTAGCCCGCAGCCGCTGCCCCCCCCTGGGGGAACCCGCATGCCGGCGCAGCCGGCCGCGCCGCGGCAAGCGCACGCGCGGGCCTGCAGGCGCCCACCGTCAGCCGAAGCAGTAGGCGATCACGCGGCGCATCGCATCCTGCCCGAGCGCCCAGGCAGAGGCGGCGGCGAGCACCGCGCCTGCCGAGCGCGTCGCCCACAGGCCGGCGCGGGCGCCGGCACCACCCGGGGCCACCAGTCGACCGAATGCCCAGGGTGCCAAGCTCAGGCCGGCAGCGCTGACGGTCGCGAATCCGGCCATCGCCGCCGCACCGCCCCTGGCCGTGTTGGCCATGGCCGCGACCAGCAGCGCCGATTGCAGCAACCCGCAAGGCCAGGCGACCCACAATCCACCGGCAGCAGCGGCGCGAACCGGCCCGCGGATCCAGTGCCGGCCGGCGCGGTCGGGACGCGGCGCGAACCGCCCGCCGCTGCGGCCGAGGTTTTCCAGCCAGGCCGGCTGCTGCCCCTTCCAGAGCAGCCACAACCCGAGGCCGAGCGCCGCCAGGTGCAACAGCACCCACAGCGGCCGAAGCACCGGCGCGGCCTGTCCGAGCCGCCCGAGCACGCCGACGCTGGACGCGGCGACCGCGCCCGCTGCTGCGTAGCTCGCGACGCGTGCGGCGTGGAACGCCCAGTTCGATGCTCGCGGCGCCTGTCGGCCGCAGGCGCGCAGCCATGCGCCGCTGGCCGGTGCGCACATGGCCGCGCAGTGCGGCACACCGGCCGCGCCGAGCATCAGCGCGCTCAGGAACAGCGCCAGGTCCATCGGTCCGCGACGGCGGCTGCCCGCCGCTGCTCAGGAGTGCGCGCTGCCGTCGGCTGCACGCCGGCTGCGCCCCGAGGGGCTGCACAGCAGCAGCGCCAGAGCCGCTCCAAGGGCCGACACCACCCAGAACACGAGGAAGGCGAGCGTGTAGACGGCGCGCGGCTCGAGGCCGACCGGCTCATCGCCGAACCAGCGCAGGTCGCCCGGGTCGACGAGCGTGAACACGATGATCTCGAGTACGCCGGCCGTGAGGAAGGCGGCCCACAGCACGCTGATGGCCTGCTGCGCGCGCGACAAACCGTTCATCCTGCCCCCGCGTCGTCACCGGTCTGCCGGCTTGGGCATCGCGGCGTGGTTGCGCCCTTCGAGTGCCGGCCGCTGCGCCGGGCTCACGCCGCTCGCGGCGCGCTTCTCTTCGTCGCTGAGCACGTCGTCGGCGCCGGCTGCGGCAATCGCCGCCGTGATCAGCCCGGCGATCACCACCGCCAGCGGCCCGCCGATGATCAGCCAGACCATCCCGACGCGCCACCACGGCGGAGCCGCCGCATCAGGGAGTGGCCGTTGTGGTCTTCTGGTCGTCATGCGGTACCTGCCCGAACGGGACTTGCTTCAGCGGGGCACGATGAACGTCGACTCGGACGCGACCCGCGCGGGGCGCGCCTCGCCGCTGCCGGGCAACTGCTCCGCCACGAACTCGACCGCGTGCACCCCCGGCCCGGCACGCTCGGCCGTCTCGGGCGGCACCCGCGCCGCGACCGTCACCCAGCGTGCCTCGGCCGGCGCGACCTCGATCGATTCCGGTGCCTGCAGCACGATGCCGGGCAGGCCCTGCACCGACAGGCGATAGCGCTGCGGCGACTCGGTCGCGTTCATCACGTGCAGGCGGTAGATGTTCTCCACGACGCCGTGCTCGACGACCTGCGCCAGGGTCGCGCGGTCGCGTACGACGTCCAGCCGCACCGGGCTGCGCATCGCCAGCCCGGCGACGAACGCGGCCGCCAGGCCCAGCAGGATGACCGAATAGATGATCACCCGCGGCCGCAGCACGCGTCGCCAGACCTGGCCGCGGCTCAGGTTCTGCGCGAGGCTGTTCTCGGTGTCGTAGCGGATCAGCCCGCGCGGGTACTCCATCTTGTCCATCACGCCGTTGCACACGTCGATGCACGCGGCGCAGCCGATGCACTCGTACTGCAGGCCCTTGCGGATGTCGATGCCGGTCGGGCAGACCTGCACGCACAGCTGGCAATCGATGCAGTCGCCCTTGCCGATCGCCGCGCGGTCGGCCTTGCGCGAGCGCGAGCCGCGCGGCTCGCCGCGCTGCGGGTCGTAGGTGATGATCAGCGTGTCGGGGTCGAACATCACGCCCTGGAAGCGCGCGTACGGGCACATGTACTTGCACACCTGCTCGCGCAGGAAACCGGCGTTGCCGTAGGTGGCCAGCCCGTAGAACAGGATCCAGAAGGTCTCCCACGGCCCCAGGCCCATGCCGGCCACGCCGGCGGCGAGCACCTTGATCGGCGTGAAGTAGCCGACGAAGGTGAAGCCGGTCCACAGCGCGATCGCGATCCACACCAACTGCTTGCTCGTGACGCGCCAGGCCTTGTCGAAGGACCAGGGCGCCTTGTCCAGCCGCATGCGCGCGACGCGGTCGCCCTCGATCTTCTTCTCGACCCACATGAAGATCTCGGTGTAGACCGTCTGCGGGCAGGCAAAGCCGCACCACAGCCGCCCGGCGACCGCGGTGAACAGGAACAGCGAATAGGCCGAGATGATCAGCAGCGCGGCCAGGAAGATGAAGTCCTGCGGGTACAGGACCAGGCCGAAGATGTAGAAGCGCCGCGCGCCCAGGTCGAACAGCACCGCCTGGCGCCCGTTCCACTGCAGCCACGGCAGCCCGTAGAACACCAGCTGCGTCAGCCACACGAAGGCCCAGCGCCAGCCCGCGAACCAGCCGCTGACCGCGCGCGCGTAGATCTTGTTCTGCTTTGCGTACAGCGACAGGATCGACGACGCCGCGTCGTCGCCATCGGCCGCTGCGGGCCTCGCTGGGGTCTCCATGCCCTTCAGTCTAGCCGGCGCACCCTCAGTTGGCCGCTGCCACGGTCTTTTGCGACAGGCTCCAGACGTAGGCGGCCAGCACGTGGATCTGCTCGGGATTCAGCCGGCCTTCGAAGGGCGGCATGATGCTGGTCTTGCCCTGCATGACCATGCGCACGATCGCGGCCTCGCCGAAGCCGTGCAGCCAGACGCTGTCGGTCAGGTTGGGCGCACCGAGCGCAGGGTTGCCCTTGCCGTCGGGGCCGTGGCAGGCCGCACAGACGACGAACTTCGGCTTGCCCAGCTGTGCCCTCGCGCTGTCGTGCGGCGCGCCCGACAGGCTGAGCACGTACTGCGCGACGTTGCGCACGTCGTCGCTCGTGCCCACGGCCTCGCCCATCGGCGGCATCGTGCCGGTGCGGCCCTTGGTGATGGTCTCGATGATCGTCTGCGGCGCGCCGCCGTACAGCCAATCGCCGTCGGTCAGGTTCGGGAAGCCGGTGCTGCCGCGGGCGTTGGCGCCGTGGCAGCCGGCGCAGTTGTTGCCGAACAGCCGCTCGCCGATCGCCATCGCCTGCGGATCCTTGGCGAGTTGTTCGAAAGGCGTGGCCGCCAGCTTCGCGTACAGCGGCGCCATCGCCTCCTGCGCGCGCCGCTGCTCGGTCTGGTACTGGCCGGAGCTGGTCCAGCCCAGCGTGCCGGGGAATGCGCCCAGGCCCGGATACAGCACGAGGTAGAACGCGCCGAAGACGACGGTGATCACGAACAGCCAGAACCACCAGCGCGGCAGCGGGTTGTTCAGTTCGCGCAGGTCCACGTCCCACACATGGCCGGTGGTGTTGTCCTTGGCCATCTCGCGGCGCTTGCTGGCCACCAGCAGCAGCCACAGGCACCACGCCAGGCTCACCGTCGTGACCACCGCCACGAAGATCGACCAGCCGTAGCTGAACATCTCGCTCATCGCTTGTCTCCGTTGGCTTCGGCGCCGCGTTGCTCGTCGAGGAAGGGGTAGCGCGCGGCTTCGTCGAAGCTCTTGCGCCGCCGCGCGCTCCAGGCCCAGGCCAGGATGCCGAGGAACAGCGCAAAGCTGACGATCATCACCGCGATGCGCAGGTCGTTCAGGTCCATCGTCGCCCTCCCGTCACCGGCGCAGCGTGCCCAGACCCTGGAGGTACGCGATCACCGCCTCGAGCTCGGTCTTGCCCTTGACGTCGTCGCCCCCCTTGGCGATGTCGTCGTCGGTATAGGGCACGCCGATCGTGCGCAGCGCACGCATCCGCGGTGCGGTCTCGGCGGGGTCGACCATGGTCTTGTCCAGCCACGGGTAGGCCGGCATGTTCGACTCGGGCACCAGGTTGCGCGGGTTGATCAGGTGCAACCGGTGCCACTCGTCGCTGTACTTGCCGCCCACGCGGTGCAGGTCGGGGCCGGTACGCTTGCTGCCCCACTGGAACGGATGGTCGTAGGTGAACTCGCCGGCCACCGAGTACGGGCCGTAGCGCAGCGTCTCCGAGCGGAACGGCCGCACCATCTGCGAGTGGCAGTTGTAGCAGCCCTCGCGGATGTAGATGTCGCGCCCGGCGAGTTGCAGCGCGGTGTAGGGCTTCAGCCCCTCGAGCGGCTGCGTCGCCTGCTTCTGGAAGAACAGCGGCACGATCTCGACGATCCCGCCGACGGCGACGGTGGCCACGATCAGCACGATCATCAGGAAGTTGTTGGTCTCGATCCGCTCGTGGCCGGACCGCGCGGTGTTTTGCGCCATGGCTGGAATTCCTCGTTCTGATCGGCCGCAGGGTCAGGCGTGCGCCGGCTGCACCGGCGGCACCGGCACGACCACCACCTTGCCCGCGCGCATCGTCATCACCGTGTTCCAGGCCATCAGCAGCATGCCGCCGAGGAACAGCAGCCCGCCGAGCCAGCGGATCACGTAGAACGGGTACGTGGCCTTGACGCTCTCGACGAAGGTGTAGACCAGCGTGCCGTCGGGGTTGATCGCGCGCCACATCAGGCCCTGCATCACGCCGGCGATCCACATCGCCGCGATGTACAGCACGATGCCGACGGTGGCGATCCAGAAGTGCAGCTCGATCGCGCGCACGCTGTACATCTGCGTGCGGCCGTACATGCGCGGGATCAGGTGGTACATCGAGCCCATCGTGATCAGCCCGACCCAGCCGAGCGCGCCGCTGTGCACGTGGCCGACCGTCCAGTCGGTGTAGTGGGAGAGCGCGTTGACCGTCTTGATCGACATCATCGGCCCTTCGAAGGTCGACATGCCGTAGAACGACAGCGACACGATCAGGAACTTCAGGATCGGGTCGTCGCGCAGTTTGTGCCACGCGCCGCTGAGCGTCATGATGCCGTTCATCATGCCGCCCCAGCTGGGCGCGAGCAGCACCAGCGAGAACACCATGCCCACCGACTGCGCCCAGTCGGGCAGCGCGGTGTAGTGCAGGTGGTGCGGGCCGGCCCACATGTAGGTGAAGATCAGCGCCCAGAAGTGCACGATGCTCAGCCGGTAGCTGTACACCGGGCGCTCGGCCTGCTTGGGGATGTAGTAGTACATCATCCCGAGGAAGCCGGCAGTCAGGAAGAAGCCCACCGCGTTGTGGCCGTACCACCACTGCACCATCGCGTCCTGCACGCCGGCATAGACCGAATACGAGTGCGTCCAGCTGGTCGGGATCTGGATGTTGTTGAAGATGTGCAGCAGCGCGATCGTCAGGATGTAGCCGCCGAAGAACCAGTTGGCCACGTAGATGTGGCTGACCTTGCGCTGGCCGACGGTGCCGAAGAACACGACCGCGTACGACACCCACACCACGGCGATCAGCACGTCGATCGGCCAGATCAGTTCGGCATATTCGCGGCTTTGCGTGTAGCCCAGCGGCAGCGAGATCGCCGCCAGCACGATCACCAGCTGCCAGCCCCAGAACACCAGCTTGGCCAGTCCGGGCATGAACAGCGTCGTCTGGCAGGTGCGCTGCACCACGTGCAGGCTGGTCGCGAACAGCCCGCAGCCGCCGAACGCGAAGATCACCGCGTTGGTGTGCAGCGGCCGCAGCCGGCCGTAGCTGAGCCACGGGATGCCGGCGAACAGCTGCGGCCAGGCGAGCTGCGCCGCGATGATCACGCCGACGAGCATGCCGACCACGCCCCAGAGGATCGTCGCCAGCGTAAACCAGCGCACGACGTCGTCGCTGTAGACCGGGCCCGCGCTTGTCTTCGTCACTGCCATCACTCGCCTCCTGATCAAGGCCTTGCCGTCTTCATGGATTTTGCAGTCCGGGCGCCGGCGCCGACTGATCGCCGTCAAACGCCGACCCGTCGTCGCGCAGGATGCGCTCGCCTTCGCGCTCCAGATCCTCGAACTGCCCCGCATGCAGCGCCCAGCCGAAGACCACCAGGATCAACAGCACCAGCAGCGCCGACAGCGGGATCAGCAGATAGAGGATCTCCATGTTCTTGTACTTCGATTGCGGATTCAGCGCGCCGCCCGCGTCGCGTTCAACACCACCCCGAGCGAACTGGCCGCCATGCCGAGCCCTGCCCCCCAAGGCGGCAGCCACCCGGCCAGTGCCAGCGGCACGCAGGCCGCGTTATACGCGATTGCCCAAACGAGATTCTGACGGACGATCGCCATCGAGCGGCGCGCCGTCCCGATGGCATGGACCAGATCCATCGGCCGGTTCGCGATCAACACCACGTCGGCCTGCGCGCGCGCGACCAGCGCACCCTGCCCCATTGCGAACGATGCATCGGCCCGCGCCAGCACCGGCGCATCGTTGACGCCGTCGCCGACCATGCCGACGCGCGCGCCCGCGGCCTGCGCGGCCGCGACGGCATCGAGCTTGCTCTGCGGGGTGGCCTCGCCGACGGCGTCGCCGATCTGCAGCGTCTGCGCGAGCCGCTGTGCGCGCTGGCGGTCGTCGCCCGACAGCAGCGTCAGGCGCAGCCCCATCGCCCGCAGCGCCCGCACCGCCTCGGCGGCGCCCTGGCGCAGGCCTTCGTCGAAGGCGAAGGCCGCGCAACGCCCGTCGTCGGCGTGCAGCCACACCTGCGCCGGCGTGGCTCGCGTCGGATCCGCGGCATCGTCGGCCCGCCCCGCACCGGCGCCGGCCCAGGCGCGCGATCCGAGCCGCCAGCGCATGCCCGCCGGGTCGCGCGCCTCCAGGCCCTGCCCCGGCAGCTCGCGCACCGCTTGCCAGGCCCAGGGTGCAGGCGCGGCCTCGGCCGCGCGCAGCGCCGCCGACAGCGGATGCGCCGACCACTGCGCGAGCGCGGCGGCAGCGGCCAGCGCGCCGGCCTCGTCGGCCAGGCCGCTGCCCGGCTGCCGCAGCTCGACGCGCACGAGCCGCAACGCCGGCTCGGTGAGCGTGCCGGTCTTGTCGAGGAACAGGTGGTCGAGCCGGGCGATCGTCTCGAGCGCATCGAGCCGCTGCACCAGCGCGCCGCGCCGCGCCAGCCCGCCGGCGGCCGACACCAGCGTGGCCGGCACCGCCAGCGACAGCGCGCACGGGCAGGTCACGATCAGCACCGCCACCGCGACCCAGACCGCGCGCTGCGGGTCCAGCCGGCTCCACACCAGCGCTGCGCCTGACGCCAGCGCCAGCACGGTCCACAGGAAGGGGCCGGCCCAGCGGTCGGCCACGCGCGCCAGGCTGGGCCGCTGGCTGAAGGCGTCGCGCATCAGCGCGACGATCGCCTCGTAGCGCGTGTCGGCTCCGGCGCGCTCGACGGCCACCGTGACCGGTGCGCCGACATTCAGGCTGCCGGCCACCACCTCGTCGCCGGCGGCGCGCGGCAGCGGCGTCGATTCGCCGCTGAGCAGCGCCTCGTCGACATGGGTCGGCCCGTCCAGCAGCCGGCCGTCGGCCGGGAAGGCCTGGCCGAGCGCCACGCGCACGCGGTCGCCGCGCTGCAGCCGCTGCACGCTGACCGTCTCGCTGGCGCCGTCGGCCAGCAGCCGTTCGGCCTGCTGCGGCATGCTGTCGAGCGCGCCTTCGAGCGTGGCCGCGGCGCGGTGGTGCGCGCGCAGCTCGAACCAGCGCGCGGCCAGCAGGAAGCTGACGAACATCGTCAGCGAATCGAAGTACACCTCGTGGCCGAACCAACCGCCGGGATCGAAGGTCGCGCCGCTGCTGGCGACGAAAGTCACCGCGATGCCGATCGCCACCGGCACGTCCATGCTGATGCGGCGCCGGCGCAGGCTCGTGACGAAGCCGCGAAAGAAGGGACCGGCCGAGAACGCCAGCACCGGCAGGCTCAGCACCCAGCTGCCCCAGTTGAGCAGCCGCGCCAGGTCGGGCGCGAGCTCGCCCGGGCCGGCCACGTACGACGGCGTGGCCAGCATCATCACCTGCATCATGCAGAACCAGGCGACGAACAGCCGCCACAGCGCCTGCCGGCTTTCGGCGCGCCGCTGTTCGCGCGCCGGCGCGGCCAGGTCGGGCGCGGCGTCGTAGCCGGCGCGGCGCACCGCCGCCACCAGCGCCGACGGCCGGGTGGCCGCCGGATCCCAGCGCACCGCCGCGCGCTGGCCCGCGGCGCTGACGCTGGCGCTGCGCACGCCGCCCACGCCGAGCAGCGCCTGCTCGATCGTGTCGGCGCAGGCCGCGCAGTACATGCCCGACAGCCGCAGGTTCGACGTGGCGATGCGCCGGCCTTCGGCATCGACCGCCCAGCGCGTGAAGCGCTGCTGCTCGAGCGGGTCGTCGAGCAGCGCCAGGCTCGGGTCGGCCGGCGCGGTCGCGCCCGGCTCGGCGGCGGCGCCGGCTGCGGCCGCTGGCGCGGCTGTCATCGGTGGACCGCGCCGGCGCCGCGCGGCGATCGCCGACAATGCCGGCCCTTCACTGCCACTGCTGCCGCCCACCCATGCCGCTGCTGCGCCGCCTCGGCCCCTTGCTCGCCGCCCTGCTGCTCGCCGCCGCACCCGTCGTGCGGGCGCAGACCGAAGCCCAGCCGCGGCTGGACACCGTCACGCTGCAGGCGGGCATGCACCTGATCCGCGCCGAAGTCGCGCGCACGCCGCAGCAGACGAGCATCGGCATGATGTTCCGGCGCGAGATGGGCGCCAACGAGGGCATGCTGTTCGTCTTCAACGATCTCGAGCCGCGCTGCTTCTGGATGAAGAACACGCTGCTGCCGCTGTCGATCGCCTTCATCGACGACGACGGCCGCATCGCCGACCTGGCCGACATGCAGCCGCTGTCGGAGCAGAACCACTGCTCGTCGCGCGCGGTGCGCTTCGCGCTCGAGATGAACCAGGGCTGGTTCGCCAAGCGCGGCATCAAGCCCGGATTCAAGCTGAAGGGGCCGCCCTTCGGCACCTGAATGCCGTCGCGGCGGCCGTCGGCTTCAGCCGAAGTTGCGCTGCGCGAAATCCCAGTTGACCAGTTTGTCGAGGAAGGTCTCGACGAACTTCTGGCGCAGGTTGCGGTAGTCGATGTAGTAGGCGTGCTCCCACACGTCCACGGTCAGCAGCGCGGTGCCGTCGCCGTCCTTCAGCGGCGTGCCGGCGGCGCCCTTGTTGACGATGTCGACGCTGCCGTCGGCCTTCTTGATCAGCCAGGTCCAGCCCGAGCCGAAGTTGCCGACCGCGCTCTTGACGAAGGCGTCGCGGAAGGCCGCATGGCTGCCCCACTTGGCGTTGATCGCCGCCGCCAGCGCGCCGCCGGGCTCGCCGCCGCCGCCGGGCTTCATGCAGTTCCAGAAGAAGCTGTGGTTCCAGATCTGCGCGGCGTTGTTGTAGATGCCGCCGCTGGACTTCTTGACGATGTCCTCGAGCGGCATCGACTCGAACTCGGTGCCCTTTTGCAGGTTGTTCAGGTTCACCACGTACGCGTTGTGGTGCTTGCCGTGGTGGTACTCGAGGGTTTCCTTGCTGTAGTGCGGCGCGAGCGCGTCGATCGGGTACGGCAGGGCGGGCAGGGTGTGTTCCATGGGGCTCCTCTCGTCGGAATCGGCGATCCGCTCACGCGGACCGGTGCGGGCGCCGCGCACGGCGGCGCGAGGCGGCGGATTGTAGGCACGCACCCCGGGCGCACGGGCACTGCACGCCGCATGACCTGCCGGCATCAGGGGCCGGGCGGGTCAGACGCGTCATGCGGGCCTGACGCGCCCGGCGCCATGGCCGTCACCGCGAGCACCTCGACCGCCGCGCGCCCGTCGGCCCAGCGCGCCTCGAGCCGCGCACCCACCTGCACCGCGGCCGCGCGCTGCACCGGCGCGCCGCGCGCATCGGCGATCCACGCGAAGCCGCGCGCCAGCACCCGCTGCGGATCGAGCGCTTCGAGCCGGCCGGCCAGCGCCTGCTGCTGTTGGGCCCGCAGCCGCAGCGCCTGTTGCAGCGCGCGCTGCAGACGCGGCGCGAGGATCGCCGGCTCGCGTGCAGCGCCGGCCAGTGCCTGCTGCAGCGCCCGCTGCATGCGCTGCGCGGCGGCGGTCAGGGCCTGCCGCTGCAGCAGCAGCGCGCGCGCCGGCGCGCCGAGCCGCGCAGCCAGCGCTTCGACGCGCAGCGCCTGGCCCTGCGCCGTGCGCCGCAGCGATTGCGCCAGCGCGCGCTCGAGCGCATCGACGCGCTGCGCCTGGTTCTCGGCCGTGCGCCGCAGCCGCTGGCCGAGCGCGCGCTCGAGCGCGTCGAGCCGCAGCAGCGCCTCGGCACGCGACGGCGCGGCCAGTTCGGCCGCAGCGGTGGGCGTGGCGGCACGCAGGTCGGCCGCCAGATCGGCCAGGGTCACGTCGGTCTCGTGGCCGACACCGCAGACCACCGGGATCGGCGAAGCCGCGACGGCGCGCACCACGCGCTCGTCGTTAAAGGCCCACAGGTCTTCGAGCGAGCCGCCGCCGCGCACCAGCAGCAAGGTGTCGGCTTCGCGGCGCGCGCCGGCGAGCGCCAGCGCGGCGGCCAGCGCCGGCGCGGCCTCGCTGCCCTGCACCGGGCTCGGGTAGATCACCACCCGCACCTGCGGCGCGCGCCGCGCCAGCGCCGCCAGCACGTCGCGCAGGGCCGCGGCGTTGGGCGAGGTCACGATGCCCAGCGAGCGCGGCCAGGCCGCGATCGGCCGCTTGCGCTGCGGCTCGAACAGCCCCTGCGCCTGCAGCCGCGCGCGCAGCCGCAGGAACTCTTCGTACAGCGCGCCGGCACCGAGCCGCTGCGCCGCCTCGACGATCATCTGCAGCTCGCCGCGCGCCTCGTACACCGCCAGGCGGCCGCGCAGCTCGACCTGCTGGCCGTCGCGCAGATCGAATCCCAGCAGTTGCGCGCTGCGGCGGAACATCGCGCAGCGCAGCAGCGCCGCGCCGCCGGCCAGGTCCTTCAGCGCGAAGTAGCAGTGCCCGCTGGCCGCCCGGCTGAAGCCCGAGACCTCGCCGCGCACCGCGAGCGCGCCGAAGCGCGCCTGCAGCAGGTCGGCCGTGGCCAGCAGCAGCGGCTGCACGTCCCACACAGGCGGCAGCGCGGCGGCGCGCACGGCCTGCTCAGCCATCGCCGGCGCCGGGCATGGCCGCAGGCATCCACAGCCGTCGCCGTGCGGTCATGACCCGCCAAGACTCGCGCGCGAGCCCGCGAAATGTCGCTAAGTGGTTGATCCGCAAGGTGTCGAAGGTGATCAAAAAACGGGCAATCCGACCCATCGCCAGCATTGGCGCCGTTTCGGCGCCAAGCCTGCACAGTTGCGCACAATGTTATCCACCGCAGCGGTGGATTTCGCGGCAGCCTGCTTGCGCGGGCGCGGCGCGCGCGTGTCGGCGCGCCCACCCGCGGGAAGCGCGGGCGGGCCACCCCATAATCCCGCGTCGCCGCGCGGCCTCCGGCCGGCACGGTGCTGTTGCAAGAGGGTGCTGTTTGCTGTCGATCATTCAAGCCGCGGGCTGGCCGATCTGGCCGTTGATCCTGTGTTCGGTGGCCGCGTTGACGATCGTCATCGAGCGCCTGTTCAGCCTGCGGCCGACGCTGATCGCGCCGCCCGAGCTGCTGGAGGAGGTGCTGACGCTCACCCGCAGCAGCCTGCCCGGCACCGACGTGGTCGACAAGCTCGCCCAGAACTCGCTGCTCGGCGGCGTGTTCGCCACCGGGCTGCGCGCGGTGATCCAGGAGCCGCGCATCGCCGAGGATGCGCTGCGCCAGGCCTTCGAGAGCGCCGGCCGCATCGCGCTGCACCGGCTCGAGCGCTACCTCAACACGCTCGGCACGATCGCCGCGGTGGCGCCGCTGCTGGGCCTGTTCGGCACGGTGATCGGCATGATCGAGATCTTCGGCTCGCAGGCGCCCACCGGCGCCACCAACCCGCAGCAGCTGGCGCACGGCATCTCGGTGGCGCTGTACAACACCGCGTTCGGCCTGCTGATCGCGATCCCGGCGCTGATGTTCTACCGCTACTTCCGCGGTCGCGTCGACGAATACCTGCTGACGATGGAGCTCGCCTCCGAGCGGCTGGTGCCGCAGCTGATGCGCTTCGCGGTGCGCACGCCGCCGACCCAGCCGGCCGAAGGCGCGCGTTGAACTTCCGCCGCCATCACCGGCACGAGGAGCCGGAGATCAACCTGATCCCGTTCATCGACGTGCTGCTGGTGATCCTGATCTTCCTGATGCTGTCGACCACCTACGCACGCTTCAACGAGCTGCAGCTGACGCTGCCCGCGGCCGACGCCGAGAAGCTGCGCGAGCGGCCGGCGCAGATCGTCGTGGCGGTGGCCGCCGACGGCCGCACGCTGATCGACCGCCGCCCGGTCGATGGCCGCAGCGTCGATCGGCTGGCCGCCGAGCTGCGCGACGCCGCCGCCGGCCGGGGCGAGGTCGTCGTGATCGTGGCGGCCGACGCCACCACGCCGCACCAGGCGGTGATCAACGTGCTCGACGCGGCGCGGCGCGCAGGGCTCGCGCGCGTGACCTTCGCCGCGCAGTCCGGCCAGGCGCGCGCCCGGCCCTGAGGCTGGCGCCGTGCGGGCCGCGGCGCGCATCGAGGCCGCGCTTGCCCGGCTGTGGTGGCGGCCGCAGCCATCCCTTGGCGCGCGGCTGTTGCAGCCGCTGAGCTGGCTGTACCGCATCGGCGCCGCGCTGCACCGGCTGCCCTACCGCCTCGGCTGGCGCGCCTCGCAGCGGGCGCCGGTGCCGGTGATCGTGGTCGGCAACCTGGTGGCGGGCGGGGCCGGCAAGACGCCGACCGTGATCGCCCTGGTGCAGGCGCTGCAGGCGGCCGGCCGGCGCCCGGGCGTGATCTCGCGCGGCTACGGCCGCCAGGGCAGCGAGCTGCGCGCGGTCGATCCGGCGAGCACGGCCGCGGCCGTCGGCGACGAGCCGCTGCTGATCCATCGCCGCACCGGCGCGCCGGTGTGGGTCGGCCGGCGGCGGGGCGCTGCGGCGCTGGCGCTGTGCGGCGCGCACCCCGAAGTCGACGTGATCGTCGCCGACGACGGGTTGCAGCACCACGCGCTCGCGCGCGACCTGCTGGTGGTGGTCTTCGACGACCGCGGCGCCGGCAACGGCCTGCTGCTGCCGGCCGGTCCGCTGCGCCAGCCGGTCACGCGGCATCCGCCGGTCAACACCCACGTGCTGTACAACGCGCCGGCTGCCACCATCGGCTGGCCCGGGGCGACCGCGGTGCGCGGCCTGCGCGGCGCCGTGCGGCTGCGCGACTGGTGGGCCGGCGCCGGCGCATCGCCGGGCGCGCTGCACGCGCTTCGCGGCCGCCCGGTGACCGCCGCTGCCGGCATGGCGGCGCCGCAGCGCTTCTTCACGATGCTGCGCAGCGCAGGGCTGACGATCGAGCCGCTGCCGCTGCCCGACCACTACGGCTTCGCCACGCCACCCTGGCCGGCGACGGCGCGCGACGTGCTGTTGACCGAGAAGGACGCGGTCAAGCTGCCGCCCGATGCCGATGCCGATGCCGATGCCGATGCCGATGCCGATGCCCGTCCGCGGCTGTGGGTCGTCGGGCTAGACTTCCGGCTGCCCGACGACTTCGTCGCCGCCCTGCTCGACAACCTGCGCCGGGTGCAGCGCCCGCAACGCCGATGACCCTGGACCACCGCCTGATCGACCTGCTCGTGTGCCCGTTGTGCAAGGGGCCGCTGCAGCCGCAGCGCGACGAGAACGGCCTGCTGGTCGAACTGCAATGCCCGGCCGACCGGCTCGGCTTCCCGATCCGCGACGGCATCCCGATCATGCTCGAGAGCGAGGCCCGCAACCTCGACGGCGCGGGTTGATTCCCGGCACCGGGCCGCAGCCGCGATGCGCTTCCATGTGCTGATCCCGGCGCGGCTGGCCTCGACCCGGCTGCCCGACAAGCCGCTGGCCGACATCGGCGGGCTGCCGATGGTGGTGCGCGTCGCGCAGCGCGCGGCACGCTCGGCGGCCGCGCAGGTGGTGGTGGCGGCCGACGATGCGCGCATCGTCGCCGCCTGCACCGAACACGGCGTGCGCGCGTTGCTCACCCGCAGCGACCACGCCAGCGGCAGCGACCGCCTGGCCGAGGCCTGCGCGCTGCTGGGGCTGGCCGACGACGCGGTGGTGCTCAACGTCCAGGGCGACGAGCCGTTGATCGACCCGGCGCTGATCGACCGCTGTGCGGCACGGCTGCAGGCCGAACCCGATTGCGCGATGGCCACCGCGGCGCACCCGATCGCGTCCGAGGCCGACTACCGCGACCCCAACGTCGTCAAGGTGGTGCTCGACGTGCGCGGCCACGCGCTGTACTTCAGCCGCGCGCCGATCCCGTGGCGGCGCGACGGTGCCGCTGCCGGCGGGCCGGCGCTGCCCGAGCCGCCGCCGTTGCGCCACGTGGGCCTGTATGCGTATCGCGCCGGCTTCCTGCGCCGCTTCCCGGCGCTGCCGCCGGCGCCGCACGAGCGCACCGAGGCGCTGGAGCAGTTGCGCGCGCTGTGGCATGGGCACCGGATCGCCGTGCTCGTCAGCGCCGAGGCCCCCGGGCCGGGCGTGGACACGCCGCAGGATCTGGCGCGCGTGCGCGCCCTGTTTGCCGCGGGTGCAGCGTAAGCCGCGCGCCAAGAATCGCGTGCTACCCTCGCCGCGCGGCCACCCGGGCCGACGCCACCAGACAGGGCCGCGCGCAGCGGCAGCGACGGAGACCTCCCCATGCGATTGATCCTCTTGGGCCCGCCGGGCGCCGGCAAGGGCACCCAGGCCACGCAGATCTGCAACCGCTACGGCATCCCCCAGATCTCGACCGGCGACATGCTGCGCGCCGCGGTCAAGGCCGGCACGCCGCTGGGCGTGGCCGCGAAGAAGGTGATGGATGCGGGCGGGCTGGTCAGCGACGACATCATCATCGGCCTGGTCAAGGATCGCATCGCGCAGCCCGATTGCGCCAAGGGCTTCCTGTTCGACGGCTTCCCGCGCACCATCCCGCAGGCCGAGGCGATGAAGGCCGCCGGCGTCAAGCTCGACGCGGTGCTCGAGATCGACGTGCCCGACGACGCGATCATCGAGCGCATGAGCGGGCGGCGCGCGCACCTGCCGTCGGGGCGCACCTACCACGTCAAGTACAACCCGCCGAAGGTGGCGGGCAAGGACGACGTGACCGGCGAAGACCTGGTGCAGCGCGACGACGACCGCGAAGAGACGGTGCGCAAGCGGCTGCAGGTGTACCAGGCGCAGACGCGGCCGCTGGTCGACTACTACGCCGCCTGGGCCGCCACCGGCGACGCGCAGGCGCCGCGCTGCACGCGGATCGACGGCAGCGGCAGTGTCGAGCAGATCACCGCGCGCGCGTTCGCCGCGCTGGGCTGAAGCAACCGAGGGCACCCCATGGACATCTCCGGCAAGGTTTTCATCGTCACCGGCGGCGCGTCGGGCCTGGGCGAAGGCACGGCGCGCATGCTCGCCGCCAACGGCGGCCAGGTCGTGATCGCCGACCTGCAGGAAGAAGTGGGCCGCAAGGTCGCCGCCGAGATCGGCGGCGGCTTCGTGCGCTGCGACGTCAGCCAGGAGGCCGACGCACAGGCGGCCGTGGCCGCGGCCGTGAAGCTGGGCAAGCTGATGGGGTTGGTCAACTGCGCCGGCATCGCGCCCGCATCCAAGACGGTCGGCAAGGACGGCGCGCACCCGCTGGCGCTGTTCTCGAAGGTGATCAGCATCAACCTGATCGGCAGCTTCAACATGATCCGCGTGGCCGCCGAGGCGATGTGCCGCAACGAGCCCGAGCCCACCGGCGAGCGTGGCGTGATGATCAGCACCGCCAGCGTCGCCGCCTACGACGGCCAGATCGGCCAGGCCGCTTACAGCGCCAGCAAGGGCGGCGTGGTCGGCATGACGCTGCCGATCGCGCGCGACCTGGCGCGCAACGGCATCCGCAACATGACGATCGCGCCGGGGATCTTCGGCACGCCGATGCTGTTCTCGATGCCGCAGGAAGTGCAGGACGCGCTGGCCGCGAGCGTACCCTTCCCCAGCCGCCTGGGCCGCCCCGAGGACTACGCGAAGCTCGTCAAGCAGATCGTCGAGAACGACATGCTCAACGGCGAGGTGATCCGCCTGGACGGCGCGATCCGGCTGGCGCCGAAGTAGCGGCCGCCCTGGCTGCGCCGAAGGTGCATGGCCGATCGGGCAGCCTCGCGGTGCTCGAGGTGCAGCGGCCACGCCCCGCAGGCGCGGGCCTCGAGAACGACCGTTTCGACATCGGTGCCGTCGGCCGCGCAGTCGACATGCGTGCCCCAGCCCTGCGAGACCTCGCGCACGGGTGCGAACCGTCGCGGCAGCGCGTGTCGCCCTCCTCGAGCATGCGCAGCAGCAGCAGTTCGTCCGCCGCGGCGCGCTCGGTCATGCGCAGACGAGCGTGGCGCGTGACGATCGCCTCGCGGGCAAGACGGACGTTGTGAAATCGAGTGAGCGCCGGATTGCGTGTCAGACGGCGCGAACGAAGCGGCCGTAGCGCTCGAGTGCCGCGTCGGCCGTCAGCAGCCTCAGCCCTTCGGACTTGGCCTGCGCGAGCAGCATGCGGTCGAAGGGATCGCGGTGCAGCCACGGCAGCGTGGCGACCTGGGCGATGTGCGCCGGCTGGATCGGCAACTCGGCAAAGCCCTCGTCAAGCAGCGCGCGATGCAGTTCAGCCGGCTGCGCCGTGAAGTCCGGCCGCTTCAGCGAGGCCTTGATGGCGACCTCCCAGATCGACGCCAGGCTGAAGACCAGCCGCTCGTCGCGCGACTGCAGCACCGTGGCCGCACGCCGCGGCAGGCGTTGCGCGTCATAGGCGGCCCAAACCAGCAGATGGGTGTCGAGCAGCCACATCTCAGCGATCGCCATAGAACATCGCGTCGATGTCCTCGGCGAAATCCTTCTTCAAGTCGGCGGTGACCACCGCTTTGCCGGCCAGGAAACCCAAGCGCCGCTTGGCCGGCGGTGCCTCGATCGGCACCACGCGCACCATCGGCTTGCCCGCCTTGGCGATGATGAATTCCTGGCCCCTGGCGGCCTGTTCGACCAGGCGCGACAGGTGCGTCTTCGCTTCGTGGATGTTGACGGTGGTGGTCATACGCGCCCCATGTGAACCAAGTCATGTGAACTAAGTTTACCAAATCGGTCTCGGCTTTGCCTGTCTGTCCGCATCGCCCGCCGCCGCATCGCCCGGCCTCTGGACGCGCCGCGCCTGCCGGCGCGACCATGAAGCCAACGTCCGCCCTCAGGCGGGTGCGGGAGGTGCCCGATGCGCGCGTCCCGGTTGCGTCTGCGGCTGGCGCCGGCCTGCATCGCGGCGGCGCTGCCGGTCGGCTGCGCGGGCACGGACCCGGCCTCGCACGGGTCGCTGCCGTGGCGTGATGCTGCCTTCGCCTGCGTGCCGGCGCGGGTCTCGGTCACGCGCGAGACGCTGTTCGCGCTCGACCCCGATGGGGTGCGCGGCCTGCGCGCCGTGCCCGCGGCAGCGACCGGCAACCGCGCCACGCGCACCGCCGAGCCGCTGCTGCCGACCTTCGGCCTCGAGCGGCAGGCCTTCGCCTACGCCGGCGGGCGTTCGACCGCCGCCGCCGAGACCTGGCGCAACGGGCGCGGCGGAAGGCTCGCAGCCCCGAATCAGCCTTCGCGAACCTGATCTGCGGCCCGCGCGCCCATGCGACGCCCCGCCGTCGCAGCGGGCCTGCCGACGATCAGATCGATGCGCGCCCGCCCGGCCAGCCGGGCGGGCGCGCACGGCAGGCCCGGTTCAGAACTTGAAGGAGCCGGTCAGGTAGACGAAGCGGCCGCGCGGGTCGTATTGCGATGGGTCGTAGCCCGACTGGAACCCGTTCGACACGTTGACGAAGGTGTCTGGTTGCTTGTCGAACAGGTTGCGCGCGCCCAGCGTCAGTACCGTGTTCTTGAAGCCGCTGTAGGCCACCTGCAGGTCCCACAGCGACATCGCGCCGATGTGGGTCGGGTTGTCGTTCAGGTCCCAGCCGGCGTGGTAGCCGGTGGCGTAGCTGTTGCCCAGCGTCGCCGCCCAGCTGCCCTGCGTCCAGGTCGCGCTCAGGTACTGCTTGTAGCGGATCACCACGCCGTAGCCGTCGAGGCCGGCGGTCGAACTCGGCACCGGGTTGCCCTGGCCGTCGACCGTGGTGCCGATCTTGGACGTGGTCGCGCCGGTCGGCGAGGTCTGGTCGAAGGTGGTGTAGTAGGTGCCCTGCAGCCCCACCGACAGGATGCCCGGCCCGATCGGTTGCCGGTAGTTGACGCCGAGGTCGAAGCCGGCCACGTGCAGCGAGCCCGAATTCAGCAGCTGCGTCGAGGTCTCGATGATCTGGTTGGTCACCGGATCGCGCTTCACGTAGGGGGTGAAGGCCGGGTTGCCCAATGCCGCCTGCGACACCACGTCCTGCGTGGAGGCCTGCGCAATCACGTCCTCGACCTTGATGTTGAAGTAGTCGAGGCTGAGCGCCAGGTTGTTCAGCGGCTGCCAGATCGCGCCCAAGCCGTACTGCGTGGAGGTCTCCGGCTGCAGGTCGGGGTTGCCGCCGCTGCGCTCGTTGACCTGCAGATCCGTTTGGCCGGTGACCGGGTCGTTGAACTGCGACGAGGTCGCCAGCACGATCGGCGTGTGCAGGTCGGACAGCGTGGGTGCGCGGAAGCCCGTGCCGTAAGAGCCCCGGAACAGCAGTTGCTGGACCGGCTGCCAGCGGAAGTTGGCCTTCCAGTTGGTGGTGGAGCCGAAGTCGCTGTAGTCGTCCCAGCGCAATGCGAGGTTCAAGTCCAGATTCTTGACCACCGGGACGTTCAACTCGCCGAACATCGCGTAAACGCTGCGGTCGGCGTCGATCGGCTTGGTCGCGCCGCCCAGGCCGGCGATGTCGCCTGTGAACTGCGCCGGTGCCGGCGTCTGCACCAGGCTCTCCTTGCGGTATTGCAGGCCGGCGGCGTACTGCATCATGCCCGCGGGCAGCGGCGTCACGTCGCCCGACAGCGTCGCCTGCAACCCGTAGGACTGCGACTTGCCGCTGAGCGTCGGGCCCACGTACTTGGATGGCGCGATCAGCGCCTGGAAGGCGGCCGACTGGGTCAGCGACCATGGGTTCCAGTCGCTGCCCGGATCCTGCGTCGCCCGGGCGAAGCCGACCTGCGAGAAATAGCCCGCGGTGACCTTGCCGTCCATCTTGTTCTGGTTCCAGAACGCCGACACGTCGTAGCTCTGGTTCATGACCTCGCCGCGCGCGCCGCCGACCATGCGGAACTGCGTGCTGGTGTTCTCTTCGGTACGCCGGCCGAAGTCGAACACCCGCGCAGTGATGCCCAGCGGCTGGCCGACGAGCGCGCCCAGGCCGTTGGCATTCAGATAGTCGGCGGCGATCTGGTAGTTCGGGTTGGTCGGGCGCAGCAGCAGCACGCGGTCGATCTTCTGCTTGTCGAATTCCTCGTCGGTATCCAGGAAGCTGGTGCGCAGCGGGCTCGGCTGGAACGCGACCGTGGCCACCGTACGCGACCACAGCAGGTCGCCATACAACTCGGCCTTGTCGTTGAGTTGCCAGGCGCCGTTGAGCGTGCCCGACACGCTCTCGATCTGGCCGAGCAAGCCAATGAACGGGCCGGTGTCGAAGTTGCAGTACGGTTTACCGCCCGCGCTGAGTGACGGCGCCAGCGCCATGTTGATGTCGCCGCAGCGGTTCGCGGGCGTGGCCATCGGGTTGCCGTAACCGGACCCCCCGCCCTGGTAGCCCAGACCGCCCACCGTGAGGGGCCCGCCAACCGATACGCCGTTCACGCCCGGGCTCCACGCACCTTGGATGTTGCCCTGGCCGGTGGCGCCGGATTCGAAGTACGGCGGCTTGTTGGCCGTCTTCGAGAACTCGCGGTCGATGCCCAGCAGATCCTGGTTCTTGTTCCACTGCAGGCTGCCGGTCACGTTGAACCGGTCCTTGGTCAGGTCGCCGATGCCGGCGACGATGTTGGCCTGGTACTGCTGGCCGCCGCCGCTGGCGGTGGGCGTGCCATAGGTGCCACCCACCTGGATGCCCTGGAAGTTCTTCTGCAGGATGAAGTTGACGACGCCGGCCACCGCATCGGAGCCGTACACCGCCGACGCGCCGTCCTTCAGCACCTCGACCCGCTCGAGCGCCGCCAGCGGGATGTTGTTGACGTTGACGGTCGAGCCGCCGCCGCCGGCGAAGGCCGCCAGCCGCTGGCCGTTGACCAGCACCAGCGTGCGCTCCGAACCCAGGCCGCGCAACGACACGTTGGATTCGCCGTAGGTCGAGATGCCGACCGCGGTCGACAACTGGGTCTGGCCCGACGACGACATCGCCGAGATCGTCTGCAGCAGCTGTTCGGTCGTCTGCACGCCGGTGCGCTCGATGTCGGCGCGGTTCAGCGTCAGCACGGGCAACGCCCCGGCCCCCTCGATCTGTTTGATCGAGGACCCGGTGATCACGACCTGCTGCGCCTGCGCCGGCACGGTCGCGGCCAGCGCGAGGCCGCCGCCGAAGGCCAGGGCCAGGCTGCGGCTGAGTTTGGTGTGCTTGTACTGCATCGGAACAGCTCCTTGTGACGGGGGTTTTGGGCTCCGCGTGCTGCGTGCCGCGGCAACTTCGGCCTCTGCACAAGCCGCTGTTGCGGGATCGCGACAACACGTTGCCAAATTTTCCCGACGCATCGATGACCGACCGGCTACGGATCTTCACCTAGGGGTTGACCCGCGCACCGGACGCCGGTGTCGGCATCGCCGGCAAAGCCGCGCCAGCCAACGGTTTGCGCGGCTCGACCGCGCCGATCCCACGCAACCGGCCGTGCAGGACGGCCGCAACCCGATCCTGGATGTTGGCGCCGGGCAACACTCTGCCGGCCGAAGAGGCCGCCCCGGGCAGCGCCAGACCGCGCCGCGCGCAACGCCTGTGTCGCCCGGCTTCAGCCCGCCGCAGCGCCCGTGAGGCGCGGCACCGCCGCCAGCAGCGTGCGCGTGTAGTCGTGCGCCGGGCTGCCGAGCATCTGGTCGGCCGCGCCCTGCTCCACCAGCCGGCCTGCGCGCATCACCGCAACCTCGTCGGCGATGTACTCGACCACGCCGATGTTGTGGGTGATGAACAGGCAGCTCAAGGACAGCTCGCGCTGCAGCTCGCGCAGCAGGTTCAGGATCTGCGCCTGCACCGACACGTCCAGCGCCGAGGTCGGCTCGTCGCAGATCACGAGCCGGGGCTGCAGCGCCAGCGCGCGCGCGATCGCGATGCGCTGGCGCTGGCCGCCGGAGAACTCGTGCGGGAAGCGCTCGAGCGCATCGCGGCGCAGCCCCACCTGATCGGTCAGCCGCTCCAGGCGCGTGCGGCGCGCGCCGGCGTCGAGCGTGGGCGCGAGCGCGAGCAGCCCTTCCTCGAGCAGGTCGTAGACGCGCATGCGCGGGTTCAGCGACGCGAACGGATCCTGGAAGATGATCTGGATGTCGCGCCGCGCGGCCAGCAGCGCCTCGCCCTGCAGCGCGAACAGGTCGCGGCCCTCGAGCAGCGCCCGGCCTTCGATGCGCGCCTGGCCGCGCAGCAGTTGCACCAGCGCCTTGCCGATCGTCGTCTTGCCGCAGCCCGATTCACCCACCAGCGCCAACGTGCGGCCGCGGCCGACTTCGAAGCTCACGCTGTCCACCGCCTGGAACACGCCGCGCGTGCGCTGCAGCAGCCCGCGCCGGATCGGAAAGCCCACGCGCAGTCCCTGCACCTGCAGCAGCGCCGCGGCGGCGGCGCCCTCGGCGCGCAACGGGTCTGCTGGCGCCGCCTGATCCGCGTGCGCGGCTGCCGGGCCGGGCGGGGCCGGCGCGACTGCCGAGGCCACCGCGGCCGCTGCCGCCCGATGCGCAGGCCGCGCGCCGCCGGCCTCGTAGAGCAGGCAGCGCACCTCGTGCCCCGGCGCCACCTGCAACAGCCGCGGCGGCTGGTGCGCGCAGTGCGGCATCGCCGCCGCGCAGCGCGGCTCGAAGCGGCAGCCGGCAAAGGCCTGGGTCAGCGCCGGCACGGTGCCGGCGATCGCCTCCAGCGGCCGGCCGCGGCGCTGCTGGCCGGGCAGCGCGCGCAGCAGCGCCTGCGCGTAAGGGTGGCGCGGCACGGCGAAGAAGTCGCGCGCGCTCGCCGCCTCCACCACCTGGCCGGCGTACATCAGCGCCACGTCGTCGGCCATGCCGGCGACGACGCCCAGGTCGTGGGTGATCAGCAGCAGCCCCATCCGGCGCTCGCGCTGCAGTTGCGCCAGCAGTTCCAGGATCTGCGCCTGGATCGTCACGTCGAGCGCGGTGGTCGGCTCGTCGGCGATCAGGAAGTCGGGCTCGGCCGCGAGCGTCATCGCGATCATCACCCGCTGCTTCTGCCCGCCCGACAGGCGAAACGGGTAGTCGTCGATGCGCCGCTCGGGCTCGGGGATGCCCACGCGCGCCAGCCACTCGACGGCCTTGGCGCGCGCGGCCGCGCCGCGCAGCACGGTGTGCGCCTCGATCGCCTCGACCACCTGGTCGCCCACGCGCATCACAGGGTTCAGGCTGGTCGCGGGCTCCTGGAAGATCATGCCGATGCGCCCGCCGCGCACCGCGCGCATCGCGGCCTCCGGCAGCGCCAGCAGGTCCTGCGCGCCCAGCCGCACCTCGCCCGCGGTGATGCGGCCGTTGTCGGGCAGCAGCCGCAGCAGCGCCAGCGCCGTCATGCTCTTTCCGCAGCCGCTCTCGCCCACCAGCGCGAAGGTCCGACCGCGCGCGATCGCCAGCTCGATGCCGTCGATCGCGCGCACCACGCCGTCGTCGGCGTCGAGCTCGACCCGCAGCGCGTCGGCGTGCAGCGCCTGGGCCTGGCCGGTCATCGTGCGCCCCTGGCCGGCCGCGGCCGCACGCGGCGCGCGCGCGGGTCGAAGGCGTCGCGCACGCCGTCGGCGAACAGGTTGGCCGCCAGCACCAGCGTGACCATGAAGCCGAAGGCCGCGGCGAAGCTCCACCACACCGGCGGGTCGCGGCTCATCTCGTTGCGCGCCAGGTTGATCATGCCGCCGAAGCTGTTCATCGACGGGTCGACGCCGACGCCCACGTAGGTCAGCACCGCCTCGTACAGGATCAGCGCGCTGAACTCGAGCACGGTCACGATCAGCATCAGGTGCGCCACGTTCGGGAAGACGTGGCGGCGCATGATGCGCGCCGGGCCCACGCCGAAGGCCCGCGCCGCCTGCACGTACTCCAGCTCGCGCAGCTTCAGCGTCTCGCCGCGCAGCAGCCGGCACAGCCCCGCCCAGCCGGTCAGCCCCAGCACCGCGCACAGCAGGAACAGCTTGAGGTCGGCGCGCTCGGCGCCGGTCTCGAACAGGTCGGGGTTCTGGTCGAGGAACACCTGCACCATCAGCACGCAGGCGGCGATCAGCAGCACGTTGGGCACCGACGACAGCACCGTGTACAGGTACTGGATCGCCTCGTCGACCCAGCCGCGGAGGTAGCCGGCCAGGATGCCCAGGCCCACCGCCAGCGGCAGCGTGGCCACGGTCGCGAGCGTGCCGATCACGAACGCGGTGCGGATGCTCTTGAGCGCCTGGTACAGCACGTCGTTGCCGGTCAGGTCGGTGCCGAGCACGTGGTAGCCGGTGCCCAGCCCCACCGCCAGCCCCGCCAGCAGGCCCAAGGCCAGCAGCGTCGCTGCGGCCACCCGCCACGGGATCGGCCCGTCGCCGCGCGCGATTGCCGCCAGCGTCGCGCGCAACGGCCGGGCGCGGGCGCGCGCGATCGCCGCTGCCGCCACCAGGCCCAGCGCGGCGGCGGCAACAGCGCCGAGCGCCAGCCCGGCCGCGCCGCGCCGCAGCAGGTCGGGCAGCCACTGCGCATCAGGATCCTGCAGGTGCGCGCCGCCGTGCACGAGCCGCGGCGCGACCCGCCTGACCACCCCGCCGGCCTCGACCGATTCCTTGGTGAAGCCCAGGTACGACAGCGGCCGCGAATAGGTGACTTCGCGCGTCTCGATCAGGCCCGAGAGCAGCGCATCGAGCACCGAGCGGGTGCGCGGGTCGTAGGCCACCGCGTCCGAAGCGCCGGTGCGCGGCAGCCGCGGCCGGAAGTGCAGGCTGTCGAGCAGCGTGACGGCCAGGCACAGCGCCAGGATCAGCGACGAGGCCAGCGCCGCCGGGTCGGCGAACACGCGCCGCCAATCGGCCGCCAGCCCCGGGCGGCGGCGCAGCCGCCACACGTAGGCCAGCAGCGCCGCCGCCATCAGCCACATCGCGGCGTCGGTCCACAGCACGACGATCTTCGGCACCGGGCTACTCCAGCCGCACCCGGGGGTCGGCCCAGGTGTAGGCGATGTCGATCAGCACGAAGGACGCGATGTACAGCACCGCGCCGACGAACACCATCGTGCGCACCACCGCGAAATCCTGCTTGCCGATCGCCTCGATCACGTAGGCGCCCAGTCCGGGTAGTTCGAAGAAGCTCTCGAACACCAGGCTGCCGAGGAACACGTAGGGCAGGTACGCACCGGCGCTGGTGATGATCGGGATCAGCGCATTGGGCAGCACGTGGCGCGCCAGCACCCGCCACTCCGGCAGGCCCTTCGCGCGTGCGGTGCGCACGTAGTCCTTGCCGGCCTCCTCGAGCAGCATCGCGCGGTACAGCCGCGCCTCGCCGCCCAGCCGCGCGACCAGCGACAGCGCGATCGGCAGCGCCAGGAACTTCAGCGCGTCCAGCCCGGGCGCATAGCCCGAGATCGGCGCGAGCTTCATCACGCGCGAGAACAGGAACTGGCCGACGATGATGTAGAACAGGCTCGAGATCGACAGCATCAGCACGCACGCGACCACGCCCCAGAAGTCCAGCCGGGTGTGGCGCAGCATCACCAGCAGCAGCGCGAACGCGGTGCTGGCGAACACCTGCAGCACGAACAGCGGCAGCGCCAGCTGGATGCTGACCCACATGCGCGTGGCCACCTCGTCGCCGATGCTGCCCGCGCTCTCGGCGTCGGCGCGGCCGAAGTCGAACTGGTACAGCGACACCGAGCGCTCCCAGAAGATCGTGTCGGTGAAGCGCTCGACGCCCTGCCGGCGCTCGTTCAGGTACAGCGGCTTGTCGTAGCCGCGCTCGGCCTTCCACTTCTCGATCGCCTGCTGGGTCACGCGCTTGCCGCCGAGGTTCAGCCGCGCCATGTCGTCGGGCGTGTTGACGGTGAAGAACAGGAAGAAGGTCGCCAGGTTCACGCCGGCCAGGATCAGCGCGCCGTACAGGATGCGGCGGACGATGTACGCGCCCATCAGGCCACGACCTCGCCGCGCGCGTTGCTGCGCTCGCGCCGGCGCAGGCTGCGCCAGCCGAGCGCGAGCAGCAGCGCCGCCGCGGCCGCGATCGCGGCCAGCGGCCACCACACCGGCCGGTTCCACGCGGCCTGGCTGGCCAGCCGCTGCGCCACGTCCAGGCGCAGGTACTTGCCGTGGTCGCGGATCAGCACCGCCGGCTTGTAGTTGTGCACCCAGGCCTGCGCCGCGCCCGAGCTGAACGGGAAGTAGCCGAAGCTCCACGGCGCGTCGCGCTGCACGATCGCCACCATCTGGTCGATCACCTGCTGCTTCTCGGGGCCGTCGTCGAGCAGTTGCATCCGCTGGAACAGCCGGTCGTATTCGGGGTTCGCGTAGTTCGCGGTGTTCTCGCCGTCGAAGCGGGTCTTGCCGTTGGGGCCGTACAGCAGGAACAGGAAGTTCTCGGCATCGGGGTAGTCGGCCAGCCAGCCGAGCCAGAACACCTGGTAGGTGCCCTTGCGCACCTTGTCCTGGAACTGGTTGTTGTCGGTGGCGCGCACCTCGAGCTGGATGCCGATCTTGGCGAACTGGCGCACCACCCAGTCGATCTCGGGCTTGCGCTCGGGCGTGGCCGGCGCGTAGAAGTCGTAGTTGATCACCAGCGGCTTGCCGGTCTTCGCGTCGCGGCCGTCGGGCCAGCCGGCCTCGGCCAGCAGCCGCTTCGCGTCGTCGAGTCTGCGCTTGACCACCTTGCCGCCCACCACCTGGTGCGTGACCGGGTTGTGGCCCTCGGGCGTGCCGTGGCGCGAGCCGAAGATGCCGCCGGGCAGCGGGCTCATCGCCGGCTCGCCCGCCTTCTTCGGGAAGATCTTGGAGTACTCCTCCCAGTCGAAGGCGATCGAGATCGCCTGGCGCAGCTTGCGGTTGCGCTCGCGCTGCTCGGGCGTGTCGCCCCAGCCGACCACCGGGTCGAGCATGTTGAAGCCGACGATCCAGCTGTGCACGTCGGCGAACTTCGGCAGCCGGAAGCCCTTGGCCTCGTATTCCTTGCGCACCTCGTCGCTGTCCTGCATCGCGACCAGGTAGTCCATGCCGGTGTCGGTGCGCTCGAACACCAGGATGTCGTAGTAGCCCTGGCGGAACTTCTCGCGCATCGGCACCGCCTCGCGGTCGATCGTCGACACGTAGCGGTCGACGAAGGGCATCGTCTTGCCGCAGTCGTCGAGCAGCCCCGCCTCCCGGTCGCCGGGCATGCCTTCGCACGGATAGGGCTCGCCGCGCCAGTTGGGGTTGCGCTCGAGCACGTGGCGCCGGTCCTTGCGGTACTCGGTCATCCGGTACGGCCCGGTGCCCACCGGCCAGGTGTCCAGGCTCAGGCCCGCGGCAGCCATGCCGGGCTGCGCGTAGAACGCATCCGCCTCCCACGGCACCGGCGACAGGAAGGTGGTCGCCATCCAGTAGTTCCACTGCGGGTACTTGCCCTTGATGCGGATGCGCAGCAGGTGCGGCTCGGGCGCCGACGCGCCCGCCAGCGGCCAGCGGCGGAAGTCGAGGAAGGGCTTGTCCTGGCTCGCCGGGTCGAGCCCGGCGCGCAGCTTGGCGTCCTCGGCGCGGATCAGCGCGCCGTAGTCCTTCAGCCCGACCACGTACTCCGAGAAGATGCCGAAGACCGGCGTGGTGATGCGCGGGGTCGCGTGGCGCTTGAGCGCGTAGACGAAGTCGTCGGCCACCAGCTCGCGCGTGCCCTGGTGCTCGAAGTCCAGCGGCGTGCGCCGCTTGCCCAGCTCGCCCGGGCGCATCGCGTGATAGCGCCAGCGGCCCTGCTCGTCGCGGGCGAAGGCCGGGTGCGGCTGGTACAGGATGCCGGGCTTGATCGGGATGTCGTAGATGCTCTCGGCCACCTGCTCGCCCGGCGCGTCGTCGGCCAGCGGCCGGCCGCCGGCGTCGACGTAGCGCGGCTTCGCGATCGCGGCGGCCGACTTCGGCTGCAGCCGGAACGGGCGCAGCAGGTAGTGGTAGCCGTAGGGCGGCTCGTAGATCTGATAGGTGTAGGGCGTGTCGTTCGACCAGTACGACGCGGTCGGGTCCAGATGGCGCGGCGAGCTTTCGATCACCGCGCTGACCAGCGTGTTGGTGGCCGCCAGGCCGTCGGGCAGCGGGTTGTTGTTGCACCCGGCCAGGCCGAAGCCGAGCAGCAGCACGGCGCAGGCGTGGCGCAGCAGGCTCTCGAGGAAACGCCGGGCCGTCCCGAGCTTTCTCGAGCCCCACGGAGGGCGGGCCGGGCGCGGCCCGGCCCTGGGGGCGCTCTCAGCCATGCGCCCAGCCGAGGTAGGCGTCGCGGCCGCTGACCAGCAGCTCCACCGGCCGGCCGACCGGCAGCGTGAGCTTGGTGCGCACGTGGCCGAAGGGCAGCCCGGTGACGATCGGCACCTTGGTGCGCGCGCGCAGCTGCGCCACCGCCGCCTTCAGCGAGTAGCCGCGGTCCAGCACGGATTTGGCGGCCGCCGTGAAGCTGCCCAGCAGCACCGCGCGCTGCGCATCGATCACGCCCGCCTGCAGCAGCTGCAGCAGCATGCGCTCCACCCGGTACGGCTGCTCGTTCACGTCCTCGAGGAACAGCACGCCGCCGCGCACCGCCGGCCAGTGCGGCGTGCCCAGCAGCGACAGCAGCACCGTGAGGTTGCCGCCCCACAGCAGCCCGCGGCGCTGCAGGCCGTCGAAGCCGGCCTCGGTGCGCCAGCCGACCGCGTGCAACTCGCCGCGCATCGCCTCGCAGAAGGTGCCGGCGGTGACGTCGTCGACGCCGCCGTCGGCGTCGGCGCGGCCGAAGTCCTCGACCGCGGTGGGGCCTGCCCAGCTGGGCGCGCCGGTGTGCGCCAGCAGCGCCAGCTGCAGCGCCGTCAAGTCGCTGAAGCCGACCCAGCGCGTGCCGCGTTCGACGCTGCGCGCGAGCCGCTTCCAGTGGATGCGGTCGAGCAGCCGGGTCAGCCCGTAGCCGCCGCGCGTGGCCAGCGCCACCGAAGGCGCGGCCGCCGCCACCCGGTGCAGCGCCGCCAGGCGCTGATCGTCGTCGCCGGCGAAGCGCTGGTGGCGGGCGAGCGCCGCCTCGTCGATCGTGACCACGAAGCCGAGGCCCGCGAGGCGCCGCGCCGCCAGCCGCAGCGCCGGGCCGCGCAGCACCACGCCCGAGGGCGAGAACAGCTGCAAGCTGCGCAGGCCCGGATCGGGATTCGCGTGGTCAACGCCAACGCCAACGCCAGCGCCAGCGCCAGCGCCAACGCCAGCGCCGGCAGGCGGCAGCGGGTTGCGCAGTCGTCTCATGCGGATCCCCCGGGCGGCGGCGCCGGATCGGCCGGCTCCGGCATCTCGAGCACCTCGCCGATCGGGATGGAAGCGCCGCCATCGGGACCGGCGTGCGCGAATGCCGCAGCTTCGGCGCGGCCGCCGCGCTGCTGTGCACGGCGCGCGGCGAAGAACTCGCGCAGCAGCGCCGCGCTCGCCGGGGCCAGCACGCCGCCCTGCACCTGCGTCTGGTGGTTCAGCTGCGCCTGGCCGAACACGTCGATCACCGACCCGGCCGCACCCGTCTTCGGGTCGGCAGCGCCGTAGACCACGCGCTCGAGGCGCGCGTGCAGCAGCGCACCGGCGCACATCGCACAAGGCTCGAGCGTCACGTACAGCGTGCAGTCGGGCAGCCGGTAGTTCTCGAGCAGTTGCGCCGCGTGGCGCAGCGCGACGATCTCGGCGTGCGCCGTCGGGTCGTGGGTGGTGATCGGCCGGTTGTAGCCGGTGGCGACCACCTGGCGGCCTGCGGGCGTGTCGCGCACGATCACCGCGCCCACCGGCACCTCGCCGACCAGCAGCGCGTTGTGCGCCTGGTCCAGCGCCAGGCGCATGCCGGCTTCGTCGCGTTGCCGCTGTTCGGCGGCGCTCGGGGCGAAGGGGTCGGGCATGGGCGGGGGTCGGTCGGGCCGCCGCGGGCGGGCGGCGCGCGGATTGTGCCGCGCACGGCACGGCGGCCCGGCAGGCGCGCTGCCGACGGGGCACGAATCGCGGTCGCGCCGCGGCCCCCCGAACGGCATCGCCCGCCCGGCCGCAGCCGCCCGCGACCGGCCGCTCAGGGTTTGACGGCCAGCACCAGGAAGACCGCGAAGATGCCCAGGTGCACGGCGCCTTGCAGCATCGTCGTGCGCCCGGTCGCCAGGCTGATGCCGCTGATGTACAGCGCCAGCAGCAACAGGCCCATCTCGGTGCCCGACAGGCCGACGACCATCGGCAGGTCGAGGTACAGCGCCAGGAAGCCGACGATCGGAATCGTCAGCCCGATCGTCGCCAGCGCCGAACCGAGCACGAGGTTCAACGCGGCCTGCAGACGGTTGGCGCGCGCCGCCTGCAGCGCCGACAGGGCTTCGGGCAGCAGCACGATCGCGGCGATCACCACGCCGACGAGGCTCGCCGGCAGCTCCATTGCCGCCACGGCCTGCTTGAGCATGGGCGACAGCAGCTTGGCATGCAGCACCACCGCGACGAGCCCCGCCAGCAACAGCAGCAGGCTGAACGCCGCCGTGCGCCGCCCGGGCACGGCGTTGCCGCCGCCGGCGACGACGCCTTCGGCGAAGTATTCGCGGTGCGACGTGGTCTGCACGTACAGGAACACCGCGTACAGCACGATCGACACCAGGCCGACCGCCAGCAGCTGGGTGGGCGCGAAGACCGGCCCCAGCGTGGTCCGGGTGACCACCGGCAGGATCAGCGACAGCGCGGCGATCGTGCCCAGCACGCTCAGCGCCGAAGTTGCCGAATCGAGCCTGAAACTCTGCTCGTGGTGGTGCATGCCGCCCACCAGCAGGCAGCCGCCGACGATGCCGGTGAGCACGATCATCACGGTCGCGTACACGGTGTCGCGCGCCAGGGTATCGGTCCCCGGGCCGCCGGCGAGCATCAGCGACACGATCAGCGTCACCTCGATCAGCGTGATCGCCAGCGCCAGCAGGATCGACCCGTAGGGCTCGCCCAGCCGCAGCGCCAGCACCTCCGCGTGACGGACGGCGGCGAAGACGGTGCCCAGCATCAGCAGCGATGCCGGCAGCAGCAGCACTGGCCCGACGCCGGCGCCGCCGGCGAAGAGCACGGCCGCCAAGGCGAGTGCTGCCGCCGGCACCACGGCGGACCACAGCGGAATGCGGTCGATCGACGCGGGGTCGAGGCTCATGGCCGCTCCGACATAGAGTAGAGGCACGACCCGGCGGCGGCCGGGCGAAGGGATCGGATGCTAACGTCCCGCTCGAGGCGTCCCGGACCCGCCGGCACGCCGTTTTCGGGATGGGCCGATCCGGCGGCGACACGCAGGAGGCGAAGGATGGACAGGCAAGCCCAGGTTCAGCAGGCCGAGCGCTTTCGCGCGCTGCACGACCGCAGCCGGCTGCTGCTGCTGCCCAATGCGTGGGACGCGGGCAGCGCGCGCGTGTTCGCCGACCTCGGGTTCGACGCCATTGCCACCACCAGCGGCGGCGTGGCCTGGTCGCTGGGCCATGCCGACGGCGAGACCGCCCCGCTGGCCGAAGTGATCGACGCGATCCGGCGGATCGTGCGCGTCACGCCGCTGCCGGTCAGCGCCGACTTCGAAGGGGGCTATGGCGACACGCCGGCTGCGGTGGCCGCCAACGTGCGCGCGGTCATCAGCGCCGGCGTGGCCGGCATCAACCTCGAGGACGGCATCCGCCACGACACGCTGCGCGCGGTCGGCGAAGCCGCCGACCGGATCGCCGCGGCACGTGCAGCCGCCCGCGAGGCGGGCGTGCCGATCGTGATCAATGCGCGCATCGACGCCTGGATCATCGGCGGCGACGCTTCCGAGACCGAGCGCATCGACGAGGCCCTGCGCCGCGCGCAGGCCTACCTCGCGGCCGGCGCCGACTGCATCTACCCGATCGCGCTGGCCCGGCCCGACACGATCGCCGAGCTGTGCACCGCGATCCCGGCTCCGGTCAACATCGGCGCGCGCCCCGGCCTGCCCGACCTGGCTGCGCTCGCCGCCCTGGGCGTGGCGCGCGTGAGCACCGCGACGCGGCTGGCCGCGGTGGCGCTGTCGGCGGCGCGCACGGCGGCGCAGCAACTGCGCGACAGCGGCCGCTTCGACGCGCTGGATTCCCCCTTCGGCTACCCCCAGCTGCAGCGGCTGTTCGGCGCCGCCTGATCGAGACGACGATCCGCCACGCATGGACAGGGTGATCGACGACATCCGCTTCGACGCGGCGGTGCTGCGCGGCTTCACCGCCAGCGCGCGTGCGGCCGGTTGGATCGCGGCGCTGGTGTCGCTGGCGGTGCTCGCCGGCTGGCTCGGCGGCGCCGAGCCTGTGCAGGCGTGGCTGCAATCGCCATCGATGATGCGTGCGCACGCGGCCCTGGGCTGCCTGCTCGCCGGCAGTGCGCTGCTGCTGCACAGCAGTGCACCGCGCACCGCCGTCGCGCTGTCGGCGCTTACGGCGTTGCTGGGCGGCCTCGAGCTGCTCGGCCATGCCTTCGGCCCAGGCATAGGCGGCTGGCGCGGGCTGGACCTGCTCGCCCCCGGCTGGCCGGGCAGGCCGCCGGCGCGCATGACGGAGTTGGCCGCCGTTGCATTGCTGCTGCTGGGCGTGGTCGGCGTGGCGGTTCAACGCGGCCGCGCGGTCTGGCTGCGCGAGGCCTGCGCGATCGCGGTGATCGCGATCGCGATGGCGGCCTTCGCGTCCTGCGGCCTGGTGCTGGCGGGCGACGGCGCCGGTCTGCTGCAGCGGCTGCCGGCCATGACGGCCTCGGTGCTGCTGTTGCTGACGCTGGGCTGGATGGCCTCGGCCCCGACCACCGGGCTGACGCGCGTCGCGGCCGCCGACAGCCAGGGCGGCGCATTCGCGCGCCGCCTGATCCTGCCGGCGCTGGTGCTGCCGGTGCTGTTCACGTTCCTGTTCAAGGCGGTGCAGTTGCGCCTGGGCATGTCCGAATCGCTGGCGCTGGCGCTGGCGGCGATTGCGGCCGGCGGTGCCGTGGCGGCGATGATCATCTGGGTGGCCAGCCTGCTGGATCGCGCCGAGCGCCAGCGGCGCGTGGTGCTCGCGCTGCACGAGGATGCGAGGACCGATGCGCTCACGGGCCTGGCCAACCGGCGTGCGCTCGATGCAGCGCTGGTCCGCGCGCTGCGCCAGCGCGGCGCCGCGACGCTGCTGCTGCTCGACGTGGACCACTTCAAGCGCTTCAACGACAGCTTCGGCCATCCGGCCGGCGACGACGTGCTGCGCGAGACGGGCCGGCTGCTGCGCGCGGTGGTGCGGTCGCAGGATCTGGTCGCCCGCTACGGCGGCGAGGAGTTCGCGATCCTGCTGCCGCACAGCGATGCGTTGCGCGGCCGGCACGTGGCTGAACGCGTGATCGCGGCGATGCGCGTGCACCCCTGGGCGCTGCGGCCGGTGACGCTGAGCATCGGCGTGGCCGTGGCGGCACCCGGCGATGCCGCGGCCACGCTGCTGCGCCGCGCCGACGCGGCGCTGTACCGCAGCAAGCAAGCCGGCCGCGACCGCTTCAGCTTCGGCGCAGCGCCGGGCGACGAAGCACCGCCGCACCCGCACCCACCCCGTCGCCCGCCGACGGCGCCGCCTGCGGGCGCGGGCATCGGCAACGGCAGCGTCGTGAACGCCGCAGCCGCGAACGGCTGCGGCGTAGACTGAGCCCGCAGCCGCGCGGGCGGCAGGACGCAGGAGGCAGAGTCATGAGCGACATCAAGGTGGCGGTGCTGCTGGGCAGCTTGCGCAGGGATTCGCACAACAAGCGGCTGATGCTGGCGGTGGAGAAGCTCGCGCCGGCGCATCTGAAGTTCGAGCAGGTGCGCATCGACGACCTGCCGCTGTACACGCAGAATTTCGACGCCGACTATCCGCCGGCGGCGCGGCGGCTGAAGCAGCAGGTCGAATCGGCGCAGGCGCTGCTGTTCGTCACGCCCGAATACAACCGCTCGGTGCCCGGCGTGCTGAAGAACGCAGTCGACATCGGCTCGCGGCCCTGGGGCACCAATTCCTTCGCCGGCAAGCCGGCGGCGGTGATCGGCGCGTCGATCGGCGCAGTGGGCACCGCGGTCGCGCAGGACCACCTGCGCGGCTCGCTGCACTTCCTCGACGTGCCCGTGCTCGGCCAGCCCGAGGTGTACCTGCACTTCCGCAACGACATCATCGCGGCCGACGGCACCGTGGCCGACGATTCGACGCGCGCCTTCTTGCAGCGCTTCGTCGACGCCTACGCGGCCTGGGTGGCGCGCTTCACCGCGTAGCGGCCGAGAGCGCCCCCAGGGCCGGGCTGCGCCCGGCCCGCCGCCGCTCACCATGCGCCGCGGTGCTCGGGCACGCGCGCCGCCAGCGGCAGTGCCGCCGCCAGCAGCAGCGCCAGCGCCGCGTAGATCCAGGCCTGCACGCGGCCGGGGTCGTCGCTGCGCGCCAGGATCGCGGTGACGACCGACACGGTGGTGATCGCGCCGATCTGCAGCGATGCAGTGCGCAGCGCCGCCAGCGTCGATGAATGCTCGGGCGCCAGCTGCAGCCCCGCGTTGCGGCTGGCCGGGTTGACCGTGCCGCGGCCGGCGCCGACCACGAAGGCCGCAGCCGCGAGCCAGGTGTACGCGGCGATGCCGGCCGGCGGGGCGACGGCGATCAGCAGCAGGCCGGCCGCGATCACGGCACCGCCCGCGTACAGCGGCAGCCGGTGGCCGGTGCGCCGCAGCGCCAGCGCGGCCGCGATCGAGAACGCGATCGCCGCCAGGCCCTGCGCAACCAGCAGGCTGCCCGAGCCGAACGCGCCGATGCCAAAGCGGTTGGCCGCGAACAGCGGCAACAGCGTCATCGCGCCGTTGGCGACGCCGCCATAGACCACGTTGACGAGGTTGACCGATCCGAAGCCCGCGCCGTGGATCAGCCTCGGCGCGATGAACGGGTCGGCGCAGCGGCCGATGTGGCGAAAGAAGCCCCACAGCGCGGCCACCGCGATCAGCGCCGGCAGCACGAAGCGCCACGACGCCGGATGCCCGCCGCGCTCGCCCAGCCAGCCGACCGCGAGCATGCCGCCGAGCAGCCCGGCGCCCAGCAGCGCCATGCCCGCCGCGTCCATCCGCTGCCGCCGCGCCTTCGACGCAGGGCGATCGGGCGGCACGTGGCGCAGCGCCAGCACGATGATCGCGATGCCGATCGGCACGTTCACGAAGAACACGCCGCGCCAGCTCCAGTACGCGACGAACATCCCGCCGAAGACCGGCCCGATCATCGCGCCGATGGGGAAGATGCTGCCGAACAGGCTGACCGCGCGGTCGCGCGCGTCGCCGAAGTGCTCGACGACGATGCCGGTGGCCGAAGGCGTGAAGCCCGCGCCGCCGGCCGCCTGCAGCGCGCGCAGCGCGATCAGCACGTAGATGTTCTCGGCCAGCCCGCAGGCCAGCGACGCCGCCGTGAAGGCGACGACCGAGCCGAGGAACACGCGGCGGCAGCCCCAGCGCTCGCTGAGCTTGCCGGCCACCGGCAGCATCAGCACGAAGCCGAACGAGTACGCGGTGATCGTCCACGCCGCCCAGTTGATCGAGGTGTCCAGCCCGTGCTGCAGCGCATGCAGCGCGGTGGCGACGATCGTCGAATCGACCGACATCATCAGCAGCGCCAGCGCGACGATCGCGAACACGCGGCCGCGCTGCACGGCCGCCGGCGCTGCGGCCGCGCCCGCGGGCGCGGGGCTGCCGCGAAGCTCGTCGCTGCCGTTCATCGTGCCGCAGTTCTACACCGGGCCGGCCGGCTGCCCACGCGGCGGCGGCCTTGCCGGCGTGCACGCGCAAGGGTCATCGGCCGCGCGGCGCAGGCAGCGCGCGGCCGGCGCCGACAATGCGCCGGCGCGGCGGGCCTGCCGACTCCATCCCCGCCGGCGCCGGAGGAACACGATGCAACAACGCCTGGACTACAAGCTGGCCTCGCCCGAGGCCTTCAAGGCCATGCTCCACACCGAGCTGCAGGTCCACAAGAGCGGGCTCGAGGAATCGCTGCTCGAGCTCGTCAAGTCGCGCGCGTCGCAGATCAACGGCTGCGCCTGGTGCCTGGACATGCACACCAAGGACGCGCGCGCACAGGGCGAGACCGAGCAGCGCCTGTACCTGCTGCCGGTGTGGCGCGAGGCGCCCTGCTACAGCGAGCGCGAGCGTGCGGCGCTCGCGTGGACCGAGGCCGTCACCGACATCGCCCGCACCCACGACGTGCCCGACGAGGTCTATGCGCAGGCGCGCCGGCACTTCGACGAGAAGGCGCTGGTCGACCTGACGCTGGCCGTGGTCGCGATCAACGGCTGGAACCGGATGAACGTCGCGTTCCGCACCAAGGTCGGCGACTACGTCAGCCCGCACGCGAAGGCGCGCTGAAGACCGCGGCCTGACGGGCCGATCGCGCCGGCTGCACCGGCCGGCGCGGCCGTGCCGCGCCGGCCGTGCCCGCGCTCGGCTAGCGGCCGGCGGGCGTCACGAACTGGTAGGCGCTGTGGCACTCGACGCACTGGTGCAGCACGCCGGCGAGCTGGGCCAGCGTGTGCTTGGGGTCGCCGAGGCTGTGGGCGTCAGCGGCCAGCGCGTCGAAGCCGCGGTGGGTGGCAAAAGCCAGTGTCTTGAACTCGAGCGGCAGCTTGCCGATGAGCGCCGGCGGTGCATCGTGCGCCGCCGCCATGCCCATCGTGCGTGCCGCGGCGGCAGCCGCCTTCAGGTCGTCGCGCGCGAGCGCGTCGGTCAGCTGCTGCACGCCGGCGACGAAGCCGCGCATCTCGCGCAGCACGAAGGCGCGCTCGCCGGGCTCGAGCACGACGGCCTGGCGCCCGTCGTCCCCCGGCACGACCGAGCCGGCGACGATGAACTTGTAGGCCAGTGCGGCCAGTGCGAGCAGCAGCACGGCGATGACCGCGAGCTGGGTCCGGTTGCGGGCGGCAGGTGACATGCGCGCACTGTAGCGGCGCCGCGCCCCTGACGCGACCGGGATCGCGCAATGACCACCACCGCGTCCTCGCCAGCCAGGACAGCGGCGGCGTGCCGCACGTGCGGGCCCCCGGGAGGCAGCAGCACGGGCGATGCGCGGCCGCTGAAACGCGGCGCGCTGCGCCTGCATCCAATGGGCAGGACGGCTCGCGCCGCAACCGCACCACCGGCTCCGGCCCGCCAGCGTCCAGCCCCGCAACCGCCATCCAGGAGATCGCCATGTCCGCCTCCATCTCGACCGCTTCATCGCCTGTGCAGCGCACGCTGCGCGCCGTCGCCGTTGCCGCCTTCGTCGGCCTGTCCTTCGGCTCGACTGCCGCACTCGCCCGCGACGGGCCGCATGCGCAGCAGGCGGCTTGCGGCAGCGAGGCGGCCGCGCTGCACGACACGATGCGCAAGCTCTGGGCGCAGCACATGGAGTGGACCTACGCCGCGGTGACGGCATTCGCCACCGGCTCGCCCGCGTTCGACGCGACCGCCGCGCGGCTGATGCAAAACCAGGTCGAGATCGGCAACGCGATCAAGCCCTTCTACGGCGAGCAGGCCGGCAACGCGCTGACCCGGCTGCTGCAGGAGCACATCGCCGGCGCGGTCGCCGTCGTCAAGGCCGCCAAGGCCGGCGACAAGCCGGCGCTGGACAAGAACATCGCCGCGGCCTACGCCAACGCGCAGCAGATCGCCGACTTCCTCGCCGCGGCCAACAAGAACTGGCCGCAGGCGACGGTGCGCGACATGCTCAAGGGCCATATCGACACCACGCTCGTGTACGCGACCTCGCTGCTGCAGGGCCGCTACGCCGACGGCATCGCCGAGTACGGCCGCGCCGAGGACCACATGCTGATGCTGGCCGATGCACTGACCAACGGGCTGGTCGCCGCCTTCCCCGCGAAATTCGCGCTCTGAAGCGCAAGACCGCTGACCGCCATGAGCACCGACCTCGCCACCCCCGCGCTGCGCAGCGACGCAGCTCCCGCGCTGCGCACCAGCGCAGCGCCCGCGCTGCGCCCGCAGGCAGCCGCCGCCCTGCAGCCGGCATCGGATCGCATCCGCCGGCGGCTGCGCGAGGCCGGGCAGCGCTTCCACGCCAACGACAACATCGCCGCCTTCGTGCCCGCGGGCGAGCTCGACGAGCTGCGCGCCGAGGTGCAGGCGCACCTGCGCGCGGCGCTCGACGCGCTCGTGATCGACACCGCGCACGACCACAACACCGCCGACACCGCGCGCCGCGTCGCGAAGATGTTCGTCGACGAGGTGTTCGCCGGCCGCTACCAGCCGCCGCCGGCGGTGACGAGCTTCCCGAACGCCGCGCAGCTGAACGAGCTGATGATCGTCGGCCCGCTCGCGGTGCGCAGCGCGTGCTCGCACCACCTGTGCCCGATCGTCGGCCGCGTGTGGATCGGCGTGTTGCCGAACGCGGCGTCGGACCTGATCGGCCTGTCGAAGTACGCGCGGCTCGCCGACTGGATCATGAGCCGGCCGCAGATCCAGGAGGAGGCGGTCGTGATGCTCGCCGACGAGATCGAGCGCCGCGTGCGCCCCGACGGCCTCGCGGTGGTGATGCAGGCCGACCACTTCTGCATGCACTGGCGCGGCGTCAAGGACGAGCACGCCCGGATGACGAACTCGGTGATGCGCGGCGCGTTCCTGAAGGACGCGAGCCTGCGCCGCGAGTTCCTCGACCTGATGGCGCGCGGTGCGCACGGATGAGCGCCCAGCCAGCCCATCCGGGCGGGTGCCGCACCGTCCATCCGGCCGCCCAGCGCCGTGTCGCCTGCAAACCCGCAGCGCACGCACGGCAGCCGCCTCCGCGCCAGAATCCATCGCAACCCACGACGAGGAGCGCATGCTGATGTCCGCGAGCCCCCTGCCCGCCCAGGCGCCGGTGTCGTCCCGCATGCCCGAAGACGAGCTGATCGCGCGCGCCGCCGCCGGCGAAGGCGCCGCCTTCGAAGTGCTGATGCGCCGCCACAACCGGCTGCTGTACCGCACCGCGCGCAGCATTCTCAAGGACGACGCCGAGGCCGAGGACGCGGTGCAGGACGCCTACCTGCGCGCGTGGCGCGCGCTGCCGGGCTTTCGCACCGAGAGCAAGCTCGCGACCTGGCTCGTGCGCATCGTCGCCAACGAAGCACTCGCGCGGCTGCGCCGCACGGGCGCGGCCGTGATCCCGCTGGAGGCCGCCATGACCTCGACCGAACCCAACACCCAGGCCGCCTTGACCGAAGCGCCCGAACGCGGCCCCGAGCCGACGCTGGCGCGCGCGCAGGTGCGCGCGCTGCTCGAAGCGCGCATCGACCTGCTGCCCGAGATCTACCGCAGCGTGTTCATGTTGCGCGCGGTCGAGGAGCTGAGCGTCGAAGAAGTCGCGCAGGTGCTGGCCCTGCCCGAGGCGACGGTGCGCACGCGCTTCTTCCGCGCACGCTCGCTGCTGCGCGAAGGCCTGGCCGGCGAGATCGACCACGCGCTCGGCGAGGTGTTCGCGTTCGACGGCGCGCGCTGCGACCGCATCGTCGCCAAGGTCCTCGAAAGGGCGCGCGCCGAAGGGTTGAACCTCGACGCGGCGAGCGCAACCTGACGCGCAAGCGCTGCCGCTGGTGCCGGCTGCCGATCCACCCGCCCCGCCCTCATCACCCGGAGAACCCCGATGTCATCGAACGACACCCCCGATGCCGGCCCCGACCTGACCCTCGGCGTCACGCTCGCCGACTTCGGCAGCCGCAAGCTGCTGCGCGGCCACGTCGGTGATCAGGCGGTGCTGCTGGCACGCGTCGGCGACGAGCTGCTCGCGACCGGCGCCTCGTGTACCCACTACGGCGGCCCGCTCGACCAGGGCGCGCTCGAAGGCGACACGGTGCGCTGCCCGCTGCACCACGCCTGCTTCTCGCTGCGCACCGGCGAGGCGCTGAACGCGCCGGCCTTCGATGCGATCGCCTGCTGGAAGGTGGAACGCGACGGCGATCGGTACTTCGTGCGCGAGCCGGCCGCCGCAGCAAGACCGGTGTACCCGGCGTCTGCCGCCGAGCCCGCGCGCATCGTGATCGTCGGCGGCGGCGCGGCCGGCTTCGCCGCGGCCGAGATGCTGCGCCGGCGCGGCTGGGGCGGGCAGCTGACGATGCTCAGCGCCGACGCCGACGCGCCCTGCGACCGCCCGAACCTGTCGAAGGACTACCTCGCCGGCAGCGCGCCCGAAGAGTGGATCCCGCTGCGCGGTGCCGACTTCTACGCCGACAACCGCATCGACCTGCGCCTGGCGACCACGGCCGAACGCATCGACCTCGGCGCGCGCACGGTGGTGCTGAACGGCGGCGCCACGCTGGCCTGGGACCGGCTGCTGCTGGCCACCGGCGCCGAGCCGGTGCGGCTGCCGATCCCCGGTGCCGACCAGCCGCATGTGTTCACGCTGCGCTCGCTGGCCGACAGCCGCGCGATCATCGCGCGCGCGCAAGGCGCGAAGACCGCGGTCGTGCTCGGCTCGGGCTTCATCGGGCTGGAGGTGGCGGCCTCGCTGGCCGCGCGCGGCCTGGCGGTGCACGTCGTCTCGCTCGATGCGCACCCGCTCGAGCGCGTGCTCGGCGCGCAACTGGGCGACTTCGTGCGCGCGCTGCACGAGGCGCAGGGCGAGACCTTCCACATGGGCGCGTCGATCGCGGCGATCGGCGCCGGCACGGTCCAGCTCAGCAACGGCACGCAACTGGCCGCCGACCTCGTCGTGATCGGCGTCGGCGTCAAGCCGCGGCTGGGCCTCGCCGAAGCTGCCGGGCTGAAGCTCGACCGCGGCGTCGTCGTCGACGAATTCCTGCAGACCTCGCAGCCGGGCATCTATGCGGCCGGCGACATCGCCGTGTGGCCGGGCGGCGCGGCGGGACAGCCGATGCGCGTCGAGCATTGGGTCGTCGCCGAGCGCCAGGGCCAGGTCGCCGCGCACAACATGCTCGGCGCGCGCGAGCCGTACCGCGACGCGCCCTTCTTCTGGAGCGCGCACCACGAGGTGACGATCCGCTACGTCGGCCACGCGCAAGCCTGGGACGAGATCCGCATCGACGGCGACCTCGCTGCGCACGACTGCAGCGTCAGCTACCTGCAGGGCGGCAGGACGCTCGCGGTCGCCACCATCGGCCGCGACGCGCAGGCGCTCGAACAGGCGCAGCGGCTGGCTGCGCAGGGCTGAGAGCGTGTAGACGCCGCCGGCAGCAGTCGCGGGCCGTGGCCGATCGCACCGCCTTCGTGTTCGCCGGCGGCGGCAGCCTGGGCGCCGTGCAGGTCGGCATGCTGCAGGTGCTGCTCGAGGCGGGGGTGCGGCCCGACTTCGTCGTCGGTGCGTCGGTCGGCGCGATCAATGCCGCGTACTTCGCCGGGACGCCCGATCTGGACGGCGTCGCGCGCCTCGCGCGGTTGTGGGAAGGCCTGCGGCGCGAGGACGTGTTCCCGTTCACGCCGGCGAGCGCGGTGCGCTTGCTGCTGCGGCGGGACAGCCTCGTCGACCCCGGCCGGCTGCGGCAGCTGGTCGCGGCGCATCTTGCCTTCGGCCGGATCGAGGACGCGCGCATCGCGCTGCACGTGATGGCCACCGACCAGCAGGGGATGAGCATCCGGCTGTCGAGCGGCCCGGCGGTCGACGCCGTCCTGGCCAGCGCGGCGGTGCCCGGGATCTTCCCGCCGGTGCCGATCGACGGCCATGAATTGATGGACGGCGCGATCGCCGCCAACACGCCGCTGCGGCTGGCGGTGGAGCTCGGCGCCACGCGCGTCGTCGTGCTGCCCACCGGCTACGCCTGCGCGCTGCAGCACTCGCCGCAGGGGGCGATCGCCAAGGCGCTGCACGCAGTGACGCTGCTGATCGCCTGGCAGCTGATGCACGAGCTCGACTCGATGCCGCCGGGCGTGCAGGTGCACCTGGCGCCGGCGCTGTGCCCGCTGGCGGTGTCGCCCTATGACTTCTCGGCGTCGCGGCAGCTGATCGAGCGCGCGACCGCCTCGACCCGCGCCTGGGTCGATGCCGGCGGCCTGTCGCGGCAGGCGCGCGCACGCGAACTGGCCGCGCATCACCATTGACCGGCTCGGCGCCGCCCGGCCGCCAGCCGATCGGCCTGGTCTTCGGTGCCGGCGGGCCGCGTCGCACCGGCGGCATGGCTCGCACGCTGAGCCGCCCGCGGCCGGAAGCCTCTACGATGGCCGACTCCTGAACTCCTGAAACTCCGAACGCCTGCTGCCGCCCCGGCAGAGCCGGGGATCCGCCTCGGCAGCTGGTCTCGACCCCTGTCATGCAAGCATCCGACAACACACCCGACCCGCTGGCGCGCGACGCGGCAGCGGCATTCGATGGCGCCTTCCATGCGGCGGTGGCGCCGCTGACCGGCGGGCTGTCGCCGATCTCGCTGCTGCTGGCCTGGACCGACTGGTCGCTGCACCTGTTGACGCAACCGGCGCAGTCGACGCGGCTGGCGCTGCAGGCCCAGCAGATGCTGATGGAAGGGTTGTCGCGGGCCCGCACCGCCACGCCCGCCCCGGCGACCGAAGACCTGCGCTTCAGCCACCCGGGCTGGGCGCAATGGCCCTTTGCACCGATGGTGCAGGCCTACCTGAGCGCCGAGGCCTGGTGGATCAAGGCCAGCGCGCTGCGCGGCATGAGCCCGCACCACCAGGACATGACGCGCGCGTTCGCGCGGCAATGGCTGGACATGCTGTCGCCGGCCAACTTCGCACTCACCAACCCCGAGGTGCTGCAGCGCACCGCCGAGCGCTTCGGCGGCAACTTCGTCGACGGCGCGGCGATCGCGCACGACCACTGGCGGCTGCACCAGGGCCTGCCGCCGCTGCAGCCGCCCGAGCACCCCTACCTGCCTGGCGTGGACCTGGCGGTCACGCCCGGCAAGGTGGTGCACCGCAATGCGCTGGCCGAGCTGATCCAGTACGAGGCGCAGACGCCGCAGGTGCAGGCCGAGCCGGTGTTCATCGTGCCCTCGTGGATCATGAAGTACTACGTGCTCGACCTGTCGCCGCACAACTCGATGGTGCGCTGGCTGGTGTCGCAAGGGCACACGGTGTTCATCGTCTCCTGGCGCAACCCCGACGAGGGCGATGCGCTGCTGGACATGGACGACTACCTGGAGCTGGGCGTGTTCGACCCGCTGGCGGCCATCGCCCGGCTGCTGCCGGACACCCCCGTGCACGCCTGCGGCTACTGCCTGGGCGGCACGCTGCTGGCCATCGGCGCCGCCGCGCTGGCGCGGCCGCAGCGCGTGCAGAACGCCGAGCTGCTGGCGCCGCTGGCCAGCGTGTCGCTGCTGGCCGCCGAGACCGACTTCTCCGAGCCCGGCGAGATGGGCGTGCTGATCGACGCATCGCAAGTGACGATGCTCGAGGACCAGATGGCCGAGCGCGGCTTCCTCACCGGGCGGCAGATGGCCGGCAGCTTCCAGTTCCTGCACTCGCGCGAGCTGATCTGGTCGGCGCGCACGCGCGAGCTGCTGCTGGGCGAGCGGCTGCGCCCCAACGATCTGATGGCCTGGAACGCCGACACGACGCGCATGCCCGCGGCGATGCACAGCGAATACCTGCGCCGCTGCTACCTGCGCAACGAACTGGCCGAGGACCGCTACCCGGTCGAAGGCGAGCCGGTGTCGCTGGCCGACATCCGCCAGCCGATCTTCGCCGTCGGCACCGAGAAGGACCACGTATCGCCGTGGCGCTCGGTCTACAAGCTGCACCGGCTCACGGACACCGAGCTGTGTTTCGTGCTGACCAACGGCGGCCACAACGCCGGCATCGTCAGCGAGCCGGGGCATGCGCACCGGCACTACGCGCTGCACACCAGCCGGCCCGGCGATCCGATGCGCGACGCGGATGCATGGCTGATGCAGGCGCAACGCCACGAGGGCTCGTGGTGGACAGCCTGGCACGACTGGCTGCTGCAGCACGGCAGCGGCCGGCAGGTGGGCGCGCGCCACATCGACGCCGCATCGGCGCTGTGCGACGCGCCGGGGCTGTACGTGCTGGTGCGCTACAACGACTGAGCAGCCGGCGTGCACCCGGCACGGCAGGCGCGCGCGAACCGGCGGCGCATCACCATCGACAGGAACGGCGCCGGCGCATTGCGCTTCGCTTCACACGGCAACACGCAGAGAATCGGCCCGGCGGCACCCGTTGCCCATGGATGCCGCCGGCCCATCGGGCCCGTTGTGCTGCAAGACTTCGCTGCCTATCCGCCACCATGCCCGAGCGCACTGGCCTGAACGCCGTGGTGATCGGCATCTATGCCGTGGCCGGCGCGCTGCTGCTGTTGCTGCTGCTCGTCGCCGTCGCGCTGCAGGGCGGCACCGCAATGGGCCTGGTCGCCGTACTCGCCTGCGCGCTGGGCTGGTGCCTGTCGTGGCTGCTGGCGCGCTGGTTCGGCGGCTCGCCATGGCTGCATGGGCTGGCGCTGATCGCGCTGCCGCTGGCCTTCGAGCTCTACACCGCGGCCGCAAACGACGCGACGATGCTGCGCCTGCGCGCCGGCTGGTTGGCGCTGCTGGCCGCCGCCGGCGCCGCGAGCGTGCTCGGCGCCCGGCGCGGCCGGGCCGCCCGAGCGCAGCCGCCGCCCTGATCGGCAGCCCGGCGCCGGCGGCCGCTCCTGGCCGCCAGGCCGTTCAGGCCAGCTTGGCGGCGACTTCCACCAGGCGCCGCGCCTGGTGGCCGATCGCGGCCTTCACGTCGTCGCTGAACTCCGCGCCCTGGGTGTGGCTGTAGCCGTAGGGGTTGCCGCCGACCTTGAAGATCGCCGGATCGGTGAAGCCCGGCGCCACGACGATCGCGCCCCAGTGGATCGCCGTCGCGTAGAACGACAACAGCGTCGTCTCCTGGCCGCCGTGCGCGTTCTGCGCCGAGGTCATCGCCGAGATCGCCTTGTTCGCCAGAGCGCCCTTGGCCCAGACGCCGCCGAGCGTGTCGATGAAGGCACGCATCTGGCTCGCCATCACGCCGAAGCGCGTGGGTGCCGAGATCAGCCAGGCGTCGGCCCACTCCATGTCCTGCGCGGTTGCTGCCGTCACGTGGGCGGTGCGTTCGGCCTGCGCCCGCCAGGCATCCTGCCCCGACACCACTTCGGCGGGGGCGGTCTCGGGCGCTTTCAGCAGACGCACCTCGGCACCGGCCGCGCGCGCCGCCTCGGCCGCGATCTCGGCCATGCGGTGGTTGGCTCCATAGGTCGAGTAGTAAACGATGGCGAGCTTGACGGGCATGTTCTGCACTTCCTGCGGATGGGTCGGGAAGGGCCACCGATGCAACCTGGGCTGAACCGGTGGTCTCGAAGGCCGATCTTATTGAATCGCCGCGAGCGGACAAATACTCGATTCCAAGCAACACCATCTCGTGCACGGGACAATGAACGCACGATGGCTGCAATCGGGCTGCCGGCAAACGACCTGATCCTGTTCGCCCATGTCGTGGCGGCCGGCAGTTTCACGCGCGCGGCCGAACTCACCGGGTTGCCCAAGGCAACGCTGTCGCGGCGGCTGGTCGAACTCGAAAGCGCGCTGGGCGAAAGTCTGCTGCTGCGCAGTACGCGGCGGCTGGTGCTGACGGAATTCGGTGCTCAGATGCTCGACCACGCGCGCCGCCTGCAGGACGAGTCCGAAGCCGCACTGGCGCTGGCGCAGCATCGTCAGGCGGTGCCGCAGGGCACGCTGCGGGTGTCGCTGCCGCCCGAGTTCCAGGAGCTGTCGCTGGTGCAAGTGGCAGCCGAATTCGCACGCCAATACCCTGGCGTGCGCCTGGAGCTGGACCTGTCGGCTCGGCGCGTTGACCTGGTGGCCGAGCGCTTCGACCTCGCGGTGCGCGCGGCCACGCAGTTGCCGGACGACGCCACGCTGGTGGCGCGCCGCATCGTGGCGCTCGGCAGCGGCCTGTACGCCAGCGGCGACTACCTGCGCCGGCGCGGCGCGCCGCACTCGCCCGCCGACCTGCCCGCGCACACCGGCCTGGTGTTGCTCACCAGCGCCGGCGAGCCGCAGCGCTGGCGCCTCGCGCGCCGCGACGAGCGCTGGGAAGGCCTGCCGCTGCACGCGCTGGCCGCCAACTCGATCGGCCTGCTGCAGGCGTTGGCGGCACAAGGGCTCGGCATCGTCGGCCTATCCGAGAACTTCGCGCGCACGGCAGTCGAGCAAGGTGCGCTCGAGCGTGTACTGCCCGGCTGGGAACTGCCGCCCACCACCATCTGGTGCGTCACCGCCGGGCGACGCCTGCTGCCGCGGCGCACCACCGCCTTCATCGAGATCCTGCGCGCTGCCCTGACCGGCGAAGCCGCAGGCCGGTGTCCATGATGACAGGGCACCGGCCGGCCCGCGGCAGCACCGGCGACGGGCCCGCCCGTCGCGTCCGGCTGTTGGCGCCAGGCTTCTGCCGTCAGATTCGCCGTCGAGTCGAAGGGCATCCCATCAACAGGTACCGACAAATCTGCGCAGACGTTCTCCGCAAGTGACAACAGCCTACGCGCACTTCTCGATCGTTGCCGGTCGAACCTGCAAGACGCAGAATCATTCCCACTCAATCATCAACGAGCCTTCTCTAAGTTGTTGATTTGCAGGGTGCTCGCCGCTGCTTCGAAGGCTTTTACCGTCACATTTACCGTCAAAGTGCCGGGCACCAGCATTGGCGCGGGTTTGCGGGCGATTCGGCCGAAAGTGACCTTTCGAGATCTATCGACATCTATCGACTCCGATGACGGCTGCCAGCGCTATCGGCGCCCGCCCGTGCCGGTCGGGTAAGCACCCCAAAAGGGGCCGACATCAATCACGCTAAATCATTGTCCCGCAAGACTTTTCGCCCATGTTTTTACCGCCACGGTGCCGCACGAGCGGTGCGATTGAGGGACTCCATCGAGATCCGCTGACTTGAACACAGCTCTCGGCGAACGATCTGGCAGGGCCGGATCGCCCGGCGCAGCCAAGATTGGCATGCGGCTGCCCTGCCTGCTCCGCCCTGCCCCGCCGTACAGCAGTGACTCTTCTGCGAAACAGGCGAGCACGCGATCTCAAGCGGCCGCCAGGATCTTGAACTCGGTCGCCTTCACGACCGGCCTGACGTGGGTCCTCTCGCGCTGAAGCTCCACCAGCCCGTAGCGCGACATCGTCTTCAAGGTGCGCGACAGGTTGCCCGGTTGCCGTCCTGTGGCCTTGGCCAGAACCGCCAAGGAATCGGGATTGGTCTCCCGGATCACCTTCAGCAGCGCGCGGTTCTGATCGCTCAGCACTTCGGCCACCGACTTCATGGACGTGAACCAGATCTTAGGCTCGCCCGCCCTGGGCGTGTACTCGCCTTTGGCGATGGCGATCGCCCTCGCCCGGATCTGCTCCTGGGGCATCACGCCGATGACGATGGTCTTCATTGCTGTGCCTCCTTGATGACGCGATCCACTTCTGCGAAGAAATCCTGCATCAGCCGGTGCGCCGATTCGAACACGTAGGGCACGCCTTTGTCGCTCGCGGTCCGGTGACGATGATCGTAGGGCAGGCGCCGCCCAGCGAACTTGAACTTCTTCGGCGGCTTCACCGCATGTGCGTTGTCGTAGCCCAGGACTCGGGTGCCGTACTTGTCGTGCAGCGTCAGGCTGTACCTGATCCCGTGGTGAGCATGCTCCGACGGCGGGATTGGCCGTACCTCGATCTTGATCCAGTAGCCGCCCTCTTGCTCCAGGATACTGCCGTCCAGATCAAGGAGCGTGTCGAGGCCGACGTCAGGACTGTTCATCGCCTGCTGACTATATCATCTGATGATAACAAGAACATACCTTGCCTTCCGCATCGCCAACTGAATGTCGCCTGGAGCGCCGTCCACGATCCGGCGAAATGGCCGTCCACGATGGAGCGAAATACGCACTCACACACGGAAGCGCGAGGTGGTCGCCGTAGCGCCTGCTCGTGTCGTAACACCTCGCCTTCAAAGCGTGAGGCATCGGCAGTGGAGTTGCGGGCGAGTTGGCCGAAGGCGACCACTCCAGATTGAACAGCATCGGCTGCTACCCAATCCCTGAAAGAAGTCGATCAATGAGGTCGCTGGCTTGTCGCTGTCGCAGCACCCTCGCCTCCCGCTGCCCTGCATCATCACCCTCCCCAAGCTCGAACTTGGCCACAGCGACCGGCCCGTCCTTGCGATAAGCCTCGGTTGCCTCCTCGTCGGCGAAGCGTCGTCGAAGGATGTCCAGCGCCTCTCGGACCACGGCCGCGTGCTTGCCCGCAAGCGCCCTGGCGAAGGCCGCTACGACGGTGTCCAGCCCCTCCGGGGCATGCTCGATGCAGTAGACCAAGTCGTGGGCGTCCTTGCGCTCGAAGCGCTGATCGAACGCGAACGCCTTCAGGCAGGTGAAGCTGACGATGTCGGCGTGCTTCACGCGCTCGGTCGCCACCCCGTTCCCGCCGAGCAACTCGGCACGGATCTCGGCCACCTGGTACAGGTCGAACACGATCGACGAGTGCGGGATGTTGAGCGCCGAGATCGTGCCCTCCGTCGGCAGCGGCTGCACGCGCCCGCCGGCGATCTGCGGCGCGTCGGCCAGCAACTCCAGCACCATCAGCGCACCGTGCTCGGTCCGGGTCTGCCAACGCCAGGAGAGCTGGACGCCCTGCTCGTTCTCGGCCCGCTCGAACCCCATGCGCTTGAGGTTCTCTTCGAGCGTGTGATACGCCTCGGTGTCGGCCAGGATCTGCAGGTCGATGACGATGTCGACGTCCAACGTGCCGGCGTGCGCGGGCACGACCGGCGGGCGCGCGGGGACGAGATACCGCGGCGTCAAGCCACCGACCAGATAGACCGAGTCCTTCCACGGTCCCAGTCCCCGCAGCAAGGTCACCAGCACCCGTTCGCAGTCGAGCGTGTACTCGTCTCTGTAGCCGTCCAGCGTCGCAGGCTTGGCCATCAGAAGCCGATCCTTTCTCGGCGCAGGTGCTCGGCCATCTCCTTGGCGCGTCCCTCGCCCCGCAGGAGGTCGAGGTAGACCTGGATCGGACTGGCCAACCAGACACCGCCCACCCGCTCGCGAAAGAGCAGATCGCCGGACGACTTCGCCTCGATGACGGCGAGATTCGCGCCCTCGCTGACGACGCGCGCCCCGAGGTCGGCGATCGCGGCATCGGCCCCCGATCCCGCCGGCAGTCGGCATCGAACCTGCGAGACCGCCGACAGGAACGGCGCGTAGCGCTGCGCGCCCGCCTCGAAGCTGACGGCGTACTCGACGCCGCGCGCCTCGCAAACCTGGCCGAAGCGCTCGATCAAGCCGTCGGACTTCATCGCGGGCACGAAGTAGCGTCGCAGCGCCGGGAGCCGGATCGAGCCCAGCTGCTTCACCCAGGCATCGAGCAGCGCCGCGGGCTCCCGAAGGTGCCTCTGCTTGCTGGGCCCCTGCCCGCGCGACTCCAGCCAGTCGAGGCGCTCCATCTCGGACAGCACCTGGGACGCCGTCGCCGGCGAAACGAGCGTCAGCTCGGCCAGGTCCTTCACGCCGAGCCAGTCCTGATGGCGGATCAGCAGGCCGTGCAGGACCTGCGCGCGCCGCCCCGTGAACAGGGACCGCATGGACCGGGACAAGGACTTGGGAGGCGGCTTGTCGACGTAGAGGTAGGCTCCTCGGGCCGGCACGTAGAGACTGCCGCCGCTGTCGTAGTACCCGACGCGCTCGGCTCGAAGCAGCTCCTTCGCTCCCGGCGAGATGGAATCGGCGATCAGGACCGCCAGCGCCTCGCTGCCGCTCTCGCCGGCGGGTTGCTGACGGGCGAGGCCCCTGATGCGCCAGACGAGCTCACGAACGTCGCGCGGGTAGACGGCCTTCCGCACCTCGACGAGCGCGTGGATGGGCTTGCCCGCAACGTCGAGCGCAAGCTGGGCGTCGTGGTCCGGCGCAGCGGTGCGTTCGAGTTCGGCCTGCACCTCGGGCAGCGACCGAAGTGCGGCGAGGAACTGGTCGATCAGCTCCCGTTCGCTCGCCTGCGCCTGAAGCATGGTCACCGCCTAGGTTCGCTGTGCAGTAAATATGGCCACCATACCGAATATTCGGTCAAAGCGCAATATTTGCTGAACAGCAAATCTCAATCTTCCGGGGGCCGCCACCAAGGGCGGCCTCCGGCTCGAGCTAGGAGAGATGCGATGAGACGCCAAGGCACCCCAGTCAGCCGGGAGGCACTGTACGAAGAGGTCTGGACGGACGCGGTGACGGTCGTCGCGCCCCGTTATGGCCTGTCCGACGTGGGGCTGGTCAAGATCTGCAAGAAGCTCGGCGTTCCGGTGCCGCCGCGGGGCTACTGGGCGAAGGTCAAGGCTGGCCGCCCCACGCGCAAGGTACCGTTGCCCGCCCTCCCCGCCGGCGCGCGCGGCCTCACCGGGCCGATACCGCTGACCGAACAGGAGGCGGCCACGCACGCACGCGTCCGTGACGCCCTCCAGCAGACCCGGGAAAGCCAGCCGAGCGTCAGCGTGCCCGACGAACTTGTCGACCCGCACCCGCTGGTGCGGGCGGCGGCGGCGCGCCTGAAGCGGCGCACTCAGCGACCCTCGCGCAGCTCGATCGCAGCCGGTGCCGCCCCGCCAGCCGTCACCGGGCTGAGCCAGACCAGCAGTCACGTCACGGCCTCGTGCGATGGGCCGGCGAAGCGTTCGAGCAGTTCGCCCGGCAGGTCCTGTGCAGCTGCCGGCGGCATGAAGCGCGCACAGGCTGCGCGCCACAGCGGCGTCAATGGGAACTGCTGCTGCCACCAGTCGCGCCAGCGCTGCAGCGTGCGCCGCGCGACGCCCAGCTGCGTGCCCAGCTGCGCCGCCGCTGGTGTCGGCCCGGCTCGCCGGGCCGACACCAGCACCACCGCGAGCGCCAGGTACACCCGCCGGCCAAGGAAGCGCACCGACTTCGATGTCGATCGCTTGCGGCACTGGGCACAGCAAAAGCTCAGCCGCAACGAGTAGTCCGGCCGAACCTCGCGAGGGCAGCCCCGGGGCTTGCGCGGATAGTCGGCCCGGTGCAGCGCGCCGCCGCAGCCGCAGCCCTCGGATCGGGTCTGCTCGGCCAGTTCGTGGTCGATGCGCAGCAGCAGCGCAGGGAACTTCGGGTCTTGCAGCAGGGCGTGGCACACTCGAACGGTCTCTGATCTTGGTCGAACAGAGACTCTCCCACAGGGATCGTTTGTTCAAGATCCTTGAGGGAGATCTTCTGGTCTCCATCGCGCTGCCTGATCAAATCAGCGGGCAGGAGCATCGAGATCCGTGGCCGTGCTCACCCAACCTTGCCGTGCGCCGTCCCGCGATGACGCTGTCGGCGTTCGCAAGAACGTCCGAAAAATACCTGGGACATCAGGCCCTGACAGACCTCAGCCAGCGAGGGTCATAACACCGGAGACGAGCGATTGACCGGCAGCTCGGATTCAGGGGCATCGCGGTGATTGAATGCTCGAAATGACGCTGCGCACGCGGCCAGGCCGGGCGCGCAACGAACTACTGGGCCGGCTTGCTTGTCTTGCTCGACGGGGCGGGACGGCCGAGGCATTCGACGAGCCACGTGTCGGCCCGGGTCGTGTAGCTCCTGGCGAGTCTGGTGTCGGGGGCAAAGGTCTCGAAGATGTGCGGGGCGCCTTCGACCTCGTCGAGGGTCACGTCGACGCCGGCAGCAGACAGCCGCCGTGCGTAGGCGACGTCCTCAGCGTGGAACAGATCCACCGTTCCGGTGCCGATCCAGGTCGGCGGCAGTCCTGCGAGATTCTCCCGGCGCGCCGGAACCGCACCTGCCGGGACTTTCGCTGCGCCGGGTTCTACGCCGAGCAGCGCCTTCCAGCCAGCGCGGTTGGACCGGTTGTTCCACAGCCGATGCCGGATCGGATCGAGGCTCCGGTCTGCGGCCGTCCGGTCGTCGAGCATCGGACAGAACAGCCACTGCGCTGCCGGCTGTCTCCCGCGCTCGTCGGCCAGGCTCTGAACGAGCATCGCTGCGATGCCGCCGCCCGCGCTCTGCCCTCCCACCGCGATACGCGCGGGGTCGATGCCCCGTCGTTCCGCGTTGAGGAGCAGCCATGCCCACGCGGCAGCAGCGTCGTCGAGCTGCGCGGGGAACGGATGCTCGGGCGCGAGCCTGTACCCCGCCAGGACAACCGTGAGCTTGTATCGTTGCGCCAGCCGGAACGCCAGCGGGAACTCCTCGGTCGCGGAGCCGATCATCATGCCGCCTCCGTGCAGCCACAGCACCGCCGCGCCGCTGCCACCGGTCTGTGCGCCTACTACGTGCAGAGGCGGGGCATCCCCGCCGGGGCGGAGCGTTTCCAAGCACAGCCCGGGCGGCGGCGCAGGAGCCTTCTTGTTCAGCAGGACCCGGAACAACTTTCGACCGGCCGCGGATCGCACTGCCGGATTCGGGACGAACCGGTATGCCGAGCGAAGTTCCGGGTGCAACTGCGAGAGTTTCACGACGCGCTCCTTGGAGAGGATCGCTTGCCCGTCAGTAGCCGGCGAATTTCTCGGCGCGCACGTTCCTCTGATTGACACCGGCGTTCTTGAGCAGCCCTTCCATCGCCGACACCATGGCCGGCGGCCCGGCGACATAGAAGATCGGCGCGGCAAGATCACCCACATGCTTCGCGATCATTTCAGCGGTGATGTAGCCGCGCTCCACGGTTCCGCTTTGCGGTACAGCTTCGCCCTCGGTGAACGTCGCGATGAGCTTGAACCGCGGGTTCCTCTGTTCGAGTTCGCGCAACTCGGTGAGATAGGCGGCATCCTCGGGCTTCCGGTTGCTGTAGAACAAGAACAGCCGGTGTTGCAACCCTCGGTTCGAGGCATCCAGCACCATGCTGCGGAACGGCGTGACTCCGATTCCACCCGCCAGAAAGACCGCAGGACGATTCGCATCCTCATGCAGTGCCAGATCGCCGTAAGGGCCTTCGATCTGGATGGGAGAGCCGGCTTTCGCAGTCGCGAGGTAGTGTTTGAAGCTGGTGTCGCTCTGCCGCGTCGCCATTTCCAACTCGGCATCTTGCGGCGCGCTGGCGATGGAGAGCGTCCGAACCTTCCCGTTGGCGTCCGCCTTTTTCAGATCGGGGATGACGACATACGCGGCTTGGCCGGCCACGAACTTGAAGCCTTCGGGCTTGCCAACGCGGAACGCCAGCGTTCCCTTGGCGACTTCTTCCTTGCCCGTCAGCCGGGAAGCAAAGGTGGCGGCGGGCCGGAGAAAGCTCTTGCGCCTCCACTGCGTCAGGCCCAAGCCGTCACGCATGCTGAGGCCCAGCAAGGTGATGTTGACTGCGCCCGCGGCCAACTCCAGTGCCTGCACGGTATAGAAGGTTGCATCGAACTCGCCGGCCTTTGCCTTGGAGGCGAGGAACAATGCCGCCGGGATCAGCACCAGCAGACCGTTCGCGCCGATGAAAGGCATGCGCTTGAGCTTGGTGCCGACCGGCCCCTTCAGTTGCCCTTTCGACAGGAAGAACCCGGAGCCGCCCGTGGCGGCCAGGGCCGGCACCAGCAGGATGAAGCCCCAGGGGATGGCCGTCTTGACGGCGATCACCGCGGCCTCGGAGGCGAACAATTCGGAAATGGCGGTCGAGAGCCAGAACGTCGCGATCGTGAGAATGGCGACCAGGCCAGCGAGCGGATGGATGATCCTTGGCATCGTGATTCCCTCTTCAGGTGGTACAGATGCCGGCCACAGCGACCTTCTGAAACAGGTGCGGGACGGCGACAGCGGACGACGGATACGCCGAGAGCTTGGCGAGGAAGTCGGGGTGAGTGAACGCTGCGCGGAACGCTGCCGTGGACTCCCACACCGCGTAGTTCAGATAGGTCGGGCTGTCGCCGATGGCGCGATGAAGCTGGGTCGAGATGAAGCCCGGTTGGCGCTTCATGAACTCGGCATCGTCCTTCCACGCCGCCAGGAACACCGGCTCATCGGCGATGTCCAGCGTGAACACGTTGACGAGAACCACAGGCTCGGCCTCGACGCCAAGCTGCCGCTCGATAGGGAATTTTTCATCCAGGGGCTTCAAGAGAGACATATCGGACTCCTGTTCATAGAGACGGGACAAACGTGCTCAGGTTGCTGGCTCGTTCTCGTAGAGCTGTGACAGCACCGAGAGCACCCGAAGCGCTGCATCCAGATCGGCGGCAGTGAAGCCGGCAGCCATCTCTTGCACACGCTCGTTCCAACGATCGACCAGCGCGTCGTAGGTGGTCTGGCCGATCGGGGTGAGCACGTACAGCGGTGAGCGCTTGTGCGCGGGATTGGGCAAGGGTTGAACCAGGCCCTCGTCGACCAGCAGGTTGATCTGTTTCAGGACGCCTTGCCGGGTCACCCCCATCGTTGCGGCGATCTGCGGGACGTTGGGGGGCTGCGGCGCCAGGGCGATGGCCCCGAGAACCTGCCAGCGCGCGGTGGTCAGCCCATGCGGTTGACTGAAGTGATTGCCCCACTCGACGAACTGGCCGTTCAGCCTGAAAACGGACAGCGTGATGGTGGTCAACTTGTCTGCCTTGGTTGGATTCATGATTGCCCTTATGTAGACAACTAGTTTACGTTATGAGAAACTGGTTGTCAAGAGGGGCGGAGCCCCTTCAGCCCTTGCCGCAACCGGATCAGGGGCCGCATCCTGCGGGGTGCGCAGGAAAGCTTTGCCGGGGCTGCCTGGATGAAACAAAGCGAAAAGAAACGCTACCCGCCTGAGAAGCAACTCGACTTGCCGCGCGGCACCATGAGAGCCATGTTCAACCACCCTTTGAAACCAGGAGAATCCTCGTGAAGACCGGAACCAGACGAATCCTCATTGCCCTGACCAGTGCGACCCTGTTGCTCGGCGGCCTGACAGCCTGCGGAACGCGCGAGCCGAGCGGGTGGAGCGACGCGCGCGTCACCGAAATGAGCGGCAAGATGGTCGAGCGCATCGGCGACAAGCTCGATCTCAACGCCGAGCAGAAGATCAAGCTCGATGCGGTCGCTTCTGAGATGGAGGCCCAGCGCAAGGCTTTCCGAGGCGACAGCGCGAATCCGCGCGACGACATCAAGGCCTTGATCGCCGGCGACAGGTTCGACCGCACCAAGGCGCAGGCGCTGCTGGAGCAGAAGACTGCCGCCGTGCAGCAGCAGGGACCGAAGGTGCTGACTGCGCTGGCCGACTTCTATGACAGCCTGACGCCAGTGCAGCAGCAACAGGTGCGGGAACGCCTGGACAAGCGCCGCGGCGGCTGGGGTTGGCGCGGCCCCGGCTTCTGACCGCCACCGTCGGCCCGCCATGCATCGAGTTCTTCTGATTGACGACGACGAGCAGCTCGGTCCGCCGCTGGGTACCTATTTCCAGCGCTTCGAGCTGCAGTTGACGCAGTCCACCACGCCCAGTGATGGGCTGGCGCGCCTGCGCAACGGAAAGTTCGATGCGGTCGTGCTGGACGTCATGTTGCCCGAGATGGACGGCTTCGAGGTGTGTCGCATGATCCGCCGTGACAACGACATTCCCATCATCATGCTGACCGCCAGGGGCGAAGTGATGGACCGTGTGGTGGGGCTTGAGCTGGGTGCCGACGACTACCTGCCCAAGCCCTTCGAGCCCCGCGAACTGGTGGCGCGGCTGCAGACCGTCTTGCGGCGATTCAAGCCGCCGCGTCACGCCGAGGCCGCCGCATCCGAGGTCACCCCTTCAGCGCTGGAGTTCGAGGGGTTGACGATCGACACCATCCGACGCAGCGTTTCCCGTCTCGGCGAGGAGGTGGAACTCACCGGTACCGAGTACGAACTGCTGGTCCTGCTCGCACGCGAGCCCGGTCGCGTATTCAACCGCGATGACATCCTCAATCGTCTGCGCGGACAGGAAGCCGATCTCTACACGCGTGCGGTGGACATCGCCGTCAGCCGTTTGCGAAAGAAGCTTGAACCGCTGGACTGCATCAGGACCCTGCGCAACGCAGGCTACACGCTGGCGCTGCCCAAGCAGACGGCAACATGACCGCTGATCCCACCCTCGCAGCGCGCTGGCAGCAGTTCCGGCGGCGCATCACGCACTCGATCAAGCTGCGCATGGTGCTGGTGTTTCTGCTGTTGGCTGCCTCGCTCACCTTGGTGTTTCTCGTCGGTGCCCAGCGGATGTTTTCCACCGGATGGCGCGAAGCGGCACGCCCACTGCTGACGGACTACGTGGATCGGGTGGCCGCCGACATTGCCGGCGATGGCCCCCCCAGCGTGGCACGTGCGCAAGCATTGGTCGAGCGCCTGCCGCTGACCGTGCGCATCAGCGGCCCGTTAGTCAACTGGTCATCGCATCCCAGTTCCGAATCAACGGAGCGGGCTCGCAGCCGGCCAGGTGGAAGTCCTGGCGGCTACGGGCCTGACTGGGCACCTCTCGTCCAGCGCACCACCGCCGATGGCCACACCCTGGCCTTCGGCATCGATGCAGGGGCCTTCGAGCGCCGCCCGCAACGCCTGGGCTATGTGCTGGCTGTGCTGTTGCTGCCGACCTTGATGGCATGGCTGTATGTGCGTCACCTGCTGAGGCCACTCGATGCCATCGGCGACGGCGCGCGGCGCTTCGGTGCGGGTGATTTTTCCGAACCCATTCCAGCCCGTTTCGTCGGCAACGCCAGTGAGCTGGGCGAACTGGCCACTACGCTCAACACCATGGGGCAGGACATCCACCAGATGCTCGAGGCCAAGCGTGCGCTGCTGCTGGCCATCAGTCACGAACTGCGCAGCCCCTTGACGCGGGCACGCCTCCATGCCGAATTGCTGCCCGAATCCGCTGAGCTGCGCCCACAACGTGATGCCTTGCTGCGCGACTTGCAGGAAATGGCCATGCTGATCAGCGACCTGCTGGAAAGCGAGCGCCTGGCGGGGCGGCATGCGGCACTTCAACGCGAGCCGACTGAACTTCCGACTTTGGCCTTGGCAGTGGTGCAGGAACTGGCTGTGACACACGCAGCGGCTGAGCGTGTCCGCATCAACGCGGATAGGGATCTGCCCAGGTTGGAACTCGACCCTGGCCGCATGCGCCTGCTGCTGCGCAACCTGCTCGACAATGCGCTGCGGCACGGCGCCGCCACGGGCCAATCGCCCGAAATGCGCCTTCGGCGGACTGGCGATGGCGGCGTGGCGATCGAAGTCCGGGACTACGGCCCAGGTGTTCCGGAGCCGCAACTGAGCCAACTCGCCCAGGCGTTCCACCGCCCCGACAGCGCACGCACTCGCGCGGCCGGAGGCGTAGGCCTGGGTTTGTATCTGTGTCGCCTGATCGCGCAGGCACACGGTGGAACATTTGAGGTTCGCAACGCCAACCCGGGCCTGTCCGTGCGCGTCACGCTCCCTGCCTGAGAATCTGCGCCAGAGCCAATGTTGCGCCCAGTCACAGCCATCGACTCGCGGCCGCGCTTATCCCGAGCGCCACGGCAATTTTCAGTACGCGAAGGAGGGCCGATCGCTTGGGCGCACCTACCGGTGCTCCCGGAGAATCCGTCGTATCTCCAGGATGGCCTCAGGGGTCTCCTGGACGCTATGGAAATACGGGATCACCAGCTCCGACTCGGCCCCGGGCAGATGCGCGCTGCGGTAGGGCACCAGTCCGTCATCAGAATCTTCAAGCGTCGTCCGAGGCGTATGGTTTGCCACGATGCTGTGGTAGCGCACAGCGGGTGAAATCGGCAGTTCGGCCGCAGTGCGGATGAACGGGTCCGAATCCTTGAGGCTGTCCACGCCATTGGGCAGACTGACCGGCAGGAGTGCCGATGAGGCCTGGCTGTCACCGACGATTTGATTGAGCCGCATGACTCGATCGACGGTTTTCACAGGCAAGGCGATGAGCCCGGACAGCAAACGCGACAGCCGATTGCCGGCGAAAGGCGTTCCCCTGTGCGGGGCGGCGATGAAGATGGCCCGCGAGATGCCCGGGTAGGCCTCGAAGCTCAGGAGATCACCGGTTTCCGCTTGCAGCTTCTTCATCTGCGCATCATCGATTTGCTGGTGCTCCTTGACCGCATCGAGCAACACGCTGCCGGAGGAAGAAACCAGCAACCGGCTCAGCACCCCACCCATGCTGTGACCGATGACCACAATGTCGCGCGACGCGGCCGCGGTCCCTTCGGGGTCGAAACGCCGGAAAGTCGCGGCAAGCGCGGCGCGGATAGTCGCATGGTTGTAGGCCAGGGGCGCATTGGTCGGGTAGTACACCTGCCAGACTTGGTAGCGTTTGCGCAATTCTTCGTCACCCATGACCTCGTTGGCGACGTTGATCCAGGCTTCGGGGCTGCTGGCCAATCCGTGCAGCATGACGATGACCTGTCGGTCCGGATCAAATGGCTGCGTCAGGTAGACATACGGCGCATCGAGACTACCGGACTTGCCCAGGACATTGCGCAGTGCCTGCGTGGAAAAGTCCGAGCGCGCCAACCACAGCCCATAGGCGGAAGTGAAGTTCGCGGCAAGCGGCACCGGTATGTCGTGGACATCCAGGGTTTCATGCTGGTAGGGATCGTATCCGAGCAACGTCGCTTCCTGAGTGTGAAGAACCTCCTCCAGCGTGCTCCCGGCAAACGCGATGATGGCAGTGACCGGCCGGTAAGGCATCTCGCTATAGGGCGCCGTCAACGACGAGGTTGGCATTTCGCCTATGCCCCGGGCGCCGGCATCGGTGGCAATCACCAGATCGGCACCAAGCCCATCGCGCCGATAAATGCTTCGGATACCTTGGAAGGTGAGCCGCGAAGCGGGCAGCAGTTCGCTGGCGCGGCGTGGCACGGGGTCCAGCGGGTACAGATCGGACAGGTTTGCGCTCAACAACCAGTCGCCCACCTGCATCCGTCCACCCACTTGATCAGGCCTGCTCCGATACTGCTCGAAGAACAGCGCGGCGGCCTGCTGCACCGCAAAGTTGTAGTAGTCGCGCACTTGCGTCTGGCGATCCTCGAATGCGCGCTCGTCCGATCGTCTTGATGTGAAGAACAGGTAGGCGTAGCCATAGCGCGCAACCTGCAAATAGGCGCCCAATGCATCCTCGAAGCGCGGCTGGGCCGCAGACCCCTGCCTCTCCTGCCGCAGCGCCTCCTGCAACCAGAGTTCTGCCAGCGCGGCAAGTTGACGTTCTGCGTCGATGCCGTCGGTGCGTGTCAACGCCTGGACACAATGCTCGAGGTTCTCCTGGCACCGGTCCGGCTGGACCGCCAGACTCGTCAGTACGTCACGTGCCGAGATGCTGAGCTTGTCGGTGGTCAGCACGTCACCGCGCCGCTCCGACACATAGTCTTTCGCGGTGACGGTCCGCACCTTGACGCCAGCGCACCCTGCGCAGAGCGCCGCGATGGCGAGCAACAACAAGTAGCTGGCAAGGCGCCCATGCCTGTCGAGCAAGCCCGCGCAGGCCCACGGGCGACGTTCCAGGGTGTATTGGTTCATGACCTGTCGTCCCGCTTCATTGCCGCCCCTTTCCATTCATCCGCCCCTGGGCGCATTGCCAATTGCCTTCGCGCCTGGGCCGGCGCGTACGCATCGACACGAAGGACGATCAACGCTGCGGCTCAACCTCTACCCGGATGATGTCCTCGGCGCCTCGGGCAAAACCAAAAGCGCAGGACACTGCCCCTGGTGCTTGCGCACGCAGGTACAGCAACGGGTCGCCCATGGCGGCCTCATTGCCGCGCCCGACCGGTCGGCTGCCATCGGTGAACAGGCAGCGAGCACAAGAACTCCAGCGGTCACGTCGCCGGAATCGCCGGTCACGCTCCCGAATTCGGCGGTCGCGATGCCGAAACGGGCGGTCACGCTGGCCCGAATTGCGCAAAGGCCAATGGCCAGGTTGTCGGTGCGTCCCGGCCCACGACCTGTCACTCCCATTTCATCGCGGTCGCTGTCCGTGTCGGCGCCGATTGAATTCTGACCCACCGTGCCGACCGAATTTTGACCCGGGGATGGAAGCCGGCAGCATGCGTGCCGGCTGTGGACAAGTGTAGGTCTTTGGCCGGTCTGGCCGACCTCGTGC
>WBZU01000134.1_pt1 | contig 76516 bp, 66 predicted proteins | sample 5204311 | NCBI WGS metagenome assembly WBZU01 (sample SAMN12344359, study PRJNA552823) | activated sludge metagenome | biome: Activated sludge suspended growth; feature: Nitrification reactor; material: Wastewater; isolation source: activated sludge from nitrification reactor of wastewater...
GCTGATCAGATGCGCCACGTCGACCTTCGCCGGCAGTGCCTTGCGCGTTCTCGCCATCGTCCCCGTCTCCGTCGAAGTGCCGACAGAGGTGGATTGTGATCGAGTTCACTCTATCTAAACAGTATTGCTCCTAGGCCGAATCGAGGCAGGCCAGCCAGCGCGCGAGCGCGCGCGCGATCGGCTGGCCGGTGGCGTCCTCGTACCAGCTGTAGGCCGGGCTCGGGTTGACCTCGAAGCAGTAGCTGCGGCCGTCGTCGGCCAGCATCAGGTCGAGTCCGGCCAGCGGCAGGCCGAGTTCGTGCGCGGCGCGGATGCACAGCCAGCGGGTGCGGGCATCGAGCGTGGTCGCGCGCAGATCGGTGGCGAGGCCCTCGGTGCCGGCGTAGCGGTAGTCGAGGCCGTCGCTGTCGACCTCGGTGGCGAAGGCTTCGGTGCCGACCACATGCACGCGCACGTTCGTGCCCGTCAGCCGCTTCTGGAACAGCGTCGGGCAATGGCGGATGCGATCGAGCCGCGACCGGGCCCGAGCATCGAACGGCCGCACGATCGACCGCACCCCGCTGGCGCTCTTGAAGATCAGCGGGCCGTGCTCGCGCTCGAACTCGAGCACCTGCCCGGGGTCGTCGGTCAGCAGCATCGGCGGCACGTCGAAGCCCAGCGCCATCAGGCGCTGCGACTGGTAGGGCTTGCTGGCGTTGCTGGCCATCGCGCCGGGCCGGTTCGCGACGCGCGCCTCGATGCGTTCGGCCAGGTCGCACCAGGCCTGGGTCCACGCTTCGCAGGCCGATGCGCGCCCGGGGTCGGCCGCGAACAGCCGGCGCGCCTCGACGGGCCGCAGGTACAGGCCGCTGATCGCCAAGCCGCGCGGCAACTCGGCGAAGCGGCGCTGGTCGAGATGCAGCGCCGGCACGCCTTCGGCCTGCAACGCCGCCAGCAGCATCCGGGTCGGCCCGTCGCGGTCGACGCCGAGCACTGCCACGCGGGGGCGGCTCATCAGGCAACCTCAGCGCCGCGCGCGCCGGCATCCGCCCTCGGGGCGGCGCGGCAGTCTCATGCGGGAACCGCCGGTGCGCCCATCGGCAGGGCGTGCGCATCGGCCCGCTGCGGCGGGCGCTGCGCGGGCGCGGGCAATCCCAGGCGGCGTGCGAGCGCCGGGATCAGCAGCTCGTCGGCACCGCCGGCCCGGCGCAGGTCGGGGCAAGGATCCGCTGCGGTGAACCGCCAGCGCCCGCGCGCGTCGCCGGCACCATACAGCGCCAGGCAGGTGCAGCCCTCGCTTCGCGCCAGGCGCAGCGCCGCCTGCTGCAGCGCAACCGCGGGCGCGGCTCGGTCGGTCGCGTCGCCGCAGCCGGCCTGCCAGCGGACGCAGTCGTCGACCACGAAGAGGGCCGGCGCGGCCTGCTGGCCCGCACCGGGGCCCACGGCCACGGGCAGGCCGCAGGCGGCGGCCTTCGCGCACCAAGTGGCGGGGCTCCAGGCCGGGCCGTTCAGCGAGTCGGCGCGCGGGCGGTTCGCGCACGCGGCGCCCAGGCCGTGCAGCCACGCCAGCAGCAGCGCGTGCCGCTCCATCGCCTGATACGACGCCTCGGCGGTGGGCAGCCTGCCCGGCGCGGGCATCCACACGGCGTGCGCGCGCCACAACACGCCGGCGACCGACTTGCTCTCGACGGTCTGCTCGGGCCGGCCCGGCAGGCGCAGCCGCACCGTCGATTCGGTTCGGCCGCCGGCGATGCGCAGGTCGAAGCGCGCGTGCAGCGTCAGTGCCGGCGCCGGCAGCACCAGCATCGCATCGGCGGCGTCGGCACGCAGGCAGGCCCGCAGCCGATTCCCGAGCCACACGCCGGCCGCGTCGTGCAAGTCGTGCACGACGAGCCAGCGCACGCGCCGCTCGGTCACGGGCCGTCTTCCGGGTCGCCCAGCCCGTAGACATCGCTGCCGACATCGGGCCGCGAGTCGGGCTCGATGAAGTGCGCGCCCTGCGCCTGGCCCTGCACCAGCGTGATCAGGCCGGTGACGGCGGCTTCCAGCGCCTCCAGGCGCTCCGCGATGCCGGCAGGCGGCGCGGCATCCGGCGCGGCCCGCCCGCGCAGCCCGCCGCCCTCCAGCCCCTTCTCGAGGCGCTTCTCGAGCTGCTTCTCGAACTGCTTCTCGACGATCTCCTTGCGTTCCTTCTCCTTCAGCTCCTTGTGCTCCTTGATCAGCTCCTTGCGTTCCTTGGTGTCCTTCTCCTTCAGCTCCTTCAGCTCCTTGCGCTCCTTGAGGTCCTTCTCCTTCAGCTCCTTGACCTCCTTGACCACGTCCTTGGCGTCCTTGACCGCCAGCTTCGGATACAGGCGCGCGTGCAGCGCACGCAGGTCGGGCCGGCGGCCGATGCGCTGCGTGGCCGGCCGGCCGGGCTCGTCCTGCTGGATCGAGCCGCAGGCGCGGAAGTGGTCGCGCGCGCCCACGCTCGTCAGCAGCGGCTTGCCGCTCGCGCGCAGCCATCCCTGCATCACCGCGCAGGCGCCGACCACGACCGGGCTGGCGCTCGAGGTGCCGGAGAACTGGTCGGTGTACCAGGCGTTGCCGCCGCCGTTGTGCAGGTCGGCCACGCCCCAGCTGCGGCCGGTGGTGGTCACCTCGCGGCCCCAGCCCTGCACGTCGACGGCTGCGCCGTAGTTCGAGAAGTCCAGCCGCGAGCGGTCGGCGCCGTGGCTGCGGCCGTGCGTGCCCGGCGGCGGTGCGCCGGCGCCGACCAGGATCGCGCCGCACTGCGCGTTGGCACGGTTGAACGGGTTGCGCCATCCGCTCGGGAACCCGGCGGGCCGGGTGCCGTAGACGGCAGCGTCCAGGTTCTGCGAACCGTTTCCGGCGGCTTCGACGACGATGATCCCGCGCGATGTGGCGTACAGGATCGCGGCGAAGTCGTCGGGCCACCACTCGATCGCGATGTACCCGAACTGCCCGCTGCCGGTGGCGGCCGGGCCCGGCCGGTGGATCTCGAGCAGGATGATGTCGCCGGCCCCGAGGCGGTCGGCGGCCTTGCGGATCGCCTGCGCGGAGCTGTTGCTCACGAACGATATCGACGACAGGTTCGCGTTGGGCGCGATGCCGGTCACGCCGAAGCCGTTCACGTCGCCGCCGATCACGCCCAGCACCGCCGTGCCGTGGTCGGTGTCGGCGGCGTTGGCGCCGTCGAGCAGGCCGCCGCTGGCGGCCAGCAGATCTTCGTGGCTGAAGTTCCAGCCCCACTCCAGGTCGATGATGCGCACGCCGTCGCCGCGGCCTCCGGTCTTGGTCCAGCCGAAGCGCGCATCGATGCCGCCGGGTGCGGCATCGAGATAGCCCTGGCGCGCTTCGAAGCTCGGCGTGGGCGCCGGCGCCATGTCCAGCGGCGCGTCGGGCATTGCGTCGCGCGGCTTGGGCCGCTCCATCTCGGGCGGCTCGCCGGGCGGCTTGTAGTACGCGCCCAGCACCGACGGCTCGTTGAGCAGGCCCTCGATCAGCTTCTCGTGGTTGCTCAGATCGCCGCGCAGCGCGTAGAACGTGGCCGGGTCGGGGTGCTCGGGCGCGGCGGCCCTGACGCCCGGGCTGACCCAGCTCGCCACGCGCTCCTCGGTGGCGCCGAAGAGCGGTTCGAGCGCGCACTTGGACGACTTCAGCAGGCGGCCGAGCGACGACACGCCCGCCGCGGCGGCGCCTGCAGGCGCGGCGCCGCGCGCGACGCGCAATTCGGCTTCGGGACGCGCGACCACGATGATCTCGGCGGCGGTCTGCAACTTGCTCATGGGGCCATCTCCCGATCGAAGTGCCGATGCCTCGCATCGGCGGGTGATGCCGACGCAGGTCGGCGGCGTGCGGGACGGATGCTGCTCCGGTGCGGCCCGTCGGCAATCACCTAGGCTTAGGGGATGCCGTCCCCCAGTTTCGAACCCGGCCGCACGCCGCGCGCGCAGCTCGATATGCTGCGCGCGATGGACGAGCATCTCGAAGCGGTCGTGGCGCTGCAGGCGGGCCGCGGCGTGGCCGGGTTGCAGGCCGTGTTGCACGATGCGCCGGCGCGCCTGGAGCCGATGTTCCCGGGCGCCACCGATGCCGAGGGGTGCCGCTGGTACCTGCTGCGGCCTGCCGCGCATTGCACCCGGCAGCAGCTGGACGCCCTCGTGCAGCGGTTGCAGCGATGCGCCGACGTCGACGCCGCGTATCTGAAGCCGCGGGGCGAGCCCCCGCCGGCCGGCTGAGTTGCGGGCCGGCGCAGGGCGGCAAGCGCGGCCGCCGGCGGCAGCCGCGGGCCGCCGGCTTCGAGAAGGCCGATGCGACAATGCCGGATGCTCGAGACGCTGACGCTGACGCGCCCCGACGACTGGCACCTGCACCTGCGCGACGGCGATGCGCTGCGCGCGGTGCTGCCGCACAGCGCGCGCCAGTTCGCGCGTGCGATCGTGATGCCGAACCTGCAGCCGCCGGTCGTGACCACCGCGCAGGCGCTGGCCTACCGGCAGCGGATCGTCGACGCGCGGCCGCAACAAGGGCCCGGCGCCGCGTTCGAGCCGCTGATGACGCTGTACCTGACCGACCGCACGCCGCCCGACGAGATCCGGCGCGCGCGCGCGGCCGGCATCGTCGCGCTCAAGCTGTATCCGGCCGGCGCGACGACGAACAGCGACGCCGGCGTCACCGACATCCGCAACACCCACGCGGCGCTGGACGCGATGCAGCGCGAGGGCCTGCTGCTGCTGGTGCACGGCGAGGTCACCGACCCGGCGGTGGACCTGTTCGACCGCGAGGCGGTGTTCATCGAGCGCGTGCTCGATCCGCTGCGCCGCCGCTTCCCCGGCCTGAAGGTGGTGTTCGAGCACATCACCACCCGCGACGCCGCGCAGTACGTGGCCGAGGCCGGCGCCACGCTGGCGGCGACGATCACCGCGCACCACCTGCTGTACAACCGCAACGCGCTGTTCCAGGGCGGCTTGCGGCCGCACTGGTACTGCCTGCCGGTGCTCAAGCGTGAAAGCCACCGCCAGGCGCTGGTGGCGGCCGCCACATCGGGAACGCCGAAGTTCTTCCTCGGCACCGACAGCGCGCCGCACGCCGTGCACCTGAAGGAGCATGCCTGCGGCTGCGCCGGCTGCTACACCGCGCTGGCGGCGCTGGAGCTGTACGCGCAGGCCTTCGACGACGCCGGCGCGCTGGACAAGCTGGAGGGCTTCGCCAGCTTTTACGGCGCCGATTTCTACGGCCTGCCGCGCAACACCGCGCGCGTCGTGCTGAAGCGCGCGGACTGGACGCTGCCCGAGACGCTGGCCTTCGGCGAGCACCAGCTCAAGCCGCTGGCCGGCGGGCAGGTGCTGCGCTGGCGGCTGACCGACGGAGAGCCCACGTGATCGACAAGCAACCGCGCATCGCCCTGCTGATCGACGCCGACAACTCGCCGGCGGCCAAGATCGACGTGATCCTGGCCGAGCTGGCCAAGGCCGGCGTGACCAACATCCGCCGCGCCTACGGCAACTGGAAGAAGGACGGGCTCAAGGGCTGGGAGGCGGTGCTGCACGAATACGCGATCCGCCCGGTGCAGCAGTTCGACTACAGCAAGGGCAAGAACGCCACCGACATGGTGATGGTCATCGACGCGATGGACCTGCTGTACACCGACCAGCCCGACGCCTTCGGCATCGTGTCGTCGGACGCCGACTTCACGCCGCTGGTGATGCACCTGAAGGCCAAGGGCGCGCAGGTCTTCGGCTTCGGCGCCAAGAAGACGCCGCTGCCCTTCGTCAACGCCTGTTCGCGCTTCCTGTACCTGGAAAGCCTCGGCCAGCCGGCGGCGGCGGAAGAGCCCCGCGCCGCCAAGGCCGGCAAGACAGCCGTGGCCAAGCCCAAGGCGGCGGCCAAGGCCAACGGCGACGCGGCACCCACACGCATGGACACCGCCGCGCTGAAGCAGGATGCGCGCCTCGTGACGCTGCTGCGCAACGCGGTCGAATCGGCCGCCGGCGAAGACGGCTGGTCGCCGCTGGGCCGCGTGGGGCAGCAGATCGGCAACCAGGCCTCCTTCGACCCGCGCAACTACGGCTGGCGCAAGCTCAGCGACCTGATCGAGGCGACCCAGCTGTTCGACCTGGAGCGCCGCGAGACGCATGTGTACCTGCGCGACAAGCGCGCCGCCAAGGCGGCACGCAGTTGACGCGCGGCCGCCGGCACAATGCGCCGCCGGCCTTTAAGTCGGCGCGGTCGGCCCCACCTTCGCGCTGTTTGCCTACCCCGAGTTTCGCCAAATGAAAAGAATCCTGCTGTTCGTGATGACCAACCTGGCCGTGATGGTCGTGCTGGGCATCGTCATCAACGTGTTCGGCCTGAACCGCTGGATGGACGCCAACGGCCTGAACGTCGGCGGCCTGCTGATGTTCTCGCTGGTGATCGGCTTCGGCGGCGCGATCATCTCGCTGCTGATGAGCAAGACGATCGCCAAGGCCAGCACCGGCGCGCAGCTCATCAACGACTCGCGCGACCCGACGCACGCCTGGATCGTCGAGACGGTGCGCCGCTTCGCCGGCCAGGCGGGCGTGAACATGCCCGAGGTGGCGATCTACGAAGGCCCGCCCAACGCCTTCGCCACCGGCGCGTTCAAGAACTCGGCGCTGGTGGCGGTGTCCACCGGCCTCTTGCAGAGCATGACGCGCGAGGAGGTCGAGGCGGTGATCGGCCACGAAGTCGCGCACGTGGCCAACGGCGACATGGTGACGATGACGCTGATCCAGGGCGTGATGAACACCTTCGTCGTGTTCATCTCGCGCGTGGTCGGCTACGTCGTCGACCGCGTGATCCTGAAGAACGAGCGCGACGGCGTCGGGCCCGGCTACTTCATCACGACGATCGTGATGGACATCCTGCTGGGCTTCGTCGCCGCGATGATCGTCGCCTGGTTCTCGCGCCAGCGCGAGTTCCGCGCCGACGCCGGCTCGGCCAAGCTGATGGGCAACAAGCAGCCGATGATCCACGCGCTCGCGCGGCTGGGCGGGCTGGACCCGGGCGAGATGCCGAAGACGCTGCAGGCGATGGGCATCAGCGCGCGCCCCAGCAAGATGATGGCGCTGTTCTCCAGCCACCCGCCGATGGAAGAGCGCATCGCGCGGCTGCAGCAGGCGGCCGGCTGACGCGACGCGCCGGAAGTTCGGGCCGGGGTCATTCGCGAGGCGCGAGGGAACTTCCCGCCCCATGTTTCTGGCCTAAGATCGTCCGATGCAATTCCCGCAAATCGAACGCATCGTCCTCGATCCGGCAGTCATGGGCGGGAAGCCTTGCATTCGTGGAACGCGTGTCACGGTCGGAACTATCACCGGCCTTCTGGCCAGCGGCGCGAGCGAGCAGGAGATCCTCGATCTCTACCCCTACATCGAAGCCGCCGACATCCGCGCCGCGTTGTCCTATGCGACTTGGCGCGCGGAAGAGAGGGAAGTGCCGTTGTCGGCGGGATGAAGCTCCTGCTGGACATGAATATCCCGCCAGCGTGGGTGGCACCGCTCGCGGCGGCGGGCATCGGAGCCCGGCACTGGAAGGAATCGGTCGCCACGACGCGGACGACCGGGAGATCATGGTCTGGGCACGCGATCACGGCTTCGCGGTGTTCACCCACGATCTCGACTTTGGCGCCTTGCTCCATGCCACCGGTGCGAGTGCGCCGAGCGTGATTCAGTTGCGCGATGAGGACGTTCGTCCCGCAAGCTGCGCCGCGTGGGTCATCCCGGCGCTGGCGGCCAGCGCTGCGGAGATCGAGCAGGGTGTCCTGATGACCTTGGATCCGCGCAAGCAGCGCATGCGGCTCTTGCCGCTCGTGCGCTGAGTGGCGGCGCGCGACGTCGCGCAACTCGAGGCCGAGACGATCGAGGGCCACCGTGGCAACGACGTGCTCGACGGCCAGGGCGGCAACGACACTCTCGCTGGCGGCAGCGGCAACGATTCGCTGATGGGCGGCGACGGCAACGACCACCTTTGCGGCGGCAACGGCAACGACACACTGGTGGGCGGCAAGGGCAGCGACCTGCTGGTCGGCGGCGCAGGCAACGACAGCCTGAGCGGCGGCTCGGAGCTGGACCGGGTCTGATTCGATGCCCGTTGCGGCGCGACGGCCAAGGTCGACCGCATTTCGGGCTTCAGCGCCGACGACGATGCGTCCCCGTTCGGCGACGCGGCGTTCGCCGGCGACGGGGCGGCTCCTGTCGATGCCGGCGGATCCAGCCGCGGTCGAACCGCTGCCGAATGCCGGCCGATCGAGATCGGCGCCATCACGAGCGCCGGCGATCGAGCCGACGATCGAGCCGGCTATGCCGGCAGGAAGCCTTCGACCGACAGGTAGCGCTCGCCGCTGTCGTAGTTGAAGCCCAGCACGCGGCTGCCGGGCGGCAGCTCGGGCAGCTTCTGCGCGATCGCCGCCAGCGCGGCGCCGCTGGAGATGCCCACCAGCAGCCCTTCCTCGCGGGCGCAGCGGCGCGCCATCTCGCGCGCCGGCTCGGCGTCGACCTGGATCACGCCGTCGAGCACGGCGGTGTGCAGGTTGCGCGGGATGAAGCCGGCGCCCAGGCCCTGGATCGGGTGCGGCCCGGGCGGCCCGCCGCTGATCACCGGCGACGCCGTGGGCTCGACCGCGTACACCTTCAGATCGCGCCACTTCGCCTTGAGCACCTGCGCGCAGCCGGTGATGTGGCCGCCGGTGCCCACGCCGGTGATGAGCACGTCCAGCCCGTCGGGGAAGTCGGCCAGGATCTCGGCGGCGGTGGTGCGCACGTGCACCTCGATATTGGCCGGGTTGTCGAACTGCTGCGGCATCCAGGCGCCGGGCGTGGCCGCGACGATCTCCTCGGCGCGCGCGATCGCGCCCTTCATGCCCTTGTCGCGCGGCGTCAGCTCGAATGCGGCGCCGTAGGCCAGCATCAGCCGGCGGCGCTCGATGCTCATGCTGTCGGGCATCACCAGCACCAGGCGGTAGCCCTTGACGGCGGCCACCATCGCCAGCCCGACGCCGGTGTTGCCCGAGGTCGGCTCGACGATCGTGCCGCCGGCCTTCAGCAAGCCGCGCGCCTCGGCGTCCTCGATCATCGACAGCGCGATCCGGTCCTTGATCGAGCCGCCCGGATTGGCGCGCTCCGACTTGATCCACACCTCGGCGCCCGGAAACAACCGATTGATGCGGATGTGCGGCGTGTTGCCGATGGTCTGCAGGATGTTCTGTGCCCTCATGGCCGCTGCCCGTCGTTGTCGAAACGCCGATAATCGCACAGTGAAGCAAGCCGGACCGCCGCTGGTGCATGGGCCGAAAGGCCGCACCGGAGGAAGGTCCGGACTGCGCAGGGCGGCGTAGCAGCTAACGGCTGTCCACCGCGAGGTGAGGATCAGAGCAACAGAGACGAGTCAGGTCGGGTCGCCCCGCCGCGGGTGGTCTGCGAGGTGCCGGCGCGAGCCGGCAACCGGGTGGCGCAAGCCGCCCGGCCACGGCGTCAGCCGGGGGCCGCACGGCGCAAGCCGGGCGGGTCCGGGCGCAAGCCCGGACCACCGCAGCCACACGGGGCGGGCAAGGCCCGTCCGGGGTGAAACGGGCAATCTCTACGCGCAGCAACACCAAATAGGCACGTGCAGGGCCCCGTCTTCGGACGGGGCCCGGAACCCCGGCCCGGGGCGAGCGTGCGGGTAGGTGGCACCGAGCCGCGCAGCGATGCGCGGCCCAGATGAATGGCGGTCACGCCGTGCCGCCGGCAACGGCGGCACGGTGCACAGAATCCGGCCTACAGGCTTGCTTCACTTTTCTTCGGCCCGCCGTGCGGCAGCCGCCGCACGGCGGGCCTTCCCTGGACTTCCGCGTGCCGCGTGCAAAGTGCCGCGGCCTGTGTTCTGCGGCCTGCCGCCGATTGCCCCGCGATGAACCCCGACGCTGCGACCCTCTGGCGCGGCCCGCGCTGGGCGCTGGCCCTGCTGCTGGCCTGCATGAGCATGCTCGGGCCGTTCTCGATCGACACCTACCTGCCCGCCTTCGCCGGCATCGCGCAGTCGCTGCAGGCCACGCCGGTGCAGATGCAGCAGACGCTGTCGGCCTACCTGTTCGGCTTCGCCGTGCTCAACCTGTTCCACGGCGCGCTGTCCGACAGCCTGGGCCGCCGGCCGGTGGTGCTGGCCGGCTCGGCGATGTTCGTGCTGGCGTCGGTGGGCTGCGCGCTGTCGCAGACCATCGGCCAGCTGGTGGCCTTTCGCGCACTGCAGGGCATGAGCGCCGGGGTCGGGATGGTGGTGTCGCGGGCGGTGATCCGCGACCTGTTCGCGCCGGCGGACGCGCAGCGCGTGATGGCGCAGGTGACGATCTACTTCGGCGTGGCGCCGGCGGTGGCGCCGCTGGTCGGCGGCTGGCTGTTGGTGGGCCTGGGCTGGCACTCGATCTTCTGGCTGCTGGCCTTGCTGGGCAGCGCGCTGTGGTTCGCCTGCTGGCGGCTGCTGCCCGAGACGCTGCACGCCGCGCAGCGCCAGCCGCTGCACCTGGGTGCACTGCTGCGCGGCTATGCGCAGCTCGGCGCCGACCCGCGCTTCGTGGCGCTGGTGTTCGCCAGCGGCGTGCCCTTCAACGGCATGTTCCTGTACGTGCTCAGCGCGCCGGCCTGGCTGGGCGGGATCCTGCATCTGGCGCCGACGCAGTTCTTCTGGTTCTTCATCGTCAGCGTCAGCGGCATCATGGGCGGCGCGGCGCTGTCGGGGCGGCTCGCGGGGCGGATTCCGCCGAAGCGGCAGGTGCGCTGGGGCTTCTACGTCATGCTGGCCACCTCGCTGGTCAACGTGCTGCTGAACCTGACGCTGCCGCCGCACCCGGCGTGGGCGATCGCGACCGTGGCGGTGTTCTCCTTCGGCTGGGCGCTGATGGTGCCGGTGATCACGCTGATGGCGCTGGACCACGTGCCCGAGCGGCGCGGCATGGCGTCGTCGATGCAGGCCTTCGTCGGCAGCATCGCCAACGGCCTGGTGGCCGGCGTGCTCGCACCGCTGGTCATGCATTCGGCGGAGGCACTGGCGCTGGCGTCGATCGCGCTGCTGGCGGTGGGCATCGCCGCCTGGACCTGGGTGCGGCCGCGCGTCGGCTGAAGGGCCGGTCCGGCTCAAGCCGGCGCCGCGCCGCGCCGATACCCCGGCCAACGGCGGCGCCTGCCGCCGCCCTTGGCCTGGATGCCCGCAATGAGCGCCGAACCCGCCCCTGCACCGGCTGCCGACGACCCGCCGGCCCGCCGGCGCCTGCCGCCGTTGTCGCTGTCGCTGCTGTCGCCGCTGTCGCCCAAATTGTTGCTGGTCGGCGGCGCCGCGATCGTGCTGCTCGCGGCGTCGGGGGCCGGCGCGGCCTGGCTGCTGGCGGGGCCGAAGCCGACAGCACCGGCCGGCCAGAGTGCTGCGCACGAGGTCGTCGACGCTGCCGTGCGGACCGCCGCGCCGGCCGCCGTGCAGGAGACGCCGCGGGCCGAAGCGGCGGCGTCGAACCCGGCGCAGGCGGCCGCATCGGGCGCGCAGGCGGCAGATGCGCCGGCTGCCATTGCGGCGGCGGCCGGCACGACGGGCGCGGCAGGCGGGGCGACCGGTCGGGATGGAGCCGCCGACGCAGCGCATGCCGCCGCGGCCGAAGCGATGCGCCCAGCCGGCGCAGCAGCTGCAACGCACGCAGCCGATGCAGTCCGCCCGGCCGACGCCGCCGGCGCAACCGCTGCGGGCATCGCGGCCATTGCCGGCCTCTCGGGCGTCGCACCCGTCGCCGCGGCTCCCGCGGGCGAAGCTGCGCGCAGCCTGCCGGCAGCGGGCGTCCAGGCGCCTGCCGAGGATCCGCTCGACCGGATCCGCCGCCGCCTCGGCGAAGTGCTGGGCAGCCGCGGGCGATTCGACGACGCCGGCGCGGGTGAGCTGCGCCTGGTGACCCGCGGCGCCGAGCTGCAGCCGGTCGCCACGGCACCCGAACCGGCGCGCCGGCCACCGCAACGCGGCGCGCGGCCGGCCGCTTCGCCGGCAGCCGCTGCGCCGGCGGCAGGCGGCGATGCGCCGCACTGGGGCTATGGCCAAGGCGCCGGCGGGCCGTCGCAATGGGGCCGGCTGCACCCGGACTTCGCCGCCTGCGCCAGCGGCCTGCGCCAGAGCCCGATCGACATCCGCGGCGGCATCGCGCTCGATCTCGAGGCGCCGCAATTCGACTACCGGCCGGGCCCGTTCCGCGTGGTCGATACCGGCCGCACCGTGCAGGTCGAAGTCGCGCCCGGCAACGCGCTGGTGCTCGGCGGCAAGCGCTACGCGCTGCAGCAGTTCCACTTCCACCGGCCGTCGGAGGAGCGCATCGACGGCAAGCGCCACGACCTGGGCGTGCACCTGGTGCATCAGGCCGACGACGGCGCGCTGGCGGTGGTGGCGGTGCTGATCGGCCCCGGTACGCCGCTGCCGGTGCTGCAGTCGGTGTGGAACCACCTGCCGCTCGAGCCGGGCGAGCCGGGCATGGCCGGCGCCGCGCTCGACCCGGCCGAGCTGCTGCCCGCCGACCGCGGCTACTACACCTACACCGGCTCGCTGACCACGCCGCCGTGCAGCGAAGGCGTGCTGTGGCTGGTGCTGCGCCAGCCGGTCGGCGCCGATGCGCGCCAGCTCGGGATCTTCGCGCGCCTGTACCCGATGAACGCCCGCCCGGTGCAAGCGCTGGCGGGCCGGCTGATCAAGCAGTCGAACTGAGAGGCCGCCGCCGCGCGTGCGGCCTTCGCAGGCGTGCCGGCAGCCGGTCGGCGCCGCCGAGCGCCGTCATCGAGCGCGGTTGTTCAGCGCCGTCGCCGACCCGAACGCGATCAACGCCATTGGTCGATCCGGGAAAGTCCCGACTCGTGCGCTTGCCCGCCCGGGCCGCTCAACAGCGGCACTTTGTCACGCCTGTGTGGCGCCGCCGCACCTCCCGGATCTAAGGCGTCACTTTCATAGAATCACGCAAGTTCTTATTTTTCAAGGACTATTGCCAGACCGGTGTGAAAGATCGCGCGTAAGTAGTTGATTAGATTGATTTTTTGTGTCGTTGCGTTGACCACCCCCCGAACCTTGCGATACAGTGTCATTTCGTGGTGGCGGGTGGTGAAAAGTGTCGGAATGGGTGTTTCGGGGGACTTCCGCGTTGGCGCTTGACGCCAAGGGCCGGATCAATGTCCCTGTGCGCCATCGCGACCTGCTGTTGTCCGGTTGCAACGGCCAGCTGACGCTGACGCGCCACCCCGACGGCTACCTGCTGATCTACCCGCGCCCCACCTGGGACCAGGTGCAGGCCGAGCTGATGGCGCTGAAGACCGGCTCCGAAGGCTGGCGCCGGATCTTCCTGGGCAGCGCCGTCGACGTCGAGATCGACAGCGCGGCGCGCATGCTGATCCCGCCCGAGCTGCGCGAAGCGGCCGCGCTGAACAAGGAAGTGCTGCTGATCGGCACCGGCCGCCGCCTCGAGCTGTGGGACCGGCAGCGCCACGCCGAGGTCGAAGCCCGCGTCGTGGCCGCCGGCATGACCGACGAAGTGCTGGGCCTGAACCTGTGAGCGCCGGCGCCGATGTCCAAGGCCACACCCCGGTGCTGCTCGACGAAGCCGTGCAGGCGCTGGTGTGGGCGGTCGACGGCGTCTATGTGGACGGCACCTTCGGCCGCGGCGGCCATGCCCGCGCCATCTTGCAGCGGCTCGCGCCGCAGGGCCGGCTGGTCGCGCTCGACCAGGACCCGCAGGCCGTCGCCGCCGGTGCCGCGCTGGCGCAGCAGGATCCGCGGCTCACGCTGCGCCACGCCAGCTTTGCGGCGATGCGCGAGCTGCTCGCCGGCCTGGGGATCGGGCAGGTCCACGGCGTGCTGCTCGACCTGGGCGTCAGCTCGCCGCAACTCGACGACCCGGCGCGCGGCTTCAGCTTCCGCCACGACGCGCCGCTGGACATGCGCATGGACACCACCCGCGGCGAGACGGCCGCGCAGTTCCTGGCCCGCGCCGACGAGCGCCAACTCACGCAGGTGATCCGCGACTATGGGGAAGAACGGTTTGCTGTTCAGGTTGCAAAGGCGCTTGTGGCTTGCCGGCAGGGCGGCCGGCTCGTGCGCAGCACCGGCGAGCTGGCCGACGTCGTGGCTCGTGCGGTCCGCACGCGCGAGCCGGGGCAGCACCCCGCGACGCGCACCTTTCAGGCTCTTCGGATTCACGTCAATGCCGAGCTCGAAGCTCTCGAACAGGGGCTGAAGGCCGCGCTCGCGCTGCTGGTGCCGCAGGGGCGTCTGGTGGTCATCAGCTTCCATTCGCTCGAGGACCGGATCGTCAAGCGCTTCATCGCGCACGAAAGCCGCGCCGAGCCCGACCGCCGCGCGCCCTTCGCGCCGCCGCGGCCGCTGCGGCTGCGCGCGCTCGGCCGGGTGCGGCCGTCGGCTGCCGAGGCCGCCGCCAATGCGCGCGCGCGCTCGGCGGTGATGCGCGTGGCCGAGCGCAGCGCGGTGCCGCTGGAGGCCGCGCGATGACGCGCCTGAACCTGCTGCTGCTGGCGGCGCTGCTGGGCAGCTGCCTGGTGCTGGTGCGGGCCGCCTACGACTCGCGGCGCCTGTTCACCGCGATCGAGCGCGCGCGCGTCGAACAAGCCCGGCTCGACACCGAATACCGCCGCCTCGATGCCGAGCGCCAGGCGCAGGCGACGCACCTGCGGGTGGAGAAGACGGCGCGCGAGCGCCTGCGCATGCGCACCGCCACGCCGGCGGTCACCCAGTTCCTCGAAGACCCGGCGCTGGCGCACGCGCCCGCGGCCGCAGTCGAAGGCGAAGGCACGCCATGAGCACGCCGGGCCGCCCCAAGGGCGAATACCGCAGGGCGCAGCCCGAAGGTACCCAAATGAGCACGCCGGGCCGCCCCAAGGGCGAATACCGCAGGGCGCAGCCCGAAGGTACCCAATGAACTTGCCCACAGGCCGTGACCGCGGCACGCGCCGCAACGGCAGCGCCGCCGCCGGCGTGCGCCGCCTGAACTACGCGACCAGCCCGCTGCTGGCCGCCAAGGCGCCGCCCGGCCGCTCGCGGCTGCTGGTCGCGCTGGTCGCGCTGGCCTTCCTCGGGCTGATCGTGCGCGCACTGTACGTGCAGGTCATCGGCACCGAGTTCTATCAACAGCAGGGCGAGAAGCGCTACGGCCACCTGCTCGAGGTGCCGGCCAGCCGCGGGCGCATCCTCGACCGCAACGGCCTGGTGCTGGCCACCAGCGTGCCGGTGCCGTCGGTGTGGGCGATCCCGAAGGATTTCGCCGCCGACGCGCAGCAGCGCAAGGCGCTGGCGCGGCTGGTGGGCCTGAAGCCGGCCGAGCTGGACCAGCGGCTGGACAGCGGCCGCAACTTCGCGTGGCTGGCGCGCCAGGTCGATGCCGACACCTGGGCGCAGGTGCAGGCGCTGGGCCTGAAGGGCGTGCACCAGCTCGGCGAGTACCGGCGCAAGTACCCCGAGGGCGAGGCGGCCGCGCACATCGTCGGTTTCACCGACATCGAGGAGAAGGGCCAGGAAGGCATCGAGCTCGCGTTCCAGCGCCAGCTGCAGGGCAAGGACGGCGCGCGCACCGTGCTCAGGGACCGGCTCGGGCGCACGATCGACGACATCGGCGAGCCGCTCGATCCGGTCGACGGCCAGGACATCCGGCTGTCGATCGACTCGAAGGTCCAGTTCTACGCGTACCAGCGCGTGCGCGACGCCGTGCTCGAGCACAACGCCAAGGCGGGCAGCGTGGTGGTGCTGGACGTGCTCACCGGCGAGGTGCTGGCGCTGGCCAACTACCCCAGCTACGACCCCGGCAACCGCCGCGGCCTGTCCGGCGAACAGCTGCGCAACCGTGCGCTCACCGACACCTTCGAGCCCGGCTCGACGATGAAGCCGCTGGTCGCCGGCCTCGCCCTGGAGACCAAGCGCGTCAAGCCCGACACCGTGATCAACACCGCGCCCGGCAGCCTGGTGGTCGGCCCGCTGGTGGTCAAGGACGCGCATCCCTACAAGTCGCTGACCGTCGAGCAGGTGATCCAGAAGTCGAGCAACGTCGGCGCCGCGCGGCTGGCCATGCAGATGCCGGCGCGCGAGCTGTGGGAGCTGTTCTCCACCGTCGGCTACGGCCAGAAGCCGCAGATCGACTTTCCCGGCGCGGTCACCGGCCGGCTCAAGCCGCACAAGACCTGGAAGCCGGTGGAGCAGGCGACCATGGCCTACGGCTACGGGCTGTCGGCGTCGCTGCTGCAGATGGCGCGCGCCTACACCTGCCTGGCGCGCGAGGGCGGCGACGTGATCCCGGTGACGCTGATGAAGCGCGACGAGCCGGCCGCCGGCGTCAAGGTGTACTCGCCGGACACCGCGCGCGAGATCCGCCACATGCTGCAGCTGGCCGCCGGCCCCGGCGGCACCGGACCATTGGCGCAGACCCAGGGCTATTCGGTCGGCGGCAAGAGCGGCACCGCGCACAAGCAGGAAGGCCGCGGCTACGCGGCCAACAAGTACCGCTCGTGGTTCGTCGGCATGGCGCCGATCAGCAGCCCGCGCATCGTCGTCGCGGTGATGGTCGACGAGCCGCGCAAGGGCGTCTACTTCGGCGGCCTGGTCGCCGCGCCGGTGTTCAGCCAGGTCGTGCAGCAGACGCTGCGGCTGATGAACGTGGCGCCCGATCTCGAGGTCGCACCGCAGATCCTGGCTTCGAAGACCGCGCCGGCCGAGCGCGAGAGCTTCTGAATGGCGCCGCTGCAGACCCTGCCCGACGACGACGCCGCCGCGCGCTGGCTGCGCGCGCAGGTGCGCGGCGACCTGGCCAGCGACAGCCGCCTGCTGCGCCCGGGCGACGGCTTCCTCGCGTGGCCCGGCCTGATGCACGACGGGCGCCGCCTGGTGCCGGCCGCGCTGGCCGCGGGTGCCGCCGCCTGCCTGGTCGAGGCCGAGCGCGCGCCGGCCTTCGGCTTCAGCGACGCACGCATCGCCGCGCTGGCGCAACTCAAGCGGCACGCCGGGCCGATCGCCGCCGCGTTCTACGGCCACCCGAGCCGCCGCCTGGCGGTGGTCGCCGCCACCGGCACCAACGGCAAGACCTCGGTGACGTGGTGGGTCGCGCAGGCGCTGGGCCGCCTCGGCCGGCGCTGCGCGCTGGTGGGCACGCTGGGCATCGGCGAGCCGCCGCACGGCGAAGGCGCGGCCGCGGCCTTCCACGCCACCGGCCTGACCACGCCCGACGCCGTGATGCTGCAACGCCGGCTGCACGCGCTCGCGGCCGACGGTGTCGGCGCGATCGCGATCGAGGCCTCGTCGATCGGCCTGGTCGAGCACCGGCTCGACGGGCTCGACATCGACGTCGCGCTGTTCAGCAACTTCACGCAGGACCATCTCGACTACCACGACACGATGGCCGACTACTGGGCGGCCAAGCGCCGCCTGTTCGCCTGGCCCGGGCTGAAGGCCGCGGTGATCAACATCGACGACGCCCACGGCGCGGCGCTGGCCGAAGAGCTGCACGGCACCGGCCTGGACCTGTGGACCTGCTCGACGCGGCGCGAGGCGCGGCTGCACGCCGGCAACCTGCGCCACGGTGCCGAAGGCCTGGCCTTCGAGCTGGCGGCCGGCGAAGTGCGCGTGCCGGTGCGCACGCGGCTGCTGGGCGGCTTCAACGCATCGAACCTGCTGCTGGTGATCGGCGCGTTGCGCGCGCTGCACGTACCGCTCGAAGAGGCGCTGCAGGTGGCGGCGCAGCTGCAGCCGGTGCCCGGGCGGATGCAGCGCGTGGGCAGCGGCGCACCCGGCGAACCCGAGGTCGTCGTCGACTACGCGCACAGCCCCGACGCGCTCGACCACGCGCTGCAGGCGCTGCAGCCGGCGGCGCGCGCGCGCGGCGGCCGGCTGTGGTGCGTGTTCGGCTGCGGCGGCAACCGCGACACCGGCAAGCGCCCGCTGATGGGCGCGATCGCCGCGCGCCACGCGGCGCGCGTGGTGCTGACCAGCGACAACCCGCGCAACGAGGCGCCGGACTTCATCCTCGCGCAGATCCTGGCCGGCGTCACCGGCCACGACGAAGTCGACGTGATCGAGGACCGGCGCGAGGCGATCGCCTACGCGGTGGCGGCGGCCGACCCGGCCGACGTGCTGCTGATCGCCGGCAAGGGCCACGAGGACTACCAGGAGATCGCCGGTGCGCGCCGGCCCTTCTCCGACGCGGCCGAGGTGCTGGCCGCGCTGCGCGCGCGTGCCGGGGGCGCCGCATGCTGAGCCTGCACGAAGCGCGTGCGCTGCTCGGCGCCGATGCGGCGCTGGTCGGCGACGGCGCGCTGCGCTTTCGGCGCGTGCACACCGACACGCGCACGCTCGAGCCGGGCGACCTGTTCGTCGCGCTGCACGGCGAGCGCTTCGACGCACACGACTTCCTGGCGCAGGCGCGCGCCGCCGGCGCCGCGGCGGCGATCGCCGAGCGCGGGCTGGCCGAAGCCGGGCTGCCCGGGCTGGTCGTGCCCGACGCGCTGGCCGCGCTGCAGCGCCTGGCCGCCGCCTGGCGCGCGCGCTTCGCGCTGCCGCTGGTCGCCGTCACCGGCAGCAACGGCAAGACCACGGTCACGCAGATGACCGCGTCGATCCTGCGCGCCGCCTACGGCGACGGCGGCTTCGCGACCGCGGGCAACCTGAACAACCACATCGGGCTGCCGCTGACGCTGCTGCGGCTGCGCGCGCAGCACCGTGCCGGCGTGGTCGAGCTCGGCATGAACCACCCGGGCGAAATCGCCGTGCTGGCGCGCATCGCCGCGCCGACGATCGCGGTGGTCAACAACGCGCAGCGCGAGCACCAGGAGTTCCTGGCCACGGTCGAGGCCGCGGCGCGCGAGAACGGCGCGGTGCTCGAGGCGCTGCCCGCCGACGGCACGGCCGTGTTCCCGGCCGACGACGCGTTCGCGCCGCTGTGGCGGCAACTGGCCGGTGCGCGCCGCTGCTGCACCTTCGCGCGCGACGAATCGGTCGCGGCCGAGGTCGGCGCCGACGCCCGCTGGGTGGGCGACCACTGGGTGCTGGCGCTGCGCACGCCGGTCGGGCGCATCGACGCGCTGCTGCGCGCGGCCGGCGCGCACAACCTGCACAACGCGCTCGCCGCCACCGCGGCGGTGCTGGCCGCGGGCGTGCCGGCGGCGGCGGTGGCCGCGGGGCTGGCGGCCTTCGTGCCGGTGGCCGGGCGTTCGCAGCTGCACCGGCTGCACATCGGCGGCCGGGCGCTGACGCTGGTCGACGACAGCTACAACGCCAACCCCGATTCGGTGCGTGCGGCGATCGACGTGCTCGCGTCGCTGCCGGGCGCACGCTGGCTGCTGCTCGGCGACATGGGCGAAGTCGGCGACCAGGGGCCGCAGTTCCACGCCGAGGCCGGCGCCTATGCGCGTGCGCGCGGCATCGAGGCCTTCTGGGCGGCAGGCGCGGCCTGCGCCGACGCGGCGGCGGCCTACGGCGCGGGCGCGCGCCACTTCGCCGACGTGCCGGCGCTGCTGGCGGCGCTGCCGGCGGTGCCCGCGGCCGACGCGGTGCTGGTCAAGGGCTCGCGCTTCATGCGCATGGAGCGCGTGGTGCAGGCGCTGCTGCGCGCGGCGCAGCCGCCGCAGCCGGGGCAGGACGGCGAAGGGGCGCGCGATGCTGCTTAGCCTGAGCCAATGGCTGCTCGCGCTGTACCCGGACGACCTGAGCTTCCTGCGGGTGTTCCAGTACATCACCTTCCGCGCGGTGATGGCGGCGATGACGGCGCTGCTGATCGGGCTGGCCTTCGGGCCCTGGGTGATCCGGCGGCTCGCGGCGCTGAAGATCGGCCAGCCGGTGCGCGAATACGCGATGCAAAGCCACCTGGTCAAGAGCGGCACGCCGACGATGGGCGGCGTGCTGATCCTGATCGGCATCGGCACCGCCACGCTGCTGTGGTTCGACTGGAGCAACCGCTTCGTGTGGATCGTGCTGCTGGTGACCTTCGGCTTCGGCGCGATCGGCTGGGTCGACGACTGGCGCAAGGTGGTGCACAAGAACCCCGAGGGCATGCCCTCGGGCGAGAAGTACCTGTGGCAGTCGCTGATCGGGCTGCTGGCGGCGCTGTACCTGGCCTTCAGCGTGTCGGAGACCAGCAACCTGCGCGTGCTGGAGTTGTTCGTGCGCTGGGTGGGCAGCGGCTTCTCCAACGACCTGCCGCCCACCGCCGACCTGATGGTGCCCTTCTTCAAGTCGATCAGCTATCCGCTGGGCGTGTTCGGCTTCATCGGGCTGAGCTACTTCGTGATCGTCGGCGCCAGCAACGCCGTCAACCTGACCGACGGCCTGGACGGGCTGGCGATCATGCCGGTGGTGATGGTCAGCGCGGCGCTGGGCATCTTCGCCTACGTGGTCGGCAGCTCGGTGTATTCGCGCTACCTGCTGTTCCCGTACATCCCCGGTGCCGGCGAGCTGCTGATCTTCTGCGCGGCGATGGGCGGTGCGGGCCTGGCCTTCCTGTGGTTCAACACCCATCCGGCGCAGGTGTTCATGGGCGACGTCGGCGCACTCGCGCTGGGCGGCGCGCTCGGCACGATCGCCGTGATCACGCGCCAGGAGATCGTGCTCGGCATCATGGGCGGCATCTTCGTGGTCGAGGCGCTGTCGGTGATGGCGCAGGTTGCGTTCTTCAAGTACACGAAGAAGAAGTACGGCGCCGGCCGGCGCATCCTGAAGATGGCGCCGCTGCATCACCACTTCGAAAAGTCCGGCTGGACCGAGACCCAGGTGGTGGTGCGCTTCTGGATCATCACGATGCTGCTGTGCCTGGTGGGGCTGGCTTCGCTCAAGCTGCGATGAAGGCGCTCGACGGTCAAACGGTGCTGGTGCTCGGCCTTGGCCATTCGGGGCTGGCGATGGCGCGCTGGTGCGCGGCCCACGGCGCGCAGGTGCGCGCGTGGGACAGCCGCGAATCGCCGCCGCAGGCCGATGCGCTGCGCGCGGCGCTGCCGCAGGCGCAAGTCCTCGGCCGCGAGCCGCTCGACGCGGCCGCGCTGGCCGGCGTGCAGCGCGTGCTCAAGAGCCCCGGGCTGGCGCCGCACGACGCCTCGATCGCGCCGCTGCTGGCGGCGGCGCGCGCGGCCGGCGTGCCGGTGCAGGGCGAGCTCGCGCTCTTTGCCGAAGCGCTGGCCGCACTGCGCGCCGAGCGCGGCTGGGCGCCGCAGGTGCTGGCCGTCACCGGCACCAACGGCAAGACCACGACCACCGCGCTCGCCGCGGCGCTGGTGGCGCGCGCCGGCCGGCGCGTGGCGAGTGCCGGCAACATCGGGCCGACGCTGCTGGACACGCTGGCGGCGGCGCTGGCGGCGCCCGACGCGCTGCCCGAGGTCTGGGTGCTCGAGCTGTCGAGCTTCCAGCTCGACGGCGTCGAAGGCTTCGAGCCCGACGCCGCCGCGGTGCTCAACCTGACGCAGGACCACCTCGACTGGCACGGCACGATGGAAGCGTACGCGCAGGCCAAGGCGCGCATCTTCGGCAGCAATGCCCTGATGGTGATCAACCGCGACGACCCGCTGGTGCGCGCGCTGGTGCCGCAGCCGCCGCCGGCCGACGCGCCGCGCAAGCCCAAGGCGCCGAAGTTCCAGCCGCGGCGCGTGTGCAGCTTCGGGCTGGACGCGCCGTCGGCTCCGGGCGACTTCGGCCTGGTCGAACAGGCCGGCATCGCCTGGCTGGCGCGCGCGCTGCCGCCGGACGAAGGCGTGCGGCTGCGCAAGGGCGAGGCGCCCGAGATCCACCTGCAGCCGCTGATGCCGGCCGACGCGCTGCGCATCCGCGGCCGCCACAACGCCGCCAACGCGCTCGCGGCGTTGGCGCTGGCCACGGCGATCGGCTGCCCGCTGGCGCCGATGCTGCACGCGCTGCGCGACTACCGCGGCGAGCCGCACCGCGTCGAGCCGGTGGGCGTGATCGGCGGCGTCGAGGCCTTCGACGACAGCAAGGGCACCAACGTCGGCGCCACCGTCGCCGCGCTCGAAGGCCTGGGCGCCGAGAAGGCGCCGGGCAAGCTGGCGGTGATCCTCGGCGGTGACGGCAAGGGGCAGGACTTCGCGCCGCTGGCGGCGCCGCTGGCGCGCCATGCGCGCGCGGTGGCGCTGATCGGCCGCGATGCGGCGGCGATCGAGGCGGCGGTCGGCGCCGCGCTCGCCGGCGCCGGCGTGCCGCTGCAGCACCACGCCACGCTCGAAGCCGCGGTCGCCTGGTGCTTCGCGCAGGCGCGCGCAGGCGACGCGGTGCTGCTGTCGCCGGCCTGCGCCAGCCTGGACATGTTCCGCGACTACGCGCACCGTGCCGAGGTCTTCGTCGCCGCGGTGCACGCGGCGGCGGCCGAGCGCGGGGAGGTGCTGGCATGACGACGCAAGCCGTCCGGCCCGGCTTGTGGGCGCGCCTGACGCGGCGCCCGGCGCGCGGCGCCGACGCGCTGCCGGTGCGCGACCAGATCCCGATCTCGCCGGCGGCCGGCACGCGCGTGGCCGGCTTCGACCGCGGCCTGCTGGCGGTGGCGGTCGGCCTGCTGGCGCTCGGGCTGGTGATGGTGTATTCGGCGTCGATCGCGCTGCCCGACAGCCCGCGCTTCGCGCGCTACGCGCCCACCCACTTCCTGCTGCGCCACGCCGTCGCGCTGGCGCTGGGCTTCGTCGCCGCGCTGGTGGCGCTGCAGGTGCCGGTGGCGGCCTGGGAGAAGTGGGCGTCGTGGTGCTTCGTGCTGGCGCTGCTGCTGCTGGTGCTGGTGCTGGTGCCCAAGGTGGGCCTGGCGGTCAACGGCGCGCGCCGCTGGATCCCGCTGGGCTTCATGAACTTCCAGCCCAGCGAGCTGGCCAAGCTCGCGATGGCGATGTATGCGGCCGGCTACATGGTGCGCAAGATGGACGTGAAGGAGAACTTCCTGCAGGCGGTGTGGCCGATGGCGGTGGCGCTGGCGGTGGTGGGCCTGCTGCTGCTGGCCGAGCCCGACATGGGCGCGTTCCTCGTGATCGCCGCGATCGCGCTGGGCATCCTGTTCCTGGGCGGCGTCAACGGCCGGATGTTCGCACTGGGCGTGGGCGTGCTGCTGGGCGCCTTCGTGCTGATGATCGTGCTCAGCCCGTGGCGCGCGCAGCGCATCTTCGCGTACCTCGACCCGTGGAACCCGGCCTATGCGCAGGGCAAGGCCTACCAGCTGACGCATTCGCTGATCGCGATCGGCCGCGGCGAATGGCTCGGCCAGGGCCTGGGCAGCAGCATCGAGAAGCTGCACTACCTGCCCGAGGCGCATACCGATTTCCTGCTGGCGGTGATCGGCGAGGAACTGGGCTTCGCCGGCGTGGCGGCGGTGATCGTTGCCTTCTTCTGGCTGACGCGGCGCATCTTCGTGATCGGCCGCCAGGCGGTGGCGCTGGACCGGGTGTTCGCCGGCCTGATGGTGCAGGGCATCGGCATCTGGATGGGCGGCCAGGCCTTCATCAACATGGGCGTGAACCTGGGCGTGCTGCCGACCAAGGGGCTGACGCTGCCGCTGATGAGCTATGGCGGCTCGGCGATCGTGATGAACCTGGTGGCCCTGGCGATCGTGCTTCGAGTGGATATGGAGAACAGGGCACTCATGCGCGGAGGCCGCGCATGAGCGGCATGCGCAGCATGCCGCCCGCGCGCAGCGCGGGTGCCCTGTTCCGGTGCAGGCTGAGAGGGCCGCGGCTCCAACCGCGCCTGCGCGCGGTTGGACGGCCCGAGCGCCCGCCGCGTCTCGCGGCGGGCATATCGCGCAGCGATGTGAAGCCCGCGCCAGCGGGCGTGCCGGAACCAGAATCGAGCACTCATGCGCGGAGGCCGCGCATGAGCGGCATGCGCAGCATGACGCCCGCGCGCAGCGCGGGTGCCGGCCTCCGGACCGAACCCGCCGGAGGCCACCGATGAGCCACCTCGTCGTCATGGCAGCCGGCACCGGCGGCCACATCGTGCCGGGGCTGGCGGTCGCGCGCGAGATGCAGGCGCGCGGCTGGAGCGTCAGTTGGCTGGGCACGAAGAGCGGCATGGAAAACCGCCTGGTGCCGCCGGCACGGATCCCGCTCGATGCGATCGCCTTCGCCGGCCTGCGCGGCAAGGGGCTGCTGCAGGCGCTGACCGGCGCAGCGCGCCTGCTGCAGGCCTTCTGGGACTGCCTGGCGATCCTGCGCCGGCGCGGCGCCGATGCGGTGCTCGGCATGGGCGGCTATGTCTGCTTCCCCGGCGGGCTGATGGCCGCGCTGCTGGGCAAGCCGCTGGTGCTGGTCAACGCCGATGCGTCGCTGCTGCTCAGCAACCGCGCACTGCTGCCGGTGGCCGATGCGGTCGCCTTCGGCTTCGACGGCGCCGATGCGCGCCGCACCAAGCGCGCGATCGTCACCGGCAACCCGGTGCGCGCGGCGATCGCGCGGCTGCCGGCGCCGGCCGAGCGCTTCGCCGGCCGCGAAGGGCCGCTGCGCGTGCTGGTGGTCGGCGGCAGCCTGGGCGCGAAGGTGCTGAACGACACGCTGCCGGCGGCACTGCAGCGTATCGACGCGGCGCAGCGGCCGCGCATCACGCACCAGACCGGCACCGCGCACCTCGACGCGGTGCGCGCCGCCTACGCGCAGGCCGGCGTCGAGGCCGAGATCGTGCCCTTCATCGACGACATGGCGGCGCGGCTCAGCGCGTGCGACCTGATCGTGTGCCGTGCCGGCGCGGTCACGGTCAGCGAGCTGTGCGCGGCCGGCGTGGCCGCCGTCCTGGTGCCGCTGGTCGTCAGCACCACTGCGCACCAGCGCGACAACGCCGCCTGGATGGCGGCCGAGGGCGCAGCGCTGCACCTGCCGCAGGCCGAGCTGGCGCCCGAGCGGCTGGCCGGGCTGCTGCAGTCGCTGCAGCGGCCGCAGTTGCTGGCGATGGCCGAGCGCGCGCGCGCGCTCGCCCGGCCCGACGCCGCGGCGCAGGTGGCCGATGCGATCGAGCGGCTGGTGCAACGCGAAGGGGCACGCGCATGAAGCACGCGGCCGAGCACATCCACTTCGTCGAAGGTCAGCCGGTGCCGACGAAGGTCGGCGGGCTGCGGGAGGGCTGCGCATGAAGCACGCGGTCAAGCACATCCACTTCGTCGGCGTGGGCGGCACGGGCATGAGCGGCATCGCCGAGATCCTGCACAACCTCGGCTACACCGTCACCGGCTCGGACCAGGCCATCAGCCTGACCACGCGCCGGCTCGAATCTCTGGGCATCCGCGTCTACACCGGCCACCACGCCGGCTACATCGCCGGCGCGCAGGCGGTGGTGGTGTCCACCGCGGTCAAGGCCGACAACCCCGAAGTGGCGGCCGCGCGCGCGCGGCGCGTGCCGGTGGTGCCGCGCGCGGCGATGCTGGCCGAGCTGATGCGGCTGAAGCAGGGCATCGCGATCGCCGGCACCCACGGCAAGACGACCACCACCTCGCTGGTGACCAGCGTGCTCGCCGAAGCCGGCGTGGACCCGACCTTCGTGATCGGCGGCCTGCTGCACAGCGCCGGCGCCAACTCGCGCCTGGGATCGGGCGACTACATCGTGGTCGAGGCCGACGAGAGCGACGCGTCGTTCCTGAACCTGTCGCCGGTGCTGTCGGTGGTGACCAACATCGACGCCGACCACATGGAGACCTACGGCCACGACCTGGCGCGGCTGCACGCGGCCTTCGTCGACTTCCTGCACCGCATGCCCTTCTACGGCGCGGCGATCGTGTGCGCCGACGACCCCGGCGTGCGCGCGATCGTGCCGTCGCTGTCGCGTCCGGTGGTCAGCTACGGTTTCAGCGCGGGCGTGCAGGTGCGCGCGGTCGACGTGCAGGCGCTGCCGGGCGGGCAGATGCGCTTCGTCGTGCAGCGGCGCAACGGCACGGCGATGCCCGATCTGCAGGTCACGCTCAACCTGCCGGGCGAGCACAACGTGCGCAACGCGCTCGCCGCCGTCGCGGTGGCGGCCGAGCTCGAGCTGCCCGATGCGCCGGTGGTGCGCGCGCTGGCCGCGTTCCAGGGCGTGGGCCGGCGCTTCCAGCGCTGGGGCGAGCAGCCGCTGCCGGGCGGGCGCGGGCACATCACGCTGGTCGACGACTACGGCCACCACCCGGTCGAGATGGCGGCGGTGCTGGCCGCGGCGCGCGGCGCCTTCCCCGGGCGGCGGCTGCTGCTGGCCTTCCAGCCGCACCGCTACACGCGCACGCGCGACTGCTTCGAGGACTTCGTGCGCGTGCTGGGCAGCGCCGACGCGGTGCTGCTGACCGAGGTCTACGCCGCCGGCGAGGCACCGATCGTCGCCGCCGACGGCCGCAGTCTGGCGCGCGCGCTGCGCGTGGCCGGCAAGGTCGATCCGGTGTTCGTCGAGTCGGCGGCCGAGCTGCCCGACGCGATCGTCGCGCAAGCGCGCGACGGCGACGTGGTGATCGCGATGGGCGCCGGCTCGATCGGCAGCGTCGCGCCGCAGCTGGCCGAGCGGCTGGCCACAGGGGAACCGGCATGAACGCACGCGCCAAGGCCCTGGGCAAGGTGGCGGTGCTGATGGGCGGCAGCTCGGCCGAGCGCGAGGTGTCGCTGATGTCGGGCCGCGGCGTGCTCGACGCGCTGCTGGCACAGGGCGTCGATGCCAGCGCCTTCGACCCGGCGCACACCGACCTGGTGGAGCTGAAGAACGAAGGCTTCGAGCGCGCGTTCATCGCGCTGCACGGCCGCCACGGCGAGGACGGCACGGTGCAGGGCGCGCTCGAGCTGCTCGGCATCCGCTACACCGGCTCGGGCGTGATGGCCAGCGCCGTCGCGATGGACAAGGTGATGACCAAGCGCGTGTGGGCCGCCGAAGGGCTGCCCACGCCGCGCTGGGTGCTGCTGCCGCCGGGCGATGTGCCGCGCGAGCGGCTGCACGCCGTGCCCGACGAGCTCGGGCTGCCGCTGATCGTGAAGCCCTCGCGCGAGGGCTCGTCGATCGGCATCACCAAGGTGATGGGCTATTCGCAGATGCAGGACGCGGTGCTGCTGGCCGCGCGCTACGACGCCGACGTGCTGTGCGAGGAATACATCGACGGCGTCGAGCTGACCTGCGCGGTGCTGGGCCGCGGCGCCGATGCGCGCGCGCTGCCGGTGATCCGCATCGACGCACCCGGCGGCAACTACGACTACGAGCACAAGTACTTCTCCGACGACACCGGCTACCGCTGCCCGAGCGGCCTGCCGCCCGAGGTCGAGGCCGAAGTGCAGCGCCTGACGCTGGCCGCGTACCGCGCGCTCGGCTGCCGCGGCTGGGGCCGCGCCGACCTGATGCGGCGCGCGGCCGACGGCCGGCTGTTCCTGCTCGAGATGAACACCTCGCCCGGCATGACCGGGCATTCGCTGGTGCCGATGGCCGCGCGCGCGGCCGGCATCGGCTACGAAGAGCTGTGCCTGCGGCTGCTGGAGCAGGCCGCGCTCGACAGCGGCGCCGGGAGCTGACGCGCGATGGCGACCCTGGCCTCGAACCCCGATCTGCTGCCCTTCGACGTGCGTCTGATGAACGGCGTCGCCAGCCTGCTGTATGGCCTGGCAGGCGCCGGGCTGCTGGCGGGCGGGGTGCTGTGGCTCGCGCGCTCGCCGTGGCTGCCGATCCGCACGATCGAGCTCGAAGGCGAGCTGCAGCGCAACAGCGTCGCGGCGGTCCGCGCCAATGCGGCGCCGCAGCTGTCGGGCAACCTGCTGTCGATCGACCTCGACCGGGCGCGCACCGTGTTCGAGGCGGTGCCCTGGGTGCGCCAGGCGAGCCTGCGCCGCGTGTGGCCCGACCGGCTCGCGGTGCAACTCGAGGAGCACCGCCCGGCGGCGCTGTGGGTGGACGAGGCCGGCGACGAGCGCCTGGTCAACAACCGCGGCGAGATCTTCGAGGCCAACCTCGGCGACGTCGAGGACGACGGCCTGCCCGTCTTCAGCGGCCCGCCGGGCACGGCCGTGCCGATGCTCGCGCTGTACCGCCGGCTGGTGCCGGTGTTCGACGGGCTCGGCCGGCCGCTGCGCGAGCTGCACCTGTCGGGGCGCGGCTCGTGGCAGGTGGTGCTCGACGGCGGCGCGCGCATCGAGCTCGGCCGCGGCAGCGACGACGAGGTGGTCGCGCGCAGCGAGCGCTTCGTGCGCACCGTCGGCCAGTTGACGCAGCGCTGGCAGCGCGATCTCGAATACGCGGACCTGCGCCATGCCGACGGCTACGCGGTGCGGCTGCGCGGCATCACCACCACCGCCGCCGCACCGGCGGCCCACAAGACGAAGCGATAGGGGCAACCGGCATGGCCAAGGAAATCAAGGATCTGGTGGTCGGCCTGGACATCGGCACCGCCAAGGTCATGGCGGTGGTGGCCGAGGTGCTGCCCGGCGGCGAACTGCGCGTCGCCGGCCTGGGCGTGGCCAACGCGCTGGGCCTGAAGCGCGGCGTGGTCGTGAACATCGACGCCACCGTGGCCAGCATCCAGGAGGCGCTGAAGGAGGCCGAGATGATGGCCGCCTGCAAGATCACGTCCGTCTACACCGGCATCACCGGCAGCCACATCCGCGGCCAGAACTCCACCGGCATGGTGATCGTGCGCGACAACCGCGAGGTCACGCCGGTGGACGTGGCGCGCGTGGTCGAGACGGCGAAGGCGATCAACATCCCCAACGACCAGCGGCTGCTGCTGGTGGAGCCGCAGGAATTCGTGATCGACGGCCACGAGGTCAAGGAGCCGGTGGGCATGAGCGGCAGCCGGCTCGAGGTCAAGGTGCACATCGTCACCGGCGCCGGCAGCGCCGCCGAGAACATCCTCAAGTGCGTGCGCCGCTGCGGGCTCGAGGTCGAGCGGCTGGTGCTCAACCCGAGCGCCAGCGCCAGCGCGGTGCTGACCGAAGACGAGAAGAGCCTGGGCGTGGCGGTGGTCGACATCGGCGCCGGCACCACCGACGTGCAGATCTACACCGACGGCAGCGTGCGCCACACCGCGGTGATCCCGATCGCCGGCGACCTGATCACCAGCGACATCGCGATGGCGCTGCGCACGCCCACCAAGGACGCCGAGGAGATCAAGGTCGAGTACGGCGTGGCCAAGCAGCTGCTGGCCGACCCGAACCAGGCGATCGAGGTGCCGGGCCTGGGCGACCGCGCGCCGCGCCAGCTCAACCGCCAGGCGCTGGCCGGCGTGATCGAGCCGCGCGTCGAGGAGATCTTCTCGCTGGTGCACCAGGTGATCCGCGGCAGCGGCTACGAGGAGCTGCTGTCCAGCGGCATCGTGCTCACCGGCGGCAGCGCGGTGATGCCCGGCATGGTCGAGCTCGGCGAGGACATCTTCCTCAAGCCGGTGCGCAAGGGTCTGCCGCTGTACGCCGGGCCGCTGGCCGACATGGTGGCCAACCCGCGTTCGGCCACCGCGATGGGGCTGCTGGAGGAGGCGCGCTCGGCGCGCGCGCGCGGCTTGAAGGCGGCGCAGCAGGCGGGGTCGATGAAGACCATCGTCGGCCGCGCCAAGGACTGGTTCTTGGGCAACTTTTAGAGGAAGGGACCCGGATGAAGAGGCGACGACGAAGAGGTCCCGTACGGGCGTACGGCCCAAACACTGCATATCGGCAACTGCTTGACTGACCAGGAGGCACACGAAATGGCCATCGAGATGATCGAAGAATTCGACCAAGGCACGCAGATCAAGGTGATCGGCATCGGCGGCGGCGGCGGCAACGCCGTCGAGCACATGATCGCGCAGGGCGTGCAGGGGGTGCAGTTCGTCTGCGCCAACACCGACGCGCAGGCGCTGAACCGCAGCAACGCGCCGCTGCTGGTGCAGCTGGGCGCCAGCGGGCTGGGCGCGGGCAGCAAGCCCGCGGTCGGCCGCGCCGCGGCCGAGGAGGCGGAAGAGCGCATCCGCGAGGCGATCAGCGGCGCGCACATGCTGTTCATCACCGCCGGCATGGGCGGCGGCACCGGCACCGGCGCGGCGCCGGTGATCGCGCGCGTCGCCAAGGAGATGGGCATCCTGACGGTGGGCGTGGTGACCAAGCCCTTCGAGTTCGAGGGCCGCAAGCGCGGCCAGCAGGCGTCCGACGGCGTCGCCGAGCTCGAGGCCAACGTCGACAGCCTGATCGTCGTGCTCAACGAGAAGCTGCTCGAGGTGATGGGCGACGACATCACCCAGGACCAGGCCTTCGCGCATGCCAACGACGTGCTCAAGAACGCGGTCGGCGGCATCAGCGACATCATCCACGTGCCCGGGCTGGTCAACGTCGACTTCGAGGACGTGAAGACGGTGATGAGCGAGCCCGGCAAGGCGATGATGGGCACCGCGCAGGCGGGCGGCCCCGACCGCGCGACCAAGGCCGCCGATGCCGCGGTCGCCTGCCCGCTGCTGGAAGGCATCGACCTGTCGGGCGCGCGCGGCGTGCTGGTGCTGATCGCCGCGAGCAAGCAGACCTTCAAGCTCGCCGAGAGCCGCAACGCGATGAACACGATCCGCCGCTACGCGTCGGACGAGGCGCACGTGATCTTCGGCACCGCCTACGACGAGGGCCTGGGCGACCAGCTGCGCGTGACCGTGATCGCCACCGGGCTGTCGAGCGCGGCGCGGCGTGCGCAGCCGCCGCTGACCGTGATCCAGCAGCCCGGCGTGCGCACCGGCACCGACAACCTGCCGATCCTGAGCCAGCCGCCTGCCGGCCTGCCCGGCCTGGGTGCCGCGGCGCAGGACTACAGCGGCCTGGCCACGCCCAGCGTGTGGCGCACCGGCCGCGCGCAGAGCGCCGCCGCCAAGGTGGAGGCGCTGTCGAGCAACGGCATGGACGAGATCGAGATCCCGGCGTTCCTGCGCAAGCAGGCCGACTGAGGGTCTCCCTTCGTGCGGCGGGCGGCTTCGGCCGCCCGCTGCGTTCTTGGGGCAGGTGGACCACGCAACAATCCCGCATGGACCAGACCACCCACAACCGCATCGTCGGCTTCATCTGGGGAACCTGGGTGCGCAATGCGCGGCTGGCGGATGTGGCGCAGCAACTGCGCGAGCGGCTGGGCGAGGGCAACTTCGAAGACCACAACCGGTTCCGCGAGCAGGTGGACGCGGCCTCGCAGCAGCTGAGTCTGCGCGTGCCGGCTGCCGAGCTGAAGTTGATGCGCGACACCGAACAGGTGCCGCTGCTCGAAGAAGGCGGCATTGAAGCCTTCATCCGCCGCGAGGTGCTGCCCTACACGCCCGACGCCTGGGTCAAGGCCGACGCCACCAACGTGGGCTGCGAGATCAGCTTCACGCGGCACTTCTGCAAGCCGAAACCGCTGCGCGCGCTGGCCGAGATCAGCGCCGACATCCTGGCCATCGAGCGCGAGGCCGAGGGGCTGCTCGACGGGTTGCTGGTGGCAGAGTCAAGGACATGAAGAAGGCCACGAAGCCCCCGGCAACAAGGCTCGCGCGGCGCAGCGCGACCACGCCGGCTGCTGTGACCGATGAAAAGCCCGGCCGCATCGACGAAGCGGCGCTGCTGGGCGACCTGCGCACGCTCGTCCAATCGGCGCGTCAGCGCATCGCTTCCGCCGCCTATTCCACCCAGACGCTGCTGTGCTGGCATGTAGGGCGGCGCCTGGTGCAGGAGCACCTGCAAGGCGGCCGGGCGGCATACGGCAAGCAGATTCTCGTGACCGTGTCACGAGAATTGACGGCCGACTACGGTCGCGGCTTCGGCTATGCCGAGCTGGCCCGGATGATCCAGTTCGCCCAGGCCTTCGCGGACGAGGCAATTGTCGTGACGCTGTCACAACAATTGAGCTGGTCGCACTTCCACGCGCTGCTGCCGATCAAGGACCCGCTGGCCCGCGACTTCTATGCCGAGATGTGCCGCATCGAACGCTGGGACGTGCGCACGCTGCGGCAGAAGATCGCCGGCATGCTGTACCAGCGCACCGCGCTGTCGAAGCGGCCCGACGCCGTCATCGCCGCCGAGATCGGCAAGCTGCGCGGCGGGCACATGAGCCCGGACACCGTGTTTCGCGACCCCTACCTGCTCGACCTGCTGGGCCTGCAAGGCGCGTACAGCGAGCGCGACCTGGAAAGCGCCATCCTGCGCGAGATCGAAGGCGTGCTGCTGGAGCTGGGCGCGGGCTTCAGCTTCGTCGCCCGGCAAAAGCGCATCAGCGTCGGCAAGGACGACTTCCACCTCGACCTGCTGTTCTTCCACCGCCACCTGCGCCGGCTGATCGCGGTGGAGCTGAAGCTGGAGTCGTTCCAGCCGGCTCACGTTGGCCAGATGGAGCTGTACCTGCGCTGGCTGGACAAGCACGAGCGCGCGCCGGGCGAGGACGCGCCGATCGGCCTGATCCTGTGCGCCGATGCCGACGCCGAGCAGGTGGAACTGCTGCAGCTGGACGCCAAGTCGATCCGTGTCAGCGAATACCTGACCGCCTTGCCGCCGCTGCCGCTGCTGCGACGGCGGCTGCACGAGGCCATCGAACACGCGCGCGAGCAGGCGGCGCGGCGGCTGCCGGCCGCGCAGGGCAGTGCATGAGGCCGGCGGGCATGGTGGATCCCGAGCTGGTGGTGCTGGTGCGCCGGGTGCAGGCGCTGAAGCGGCAGGCCGTGCGCGAGTACCGGCCGGTGGTCGACGCCATCCTGCGCAGCGGCAATCGCGATGCCGCGCACACCGAACGCACGCTGGACGGCATGCTCGAGTTCTGCGACCACGAGCCGATGCTGGCGTTGTACAAGGCGTTGTGCCGACACTTCTGGGCCGTCGATCCCGAAGCGACGGCCCGGCACGTGCAGGCCTACCGCGAATGGTGGGGCCGTGAAGAGCCGGGGGAGGGGGAGTGATCGGCGAGCTGAAGCCGTACGCCGGGCGCCGCGATTGCGGGTTGCCGTGGCCTGTCGAAATTCCTTCGCACAGGGAAGCGGCGCGCAGCGAGCGGTTGTTGGTGGAGCGCGAGCAGCATGCGAGCGCCGATGAACTGCAACTCTGAGGCGTGATTCCGCAGGCGCTGTACGAGGAGCGCGGCAGCGGCCGCGTACGACGCGGCGTGCTGGCGGCAGCCTGCGTGCTGGCCGGCTGCGCGGCGCCGCCGCCGCCCGCCGTGCCGCCGATCGCGGGGATGCCGATCGCGGTGGTGCCGATCGCCGGCGTGCTCGCCGGCCCGGCCGCGGGCAGCCTGGCGCCGCACGCCGAGTGGGTGGTCGAGTTGCGCGACGCGCAGGGCGCGCCCGATGCGCCCGTGCTCGCCGAAGCGCGCGGCAAGGTCGCGCCCGGGCAGCCGCCGATCGCGTTCACGCTCGCCGTGCCGGCCCAGGCGCTGCGTGCAGCGCGCGCGCCGGTGCTGCGCGGCGCGGTGATGGAGCAGGGCCCGGCCACCTGGCTGAGCGCGCCGCAGCCGGTGCCGCCGGACGCGCGCGCCGGCTTCGACGCCGGCAGCCTGCGGCTCGAGCCCCATGTGCACCCGGGCGGCTTCGCCAGCCGGCTCGATTGCGGCGGCCGGCGCGTGACGATCGGCTTCATCGGCCAAGGCCTGCGCCTGAGCGACGGCGCGCAGGTCTTCGACCTGGCTGCCGTGCCCGGTGCCGCGCCGCCGCGCTTCGAGCTGCCGGGGCAGCCCTCGACCTTCGTGCAGGTGGGCGAGCGCGAAGCGACCGTGTCGGTGCAGGGCCGGCTGTATCCGCGCTGCGTGATGGTGCCGACACGCTGATGCCGACACGCTGCTGCCGGCACGCTGCTGCCGACACGCTGCTGCCGACACGCTGCTGCCGGCGCGCTGCTGCCGACACGCTGATGCCGGCGCGCTGATGCCGACACGCTGATGCCGCCGGCGCGTCGCGCCTTCGTCGGGGGCAAGTGCGCGGGTGCCGGCAGGCGCACGGCCAGCCGGGCTACAGTCGGGCGCAGCCCGGCCAAGCCGCATGCCCGGCCGCATGCTGCACCCGCATCGCGCCCGCACTGCACGCACCGCCCGCCATGTCCGACCGCACGATCCCGATCGCCGCTGCCGGCGCGCCCACGCGCGCGCAACGCCGCGCCGCGCCCAAGGGCCGGCAGGTCGACCCGGCGGCGCTGGCCGAAGTCCAGCAGTTGCTGGGCGGCGAGCCGCGTGCGCGCGCGCTGCTGATCGAGCACCTGCACAAGCTGCAGGACCATTTCGGCCACCTGAGCGCGCGCCACCTGGCGGCGCTGGCCGCCGAGATGCGCCTGGCGCAGACCGAGGTGTTCGAGGTCGCGAGCTTCTACCACCACTTCGACATCGTGAAGGAAGGCGATGCCGCGCCGCCGGCACTCACCGTGCGCGTGTGCGACAGCCTGACGTGCGAGCTGGCGGGCGCGCGCGATCTGCTGGCGCGGCTGCCGGCGCTGCTCGGCCCGGGCGTGCGCGTGCTGGCCGCGCCTTGCATCGGCCGCTGCGAGCAGGCGCCGGCGGCGGTGGTGGGCCAGCACCCGGTGGCGCCGGCCACGGCCGATGCGGTGGCCGCGGCGGTGCAGGCCGGCCGCACCACGCACGAGCCCGCCGGCTATATCGACCGCCGCGCCTACGAAGCCGCCGGCGGCTATGCGCTGCTGCGGCGCTGCGCGGCCGGCGCGCTGCAGCCCGAGCAGGTGATCGCGGCGCTCGACGACTCGGGCCTGCGCGGCCTGGGCGGTGCCGGCTTCGGCGCCGGGCGCAAGTGGCGCGCCGTGCGCGCCGAGCCGGCGCCGCGGCTGATGGCGGTCAACATCGACGAAGGCGAGCCCGGCACCTTCAAGGACCGCAGCTTCCTGGAGCGCGACCCGCACCGCTTCATCGAAGGCGCGCTGATCGCCGCCTGGGCGGTGGGCATCGACGCGGTCTACCTGTACCTGCGCGACGAATACCACGGCTGCCGCGCGCTGCTGCAAGCCGAGCTGGCCGGGCTGCGCGCGCAGCCGCTTTATGCCGGCATGCCGGCGATCGAGCTGCGCCGCGGCGCGGGCGCCTACATCTGCGGCGAAGAGTCGGCGATGATCGAATCGATCGAGGGCAAGCGCGGCCTGCCGCGGCTGCGCCCGCCCTACGTGGCGCAGGTGGGGCTGTTCGGCCGGCCGACGCTCGAGCACAACTTCGAGACGCTGCACTGGGTGCGCGACATCCTGGAGCAGGGCGCCGCCCGGTTCGCCGCGCACGGCCGGCGCGGCCGCAAGGGGCTGCGCTCGTTCTCGGTGTCGGGCCGGGTGAAGGAGCCGGGCGTCAAGCGCGCGCCGGCCGGCATCACGGTGCGCGAGCTGATCGACGAATACTGCGGCGGCATGGCCGAGGGCCACGAGTTCTACGCGTACCTGCCCGGCGGTGCGTCGGGCGGCATCCTGCCGGCGGCGCTGGGCGACATCCCGCTGGACTTCGACACGCTGCAGCCCTACGGCTGCTTCATCGGCTCGGCGGCGGTGATCGTGCTGTCGCAGCACGACAGCGCGGTGGGCGCGGCGCGCAACCTGATGCGCTTCTTCCGCGACGAATCCTGCGGCCAGTGCACGCCCTGCCGCAGCGGCACCGCCAAGGCGGCGGCGCTGATCGAGCAGCCGCACTGGGACCGGGCGCTGCTGGCCGAGCTGTCGCAGGTGATGCGCGACGCGTCGATCTGCGGCCTGGGCCAGGCGGCGCCCAACCCGGTGGATTGCGTGATCCGCTACTTCCCCGAGGAGCTCGAACGATGAGCACGCCGGGCCGCCCCCGAGCGCGCAGCACGGCGCGCGCAGCCTGGAGGCCAGTGCCGTGAACGCGCCCGCAACCCTGAGCTTCACGCTGAACGGCCGCGAAGTCGGCGCCGCGGCCGGCGAGCCGATCCTCGAAGTCGCGCGGCGCGAGGGCATCGAGATCCCGCACCTGTGCGCCAAGCCCGGGCTGGGCGCGCCGGGCAACTGCCGCGCCTGCGTGGTCGAGATCGCGGGCGAGCGCACGCTCGCGCCTTCGTGCTGCCGCGCCGCCACGGCCGGCATGCAGGTGCGCACCGACAGCGAACGCGCGCGCAAGGCGCAGGCACTGGTGCTCGAGCTGCTGCAGGCCGACATGCCGGCGGCCGCCTACACGCGCCGCAACGAGCTCGACGAATGGGCGGCCAGGATGGGCCTGGGCCGGCCGCGCTTCGGCGCGCGCGCGCCGACGCCGCCCGACCTGTCGCACCCGGCAATCGCCGTGCACCTGGACGCCTGCATCCGCTGCACCCGCTGCGTGCGCGCCTGCCGCGAGGTGCAGGTCAACGACGTGATCGGCCTGGCGCTGCGCGGCGACGCGTCGAAGATCGTGTTCGACTTCGACGACCCGATGGGCGCCTCCACCTGCGTGGGCTGCGGCGAATGCGTGCAGGCCTGCCCCACCGGCGCGCTGGCGTCGGTGGTGCGCGACGCCGCAGCGATGCCGGCGCGCGACACCTCGCTGCCGGTGCCCGACCGCATCGTGGCGTCGGTGTGCCCGTTCTGCGGCGTCGGCTGCCAGCTGAACTACCACGTGAAGGACAACCGGATCCTGTACGTCGAGGGCCGCGACGGCCCGGCCAACCGCGGCCGGCTGTGCGTGAAGGGCCGCTACGGCTTCGACTACGTGCACCACCCGCAGCGGCTGACGCGGCCGCTGATCCGCCGCGCCGACGCGCCGCCCAAGGCGGCGCTGCTGGGCGCCGATGGCGGCTTCGCGCTGGACCCGCAGCAGCTGATGACGGTGTTCCGCGAGGCCGGCTGGGACGAGGCGCTCGACTTCGCCGCCGGCGGGCTGCGGGCGATCCGCAGCCGCCACGGCGGGCGCGCGCTGGCCGGCTTCGGCTCGGCCAAGGGCAGCAACGAAGAGGCCTACCTGTTCCAGAAGCTGGTGCGCACCGGCTTCGGCAGCCACAACGTCGACCACTGCACGCGCATGTGCCATGCGTCGTCGGTGGCGGCGCTGCTCGAAGGCATCGGCTCGGGTGCGGTCAGCAACCCGGTGATGGACGTGCTGCGCGCCGAGGTGCTGATCGTGATCGGCGCCAACCCGACGGTGAACCACCCGGTGGCGGCGAGCTTCGTCAAGAACGCGGTGCGCGCCGGCACCAAGCTGATCCTGATGGACCCGCGCCGCGGCGAGCTGGCGCGGCACGCGCAGCATTGCCTGCAGTTCCGCCCCGGCACCGACGTGGCGATGCTCAACGCGCTGCTGCACGTGATCGTGACCGAAGGGCTGGTCGACGAGGCCTTCGTCGCCGCGCGCACCGAAGGCATCGACGCGCTGCGCCGCAACGTCGCCGCCTACAGCCCGGAGGCGATGGCGCCGGTGTGCGGCATCGACGCCGGCACGCTGCGCGAGGTGGCGCGGCTGTACGCCACCGCCAAGACATCGATGATCCTGTGGGGCATGGGCGTCAGCCAGCATGTGCACGGCACCGACAACGCGCGCTGCCTGATCGCGCTGGCGCTGCTGACCGGGCAGATCGGCCGCCCCGGCACCGGGCTGCACCCGCTGCGCGGCCAGAACAACGTGCAGGGCGCATCGGATGCCGGGCTGATCCCGATGATGCTGCCCGACTACCAGCCGGTGGACAGCCCCGAGGTGCGCGCGCGCTTCGAGCAGGCGTGGCAACTGGCGCCGGGCACGCTCGACGACCGGCCCGGGCTGACGGTGGTCGAGGTGATGCACGCGATCGCCCGCGGCGAGGTGCGCGGCATGTACATCCAGGGCGAGAACCCGGCGATGTCAGACCCCGACGCCAACCACGCGCGCGCCGCGCTGGCCGCGCTCGAGCACCTGGTGGTGCAGGACATCTTCCCGACCGAGACCGCCTGCCTGGCCGACGTGATCCTGCCGGCCGGCGCCTTCCCCGAGAAGACGGGCAGCTTCACCAACACCGACCGCCTGGTGCAGATCGGCCGCCAGGCGCTGGAGCCGCCGGGCGACGCGCGCGCAGACCTGTGGATCATCCAGCAGATCGCCCGCCGCCTCGGCCTGGCGTGGGACTACGCCGACGCCGGCCAGGTGTTCGACGAGATGCGCAGCGTGATGCCCAGCATCGCCGGCATCAGCCGGCAGCGGCTGGAGCGCGAAGGCGCGGTGACCTACCCGTGCGCGCACGAGGGCGACCCGGGCGAGGCGGTGGTGTTCACGCGCGAGTTCCCGCGCGCGGGCGGCAAGGCGCGCATCGTGCCGGTGGACATCGTGCCCGCGGCCGAGCGGCCCGATGCGCAGTACCCGCTGGTGCTGATCACCGGCCGGCAGCTCGAGCACTGGCACACCGGCAGCATGACGCGGCGCGCCGGCGTGCTCGACGCGATCGAGCCCGACCCAACCGCGCTGCTGCACCCGCTGGAGCTGGCCGCCGCCGGCGTGCGCGCGGGCGAGGCGATCACGCTCGAGACGCGCCGCGGCCGCGTGGCGCTGTGGGCGCGCGCCGACGACGGCATGCCGCGCGGCGCGGTGTTTGCCGCCTTCGCCTACTGCGAGGCGGCGATCAACGAGCTGACCCACGACGCGCTCGACCCCTTCGCCAAGATCCCCGAGGTCAAGTACTGCGCGGTGCGCGTGCGCGCCGGCGGCCAGCCGCGGCCGGCCGGCAGCTACGGCGGCGGGCAGCTGCTCGCCGAGGCGGCGCCGGGCGCCGCCGCCGTGCCATGAACGGCGCGCACGCGACCGGCCCGCACATGGACGACCCGAAGGCGGCCGACCTGAAAGCTGCCGACCTGAACGCCGCCGACCCGAACGCCGGCGAAACGAACGCCGGCGAAACGAACGCCGGCGAAACGAACGCCGCCGCCCCGCTGCCGCGGCTGAGCCGGGCCCGCGTGGAGCTGACGCGCGCGGTGTCGATCGTCGATGCCGAAGGCCAGCGCCGCGAGATCCGCATCCCGCTGGAGCGCGCGCTCACGCTGTACGTGGACAAGCGCGAGCTGGTGACGCTGATGACGCTGGGCCAGCACCCCGAGTGGCTGGTGCTGGGCTACCTGCTGAACCAGCGGCTGGCGGCCGACGTACGCGAAGTGGAATCGGTCACCGTCGACTGGGAAGTGGGCGCCGCCGCGGTGCGCATGCGCCGGGCGCTGGCCGGGCTGGACGCGCGCATCGCGCGGCGCGTGGTCACCACCGGCTGCGGCCAGGGCACCGTGTTCGGCGACGTGCTGCAAGCGGCGCAGGCGCTGACGCTGCCGGCGCCGGCGGCGTCGCGCGTGGCGGTGGCGACGATCCTGCAGGCGCTGGAGCAGGTGCGCGCGCTGCCCAGCGTGCACCGCGAAGCCGGTTCGGTGCACGGCACCGCGCTGCTGCGCGACGCCGAGCTGCTGTTCCATGTGGAAGACGTGGGCCGGCACAACGCGGTCGACACGCTGGCCGGCTGGATGGGCATGCACGGCGTGGCCGGCGCCGACAAGCTGATCGTCACCACCGGCCGGCTGACCAGCGAGATGGTGATGAAGGCCGCGGCCTGCGGCGTGCCCACGGTGGTGTCGCGCAACGGCATCACCGCGATGGGCCTGGCGCTGGCGCAGCAGCTGGGCATGACGCTGCTGGGCCGCGCGTCGGGCCGGCGCTTCATCTGCTACTGCGGCGAGGAGCGGCTGGTGCCGATGGCGGCGGCGCAAGCTGCGGATCGAGGCGTCGACGCGATGCCGCCGCGGTGACGCAACCCCGGCTCGATCCCGGCACGTCACGGCGCAGCCGTGCCGAGCCGGTAACCGGTGCAGGGCTGGGCAACCGCAGTCCGCAATGTCGTGCCGGCCGCCGCATGCCGCACCGCGCGCAGAATTGCCGGCCGCTCCGTCATCGAAGACGCCTGTGAGATGCGCCTCCTGCTTGCCGAAGACGAACGCGAACTCGCCGCCTGGTTGGTGAAGGCGCTCGCGCAGAGCGGGCTGCAGGTCGACTGGGTCGACGACGGCCGGCTGGTTCTGCCGAGCCTGGACGCGACCCGCTACGACGCGCTGATCCTCGACCTCGGCCTGCCAGGGCTCGACGGGCGCGAGGTGCTCGCCCGGTTGCGCGCCGCCGACGAGCGGCTGCCGGTGCTGATCCTGACTGCGCGCGATTCGCTGATCGAGCGCGTCGGCAGCCTGAACGAAGGCGCCGACGACTTCCTCGCCAAGCCCTTCGAGATCGCCGAACTCGAGGCGCGGCTGGTCGCGCTGGTGCGCCGCTCGCGCGGCGGCGACCATCCGCGCTTTGCCTGCGGTGCGCTCGCCTACGACGCCGGCTCGAAGCAGTTCACGCTCGCACGCGAGCCGCTCGCGCTCACGCCTCGCGAGCACGCCGTGCTGCGCACGCTGATCATGCGCAGCGGCGAGCCGCTGTCGAAGCAGGAGATCCTCGATCGCGTGTTCGCCGACGACGCCGACGTGCACCCCGACGCAATCGAGGTGCTGGTGCACCGGCTGCGCAAGCGGCTGCACGGCTCGCCGGTGGGCATTCGCACGGTGCGTGGGCTCGGCTATGCCCTGCACAGCGCCGAGGGCGAGCGCGGCTGATGCTCAGCCGCTGGCACCGGCTCAGCCTGCGGCGCACGCTGCTGCTCGTGCTGCTGCCGGGCATGCTGCTCGTCGTCGTCGCCGATCTGTGGCTGACCTGGCGCACCGCGCTCGACGCGGCGAACGCCGCCTACGACCGCTCGCTGCTCGGCGCGGTGAAGTCGATCGATGCCAGCATCTCGACCGCCTCGGGCGGCCTCGCGGTCGAGCTGCCGTACCGCATGCTCGAATTCTTCGAGCTGACCGCCAGCGGCCCGGTGCACTACCGCGTCGCCACCGAAGACGGGCTGGTCGAGATCGGCGACGCCGGGCTGCCAGCACCGGGCAGACTCGCGAGCGGCCGGCCGCAGATCGTCGACGCGAGTTTCTTCGGCGAGCCGGTGCGTCTCGCGAGCTATGCGCGGCTGCTCGACCGGCCGCTGGCGGGGCAGGGACAGCCGCAGCGCGTGATCATCCAGGTCGCCGAGCCGCTGACCGCGCGCGCGCAGTTCACGCGCACGCTGGTCGTGCAGGCGCTGACGCGCGACCTGCTGCTCGTGCTGGCCGCCGGGGCGCTGCTGATCGCGGGCATCGGCTGGGCGCTGCGGCCGCTGCAGCGGCTGCGGCGCGAGGTGTGGGCACGCCCTGCACAGGACTTGACGCCGATCGCGGCGCGCGACATGCCGGCCGACGTGCAGCCGCTGATCGCGGCGGTCAACCAGCACATCGAGCGCACGCGCGGCCTGCTCGACGAGCGCCGGCGCTTCGTCGACGACGCGTCGCACCAGGTGCGCACGCCGCTGGCCACGCTCGCCACGCAGCTCGGCTACGCGCTGCGCGAAACCGACCCGGCGCGCGTGCGCGAGGCGCTGCTCGCGCTGCGCGCGCAACTCGACGAGACCGTTCGCCGCGCCAACCAGATGCTGCTGCTGGCGCGCGCCGACAGCGCGCCGTTCCAGCCCGCCCCGCTCGAACTGCATGGCTTCGCCGCCGGCGTGACGCGCGGCTGGTGGGCCGAAGCGCAGCGCCGCGGCGTCGACCTCGGGCTCGAGCCGGCCGAGCCGTTGGCGCCGTTGGTCGTCGTCGCCCATGCCGGGCTGCTCGAGGAGGCGCTGTCGAACCTGCTGCACAACGCGATCCGGTATTGCGCGGGCGGCGCGGGCGGCGGCCAGGTTACGGTGTGCGTCGCGCAGGAGGGCGGCGAGGCGCGGCTCGCGGTCGTCGACGACGGCCCCGGCATCCCCGCGCCCGAACGCGCGCGCGCCGGCGAACGCTTCTTCCGCGCGAGCAACGCGACGCAGCCCGGATCGGGCATCGGCCTGGCGATCGTGCGCGCGATTGCCGAGCGCCACGGCGGGCGCATGGAAGTCGGCGCGGGTGCCGGCGGTCGCGGTCTGGCCGTGACCATCGTGCTGCCGGCGCGGACCGGCGCCGGCCGACCCGCACCTCAGCGGGGTTGAAAGCCGGTTGAAAGCCCGGGTTCGGTATCTTCCCGCCATCGCGCCGCACCGGCGCGCCTTGATACCGGAGGAGACCCGATGCATCCGATCCTGCGCACCAGCCTTGCCGCCGTTCTCGCCGCCGGCGCCGCCACTGCCTTTGCCGGCCCGCTCGACAAGACCGAATGCATCGCGCCGGCCAAGCCCGGCGGCGGCTTCGACCTGACCTGCAAGTTGGCGCAGGCCGGGCTGTCGGAAGGCAAGCTCATCGCGAGCCCGATGCGGGTGACCTACATGCCCGGCGGCATCGGCGCGGTCGCGTACAACACGGTGGTCGCGCAGAAGCCCGACATGCCGAACACGATCGTCGCCTTTTCCAGCGGCTCGCTGCTCAACCTGGCGCAGGGCAAGTTCGGTCGCTACAGCGAGAACGACGTTCGCTGGCTCGCCGCGGTCGGTGCCGACTACGGCGCGATCGTCGTTGCCGACAACTCGCCGTACAAGTCGCTGAAGGACGTGATCGCGGCGATGAAGGCCGACCCGACCAAGGTCGTCTTCGGCGCCGGCGGCACGGTCGGCAGCCAGGACTGGATGAAGGCCGCGTTGCTCGCGCGCGCCGCCGGTGTCGACCCGAAGAAGATGCGCTTCGTCGCCTTCGAAGGCGGCGGCGAGGCGATGACGGCGTTGCAGGGCGGCCATATCCAGGTCTTCACCGGCGACGCTGCCGAGACCGCGCAGCAGATGAAGGCCGGCACCAAGGTGCGGGTGCTGGCGGTGATGAGCGACAAGCGCCTGCCCGGCGACCTGGCGCAGGTGCCGACCGCGAAGGAGCAGGGCGCCGACATCGAGTGGCCGATCGTCCGCGGCTACTACCTCGGCCCGAAGGTGTCCGACGCCGACTACAACGCCTGGAGCGAAGCCTTCAAGAAGATGCTCGCCTCGCCCGCCTTCGACAAGCAGCGCAGCGAGCGCGGGCTGTACCCGTTCTCACTGACCGGCCCCGAGGTCGACGCGTTCGTGAAGAAGCAGGTCGAAACCTATCGCAAGCTGGTCGCCGAGTTCGGCCTCGCGGCCGCCCCGGCCAAGTAATTCCCCCTCCCTTTTCCCGCGGCCGGCGCCACCGGCCGCCGGCTTGCAGGAGACCCTGATGAGTGATCGCATCCTCGGCGCCGCATGCGCGGTCGCGGGCGCAGGCATGGCCTGGGCTGCGCGCGACTACGCCGCGGCGATCTCGTACGAACCGGTCGGCCCGCGCGCCTTTCCGCTGCTGCTCGCCGCACTGCTGATGATCGGCGGGCTGTGGCTGGTGGTGAAGCCTACGCTGCGCGGCGTGGCTGCGTACCGCGGCGTGCCCTTGCGCGCGACCGCGGCCGCCGCCGCCGCGGTGGCGGTGTACGCGCTGCTGTTCGAGCCCCTCGGCTTCATCCTCGCCACCACCGTGATGGCGGTGCCGATGGGCATCGTGTTTGGCGGCACGCTGCGCCAATCGCTGGCCGGCGGCGCCTCGCTCGGCGTCGGCCTGTACTTCCTGTTCGACAAGGCGCTCGACGTCGTGCTGCCGACCGGTGTGCTGTCGTTCATCCTGGGGGGGCGCTGAATGGACGTGCTGCAACACCTGGCCATCGGCTTCGGCGTCGCGCTGACGCCGACCAACCTGCTGATCGCCGCGATCGGCGCGCTGATCGGTACCGTCGTCGGGCTGCTGCCCGGGCTCGGGCCGATCAACGGCGTCGCGATCCTGATGCCGCTCGCGTTCGCGATGAAGTTCCCGCCCGAGGCCTCGCTGATCCTGCTCGCCGCGGTGTACATCGGCTGCGAGTACGGCGGGCGGATCTCGTCGATCCTGCTCAACGTGCCGGGCGACGCGGGCGCGATCATGACCGCGCTCGACGGCTACCCGATGGCGCGCAACGGCCAGGGCGGCGTCGCGCTGTCGATTTCGGCGTGGAGCTCGTTCGTCGGCTCGCTGATCGCGACCGTCGGCATCGTGCTGTTCGCGCCGCTGCTCGCGCGCTGGGCGCTGTCCTTCGGGCCGGCCGAGTACTTCGCGCTGATGTGCTTCGCCTTCGCCTGCATCGCCGGGCTGATGGGGGACGCGCCGATGAAGGCCGGCATCGCAGCGGTGATCGGCCTGGCGCTGTCGACCGTCGGGCTCGACTCGAACTCGGGCGTCTACCGCTTCACCGGCGGCAACGTGCACCTGTCCGACGGCATCCAGTTCATCGTCGTCGTGATCGGCGTGTTCTCGATCAGCGAAATCCTGCTGATGCTCGAGCAGCACGTCGGCAGCGGCGGTCTGATCACCCAGACCGGCCGCGCGCTGTTCAACCTGCGCGAGCTGATGCACACCTGGTGGGGCACGGTGCGCTCGAGCGTGGTCGGCTTCTTCGTCGGCGTGCTGCCCGGCGCCGGCGCGACGATCGCGAGCGCGATGACCTACTCGATGGAAAAGCGTCTGACCGACACCGAGGGCACCTTCGGCAAGGGCGACATCCGCGGCGTCGCCGCGCCCGAGGCCGCCAACAACTCGGCCGCGACCGGTTCGTTCGTGCCGATGCTCACGCTCGGCGTCCCCGGCTCGGGGACGACTGCGGTGATGATGGGCGCGCTCGCGCTGTACAACATCACGCCCGGACCGGCTCTGTTCACGCAGCAACCCGACCTGGTGTGGGGCCTGATCGCGTCGCTGTTCGTCGCCAACGTGATGCTGCTGGTGATCAACATCCCGATGGTCGGCGTATTCACCAAGGTGCTGCAAGTGCCGAACTGGATGCTCGTGCCCGGCATCCTCGCGGTGAGCGCTGTCGGCGTGTACGCGGTGCACGCGACGACCTTCGACCTGCTCTTGATGAGTGCGCTCGGCGTGATCGGCTGGCTGCTGCGCAAGCAGGGCGTGCCGATGGCGCCGCTGATCCTGGGCTTCGTGCTCGGCGACCTGATGGAGCAGAACCTGCGCCGCGCGCTGTCGATCACCAACGGCGATGCGATGATCCTGGTCGAAGGGCCGATCTCGATCGGGCTGTGGCTGGGCACCGCGGCGATGCTGCTGGTGCCGCCGCTGCTGCGCGCACTGAAGCGCGGCGGTGCCGCGGCGCGCGCCGCCGGCTGAGGCGAGAAGGGCATGGCGGTCAGCGCCGTCTTCGTGAAGGCCGCGCGACCCTGAGCCCCGAAATCCAGGAATCGAGCGGTGAGCTCGTTTCAATCCACGCGCGGCCTGTGAAGGCCGCGCGACTCCTTTTCGGCGAGTTCGGCCAGTGCCATAGTCGGGTTGGTCATCGTGCTTTCCTTTCCAAGGATCAAGGTTGGTATTCGCACCTCAACCCAATCCGGAATCACGATGACCACCCCCAGCGGGACGGTCGCCGCCGCGCGGCAAGCCGCTGCGGGTTGCGCCCTTCGGGCTGCCCCCTACGCGTCTTGGCGCGCACTGATGGACTTACACCACTTGCTCGGACACGGCCGTCGGACGGCGCTCCGCCGCGCTGATGCCCGGCGTTGGCGTCGCCAGGCGTCCTGAGAGCTCGCGATCCCAGTCGCCCGTGCCGCTCAGGCCGCGATCGCCGTCCTGCGCACCCCTTCGATCGCCGCCAACAACTCGTCGACCTGCGCCGAGCTGAACAGCCCGTCGGGACCGCGTGGCGTCAGGTCGGTGAACGGCGATTCGTACAGCCTCGCCGCGTCCATCGCGCCGTGTTCGGTGAGATGGTCGACGACCAGGTTCACGAACTCGATCTGGTTGGCGCCGAGTGCCTTGCCGTCGAGGAACCCGGTCATCGCCTCCTTCGCCGCCTGGCGATCGAGCCCGACCAGCGAGCGCACGAACAGCCCCAGCCCCTGCGCCTGCTCGGCGGCGCGCCGGATGTCCTCAGGCGCGCCGACGCCGCTTTCGCCGAGGATGCGTTCGAGCTCGGCCAGGTCGGCAGCGGTCAAGGCCCGGTTCATCCGCAGCTTGCGGATGGCGACATGGTCCTGATGCGCACGCAGGAACGCCTGCGCCTTGGCGCGGAACTTCGCGTCATCCGTGCCCTGGCCGAAGCCGGGCAGATCGACCGCGGTCTCGCTGCCGAGATCGTCGTCGAAGTCGGTGTAGACGGGTTTGCGCTGGCGCTTGTCGATGAACTGGACGAGCTGGCGCAGCCGCCGGCGCATCGCTTCGAGCATCGGCACGGTTGCGTCCTGCCACCAGGCGTCGGTCTGCAGCTCCTGGATCAGCGCCATCTGGTCGCGCACCATCGGAATCGCCGCCTTCTCTTCGAGCAGGCCTGCGAGGCCGATGACCCGATCGCGCAGGCTCGCGAAACCCGGCTGCGAACGCAGCAGCGCGAGCTGCATCCTCAGCGCCAGCAGGTCGAATCGCTTCGCCTCCTCGTTCTGCGGGTCGAGCTGCGACGGCAGCCCCGCCACCCCATCCGCCAGCTCCGCGATCGCTTCCGGCGGCAGGCGATGCCAGGCCCCGGGGTCGGCGTACTTCTCGACCAGGCGCCGCCGCGGCCGCACGACGAAGTTGTCGAGCTTCATCGCAGCGACCTCGCGCTGCAACAGCGCCGCCGTCTGCGCGCGCACGTCGTCGTCGGTCTGCGGATGTCCGGCCGGCGGCGGGGCCCTGTCCGCTGCCTTCGGCGGCCAGCCGGCAGCGGCGCTGTCGTCCAGCGCCGCGATCAGGCTCAGGCGCGCAGCGAACAGCCGCTTGCCTAGCGATGCGCCGGCCGCGCCGTCGATCGCCGGGAGCTCCTGGCTGAAGTACTCGAGGTTGCCGCAGTAATCGAAGACGCAGAAAAACCGCTTGTCGCTTCCCGGGCCGAACAGGTCGGGGCAAAGGCGCGTGCCGCGGCCCAGCATCTGCCAGAACTTGGTCTTCGACCGCACCGGCTTGAAGAAGACCAGGTTCACGACCTCGGGCACGTCGATCCCGGTGTCGAGCATGTCCACCGAGATGGCCATGTGCGGCGCCTTGTTCCGGGCCGAGAAGTTGTCGATCAGGCTCTGCGCGTAGTCGGTCTGGAACGTGATCACGCGCGCGAACTCGCCCTTGTGCTGCGGGTAGTTGGCGTCGAAGCGCTCGGCGATGAACTCGGCGTGGCGCTGGTTCTTCGCGAACACGATCGTCTTGCCGAGCCGGTCGCCGCCGGCCACCATCTGGCCCCGCGTCATCAGGTGCTCCAGCACCTTGTCGACCGTGTCCCGGTTGAACAGCCATTTGTTGACCGCCTCGGCCTCGACCCGGTCGGGCACGTCGTCGCCCCATTCCAGCGCGTCCCACTGGTCCTTGTCGTCTTCGGGCAGGTCGTCGTACCTGATCCCCTCGCGCTGGAATTTCAGCGGCACCGACACCGCCTTCGGCGGCACGAGGAAGCCGTCGCGCACCGCATCGTCGAGCCCGTAGGCGTCGGTCGGCACGCCGTTCTCGAGGTCGAACAGGCCGTAGGTGTTGCGGTCGATCTCATCCTTCGGCGTGGCGGTCAGGCCGACGAGCAGCGAGTCGAAGTAGTCGAAGATCGCGCGGTACTTCCGGAACACCGAGCGGTGCGCCTCGTCGATGATCACCAGGTCGAAGTGGCCGACGCCGAAGCGGCGCTGGCCGTCGCCTGCGCGCCCGGCGCGTTCTTGCGACATCTCGTCGATCAGCCCCATCATCGTCGGGTAGGTGCAGACGAAGACGCGGCCCTCGGCGTCCTTCTCGGTCACCAGGTTCACCGGCGAAGCGTCGGGCAGGTGGCGCTTGAAGGCGTTGACTGCCTGGTTCACCAGCGCCACGCGGTCGGCGAGGAACAGCACCCGCTTGGCCCAGTTGCACCTCATCAGCAGGTCGGCGAGCGCGATCACCGTGCGCGTCTTGCCGGCGCCGGTGGCCATCACCAGCAGCGCCTTGCGGTCGTGGTCGCGCTCGAAGGCCTCGGCGATGCGCCGGATGCCGCGCGTCTGGTAGTAGCGCTCGACGATCGCCGTATCGATCTCGCCCGCAGCCAGCGGCTTGCGCGTGCCGCGCCGCTGGATCGCGAGTTCCAGCTCCGCCTTCTTGTAGAAGCCCTGCACCGCGCGCGGCGGCCAGCGCGTGTCGTCCCACAGCCAGTGTTCGTAGCCGTTGGAATAGAAGATCAGCGGGCGCTGGCCGAACTGGCGCTCCAGGCAATCGGCATAGAGCCTGGCCTGCTGCCGGCCGGTGCGCGCATCGCGCCGGGTACGTTTGGCCTCCACCAGCGCCAGCGGCTTGCCGTCGTCGCCCCAGAGCACGTAGTCGACAAAGCCGCTGCCCTGCTGGTTGGGCATGCCGCTGACTTCGAACTCGCGGTCGCGCGGCTGGTCGAGCGGCCAGCCGGCTTCCTTCAGCAGCAGGTCGATGAAGGTGTCGCGGGTCTCGGCCTCGGAGTAGTCGTGCGTGTCCGCTTCGGCCGCCGCGGCCTGTTTGGCTGCTGCGACCTCGGCTCGCACGCGCTTCAGCTCCTCGTCGAGCAAGGTCTGGTCGACGAGCAGCGCGGCGAGCTTTTCGTCGCGCTCGCGCAAGCCGGCTTCGAGCTGCTGCAGCTGCTCGGCGGTCGGCCCGCGCACCGGCTGCGCCTTCGGCAACGCACTCGCGTCGAAGGCCAGCCCCGGCGCCGGGCGCGCCGCGCGGCCGTAGCTGCGGGCCAGCCAGTAGGCCACGTGGAACAGCTCGCGCACCGCAGCCAGCGCGTCTTCGGGCGGGACGGCGCGCGCGCCGTGCACCGCGCGGTTGCCGAGCGTGGTGATGACCCGCGCCTTGGCGAACACCGCCTCGCCCGCGGCCTGCTTGAAGCTCGGCTCGTGGATCAGCGCCGACAGCTTGTCCTGGTACGGCAGCTTGAGCGTGGCGTCGTGCTTGTACGCCCAGGCAACCGCGAGTTCGAGCGCGCGCCGCGCGTAGAAGCACGCGCTGCGCGGGTCGGCGTGCACGGCGGCTTCGGCGCGCACCGCCGCGTCGTGCACCGCCGGCCATTCGATCTGGAGGAACGCGAACTGCGTCATGCCGCGGCCAGCTCCGCGCACAGCCCGACCAGCGACACCGCGTCGATGCCATCGGCGATCGGGAAGCGCTCGGTGCCGCCGTACACCACCCGGCGCCGGGCCGGACGCACCACATCGCAGCCGAGATGGAAGCCGCGCTCGAGCTTCGGCGCGAGCCCGCGCTTGATCTCGATCGCCCAGGGCTGGCGCTCGCCGGGCCGCTGCAGCAGCAGGTCGATCTCGGCGCCGGCGGCGGTGCGGAAGAAGTGGGCCTGCGTGCCCGCGGGCGCGGCGGCGATCAGCGACTCGATCGCCAGCGCCTCCCAGCTCGCGCCGGCCACCGGGTGCGCGAGCAGCGCCTCGCGGTCGCCGAGCCCGAGCAGCGCGTGCACCAGCCCGCTGTCGCGCACGTAGACCTTCGGCGACTTGACCAGCCGCTTGCCGACGTTGCCGTGCCACGGCGCCAGCCGGCGCACCAGCAGCAGGTCGACCAGCAGGTCCAGGTACGACGCGACCGTCTTGCCGTCGATAGCGAGCGCGCGCGCCAGCGCCGCGGCGTTGAGCAGCCCGCCCTGGCTGTGCGCGAGCATGGTCCACAGCCGGCGCAGCGTCTCGGCGGGGATGCGCGGCCCGAGCTGCGGGATGTCGCGTTCGAGGTAGGTGCGGATGAAGTCGGTGCGCCAGCGCAGGCTCGCCGCATCCGTTGCGGCGAGCAGGCTCTCGGGGAAGCCGCCGCGCAGCCACAGCGCATCGACGCGCTCGGCGCCGACCTCGCCGGCGTCGAGCGGCGCCAGCTCCAGCAAGCGGATGCGCCCGGCGAGCGACTCGCTCGACTGCCTGAGCAGGTCGATCGACGCCGAGCCCAGCACGAGGAAGCGGCCCTTGCCCTGCCCGCGCCGCCGGCCGGCATCGATCAGGCCGCGCAGGCTGAGGAAGAGCTGCGGCGCGCGCTGGACCTCGTCGAGGATGACCAGCTTGTCGGCGTGCTGCGCCAGGTACAGCTGCGGCTCGGCGAGCTTGGCCCGGTCGGGCTCGGCCTCGAGGTCGAGATAGACCGCCGGCCGCTCGGCAGCGAGCGCCAGCGCCAGCGTCGTCTTGCCGGCCTGGCGCGGCCCGAGCAGCGCCACCGCCGGCGCCTCGTCGAGGGCCGACCTGAGCGCTGTGGCGAGCCGGCGCGGAATCATCCGTGCAATTGTGGAGTCTTGCTCCAGGAATGCAAGGTTGACCGGGTGCCGGCTGCCGTGCTCCCGCAGCCGGTCATCGGCAACCCGGTCCGCTGCCATCAGGCGCGCGCAGCCCGCTCCACGGCGTCGGCGATCAACGGTGCGACCCTGCGCAGTCCCGCCAGATCGAGCTGGCCTGCGGTGTAGAGCTGGTACCAGCTCTGCCGCCAGCGCACGACGCGCTCGCCGTTGTCGAGCTTGAGCCGGCGCAGCGTGTACGCCGCCTTCGCGCGCAGCCGCTGCGGCACCCGGTCGGTCAGGCGAAGCTGCAGCGACGGCAGCACGATCTCGAACCAGCCGGCGCGCACCTGCTGCGGGTCGAGCACGGTGTCGTCGGCGTTGCCCTTGCATGAGTTCATCGTCGCCGACGCGAAGCGATAGTTGCGCCACTCGTAGGCCAGCGCCGGGTGGTTCCTGAAGCTCAGGAAGTGGTCGACCGTGCCGCCGGTCGGGTCGAGCATCGCGGCGTAACTGCACAGCCCCTGGCAGCCGGCTTCGAGCACCGCGGTGTACGGTGCCCAGTAGGCATGGGGCCGCTTCGCCGCCGGGTTGGCGGCCAGCCAGGCCTTGCCCGGGCGGCGCACCCGCGCGTCGAAGTCCTCGGGCTCCGGCAGCCGGGGCGCCAGGATCATCGGGCGCGGCTCCGCCCGTTGCCCTTGGCCTGCGTCGTCACGATCCAGCGCGGCCAGAAATGGTCGTGCGCCGGCAGCAGCCTGGTCAGCGCCTTGTGGATCGCGGCCTTGGAATCCAGCCCCGGCGCCAGGCCGGCCTCGCCGCGCATGAAGGCTTCGGCCGCCTCGACCGCGCGTTCGGCTTCGAGCGACCTTGCCTGCTCCAGCCCGAAGGTCTCGGAGACGAGCCAGTTCGCCGCGTCACCCTGCGGCGCCCACCCGCCCTGCTCGACGACGACGGCGCCGTCGCGCACCTCGAGCCGCACCAGATCGTCCTGGTCGGCGTCGAACAGCGGCTCGAGCGACGCCGCCACCAGCGGGGCGTGCGAAGCCAGCAGCACCTGCGGCGCCGCGCCGGCGCGGCCGCGCAGCGCATCGACCGCCGCCAGCAGGCTCGGCACGATCGTGCGCTGCCAGCGCGGGTGCAGGTGGGTCTCGGGCTCGTCGAACAGGATCACGACGCGCGCTTCGGGCTTCTTGCCGAGCAGTTCGGCCGCGACACGATGCTCGTGCCAGGCCCAGACCAGGAAGTAGGCCAGCGCCAGCACGCGCCGCACCCCGGCCGACGCCAGCGCCACCGGCACCGTCTGCGAGCCGATCAGCAGCGTCGGCCGGTCGCGCCCTTCGCCGATGAACAGCCGCTGCGGCGGCCCCGCGCGCAGCGGCTCGGCCACCGGCGACAGCACGCGCAGCGCTTCCTCCAGCGCCTTGAACTGCGGCTTGCGCCCCTCCTGCCAGTTGACCCAGTCGCGCTCCAGGCCCTCGCAGACGCGCTGGCCGCCGACGTCCAGCCCCTCCCAGACCTCGTGCGCGGCAAAGTGATAGGCCGCGGGCCGGCCGGGGTCGCTGCGCCAGTAGTTGCGCGCCGGGTCCCACACCGAGAAGCCGCCGTCGATGCGGATGTAGACCACGATGCCCGGCATCGGCGGGCGCTTGGCATCGACCGGCCAGGTCTCGTCGCTGCGGCGGAACTTCGACACCACCGGCTTCGCCTCGCCGGCCTTGCCTTGCACGACGTACTCGATCTGCGGGTTCTTGCTGGCAGCCGGCGGCAGGGCCGCCATCCCGGCCCAGGTGCGGGTCAGCGCCCACCACGCCAGGTCGAGCAGGAAGCTCTTGCCCAGGCCGTTGTCGCCGGTGATCAGGTTCAGCCGCGGCGCCCAGTCGACCCGCAGATCGGGCGCGAGGCCGATGTTCTTCAGGTGCAGGGTCTTCAGCATGAAGTCGGGGCTGGCTCGGGGTCGATGGGCGCGGCGGAATTGTCGCTGGCGGTGAGTTCGCCGCGGAAGGCGCGGTGCTGGAGGGAGGCGAAGAGGGCGTCGAGTTCGAACAACGAAGCTCGTTGTGATGTGCCTACTTGTCTCAGTGTTGCGGCCCGTACCTCGAAGTCTCGCTGCAACTCCGCAGGAGGAACCGCAACAACAGTCTCAGAAATCTGCTTGATGTTGAGAGTAGGCTGGCTGACCGTTCGCAATTCGGCTCGAAAGTACTTCTGCACAAACTCAGTCCGCAGGTAGGTTGCCATGAACGCCCTACTAACCGACTCCGACAACGGAATCCGAGCCACGGCGCGCGCGACGTTGAAGCCCTTCACCGACCGGTCGGCTATCGCAACTACGCCGGTCGAGCCGACGCAGCTAATGAGAATCTCATCCCCCCTCAGACGCGAGCGCCTGTAGGTCGATTCGATCGACGGTGAGATCTTCTTCAACGCAGACCGCTCGATCCTGCCATTCTGCAAGTCACTCACACGGATCAGCGGGACACCATCCTCGCAGTAGCCACCGGGTTGGACGACTCCGTAGTTGATGGAGTCACTCTCGCGAACTAGTGCATCAAGTCGTCTAGTGGGCCACCCTTTCGGATTCGTGGCCGGGTCGCCGAACATGTCGAGGAAGATGGATTCGGTGAGGGTGTCGAGCTTCGCGAGGGCGGCGCGGCGCTTGGCCCGCAGCGCGTCCGCCTTGTCCAGGATCGCCGCGATCCGCTGCTGCTCGGGTAGGGACGGAAGGTAGACCCGGTGCGACTTCACATCGGCCGGTTTGATGAAAGGCTGACCCGTGCCCGACCTATGCCATCGCCGCTCGTCGTCAAGTTGAAACCATAGAAACCTGGCGTCGGCCTTTGCCGGATCCGGGAATATCAGCTGGGTGTTCGCGAGGCTCGTCCACTTCCCTTCGGGGTAGAAGCATTTTCCGCAGCGGGCGCCGATCGCGGACAGGATCACTGCGGGCTCATCGAACTCGTATTCCGGCAAGTAGCCGTTGAGGCCGCCGGCTCCGTAGGCCGGGAACCCCTCTGGAACGAAGTGGTTGCCCGAAAGGCCGTGCCGCCCGCCCTGGATGATTCGGCAGAAGCTCTGGAGTTGGATCGACTGACTGCTCACTTGAGCATCCCCTCCAACTCCCTCATCCCCCGCTGGATCTCCTCCTCCAGCTTCGCGAGCTCCGCCAGGATCTCCTTCGGCGCGCGGTGCTCGACCGCCTCGTGCACCACCTCCTTGTAGCGGTTGAGCGAGAGGTCCCAACCCTGCGCCGCAATGTCGGCCTTGGGCACGCAGAAGCTCTGCGCGGTGCGCGCGCGCTCGCGCTCGGCCCCGCTGCGCTGCGCCCAGCGCGCCAGCACATCGGGCAGGTTGTTCTTCGCGTGCTCGCCTTCGGCCAGCGGCACGCGCGGCAGCGGGCCGAGCTTGTCGTCCGCCAGCAGCGGCGTGCGCTTGTCGTCCAGGCTCCAGCCGTCGGCTTCGACCTCGTAGAACCAGACGAAGTCGGTGCCGCCGGAATTGGTCTTGGTGAAGAGCAGGATCGCGGTCGACACGCCCGCGTAGGGCCGGAACACGCCGCCGGGCAGCTTGACGACGGCGTCGAGCTTGTGGTCTTGCACCAGCATGCGGCGCAGCTCCTTGTGCGCCTTGCTGGAACCGAACAGCACGCCGTCGGGGACGATCACCGCGGCGCGGCCGCCGGGTTTCAACAGGCGCAGGAAGAGCGCCAGGAACAGCAGCTCGGTCTTCTTCGTCCTGACGATCGAAAGCAGGTCGCGCGCGGTGTTCTCGTAGTCCAGGCTGCCGGCAAAGGGCGGGTTGGCCAGCACCAGCGTGTACTTCTCTTCCTCGCCGGCGTGGTCTTCGCTGAGCGAATCGCGGTAGCGGATGTCGGGGTTCTCCACGCCGTGCAGCAGCATGTTCATGCTGCCGATGCGCAGCATCGTGTGGTCGAAGTCGAAGCCGTGGAACAGGCGGTGGTGGAAATGCTCGCGCTGCTTCGCGTCGTGCAGCAGCGCCGGGTGGCGCTCGCGCAGGTGCTCGCCGGCGGCGACCAGGAAGCCGGCGGTGCCGCAGGCCGGGTCGCAGATCACGTCGCCGGGCTGCGGGCGGGTGAGTTCCACCATCAGCCGGATGATGTGGCGCGGCGTGCGGAACTGGCCGTTCTGCCCGGCGCTGGCAATCCTGCCGAGCATGTACTCGTAGATGTCGCCCTTGGTGTCGCGGTCTTCCATCGGCACCGCGTCGAGCAGGTCCACCACCTTGGCCAGCAGTGCCGGCGTCGGGATGGTGAAGCGCGCGTCCTTCATGTGCTGCGCGTAGGTCGAGTCGGTGCCGCCGTGCTGGCGCGCCAGAGCGTTGCGCAGGAACGGGAAGACGTGCTCGCCGACCACCGCATGCATCTCGGCCGGCGCGAAGTGCTTGAAGCGCGACCAGCGCAGGTCGTCGTAGGGGCGGCCGCCGTCCCTGCCGATGCCGTCGCGGCCTTCGGGGAAGACGCGGCGCTCGATCGGCGTCTTCAGCCGGGCGGACTTGTTCTCTTCCAGCGTGTGCAGGTCGTCGAGCCGGCGCAGGAAGAGCAGGTAGGTGATCTGCTCGATCACCTCCAGCGGGTTGGAGATGCCGCCGGACCAGAAGGCGTTCCAGATCTGGTCGATCTGGTTCTTGATGCTGCCGGTGATCATGGGTGGGGTTTCCTGTTCTCGGTCTGCTCGGCCCGCGCGCCCTCAACCGCCTTGCCGCAGCGCCGGCCCCGCCAGCCCGAGCACCGCGCGCGCGACGCTCTCGGCCACCTCGATGCCGTCCACCCCGGCCGACATGATGCCGCCGGCATAACCGGCGCCTTCGCCGGCCGGGTACAGGCCGGCGACGTTCAGGCTCTGGTGGTCGCGCCCGCGCGGGATGCGCAGCGGCGACGAGGTGCGCGTCTCCACGCCGGTGAGCACGGCGCCGGCCATCGCGAAGCCGGGGATCTGGCGCTCGAAGGCGGGCAGCGCTTCGCGGATCGCGTCGATCGCATAGCGCGGCAGACTCTCGTGGCCGGATTCGGCAAGGTTCGTCGGCCGCACGCCCGGCTGGTACGACGGCATCACCGCATCGAAGGCGGCGGATGCGCGGCCGGCGACGAAATCGCCGACGCGCTGCCCGGGCGCGACGTAGCCGCCGCCGCCGAGCTCGTACGCGCGCGATTCCAGCGCGCGCTGGAAGGCGATGCCGTCGAGCGGGTTGACCACGCTGCCGTCGCGCCGGCCGTCCTGGCGGTAGTCCTGTGGTTCGATGCCGACGACGATGCCGGCGTTGGCGTTGCGCTCGTTGCGCGAATACTGGCTCATGCCGTTGGTGACGACGCGGCCTTCCTCGGAGGTCGCCGCCACCACGGTGCCGCCCGGGCACATGCAGAAGCTGTAGACGCTGCGGCCGTTGCCCGCGTGGTGCACCAGCTTGTAGTCGGCCGCGCCCAGGATCGGGTGCCCGGCATTGGGGCCGAAGCGCGCGCGGTCGATCAGGCTTTGCGGATGCTCGATGCGCAGGCCCACCGCGAAGGGCTTGGCCTGCATCGCGACGCCGCGCGCGTGCAGCATCGCGAAGGTGTCGCGTGCGCTGTGGCCCAGCGCCAGCACCAGGTGGTCGCAGCGCAGCTCGCTGCCGTCGGCCAGCACCACGCCGCGCAGCGCCAGGTTGCGGCCTTCGCGCTCGGGCCGGGCTTCGAGCAGCAGGTCGGCCACGCGCGCGCCGAAGCGCACTTCGCCGCCCAGGCTCTCGATCTTCGCGCGCAGCCTGGCCAGCATGCCCACCAGCCGGAAGGTGCCGATGTGCGGCTTGGCCACGAACAGGATCTCGGGCGGCGCGCCGGCTTCGACGAACTCGGCGAGCACCTTGCGCGTCAGATGGCGCGGGTCGCTGATCTGGCTCCACAGCTTGCCGTCGCTGAAGGTGCCGGCGCCGCCTTCGCCAAACTGGACGTTCGATTCGGGGTCGAGCACGCCGCGCCGCCACAGCCCCCAGGTGTCGCGCGTGCGCTCGCGCACCGGCCGGCCGCGCTCCAGCACGATCGGCGCCAGGCCCATCTGCGCCAGCACCAGCGCGGCGAAGATGCCGCAGGGGCCGAAGCCCACCACCACCGGCCGCGGCCGGCCGGCGGCGCGCCAGTCCGCCGGCGCCTGCGCCGCCGGCCGCCAGCGCATGTCGGGGGTCGGCCGGATCTGGCGGTCGCCGCGCGCGAGCAGCGCGGCTGCGTCCACGCCCTCGGCCAGCGTGCAGTCGACGGTGTAGATCAGCCGGATCGCCGCCTTGCTGCGTGCGTCCCACGCGCGGCGGAAGACGTGGACCTGCGCGAGCTGCCCGTCGCGCAGCCCCAGCCGCTCGAGCACGGCGGCGCGCAATGCGCCGTCGGCGTGGTCCAGCGGCAATCGCAGTTCGGTGATGCGCACCTGCCGGTGCGCAGCGGCTTCATCCACGGGCGCGTGCTGGGATTCGTGACCGCTCGGCTGCGGCAGCACTTCGCTGCGCGAAGCGGGCCTGCACCGCAACGCGCCGTGGGCGCGTTGTCGGCAGGCACAAGGCCGTCCGCCGGGACGCCCTTGTGTCCAGCCTCAGCCCCCCTTCTTGGCGCGCTTGCCGGGGTTCTTCTTGCTGCGGGTGTTGACGCCGCGCTCCAGGCTCACGCGCTGGCCGCGGTGGTTGGTCGGCGTCACGCCGGCGGGCGCCGGCGGGCGCGGCGTGGCCCGGCGGTCGGCTTCGGTGACGATCTTGTTGCCCATGGTCGGCTCCTGTGAAAAAGGCAAAGGCGCGATTAGGCCACAGGCTCGACACCCGCCGTCGGGCATGCCCGACAATTCGCGCCATGCTCGCGCAGCGCACGATCGGATCCGTGACCCAGGCGGTCGGCCTGGGCGTGCACAGCGGCCACAAGGTGGAGCTGACGCTCAAGCCCGCGCCGCCCGACACCGGCATCGTGTTCCGCCGCACCGACCTGCCGGTGCCGGTGGAGATCCCGGTGTCGGCCTACGCGGTCAGCGACACGCGCATGGCCACCACGATCTCGCCGGGCGGGCAGCCGGGCCAGCCCACGGTGCAGACCATCGAGCACCTGCTGTCGGCCTGCGCCGGGCTCGGGCTGGACAACCTGCTGATCGACATCAGCGGCGACGAAGTGCCGGTGCTCGACGGCTCGGCCGCGAGCTTCGTGTTCCTGCTGCAAAGCGCCGGCATCGCGCTGCAGGATCGGCCCAAGCGCTTCCTGCGCGTGCTCAAGCCGGTGGAGGTGCGCGAAGGCGAGGGCGCGTCGCTGAAGTGGGCGCGGCTCGATCCGTACGAAGGCTACCGCCTGAGCTTCGAGATCGAGTTCAACCACCCGGCGGTCGACGACACCGGCCGCGTCGTGACCTTCGACTTCAGCGAAGGCCAGTACAAGCGCGACATCGCGCGCGCGCGCACCTTCGGCTTCGCCAAGGACGTGGATGCGATGCGCGCGCGCGGCCTGGCGCTGGGCGGCAGCCTGGACAACGCGGTGGTGGTGGACGACAGCCGCGTGCTCAATGCCGACGGCCTGCGCTACGACGACGAATTCGCGAAGCACAAGATCCTGGATGCGATCGGCGACCTGCACGTGCTCGGCCAGCCGCTGCTGGCGGCGTACAGCGCCTACCGCAGCGGCCACGCGCTCAACAACCGGCTGCTGCGCGCGCTGCTCGCCGACCCCGCGGCGCACGAGACGGTGAGCTTCGACGACGAGGCGCTCGCACCCAGGGGCTTCGCCGAGCTGGCCCCCGCCTGGTGAGGCCGGCATGGTGATCTTCCGGCTGGTGTTCGGGCTGCTGCTGCTGGCGGCGCTGCTGTGCTTCGCGCTTTACATCGGCACGCAGCAGCGGGTGTGGCTGCAGCGCGGGCTGGTGGTCGTGAAGTGGACGGTGCTGGCCGGGCTGGGATTCTTCGCGGTGATCGCGCTCGAGCGGCTGGCGCCGCTGCTGTGACGGCGGGGTCGATCCGACAGCGGTCTCGAAGCCGAAGGCTCACGAGCAATCGCCGAGCCGCCCCGGGCTTCCACGAACCACGGGGGCTGGCTGGGCGCAGCCCGGTATTGGGGGCGCTTTCAGGCAGTTTCGGCCAGACCCTGGGTCGGAATCGGACGGGTCCGGCTGACGAGCGGCCGAAAGCCTCTCCGCCGCTCAGGCCAGGAAGCGGCGTGCGAGCAGGGTCCAGTAGGCGGCACCGATCGCGACGTTGGCGTCGTTGAAGTCGTAGCCGGGGTTGTGGACCATGCACGCGCCCGCCTGGTCGCCGGCGCCGTTGCCGATCAGCAGGTAGCTGCCCGGTCGTTTCTCCAGCATGTAGGCGAAGTCCTCGCTGCCGGTGATCGCCGGGCCTTGTGCGACGACGCGCTCGCCGCCGACCAGCTCGGTGCCGACGCGGCGTGCGAATTCGGTCTGCTCGGCGTCGTTGACCAGCACCGCGTAGCCGCGCCGGTAGTCGATTTCGGCCTTGACGCCAAAGCTCTGTGCCTGCGCGTGCGTGATCGCGGTGATGCGTTGCTGCAGCAGGTTGCGCACGTCAGGGTCGAGCGCGCGCACGCTCAGCTCCAGGTGCGCGCGGTCCGGGATCACGTTGTTGGCGCGTCCGGCCTGCAGCACGCCCACGGTGACCACCGCGGTCTGGCGCGGATCGACGTTGCGTGCGACCACCGTCTGCAAGGCCATCACCAGGCCGGCGGCCGCGACCACCGGGTCGGCCGCCTCGTGCGGCAGCGCACCGTGGCCGCCGTGGCCGTGCAGCGTGATGAAGACCTTGTCCGACGAGGCCATCATCGCGCCCTGGCGAAACACCAGGTGCCCTTGCGGCCAGCCGGGCATGTTGTGCATCGCGAAGATCGCGTCGCACGGGTACTTGGCGAACAGGCCGTCATTCATCATGCGCACCGCGCCACTGTCGTCGGTGCCGTATTCCTCGGCCGGCTGGAAGATCAGATTCAGCCTGCCCGAGAACCCGCCCGCTTCGGCCAGCACCTTGGCCGCGCACAGCAGCATCGCGGTATGGCCGTCGTGGCCGCAGGCGTGCATCACGCCGTCGTGGCTGCTGGCGTGCGGCAGGCCGGTCTGCTCCTGGATCGGCAGTGCGTCCATGTCGGCGCGCAGGCCGAGCGTGCGGCGGCCCTTGCCGCGCTCGAGCTGGCCGACCAGCCCGGTGCCGCCCAGGCCGCGCTCGACGCGATAGCCCCAGGCCTGCAGGCGCTCGGCGACCAGGTCGGAGGTGCGCCGCTCGTCGAACGGGAGTTCGGGATGGCGATGGATGTCGCGGCGCAGGTCGATGAATTCCTGCGCGCAGGCCTGTGCGGCCGTCAGGGCGGATGTCGCGTCGGGGCTCATGGGCGGCTGTCTCGGTTGGTCGATCGATGCGGGCTGCGGGCGTGGGCGGCTGGTCCGGCAAGGGTCAATGCCGCAGTTCCGCTTTGCCGCCGGTTTCCGGCGTCAGCACGATGGCGATCACCGTGATGATGCTGCTGGCCACGACGTAGAGCGCGGGCGCTGCCGGGCTGCCGGTCACGGCGATCAGCCAGGTGACGATGGCCTGGGCGCTGCCGCCGAAGACGGCGACGCCCACCGCATAGACGACGGACAGGCCCAGCGCCCGGATCGGCATCGGAAACTGCTCCGGAATCGCCACGACCGTGGGCGCGGCGGACATGCCCGTGAGGCCGGCAAGGATCAGCGTCGTGATCGTCAGGGTGGTGAAGCTGGTGTCGGCGATCAGCCAGAGGAACAGGGGATAGGTGAGCAACATCAACGCCACGCGCGGCCACAGCATCGCCGGCTTGCGCCCGTAGCGATCCGACAGCCAGCCGCCCAGCAGCGCCCCCAGCCAGGTGGCGATGCCGAAGATCACCGTGGCGGTCATGCCGATCACGGGTGCAAGCTTGAGCGTGGTGATCGCGTAGCTCGTCATGTACATCGCGACATAGGTCGAGATGGTGCCGCCGAGGATCAGCATGATGCCGATCATCATCGTGCGCTGGTGTTCGCGCAGGCGCGGGCGCGCGACCGGGGCGCCGCCTGCGTGGCCCGTCTCCTGGTCCAGGCTCTCGGGCATGTGGCGGCGCAGGTAGACGGCGATCGGAATCAACGCCAGGCCAAGTGCAAACGGCAGCCGCCAGCCCCAGGCCTGCATCTGCTCGGCGCTCAGCGCGAGCGTCAGCGCCACGCCGACGATGCCCGCCGCGAGGGCGGCAATCCCTTGGCTCGCCAGTTGCCAGCTGCCGTAGAGGCCGCGCTTGCCGGGCGGCGCGATCTCGATCAGGTAGGACGTGGACGGGCCGACCTCGCCGCCGAGCGCCAGCCCCTGGATCAGGCGGCAGAAGACCACGATCAGCGGCGCGGCGATGCCGATGCTCTCGTAGGAAGGCGTGACTGCCAGGCCCAGGGTGCCCAGGGTGATCAGGCCGATGGTGAGCAGCATGGCCGGCTTGCGGCCGACGCGATCGGCGAAGGCGCCGATCAGCAAGCCGCCGAGCGGCCGCGTGACGAAGCCGACGCCGAACACTGCGACCGACAGCAGCAGGCTCATCATCGGCGTGCTGGCCGGAAAGAAGGTCTTGCCGATGTAGACGGCAAAGAACGCATAGGTCGTGAAGTCGTAGAACTCCATCGCGTTGCCGGCGACGGCGGCGGCCACGATGCTGCGCGGGACCGGTTGGGCTGCCGGGTTCGCCGCCGCAGCGGCCGCGGGTTGCGGCCGCGCCATGCCGGGCGAGCCCAGGTTCTCCTGGATGGTGGTCATCTGCCTTGTCTCCTGCGATGGTGTGGTATGTGGACCGCCGGGATGGTAGAAAGTCTTCATCCATGCGTCCAATGCATACTTTTCATGAAAACGATTCGTGGGACGCATTTGAATGTCTGAATCACTGAACCTGAGGCGGCTGGAGCACCTGCTGGCGCTGGCGGAGACTGCATCCTTCAGCCGGGCCGCGGAGCGATGTCACATCACCCAGTCGGCCTTGAGCCGGAGCATTCAGGGCCTGGAGCAGGCGCTCGAGGTGCTTCTGATCGATCGCATCGGCAAGCGCTGCGAGCTCACGCCCTTTGGCCAAGTAGTCGCGGCACGCGCGCGGCGCATGGTGCTGGATGCGGCCGAGTTGCGACGCAGCGTCCAGTTGCTCAAGGACGGTGAGCTCGGGGCCATCCGCGTCGGCCTGGGCTCGGGGCCGAGCGCGATGCTCATGCGCCCGCTTCTGGGCTTCATGGCGCGCAATCACCCGCAGATCGAGGTCAGCATCACCCCTGGCGCGACCGAAGTGCAGACGCACCAGTTGCGCGTGCGCGAATTCGACGCCCTGGTGGTTGACGCGCGCCGAGTCGAGCCGGCGGCGGACCTCCTCATCGAGGACCTGGGCGAGATGCGCGCCGGCTTGGTCTGCCGCGCTGCACATCCGCTGCAGCAACTGGGCCGGGCCGTGTCCTTCGATGAGCTGCGCCGCTATCCGCTGGCTTCGACGCCGCTGAGCGCAGAAGTAGCGCGGCTGCTGATCGCGCTCTATGGCCCGGCGGCCGATCCGCAAGCGGCCGTGCGGCTGCGCTGCGACGACATCCCCAGCCTGATCGAAACCGTCGAGGACAGCGACGCCATCTTCCTGGGCATTCTGGGTGCGGCTCGGGCCGGCCTGGCGAGCGGACGGCTCGTCGTGCTGGATACCGAGCCTGCGTTCAACGTGGCGGCACGCTTCTCGTTCGTCACGTTGGCGGGGCGTACCGAAGCGCCGGCGCTTGCCATCTTGCGCCGCTTCGTGGCCGACCACCTGAAGGACTGAGAGCGCCCCAGGACTGGGCTGCGTGCGCGCGAACGCAACGCTGCGCCTGCGACACAGCAAGACCAGGGCTGCCGCGTGGGCGCGCAGGTCTTCGTGCGGCCCGGCGCAGGCGGCCGCGGTCCTAGGCCGCGCAATCCTGATACCAGCCGAGCCCGCCCACTGCGGGCAGCCGCGCCAGCGTGCGCAGCAGGTCGCCCACCGAGCGCGTGCCGGTCTTGCCGCGTATCGCCGCGATCTGCGTGCGCACCGTCGACAGCGCCACGCCCTGGCGGCTCGCGATCGCATGCGGGTCTGCGCCGTCGCACAGCTGCTGCAACACGTTGCTCTCGGCCGAGCTGAGCCTGAAGCTGCTCGCGTAGCACTGCAGCGCCAGCGGGTTGCACAGCCCGCGCCGCCCGAACTTGCAGAGCACCCGGCGCGGTGCGAGCTCGCGGTCCAGCGGGCTCAGCGCGAGGAACTCGTGCACATCGTCCGGTCCCAGCCGCAGCAGGCGGTACAGGCCGCGCCCGGCTGCGTCGGCCAGCCCCGCGCGCAGCGCCGCGGCGTCGGCCGGCCTGCGTGCCGCCAGCCGGCCGGCGTCATCGAACAGCACGGCGCCGCCGCGCAGCCGGCTGCGCGCGCTGCGGTTGGCGAACAGCACGCGGCCTTCGGCGTCGAGCAGGGCGATGCCTTCGTCGACCCGGTCGAGCGAGCGCTTCGCCCAGGCATCGGCGGCGTCGGGCGGGGCGTGGGCCTGTGTGCCGCGGATCGTGGGCGATGCCGGCTGCAGCCGTTGCAGGGGGACCGAAGCGGGTCGCATCCAGGCCGTCGAATCGTTCATTGCCGTGCTCCGTCGTGGTTGCCGCGGGTTCGGCGGGGCTGCCGCGCAGGCGGCAACGCCGTGTCGGGCACGGTAGCGGGCGCCTGCGCGGCTGTCGCCCGCCGTTGGGGCGAAGCCGGGTTCATCCCGAAGGGCGAAGAGAAGCCGCGCCGCATTCGGTAGAGTGCGGCACGGGCTGCGCACCGTTGCCGCTGCACGCTGCGGCGCCGGGTGCGGGCCCGCAAAGGGGAGGCTGGCGATGCAGGTGCTGCTCGTCGACAACGACCGTCTGCTGCTGGAAGCGCTGAGCGTGGCGATGCAGGCGCGCCACCCCGATTTGCAGGTCGATCTGGCCGCGAGCGAGCCCGAGGCGCTGGCGCTGGCGGGCGAGCGGGCCTTCGACCTGATCCTGCTCGACTGGTGGCTGGGCGAAGCCAGCGCCGCCGGCTGCTACGCGAGCCTGCGCGAGCAGTGCCCGCAGGCGCGCATCGTCGTCATGTCCGGCGACGACAGGCCCCGGCTGGTGTACGAAGTGCTCGAGCTCGGCGCAGCCGGCTTCCTGTGCAAGAACGCGGCCGGCTTCGCCGAGATGCGCGAGGCGATCGACATCGTCGCGCGCGGCGGCGTGTACCTGCCCGGCCGCTTGGGCGCGCGCGACGAGGTGTCGCCATCGGTGCGCCAGCGCTGGCAGGGCCGCAGCCTGGCCGAGTGCTTTCCGGCCCTGTCCCCGCAGCAGCAGGCGGTGTTGCGCGTGCTGCTGCGCGGCGTCAGCGACAAGGTGATCGCGCGCGAGCTCGACGTCGAGGTGAGCACGGTCAAGACCCACAAGAAGATCGTGTTCCGGCGCCTGGGCGTCAACAGCCGGGCCGAGGCGGTGGCGCTGGCCGCGCGCATGGGGGTGATGCTTGACTGATCCGGCGGCAACGGCGCTCGGCGGCGAGGCGTCGGCGCCGCGCCGCGCGCTGGATGCGTCCATCGCGCACATCCGCGAGGAGCTGCGGCGCGCCGGCGTGCAGATGCTCGGCGTCGACGTGCTGCTGGCGCTGGTGATCGGCATCGAGATCTCGCCGGCATCGGCGCTGCTGTGGTTCGCCGGCATGCAGACGCTGCAGCATCAGCGGCGGCGCGCTGCGCTGGCGCCGCAGGGCGCGGCCGCCGCCGATCCCGAGGCCTTCATCCGGTCGATGCAGCGCTGGTGGCTGCTGCTCGGCTTCGGCCGCGCCGCCGTGGTTGCGCTGGCCTTCCTGTACGGCCAGGAGAACCTCGAGGTCGTCGTGACGATGGTGCTCGTCGGCCTGGCGGCCGGCTCGGTGGCCACTTCGGGCGGCGAAGTGCGGCTGATGCGCGCCTGGACCTTCCCCGCGCTCGGGACGCTGGCGCTGGCCTGGGCCGCGCAGCTCGACTGGCTGGGCGGCACGCTCGCGCTGCTGGTGCTGGCGCTGGCGCGGCTGCTGATCGGCTACGTCGAGAACAGCGGCCGCCAGGGCCGCCGGCTGATCGACTACGCGGTCGAGCTGGAGACCGAGCGCGACCGCGTGCGCAGCGCCAATGCCGCGCTCGAGGAAGCCGGCGCGCTGCTGCGCATCGAGCGCGACCGCGCAGCCGCGGCCAACGCTGCCAAGACGCGCGTGCTCGCGTCGGTCAGCCACGACCTGCGCCAGCCGCTGTTCGCGATGAGCCTGAACACGGCGGCCCTGGGCGACACGCTCGAGCGCATCGACGACCCGTACCTGGCGCGCATCGAGGCCGGCTTGCGCCGCGGGCTGACGCAATGCCGCGGCTTGCTCGACCAGCTGGTCGACTTTGCGCGGCTGGATGCCGGCAGCGTGGAGGTCCGCTGGGCCGCGCTCGAGCTGGGCCCGTACCTGCAGGCATTGGCGGCGCCGTACGAGGCCGCGGCACGCGCCGCCGGGCTCGACTGGCAGCTGCAGCTCGCCGCGCGGCCGCTGCACGCGTGGACCGACGCACTGCTGCTCGAGCGGCTGCTGGGCAACCTGCTGCACAACGCGGTGAAGTTCACGCCGCGCGGCACGGTCGGGCTGCGGCTGCTGCCGCAGGCGGGCACCGTGCGCATCGAGGTCTTCGACACCGGCCCGGGCATCCCCGCCGAGCACCAGGAGCGGGTGTTCGAGGAGTTCTACCAGCTCGACAACCCGTCGCGCGACCGCAGCCGCGGCATCGGCCTGGGCCTGTCGATCGTGCGCCGGCTGGCACGCTTGCTCGGCATCGAGCTGCACCTGTCCAGCACCGGCACGCAGGGCTGCTGCTTCGAGCTGCTGCTGCCGGCCAGCGGCGGGCCGGCAGCAGCCTGCAGGCCGGCGGACGGCGCGGCCGACGATCCGGCCGAAGCCATGGCCCGCGAAGCGTTCGCGGCCGAGCCGGCGGCGGCGCGCAACGGCAAGGTCGTGCTGGCGATCGACGACGAAGCCGATCTGCTCGCCGACCTGGACACGATGCTCGGCGGCCGCGGCTACCGCGTGCTCACGGCGGCCTGTGCCGACGAAGCCTGCCGCCGGGCGCGCCAGCAGCCGCCGGACATCGTGCTCGCCGACTTCCGCCTGCGCGACCGGCAGACCGGCGCGGCTGCGGTGCAGGCGGTGCGCGCGCTGCTCGGCCGCTGCGTGCCGGCGCTGATCATCACCGGCGAGACCGACGCGCAGAACCTGGCCGAAGCCGATGCGTCAGGGCTGCGGGTGCTGCACAAGCCGCTCGACGGGCGATTGCTGGCGCAGGCGGTCGAAGAGGCGCTGGCCGGTCAGCCGCCGGGCCAGGCGTAGTCGCGGCCGTCGGCGGCGCGAAACACGACCTCGGGGTCGGCGCAGCGGTCGGCGCCGAAGGCCAGGGTGGTGAAGCCGTCACCTTGCTCCAGCGGGAACCAGCAGGAGCGGATGCGGCAGACGTAGTCGCGCACGGCGCCGGCGTGTTCGGCGCGAAAGCCGAAGCTGCGCTCGTCGCTGAAGTCCTCCGGCCGGCTGTTGGCGAAGGGGTAGGGCGCATACAGCGCGCCGGTGTGCACCGACAGCAGCTCGGCCGGCGCGGCGCTGCCGTCGGCGCGGGCGACCTCGGCGCGCAGCACGCAAGGCAGATGTTCGTCGCCCGACAGGAACAGGCCCTTCAGCCGCGGCCGCTCGGCCAGTGCCGCCAGCAGCGCGTGCAATGCGCCCGGGTAGCCGTCCCAGGCGTCCGAGCGCAGCGCGCCGGCCGGGTGTTCGCTGCTCGCCAGCCGGCGCGGCAGCAGGATCGACGGCGTGATCACCACGCGGCGGTAGGCAGTCGATCCGCTCTCCTGCGGCAGCGGATCGAGCCACGCGAGCAGCGCGTCGAACTGCGCGCGGCTCATGATGCGCGCCTGCGCCAGCGCCGCCGGGTCGCGCGCGCTGCGCTCGGTGCGGGTGTCGGCGATGAAGCAGCGCAGATCGCCGATCGGCTGCTCGCCCCACAGCGGCAGCGCCGAGTCGCCGATCGGCGCCGGCGGCGCCGCCAGCAGCAGCGCGCGCTCGATGAAGACTTCGCGGCCGATGTCCAGCCGCTGCTGCAGCGCCTGCTGGCGCGCGGCGTCGAGCGAGGGCTCCCAGTTGTCGATCAGCTCGTGGTCGTCGATCAGCTGCAGCCGCTGCGTGACGCTGCGGTACAGGCTGCCGCGCGTGTGCCGGTAGGCGCGGCGCAGCGCGTCGCGCAGCGCGTCGCCGCGGCCCGGCTCGGTCGCCGCGCTGCCGTCGGCCACGAGTTGCGGGTCGAACAAGCCGGCGCTGGCGTCGATGTAGATGCTGTCGCCGGTGTGGATCAGCGCGCGCCGGCCGGGCTGCTGCAGCAGCCAGTCGCGCAGCCGGCGACTCGATCGGTCGGCGGGGCCGGGGCGGTCGATGTGCACGTCCAGGTCCTGGCGCGGCGTGCGGTCGAGCACGCCGCCCGGGTACTGGCAGGCGCTCAGCGCCAGCTGCAGCCCTGGTGGCGCCGAGCCTTCGATCACTGCCACGGTACGGCCGCCGCCTCGCGCGCCGGCGGCGCAACCGCCTCGACCGCGCGTCGCAGTTGATCATCGGTCGGCCCGCGCGGCACCGGGGGCGGCTGACCCGACAGATCGGGCGGGGCGCCGGCTGCCGGTGCCCCGATCCTGCCCGCCAGTTCGCGCTCGATGCGCTGCAGCAGCCCGCTCTCGCTCCAGTAGCCAACGGCACCGCGCTCGGTCACGAGCAGCAACACGGCGCCGTCACAGTGCGCCCGCGACAACCCGAGATTGCCCAGGTCGCCGCTGACGATCCAGCCCGACGCATTGGCCAGCGCGGTCCATCGCAGCGGCTGGGTCGACCCCGCATCGACGCGCGCGCAGGCGGCGAGCCAGGCACCGGGCGGGGTGGGCTGTCCGTCGGCGCCGACCCACACCACCGCAGCGCCGGGCGGCAGGCGACGGTAGGGCACCGCGCACAACAGCAGCGGGCTGCCGTGGGCGAGCGCGCTGAAAGTCGCGGCACCGCCGGCGACCAGTCGGCAGTCGTCCACCGGCGCGGCGACATAGGGGTTGGGGTGGGCGGCAGGCGGCATGCAGGCTCCTCCTTCAGTCGCGCAGGAACGCGTCGATGTGTTCGAACACCGCGGCGGCGTCGCGCCCGATCAGCAGATCCTGGTGGCCGCAGCGCTCGACCATCAGCGTGCGCAGCTGCTTCGGCATCGGCGTGCGCAGGCCGAACTGGTCGAGCCAGTGCAGCGCGCCCTCCCAGTCGGCCAGCCCGTTGTCGCGCGCGTGCAGGCTCAGCATCGGCAGCGCCGCCAGGCGCTCCAGGTGCGCGCGGTAGGGCTCGGCATTGCCGGCGCGGTTGGAGACGAAGCCGTTGCGGGCGATGTGGATCGTCTGCGACACGGTTGCCAGGCTGATGTCGCCGAACAGGTCGTCCAGGTGGGCCAAGGTCCGGGGCGCGAGCCGGCGCGCGTCGAACACGCGGCCGAACAGCGCGTCCAGGCGGTGGCGCGTGCGTACCCAGGGGGTGCGCTGCCAGAAGCGCCACGGCGGGTTCTCCAGATCGAATTCGCTGTCGCTGCCCTCGCCCAGGTACGGCAGCGCGCCCAGCAGGCGGTCGAAGGCATCGGCGCCGGGCCCGGCCGGGGCCGCCGCGTGCCCGGCGCCGCAGATGTCGTAGCGCAGCCGCGGCAGCAGGTTCAGCGCGTACTGCATCAGGTACGCACGCAGCAGGTTGCCCGGCGCGAACACCGGCGCCGGCGTCACCTGCGTCATCACCCAGCGGCGCACGCGCTCCCACGGTGCGCGTGCGCTCTCGGGCGGGCCGAGCAGTGCCATCGCCAGCATCGCCGAACCCATGCAGTGCGACACCACGTCCACCCGGCTGCGGCCGGTGGCGCGGCACACGAAATCGAGCGCCACCGGGATGTCGTGCTCGGCCATGTCCTCGAAGGCCCAGGGCTGCCGGCCGGTGGGCATGCCGCAACTGCTGCGCAGGTCCAGCACCCAGGGCTCGGCGCCGCGCTGCCACAGGTAGGCGGCCAGGCTGCAGGGCAGCGCCGGGTGCGCGAAGGTGGTGCCGCTGGCGCTGTAGCCGTGGATCATCAGCACCGGCGCGCGCTGTGCGCCGGGCTTCGGGTAGACGGTCAGGCGCAGCCGCGCGCCGCTGCCGTCGCCGGTGTCGAGCGTGTGCACGCGCGGCGCGGGCAACCCCGGCAGCGGCCCCGGCAGGCGCTGCGGCACGCGCTGCGGCGGCGCATCGGGCCGGCGCAATGTCCACAGGTGGCTGTTGAGCACGATGCGCGCCAGGTACAGGCCGAAGGAGGCCAGGTCCGAGTAGGCGCCGGGCAGGTCGGGGTGGCTGCGCAGGCGCACGAGCGGCTGCTGCATCTGCGCGAAGTACGAGGGGCTGACCTCGAGCGTGTCGGGCCGGCCCAGCCCCAGGCCGCCGAACGCGGTCACGCGCATGCGCATCAGCTGCGCGACCGGGCTCGCGCGGCGCGCGTAGCCCAGCCGCTTGTGCCCGCTGATGCGCCAGCGCGGCCCAGCGGCCAGCGCCGCCAGCCCCGGGTGCGCGCCGGTGTCGATCCGGGTCGGCCGGCCCAGCTCGAGCGCGTAGTCGAAGCGCCGCACCTCGCCCGCGCGGCTGGCCAGCGCGATCGCCTGGCACAGCCTCTCGCCGGGGCGCAGCGGCCCGCTCGCGGTGCCCGCGGCCTGTTCGGCCAGCGCCTGCCACATGTCGCGCAGGCCGCGGTTGGGCAGCCACGCCCACAAGCCGCGCAGCACCCGCTGCGCCGGGCGGCTGGGTTCGCGGTGCAGCAGGCGCAGGGTACCGCCGAGCACCGGCGCGATCAGCAGCGCCTCGGCGTCGTCGCGCGCCGTGACGGCGCGCACGCGCACGCGCTCGGCCTGCGGGTCGAGCGGATGGATCGGCGGCTCGGCGTCGGCCGGGGTCCATTCGAAGACCCGCAGCCGGCTGAGCTTCGGATCGGGCAGCACGCGCAGCTCGCGCCCGCGCAGCGTCGCGCCCAGCGCCGACACCCGTGCCGAGCGGTAGGCGAGCGACAGCTCGACGAAGCAGCGCTGCCCCTGCAGCTCGAGCGGCCCGCTCAGGCGCTCGATCACCTCGATGCGCGCATGCCGGCGGCGGCGCGGCCGGTCGGTGTCCTGCACGAAGCGCGGGCGCTCGACCGGCGCGGGCACGGGCACGGGCACGTCCGCGCCGGGCGCATCCGCGCTGCCGCACAGCCGCTCGATCGCGCGGTCGGCGAGCACCGCGATCGTCAACGCCGGATTGACGCCGAGCGCGCAGGGCACGATCGAGCCGTCGAGCACCACCAGCCCGTCGTGCGTGGCCTGCGGGTCGGCGGCGGCGGCGTCGAACACGCGGCCGAGATCGTCGACCACGCCGTCGGCGCGGCTGCTGCCCATCGCACAGCCGCCCAGCGGGTGCACGGTCAGCAGCGGGCCGGGCGCAGTGCCGAGCAGCGCGGTGAGCCGTTCAGGCAGCAGCCGCCACATCGGGTTGGGCAGCAGCCGGCCGCCGATCGAACCCTCGGCGCCGAGCGCGGCTTCGAGCCGCCGGTGGCAGGCGCCGATGCGCGGATCGTGGCGCGCCTGCGGCCAGTCGATGCGCAGCCCCGGGTCGATCTCGAGCCCGGCGTCCAGGCCGGTGCCCGGCTGCGGCACTTCCAGCTGCAGCGTGCCGTCGGCACGGTCGCGGCCGATGATCGCCACCACCGTGCTGTGCTCCACCTTGGCCGGGTCGACCGCGCACGGGTCGATGCCGGCATCGTCGTCGCGGTGGGTGCTGCGGTCGCAGCGCTCCAGCCGGTGCAGCAGGTCGGCGGTGGCGGTGAGCTCCTCGAACGCGCGGCGCAGTGCGCCGGGCACGGCCAGATCCTGCACCAGGCAGGCGTCGTCGGCTGCGTCGTCGCCGCCGGCGCGGCGAGCGCTGCCGCCGGCGCGATGCGCGTGGTCGGTGGCCGCGTCGGCGGTCGCGTCCGGGGGCGCCGCTGCGCGCCAGTCGAGCATGCCGGTGATCGTCGGGCCGACGCCGCGCCGCGACGGCCGGGTCGCGTCGTCGGCCACGGCGTTCATGCGCTGCGCGCCGTCGTACAACGCGGCGATCAGGTCGCCGTTGCCCGAGAAGCGCTGCCCGAGGCAGGGCGAGAAGCGCAGCTGCGCATCCTGCGAGCGCAGCAGGATCTCGGTCGAGCCGAGCGTGCCGGCGGCCAGCACGACCCGGCGCGCGCGCAGCCGCAGCGGGCCGGCCATGCGCCGGCGCAAGCTCAGGTCGGTGTGCCGGACCTCCAGCGCCCAGCCGTCGCCGTCGCGCCGCAGCCGCGACACGGTGGCGCCGGAGTAGATCGCCACGCCGCGCTGCCGGGCGCGGCACAGCAGGTTCAGGTCGAGCGAGATCTTCGCGCCGTGGTTGCAGCCGGTGGCGCAGTCGCCGCAGCCGATGCAAGGCTCGAGTTCCACGCCGGCCACGCTGCGGCGCCCGGCCTGCAGCGCGATCGTCAGCGGCACGTCGCGGTGCGCCTGCGGGTCGATGCGCCGCATCGCCGCGCGCCGCGGCGGCGCGCTGCCGCCGTCGAACGGGTCGGCGCCGCCGTCCGGGCCGGCGCCGAGCTCGGCGTACAGCCGGTCTGCACGCGCCTGCAGCTCGGTGCCGTCCAGGCCCGGCGGCCACGGCGGCTGCGCGAAGCTCTCGGGCGGCGGGAACAGCATCACGCCGGCGTTGATCAGCGAGCCGCCGCCCACGCCGTTGGCCACCAGCACCGACATGTCGGCGCCCAGACGCAGGTCGAACAGGCCTTCGAGCTGCCCGGCGGCGCGGCCGGCGCCGGGCAGGTTGAAGCGCACATGGCCGCCGATGTCGGCCAGGCGGTCGGGAAAGGCGCCGCGCAGGTATTCGCGCCCGCGTTCGAGCACCGCGATGCGCAGCGGCCGGCCCTGCGCATCGGTGCGCGCCGACAGCCGGTCGGCGGCCACCGCGCCGCCATAGCCCGAGCCCACGATCAGCACGTCGAAGGGCGGGTCGCCGGCTTCGGCCTGCTCGGCCTGCAGGCACTCCAGCCCGCGCGAGATCCAGGCCTGCGCGCGCTGCGCCGATGCGGCCGCATCGGCCGGGGCGGTGGCACTGCTGCTGCTCGCGGCCATCGGCCGATCCCCCTGGTGGTTCCGGTGCGCGCCGGCGGCGCGGGCAGTGCACCGGCTGCGGGCGATTGTTGTGCGGTTTCGCGCACCGCGACCCTCATCCGCAAGGGTGAGCCGCAGCGGCGGTGCGCGCCGCAGCGGGTGCCGGATCCAGCGGGCGGCGTGCGGCGCACCGCGGCCGCGGCCGCGGCCACCGGGCGCGCCGCTGGTGCCGACCGAGCCCGCCGGCTGCGCCCGCGTGCGGCTCGCCGCCTGCACCCGCACCGGGCCGCCCGGTGCCGGTGAAAGCGGCGGGCAGCCTCAGGGCTTGGTCACCGACAGGATCAGGTTGTTGTTGGACGGCAGGGCCACCGCGGTGAAGCCCATGCCGCGCAGCGTCAGCCCGACCCATTCGCTCACGTTCGACGCGCGGCCGTCGCTGGCGGTCACCTGCTGCGGCACGCGGCGGATGAAGCCGTCGAGGATCTGGTTGATCTGGATCGTCTCCGGCCGCGTCACGCCGGTGGCGAAGTCGATGACCGCGTTGCGGCCGTAGGACTGGCCGTCGCCGGCGTGCGACACGGTGGTGCTCTCGCTGTCGCTGATCGCGAGCGGCGCCATGAACTGCGGGTTGATCGTCAGGTTCACGCTGCGGCTGGCGCTGCCGATCGCCGGCAGCGTGCGCGCCGCCTTGGGCGTGGCTAGCGCCAGGCTGCCGTCGGCATCGAGTACGACCACCATCACCGCGCCGCTGCCGGCGCGGTAGGCGAAGGCGCGGCTGCCGTCGAAGTCGAAGCTGCCGTCGGCGTTGCGCGTGAACACCATGCGCGGATCGGGCGTTTCGTTGACGCAGTCGCGCAGGTTGCCGCAGTACAGGTCTTCGGTGGCCTTGCCGTCGGTGCCGACGACCAGCTTGCCGGCATGGACGTGGACCCTGCCGTTGCCTTGGGTGTCGGCCAGCCCGATCACGTTCCAGGTGCCGGTGAAGACCGACAGCGGGTGCTCCTGCTCGGCGAAGCCGATCCCGCCCCGCCAGCTGCCGTCCTCGAGCGAGCGAAATGCCAGCACGCCGGCCGACGAGACCGCCATCTCGCCGCCGTTGGGCAAGGTGTAGCGGCAGGCGCCGGCAGCGCTCAGGCGGCTCTTGTCGCTGCCGTCGGCGCTGGTCACGGCCAGCGTCGGCGCATCCAGCGTGACGGTGTCGGTCGACACGCCTGCGCCGCCGCTCGGGCTGAAGAACACCAGGCGGTACTTGCCGCTGCGCAGCGCCGCGCAGTTCGACGCCGCGGCGGCCAGCAGCGACGCCGCCGGCAGGCTCGGGCCGGCGTTGGCCGGTGGCTTGCCGGACACGGCGGTGACGACCGCCTGGACCACGCTGGCCAGCGTGGTGCCCGAAGCGTCGAGGTTCGCCTTCATCGTGTCGAGCGCGCGGTCGTTGGCATCGCCGATCGCCAGCGCATCGCTGACCGGGTTGCCGCTCAGCGCGATCCCGGCATCGGCGAACATCCGCACGACGGCATCCGCAGCCGGCTGGACGGCCTCGGCGGTGGTTGCCCGCTGGGTGTCGGCGTCGAAGGCGGCGTGCACGTCGGCCGGGATGCGGCCATGGAGCTGCGCCATCGTCAGCTCGGTGGCCGGCGTCAGGTTGGCGCGCGCGCTGTGGCCGCTGCCGGTGGCCGCCGAGTGCAGCACGGTCTTGCCGTCGGCGCTGGTCACGCGCAGCGAGCAGGGCAGTGCGCCGCCCTCGATCTCGAGCGCGTAGCCGCCGTCGCTGCCGGTGGCGGCGTTGCCGGTGCCGCTGGCGCAGGCGGCGTCCACGCTGCCGCCCGCGATCGCGGCGCCGTCGGTTGCGGTGCCGCCGATGCTCAGCGGCGCAGGCGTGGGCGGCGCGGCGGCCGCCGGATCGTCGCTGCCGCCGCAGGCGGCCAGCGCAAGTGCGGTCGGGACGAACAGGGCCGCAACGCGGCGCTGCATCAGGCGGGGGAGCGGTTTCATCGGGAGGCCTCCATGCGTTGTTGCGATCCGCCGGGCCCGTCGAGCCCGCTGCGTGCGGCGCAGTGTTGCGGCGGCGCGCCTGCCGGTCATCCACAACCGAGAGGATCCGGGCTGCCCGCATCTGCAAGGCCGAAGAGGCCGGCGCCCCGGAGGCGGGGGTGCGGCGCGCAGCGCATTCGCGTCCGCGCGCGCCGGCGTGGCGGGACCGAGCCGCGACCGTGCCTTGCGTTGGAGCCGCGGCGGCCGGGCGGCGCGCGGCTGCGCGCCGCATCGCGCAAGGGCGCCTGCTTGCGCAGGCCGGGCGGCAGCCCGGCCTGGGGCGCTCAGAACAGCCGTTCGGCCAGGAACTGCAGCGTGCGGCCATGCGCCAGCGCGGCGCTGGCGGCGTGGTACGACTTGCGCGCCCAGCAGTTGAAGCCGTGGTCGGCGTGGTCGTAGACGAACACGTCCGCCGGCTTGCCGGCCATCGCCGCGCGCACCTGCTCGACCGCGGCAAGCGGGATGTTCGGGTCGAGCGCGCCGTAGTGGAACTGCATCGGGCAATCGATCTTCGGCGCCAGTTCCAGCATGCCCTGGATGCCGCCGCCATAGTAGGCGACCGCGGCGTCGACCCCGGCGGTGGCGGCGGCGACGAAGGCCTGGCGCCCGCCCATGCACCAGCCGAGCGCGCCCACGCCGCGGCCCTGCACCTGCGGCAGCGCGCGCAGCGCGGCCGTGCTGTCGGCCAGGTCGCGCTGCAGCGCGCCGCGGTCGGCGGCGGCGGCCAGTGCGCGGCCGCGCCGGATGTCCTCGGGCGCGTAGCCGATGTCCAGCCGGCGCTGCTGCTGCCAGAACACGTCGGGCGCGAGCACGACGAAGCCGGCCAGCGCGTACTGCCGGGCGACCGCGCGGATGTGCGCGTTGACGCCGAAGATCTCCTGCAGCAGCAGCAAGCCCGGCCCGGTGCGGGCCGGCGGCAGCGCGAGGTACGCGTCGAAGCTGCCGGCGCTGCCGGCGATGGGGATCCAGCGGGTGGCAACGGGGGCGGTCATGGCAATGCTCGGCGGCGCGGCGATGGGCAACCAGGGGCGCAGGCGGCGCAGCGGTAGCTGCGGCCGCGCCCGTACAGCGCGTGCGCGCGCCGGCGCAGCGGGGTCGTGCGCGCGATCGCGTCGAGCGTGGTCGCCGCGTGGCCGTGCGCGATCGCCAGGCCGAGCGCGTCGGCCGCGTCGGGCCCGGGCAGCCCCGGCAGCGCCAGCAGCCGCGCGACCATCTGCTGCACCTGGTCCTTGGTGGCGTGGCCGTGGCCGACTATCGCCTTCTTCATCTGCAGCGCGGTGTATTCGGCCACCGGCAGCGCGCCGGCCACCAGCCCGGCGAGCGCCGCGCCGCGTGCCTGCCCGAGCAGCAGCGTGCTCTGCGGGTTGACGTTGACGAACACGATCTCGACCGACGCGCAGGTCGGCCGCCAGGTGTCGACGACTTCGCGCACGCCGTCGTAGATCAGCTTCAGCCGCGCCGGCAGGTCGCCGGCGGGCGCCTCCTGCGTGCGGATCGTGCCGCTGGCGACGTAGGCGGCGTGCCGGCCGTCGACGTCGATCACGCCGAAGCCGGTGCAGCGCAGCCCCGGGTCGACGCCGAGCACGCGGCCGATCACGGCGCGACGCCGGCGTACCAGCGCACCGAGTGGAAGAACACCGGCGCCGCGAAGCACAGCGGCGCCACCCGGTCGAGCAGCCCGACCGCGCCGGTGATCGACGGGTGGTTGCCCCAGGTCTGCACGCCGGCGTCCTTCTTGAGCGCGCGCATCACGAAGTCGCCGAGCGTGCCGCAGGCGGCCACCGCGCCGGCCATCGCCATCGTCGGCAGCAGCCGGAACGGCGTGATCCACACCAGCGCGCCGCCCACCAGTGCCGCGGCCGCCGCGCCGCTGCCCCAGGCGCGGTACGAGAACGAGCGGTCGATGTGGCGCGCCACCGGGCGGCGGCGCAGCCAGCGGCTCATCAGCTCCTGCACGATCTGCGCGGTGGCGGTGGTGACCACCAGGAAGAACACCAGGAAGGCACCGCGGTCGCCGTAGCGCGGCATGTCCAGCAGCAGCAGCGCCGGCGCGTGGCTCAGCCCGAACACGCACACCATGACGCCCCACTGGATCTTGGCGTTGCGCTCGAGGAAGCGCTCGGGGTCGCCGGCCAGCGCGCTCAGCGCCGGAATCGCCAGGAACACGTAGACCGGGATGAACACGGTGAACAGGTCGAAGGTGCGCAACCCCACCAGCAGGTACTGCAGCGGCAGCACGATGAAGAACGCGAGGATCAGGCTGCGGTGGTCGCTGCGCCGGGTGTGCACCAGCGTGATGAACTCGCGCAGCGCCAGGAACGAGAAGGCGCCGAACAGCAGCGTCGCGCCCACCGGGCCCGCGAGCCACGACAGCCAGAACACCGTCGCGCCGATCCACAGCGCGCGCACGTCGCGCAGCAGGCGCTCGAGCCTTTCGTTGGCGGCGAGATCGGCGTCGGCCGCCGACTGCGCGCGCATCCAGCCGACGAACACGGCGAGGCTCGCCAGCACCACCGCGCCGAACAGCGCGACGAACAGCAGCGCCACCTGGCGCTCGGCCGACAGCGTGCGCAGGGCGTTCATGCCGGCGTCGGCCGCAGCCCGATCACCGCGTCGCGCGCGCGGTCGAGGAAGGCGCGCTTGTCTTCGCCGGGTTCGAGCCGCATCGGCGCGCCGAAGGTCGCGGTGCACAGGATCGGCACCGGCACCACCTCGCCCTTGGGCATCACGCGCTGCACGTTGTCGATCCACACCGGGATCAACTGCACGCCCGGGAACTGCTCGGCCAGGTGGTACAGGCCGCTCTTGAAGGGCTGCGGGTCGCCCTTGTTGCTGCGCGTGCCCTCGGGGAAGATCACCAGCGAATCGCCCTGCTGCAGCGCCTCGGCCAGCGGCTCGAGCGGATCCTGGTCGTCGGTGCGCTGGCGCGCCACGTAGACCGCGTGGAACACCTCGCGCGTGAGCCAGTGCTTGAAGCGGCCCGTGGTCCAGTAGTCGCGCGCGGCGATCGGGCGCGTGCGCACGCGCAGGTCGCCGGGCAGCGCCGCCCAGATCAGCACCCAGTCGAAGTGGCTCTGGTGGTTGGCGAAGTAGATGCGCTGCAGCGCCTCGGGCGGGCAGCCGCGCCAATGGCCCTGCGCGCCGGTGATCAGGCGCGCGACGAAGGAGACAAGCAGGCCCATGGCCTTGGCGGCGACCGTCATGCGGCGATGCTAGTGCAGTGTTCCACGCTATGCAGCACACAAAACCGCGCCTTTGCCGCCCTGGCGTCGTTGCAAATCCTCGCGATGCCACTGGGCATCGCTGCGGTTTGCGCCTAGCCAGGACGACAAATCCATCGGTTTTCTTAAGTGCTGCACAGAGTGGAACA
>WBZU01000136.1_pt1 | contig 75940 bp, 67 predicted proteins | sample 5204311 | NCBI WGS metagenome assembly WBZU01 (sample SAMN12344359, study PRJNA552823) | activated sludge metagenome | biome: Activated sludge suspended growth; feature: Nitrification reactor; material: Wastewater; isolation source: activated sludge from nitrification reactor of wastewater...
GGCAGCAACCACAAGATGCTGAAATTCGCGCGCCAGCTCGGGTTCAGCCTGCACCGCGACATGGAAGAACCCGACACGGTGAACGTCACCCGGCCGCTCTGACCACGCGATTCGCGGCCAATTCCTCGAGGACCACAAGATGGGCACCCTGACCAAGCTGGTACTCGGCGCCATGGGCCGATTGCGGCCGCAACCGGCGACCGGCGATGCGGCTGATGCCATCGTGCTGCCACCGCCGGCCATGCGTGGCGGACTCCCGCTGCTGGAGGCACTGGCGCAGCGGCGCTCGTCGCGCGAATTTCGCACCGATGCACTGCCGCAGCAGGCGCTGTCCGACCTGCTGTGGGCCGCCTATGGCGTCAACCGCCTGAACGGCGGCCGCACCGCGCCTTCGGCGCTCGACAACCAGGAAGTCGACATCTACGTGACGCTGCCGTCCGGCGCGTATCGTTACGATGCCACGGCGCACCGATTGCTGCGCGTGTCGTCGACCGACGTGCGTCGCGTCACGGGCTACCAGGATTTCGTCGACGAGGCTCCGCTCGACCTCGTCTATGTCGCCGACCACGCGCGCATGCCCGCCGTGCCGGTGCACCTGCGCGAGTCCTACGCCTCGGCGGCGGCCGGCGCGATCGCGCAGAACGTGTATCTCTACTGCGCGAGTGCCGGACTTGCGACCGTGATCCGCGCCTGGATAGACCGCGACGCGATCGCCGATGCGCTGGGCCTTCCGCACGACCAGCAGGTGCTGCTCTCGCAGACCGTCGGCTACCCGGAATAGCGGCAACAATGCGGTTCGGCTACCGGCCAGAGATCTCAAGGCACCTGCCTGCAGGGCGCATGGATGCTGGATTTCCGGCATGGCACGCCGGGGATCGAACATCCATGCGCCTGACGGACCGGCATGCCTGCAGATCCCCCAGGCATGCGCCTCACGGCGCAGCACCCGACCCTGGAACGCGATCATGACCGACGATTCGCGCCCGCTCCCGCTCGCTGCGCGCGCCAACCTGTTCGCCCACCTCGCGACGATGGAGCAGGCCGGCCTGCCGGCCGACAAGGCGTTCGCCCTGCTGCGCCTGCCGGCCGCGGGGCAGGCGCGCCTGGATGCGGCACGCAAGCTGATCGCGCGCGGCGTCGACATCGCCGATGCCGGATTGCGCAGCGGACTGTTCTCGCACGTCGAGGCGCGTTGCGTGCGCGCGGCGCTGCATGCCGGCAGCCCGCTGGCGACTTACCGCCGACTCGCGGCAAGCCATGCCGAGCGCGTACAACTCGCGTCGACCTTCAAGGCGCGCATGCTGGTGCCGCTGCTGATCCTGTTCATCGCCCTGAGCCTGCGGCCACTGCCGTCGCTGATCGTCGGCACCATCGGCATGAGCCATTACCTTGCGCAGGTCGGCCTGCCGCTGCTGGCGCTGGCCGCAATCTATCGTCTGGCCGCCGAGCTGCCACGCTGGCGCGACACGCTGGCCACTCCTGAAGCGGGATTGCACATCGACGCGGCGCTGTTGCGGATTCCGCTGATCGGCACGCTGATCGAACGCACCAACCTGCGCGACTTCGTGGAGCATCTGGCGATCCTGCTCGAAGCCGGCGTGCCGATGTTCGAAGCCCTGCCGCTGGCGCAGGAGACGATGTCCAGCAGTGCGATTCGCGCGGCGCATGCCGGGGTGGTCGATGCGGTGCGCGCCGGCGCGACGCTCTCCGGGGCGCTGCGCAAGACGCGCCACCACGGCAGCGGCCACCTGACAGACGTGGTGCTTGCCGGCGAGCAGTCCGGCCGCCTGCCGGAGGCGCTGTTCCGCCATGCGGCGAGCGAAAGCGCGGCGCTTTCGCTGCAGTATGCGCAGCTTGCTGCGTGGTTGCCGCGGCTGCTGTACGCGCTGCTGCTGGCGTGGATCGGCTACAGCATCCTGTCGTCCAAGGCGTTCATGCCGGGCGGCGGAATGGCGCCGTGACACGGCAATTTGCCGCGGCGCGCTACTTCGCCGCGATAGCCCTTTTCTCTGTAGCGCGTTTTTCCGCGCGCTCGACGATCCAGCCAGCCGGATTGGCGATCACCGGTTCGGGCAATCCGGTGAGATCGCGATAGAGCTTGACGCGCCAGGCGAAGGCCAGCTCGTCGGGGTAGGGATCGTCCACCGGCTGCGTCACCCAGCTCGACAGGAACCCCTCCGCCGCCGCGCGCACCGTCGCGTCGCCGTGCGGATCGAGCAGCGCCTCGCGCGCCGCGGGCAGGAACACCAGCCCCGCCTGCTTGAGATCGTTCGTCTTGTCCATCTGCAGGCGCGAGAACAGCGACACACGGTCGATCGGCGGCATCGCTGCCACTTGTGCGCGCACCGTCTCGACCAGCGCGGCGAGCGCGGCATCGGCCGATGACGGCGCCGCCGCGGGCGGCGCGAAGCGGATCCTGCCGAAGGTTTGGGCATAGAGGCCGTTGCCCGCGGGCAAGGCAAGACGCGCGCCTTGCGCCAGCGCCGCCGCGCCGGGTTCGCTGGCGATCAGGCGCCCGAGAGGATCGAGGGTGTCGATCATGTCGCCGAACACGCTGCCGACGTCCGTCTGTACCGCACGCAGGGCGCGCGGCAGGCTCTCGCTCCACCAGGGCAGGCCGAGCAGCGGCAACAGCGTCGCCATGCCGAGCGCGATGCAGCCGATGTCGCCCAGCAGCACACGCATGCCGGCCGACCAGAACATCAGCCCGAGCGCGCCGAACATCAGGAACACGATCCAGTTGCCGCCGGCGCTGCGCCTCTCGGCGACGAACCCGGCGGGCATCGCGTTCGACGGATCGGCCGGATCGAGCGCCAGTGAGATCCTCTGCGCCGGCCCAACCCAGCCGGCGAGCGCATGGTCGAGCGGCCGGTCGAGTTCGCGCTGCAGCAGTTCGAGTGCGGTCTTCGGCGGCGGCCCCATCAGCACGGTTTCGGTCGGTGGCGCCTGCGCCAGCCAGTCGAGCGCCTGGCGGCTCAGGCGCAGTTCGGGTTGCGCGAAGCCGGCGGCGCCGCGCTGCCAGGCGAAGGGCACTTTCGGCGCGATCTCCTTCAGGTCGTGCAGCGTGTACGACTCATGGAAATCGAAGCGATTGCCGCAGAATGCGCGCCGCAAGGCCGTGCCCCAGTCGCCGTGCTCGTATTCGACCACCATGCAGGGCGATGCCTTGGTGAAGGCGCGCCAGCGGATGTTGTCCTTCATGTCGGCCAGCGCCACGTCGAGCGCGAGCCAGCTTTCGACGATGCGCGCTTCGGCCGTCGCCGTGAGTTTCGCGAACTGATGCGCCTGCAGCAATTGCTGTGGCCCCGACTGCCAGGCAATCGCCAGCAGCAGGCCGCCGATGCCGAGGTAGAAGGCAGCGTAGAAGCGCGCAATGCGACCGACGACGTTGCCGAACACGGTGCCCAGCAGGAATTCGCCGGCGCGCCGTGCGACGCCCTGCGGCGGCTCGCCGCGTGCCGGCACAGGCGGCCGCGCCGCCCGCCGGTCGCCCTGCTCGCTACCCTTGACTGCGCGTTTCTTCGACATCGCGTCTGCCGTCGGCTCACGAAGATGCCAGGGATTCTATCCGCCGGAACGCACCGCGGCGCAGCCCGCCGCATCCGCCATACGGCCGATTGAAACGCGGCGCCGACGCTTGCAAGATCGAAGGCAGCGTCGCGCTACCGCTCAGGGGCCGCGACATCACACCACGGCGGAGACCCGAACGGGACGGAACACTCATGATCGGCAACGTCGCACTGATCATCGGCGGGGTACTTCTCGGCGTGCTGCTTCTGGCGGTAGCCGTGAAGCTGGTCGAAGTGCGGCGTGCCGCCGGCTGGCCGCGCACCCGCGGACGCATCGTCTCTTCGCGCGTCGAATCGCGCACGGTCAAGCGCACGACCGAGGCCTCTCGCACCGGCAACTTCGCGCGAATCGAGTTCGAATTCCACATCGGCAATCGCACGCTGCGCGGAAACCGCGTCAGCATCGGCGAGCAGGCGCCGGATTTCCAGGTCCGAGAAACGCTGGACCGCTACCCGGTCGGACGCGAGGTGGATGTGTTCTACAACCCGGCGAACCCCGAGCAGGCTGTATTGGAGCGCGATCTGCCGCCGAATTTCTCGAAGGGCCTCGGGCTCGCGCTGCTCTACTTCGGCGGCGGCACGCTGTTCGCGTTCGCTTACCTCACGCGCGGAGTCGACTGGCTCTCGTCGCGCCTGCCCGCCGGCACCAACGCGCCGCTTATCGCGCTGCTCGTCGCGCTCGGCCTCGCTGCGGTGATGGTCGCTTGGGCCAAGCAGCGCCAGTCTGCGCAAACACGCGAATGGGATACCGTGCCAGGCGAAATCGTCGCTGCTACGGTCGACTCGTTCACGGCATCGACGGCCGATTCCGATTCGGTGCGGCTGCGCCACGCCCCTCGCGTCACGTATCGCTACGCCAGTAGCGGGCGCGAGTACGAGAGCAGCCGGCTGCACTTCGGCGCCGCGGTCAGCTACGGATCGGAGGCGCAGGCGCGCGCGAAGCTCGGCGCCTATCCGATCGGCAAGGCGGTGCGCGTGCTGGTCGATCCACGGAATCCGACGGAAGCGACGCTCGACGGCCGGGCGCGACATCTGTGGTTGCTGTGGGTCGTCGCGGCGCTGCTGCTCGCGCTGGCCTGGCTCGCAGCCCAGCCGGTGACGCCGCGCGCGTGAAGGCAGGCATGTCCGGGGGTACACACGCGTAGAATGAGAGTTCATCCACCGTCCGCGAGTCGCGCCGGCACCATGAGGAACAGCATGCAACATGTATTTTTGGCGGCCCTGCTCGCCCTGGCCGTTTCGGCGCCGGCATCTGCGGATGTCGGCATTTCGGTTCGCATCGGACAGCCGGGGTACTACGGTCGCATCGACATCGGCGACTACCCGTCGCCGATGCTGGTCTACCCCGACCCGGTCGTCATCGTGCCCCCGCCTGGCGCAGTGCGCGGGCCGCTCTACCTGCGCGTGCCGCCCGGGCACATGCATGACTGGCGCCGGCATTGCCATCGCTACAGCGCCTGCGGCCGCCCGGTCTACTTCGTGCAAGACAACTGGTACACCGACGTCTACGCACCGCATTATCGGGAACGCCATGTCGCGCCGCCGCCGCGCTACGCACCGCCGCCCGTACGTCGCCACGACCATGATCGCATCGATCCGCGCTACGACCCCGGATATCGCAACGGGCCGCCGCGCGGCTACGACGTGCCGGGGCGTGGCATGCCGCCACACGGCACCTATCCGCCGGGCGCGCCGGGCCACGTTTACGGCCCCGGCCGCGGACCGTGGCGGGATTGAGCGTCAGGCTGGTAATTCAAGGACACGGGACGGAAATGAAGAACGCATCGATTGCCGCGCTCGTCGCGTGCACGTTTTTGTGCGGATGCAGTAACCAGCAGGTTTACGATGCCGCTGCAGGATGGCGTCAGGCCGAATGCAACAAGCTGCTGGACGAGGCGGCGCGCACGCGCTGCCTCGCCACCGCCAACCAGGATTACGACGCGTACCGCAAGCAGCAATAGCGACGCCACGCGCGCATTGACCGTGCGCGAATCCCTGGAGATCGCCTCCCCCCGCGCCGCGCCGTTGCCGCGCCCCGCTTGTGTCCAATCGTGTCGAATGCCGCAATCGACAGCGCCGAAACGGCTCGGGGGCGGTTCTGCACCCGTATGATTCGTGCTGTTTCCGGCCGCGGTGCGCCGCCCTGTGAATCGCCGCCGTTCAAGAATACCGGGCGAATGCCGAAATACTGCCGATGAGCGAAACGCCTCAAGATCAAGCGATGCTGGTCCCGCCAGCCGCGACCGTCGACTTCGAAGTCGAACGGCGCAAGCTGCGCTCGGCGCTGGCGATGACGTGGAAGAGCCTCCCTTCGCTGATCGTCGGCACGTTCGCGCTGGCCTGGCTGGGCCACTCGGCGGGTCGCGAGATCGCGACGATGCTGATCGTGGTCGCGGGTCTGTCCAGCGCAGTCTGGCGCGTCGTCCTGTGGCAGCGTTATGGCGGCGACAAGGCCGATACGCCGGCGCGCGTCGACTCGGGGCAACGCCAGTTCGAGGGCGCTGCACTGGCCACCGGCATGCTCTGGTGCATCAGCGGCGTGGGCGTGTATCCGTTCGCCGGGCCGCGCGAGGGCATGGTCGTGCTGCTGATCATATCCGGCGCAATTGCCGTCGGCGCTTTCTTCACCGCGCTGATCCGGCATGCCTTCCTGTTGTTTTCGGCCCCCGTGGTGATCGGCGTGATCGTCGTCTCAGCGCTGCCCGAGGCGCGCTCGTGGATCGTGCCGCTGGTGACGATTTTTTTCTACAACGCGATCCTGCGCACCGCCAGGGACTACCGCGATCTGACGACGCGCGCGATCCGCAACGAACTCGAGGCCGCGGCGGCAAATGCGGCCCTGATCGAGGCCAAGGAACTCGCAGAAGCAGCGAACGTGGCGAAGTCGCGCTTCCTCGCGAACATGAGCCACGAGATCCGCACGCCGATGATCGGGGTGCTGGGCTCGCTCGACCTGCTGGCAGGAACGCGCCTCGACGCCGGGCAGCGCGAACTGGTCGACACCGCCGCCTCGTCGGGCGAAACGCTGCTCGCGGTGCTCAACGAGGTGCTGGACTACTCGAAGATCGAGGCGGGCAAGCTCGAACTGGTCACCGAACCTTTCGTGCTGCGGGAACCGGCCGAGGCCGCGCTGGCGCTGTTCAACGCCAACGCCAGGCGCAAGGGGGTTGCGCTCGAACTGGAAGTCGCGCCCGATCTGCCGGACCGGGTTGCAGGCGATGCGGCGCGGCTGCGCCAGATCCTGCTGAACCTGGTCGGCAACGCGGTGAAATTCACCCGCCATGGCCGCGTTCTGGTCCGCATGCAACGACTCGAAGAATCGGCGGTGACGCTGCGCCTGGGCATCGAAGTGATCGACACCGGCAGCGGCATCGAGCCTGACATCTGCCGCGAACTGTTCACGCCGTTCTTCCAGGCCGACGCGACGACCCAGCGCCAGCACGGGGGCACCGGGCTCGGCCTGGCGATCTGCAAGCGGCTGGTCGAGGCGATGCGGGGAAGCATCGGCGTCGACAGCGCGCCGGGTCGGGGATCGCGGTTTCATCTCCAGGTCGAACTCGGAGCAATTTCGCAGGTGCAACCTGACGCGGGCACGACGCTCCCCGCGGACGACGGATCGCTCGCACCACTCTGCGGAACCGTGCTGCTGGTCGAGGATGCGCCGGTCAACCGCATGATCGCTTCGCACATGCTGCGCGCCCTCGGCCTCGAGCACATCGAGGCCGAGAATGGCCAGCAGGCGCTCGACCTGCTGCAGACCCACCGCGTCGCACTGGTACTGATGGACTGCCAGATGCCCGTGCTCGACGGCTACAGCACGACGCGACGCATTCGCGAGCGAGAAGCCGAATCGGGCCTCGCGCGCCTGCCCGTGGTGGCCCTGACCGCCAACGCGCTGAGCGGCGACGAAGAACGCTGCCTTGCCGCAGGCATGGACGCCTACCTGCCCAAACCCTACACGCGCGTTCAACTACACGGCGTGCTCGAGCGCTGGCTTGGCGCGAAAGCCGCCGCGGCGCGCTCCGTCGCCGCCTGATCCCTGCGCCGCCCGGCAGCAGCGCGCCAGCGCACGGCTGCCCTGCACCTGCTCCGAACGCCTGCCAACGCCGCCGCGTTACGCCAGTCGTTACATCTTTTTCTTTTTAAATCAGTGCACTATTCACTCAAGGCGGCCTGCCACCGGTACGTAAATCCTCGAAACAGCGACAGTCGATCGTCGTGCCCCGAATCGGTACCTGGAGACCATCAGAACATGAATGCCGCCCCACAAGACATCGCCAGCGAAGAACCGGTCAAGCCCGCGCAGAAAGTCGATCTCAGTGCGGCGACACGGCTGCGCATGTCGTCGTTCGCGTTCAGCGGCCTGTTCTTCGTCTCGATCGCGGCTCTCGCGCTTTCCGGCTGGGTGAACGCAACCGGCCTCGCGGTGTTCGCCTGCCTCGTCGGGGCCGTGGTCGCGTTCGGTGACGCCGTCTATATCCATCGCATGAACGAAACCGTCGATGCACTCGCCGAGGCACTGAACCAGGGCACGCGGGACGTCAGCGATCTGTCGAGCGAATTCATGCTGCCCGAGGACTCGCCCGGACGCGCCATCGCACAACTGGTTGCCGACCGCGACGGAAAGGTGCGCGAGATGGTGGCGCGCGTGCGCCGCGGTTCGGTCAGTGCGGCCGGCGATGCCGCGCGACTGACGCGCTTCCTGCGCGACTCGACCCGCCTTGCCGGCGAACAGCGCGAACTGGCGGAAGACGTATTCCGCGCCGCCGATCAGACGCGCGAGGCGATCGAGACCGCCAACCGCAGCTCGAACGAGATCTCGGCCGCGACGACACGCAACATCGAAGCCTCGCGCGAATCGCTCGCCGAACTGCATGGCGCGGCGCGCGGGGTCGGCGACGTCGAGCAACGCCTGCAGAGCTTCGACCACACCGTGCTGGAGATGGAGCGGCAGTTCCTGGCCATCGGCGGCGTGGTGCAGATCATCAATGGCGTGTCGGACCAGACCAACCTGCTCGCGCTCAATGCCGCGATCGAGGCATCGCGCGCCGGCGAAAGCGGGCGCGGCTTCGCCGTCGTCGCCGACCAGGTGCGCACGCTCGCCGAACGCGTCAAATCCGCGACCGGAGAGATCAGCGAGGCAATCGATGCCATGGGCGTCATGGTGACGCAGACACGCGAAGGCAGCGCAACGATCCGCGGCCATGTCTCGCGCACCGCAGAGGCGGTGCGCCGCTCGTCGGAGCGTTTCGACGACATGCTGGCCGAGTACGAACAGATGGCCGTCCAGATTCGCGCCGCGGGCGGCGCGATAGAGAACGTTGCCGCGATGAACGGACGCATCCACGAAACGGTGGCGCGCATCCATTCCAGCTGCGAACAGGTTGCCAGTTGCATGCAGGAGGCGGAACTCAACGTGGGCAAGGTCGCACGGGCCAACGAACGCATACAGGATTTCGCGATGCGCTTCCGCATCGGCGACGACCGGCTCGAGCGGCTCACGGCAGCAATGCGCGACTGCGCGGGCGAGTGCAGCGGCACGCTGGCGGGCCTGCGCCTGTCCGACGACGAAGACTGGGCCGATTCGGGCGTAACACCGCCTGCGCGCACGCTGCCAACGGATGCCTGCGGCGCACTCGCGCGCGCCCTGGATCGGCTCTCGGCGCACGCGCCGGGTGCCGCTTATGCACGTGTGATCGACGCCGACGGTATTGCGCTGACGTGTTCTCCGGCTGACGCGCCTTCGGCCGACGCGCAGGTCGCGAAGCGCAGCGCGAGATCACGCCAGGTGTTGCTGGTGCAGACCTACCAGGCCGCGGACGGACGCATCCTGTGCGACGTCTCGGTGCCGGTATGGTCGGACGGGCGCCGTCTGGGCACGGTGTCGGTCGGCATGCTCTCCAACCAGATCGCCGACTGATTTGCACCTTCCCCGCCTCGCCCGGCCGGCACCGCGCTCAAGGAAGACGTCGCAGGGCCGTAATACCTGCAAACGAGCACTCCGGCAGCAAGGCTCACGCCACGCCGCCGGCTGCGGAACGGGATCAGCCAGGTGGAGATATGAAAAGGGACATCACGCCGACCAGCGTCGAACGCGTCATGCGCGAGGACGATTTCATCGTCTCCAAGACCAACCGCAAGGGCATCATCACCTACGGCAACCCGATCTTCATCGAATTCTCGGGCTATAGCGAGGCGGAGCTGCTCGGCTCGCAGCACAACATCATCCGCCACCCGGACATGCCGCGCTCGGCCTTCAAGCTGGTGTGGGACACCATCGAAACCGGCAAGGAGATGTTCGCGTACGTTAAGAACATGTCGAGGGACGGCGGGTTCTACTGGGTGTTCGCGCACATCACGCCCGACCTCGACGCCTCGGGCAACATCGTCGGCTACACATCGGTGAGGCGCTGCCCGAAACGCAGCGCGATCGACAAGATCGAACCGGTCTATCGCCAGATGCTGCAGGCCGAACGCGCCGCCGGCGCGCGCGAGGCCATGACGGCCGGTACGCGCGTCCTTCTGGATCTGCTGGAAAAAACGGGTATGGGCTATGAAGAACTGGTTTTCTCGCTTTGACCGGCGTTACGCCGCAGTCACGCTGATCGCAATCGGCCTCGGGGCGGTTTTCTGGACGCCGTGGGCGGCTTGGCCGCCGCTGATCGTGGCGGCCGCCCTGCTCGTGGTACCGGTGCGCACCAGATCCGATGCGCTTGCCCAAATCGACACGTTGCTGGGCGACGTGGGCGCCGGCCGTCTGGTGTCGCGCCTGCCGCATGCGTTCGAGGATCCCACGCTCGAATCGATACGCAGCAACCTGAATTCGGCGCTCGATCAGACCGAAACCGCGTTCCGCGAGATCCTCGGCGGCATGCACGCAACCTCTGAGGGGCGCCATTCGCGCCGCCTGCAACCGGTCGGCCTGCACGGCACCTTCCGCAATGTGCTCGAGCAAATGCAGGTGCTGCTCGATGAACTGGACGCCGCCCATGAATCGGTCGCGCGCGAGGCGCTGCTGTCGCGCATCTTCCTGCGCTCGGAACGCGGCCTGTCGCGCTCGATCGAGCACGTCGGCAACGCCCTCGTCGAAGTCGGCGGCAACTCGGCGCAGTCCGAGACGCTCGCCACCTCGTTCGCCGAGTCGGCGCGCGCGATGTCGGAAGCGGCCGGCCGCATGTCTGAGGCGCTCGGTGCCGCCCAGGTTTCGGCGCAGAGCGGCACACACGCCATCGAAGACCTGAATGCGAAGGCCGCCGCCATCCGCGACCTGACCGGCCACATCGACGGCATTGCCAAGCAGACCAATCTGCTCGCACTGAATGCAGCCATCGAGGCAGCGCGCGCGGGCGAGGCGGGGCGCGGCTTCGCCGTCGTTGCCGACGAAGTGCGCAAGCTTGCGGACCAGGCGCAGCGCTCGGCCGAGGAGATCGCCGCAGCCATCGCCGCGATGATCGAGTCCATGGAGGCAGCCAGCACGCAGATCCGGTCGCTGAACCACTCGGTTTCCACGGCGCGTTCGACCGCCGGCGAATTCGGCAGCGAACTCGCCGGGTCCGCCAGTTCTGCCGCAAAGGTGATCGGCCTCGCCGGATCGATCGGCGCCGGCGCGATCGACATGGAAAAATCGATGGGCCTGGTGGCGCTCGCGCAGCGTGCGCGTGCCGACGCCAGTGCGATCCTGAACGGCGCCGAGATCAACGTCGCGAGCCTGTCCGAAATGGAACGCGAGGCGGTGGCGGTTGCACGCACCCGCAAGTGGGTCAAGGGCAGCGCCGATCGCGACGCGCTGGTCGGCATCTACGATCAGTTGTTCGAGACCATCGAATCCCAGATGGAGTGAGCCCCATTCATCCGGGGCGCAGCACACCGGCCTGAAACCCGCACGGGACGGCGTTCTTCGGGGTGGTTGCCCGCGGGTCGCCATTTCACGGGCCCCACAGCCGTGCCATGCCCGCAAGGTCCATGCCGTGCGGGTTTTGGCAAATCGCACGATTCGTTGGACAATCCGGGCATGAGCCCGCCCAATCCCGACAGCCTGATCGCCTGCCACGAGTGCGACCTGCTCCAGACGGCACCTGATCTGCCGCCCGGGAGTGCAGCGTGCTGCGCGCGCTGCGGTGCGCGGCTGTTTCGCGTCACGCACCATGGACTCGACCGCTGCCTCGCGCTCACGCTGGCGGCCGGCGTGCTGTTCGTGATCGCCAACCTGTTCCCGATTGTCATCGTCGACCTGCAGGGCCAGCAGGTCAGCACGACGCTGATGGGCGCCGTGCGGGCGCTGTACGCGCAGGAGCGCCCGCTTGTCGCCGCGCTGGTGTTCGCGACCACCATGCTGGTGCCGGCGATCGAGCTTTTCGCCATCACCTGGATGCTGTTGCCGCTGCGCTTCGGGCACGCGGCGCCGGGGCTTCGCCCGTGCTTTCGCTGGGTCCAGAGCGCACGCCCCTGGAGCATGATCGAGGTGTTCATGCTTGGCGTGCTGGTCTCGGTCGCCAAGCTGTCGCACGTTGCGGTGGTGGTGCCGGGCCTTGCGCTGTGGTCGTTCGGCGCACTGATCCTGCTGCTCGCCGCGGCAGCTTCGGCGTTCGACGGACGCGAGCTTTGGGCTCGCGTGGCGCGCACCGCATGAATCGGCGCGAATTGACGGCCACCGAACTCGGGCTGTTGGGTTGCCATTGCTGCGGCCTGGTTTCGCGCCCGACCCTGGCCATCGACGATGTCCGCGCGCATCGCTGCCCGCGCTGCGGTACGCACCTGCATGCGCGCAAGCCGCACAGCATCGGACGCGCCTGGGCCTGCTGGATCGCAGCGGCCATCCTCTACCTGCCGGCCAACCTGCTGCCGATCATGAACACCAGCTCGCTGTTCGATTCGCAGCGCGACACCATCATGAGCGGCGTGATCTTCCTCTGGCACGAGGGCGACTGGCCGCTGGCCGCGTTGGTGTTCTTTGCAAGTATCATGGTGCCGATGCTCAAGCTCATCGCCATCGCCTATCTGCTGGTGACCGTGCAGATCGGCAAGATCAACCGTCGTCACCAGCGCGCCCGCCTGTATCGGCTGCTCGAATTCGTCGGGCGCTGGTCGATGCTCGACATCTATGTCGTCACCATACTCGTGGCGTTGGTTCATCTGCAGTCTCTCGCGCTGATCGAGGCCGGCCCGGGTGCGCTGGCGTTCGGCGCCGTCGTGGTGCTCACCATGCTGTCGGCGATGAGCTTCGATCCGCGGTTGATCTGGGACCACCGCAAGGAAAAGGATGTCCGACATGCTCCCTGATGCGGCCGAACTGCCGCAGGCCGAACCCGCGCGCGGGGGCCGCTTCGCGCCGCAACTGGTGTGGATCATCCCGCTCGTCGCGGCCCTGATTGGCGGCTGGCTCGCGATCCACGCCTGGCTGGAACAGGGACCGACGATCACCATCAGTTTCGCATCCGCCGAGGGCCTCGAGCCGGGCAAGACGCGGATCAAGTACAAGGACGTCGACATCGGTCAGGTCAAGGCCCTGGCATTGTCGGACGACCGCAAGCGCGTCATCGCGACCGCGGAAATGACCAAGCAGGCAGAGGAACTGCTGGTGGACGACACGCGCTTCTGGGTGGTTCGCCCGCGCATCAGCGGCGGCAACGTGTCGGGCCTGTCCACCCTGCTCGGCGGCACCTACGTCGGCGTCGATGTCGGCAAGTCGGGCGAGTCGCGCCGCCAGTTCGTCGGCCTCGACGTACCGCCCGCCATTTCGCTCGACGTACCGGGCCGACGCTTCCTCTTGCATGGCAGCGATCTGGGTTCGCTCGACGTCGGCTCGCCGGTGTACATGCATCGCGTCCAGGTTGGCCAGGTGGTGGCCTTCGAACTGGACAAGAACGGCCGCGGCGTGTCGCTGACCATCTTCGTGCGCGCACCCTATGACCGGCACGTTGCCCAGAACACGCGCTTCTGGCAGGCGAGCGGCATCGACATCAATGTCGATGCCAGCGGCCTGAAGGTCGACACCCAATCCCTCGTGACCATCCTTCTCGGCGGCATCGCGTTCGAAACCCCGGACACGACGACTGCGAAGCCGGCGGACGAGAACGCGTCCTTCCACCTGTTCGCGGATCGTAGCCTGGCAATGAACAATCCCGACACCTACGCGGAAAGTTACGTGCTGGTATTTCGGGAATCGGTGCGCGGCCTGCGCACCGGTGCGCCGGTGGACTTTCGTGGGCTCGAGGTGGGCGAAGTCACTGCGATCCACCTCGATGTCGATCGCGACGGCAAGGATGTCACCGTACCGGTCGAGATCCGGCTCTATCCGGAGCGGATGCGTTCCCTGTCGCGCAACCATCGCAATCAGCCGCTGGATTCCGCGAGGCTGATGGCCAATTTCGTCGAACGCGGATTACGGGCGCAGCTTCGCACCGCCAACCTGGTAAGCGGACAGCTCTATGTCGCACTCGACTTCGTGCCCGGCGCCGCGCGCGCCAAGTTTGATCCGTCCGGCCAGCCGCCAGAGCTGCCAACCGCACCCGGCAGCTTCGAAGAACTTCAGAAAACGCTCGGGTCGATCGCCGCCAAACTCGACAAGCTTCCTGTGGACAAGATTGCGGCAGACCTGCGTACCGCACTGCAGAGCCTCGACCATACGCTCAAGGATGTCGATGCCATGGTCCGGCGCATCGATGGCGAGGTCACGCCCGACGCCCGCGAGGCGATCGCCGACGTGCGCCGCACCGTCGAGGAAGCGCGCGCCACGATGCAGCAACTCGGCGCCGCGGTCGCCGCCGACAGCCCGCTGCAGCTGAACGCCGGCGCGGCATTGCGTGAAGTAACGCGCGCGGCACAGGCGCTGCGGACACTTGCCGACACCCTGGAGCGTCATCCGGAATCGCTGATTCGCGGCAAGCAGAAGGAGGAACGGCAGTGACGCCTCGAATAGTTCGCACATTGCTCACGACATTGTCCGGCGCGCTTGTCGCGGGTTGCGGGAGCTCGCCCGCACCGCGCTATTACGCGCTGGGCGCACCGGTCGAAGCGGCTGCGCCGACTGCCGCACCGGCTCAGGACGCGCTTTCGGTCTGGGTCGCGCCGGTGACCTTGCCCGAGAGCGTCGATCGCCCGCAACTGGTGCTGCGCGTTTCGACGAACCGGGTTGCCATACTCGACGGACATCGCTGGGCCGAGCCCCTCGGCAGCGCCGTGACGCGGGCGATTGCCGCAAACCTGGCGGCGCGCCTCGGCGCACGCGTGGCGGCCGAAGGGCAGCATGCCGCAACCGGGGCGCAAATCAGGGTACTGGTCGACGTGCTGCGCTTCGAATCGTCGGCCGGCGAAAGCGTTACCGTTGAAGCCCAGTGGTCGGTGCGCCGCATTCAGGATTCAACGCTGCGCCATGGCCGCACGCGAGTCGTTGAACCCGCTTCGGGACCGGATAACGAATCGCTGGTGGCCGCCCATTCGCGCGCGATCTCGGCGCTGAGCCACGATATCGCCCGGACCATCGCCAGCATGCATTAGGCCGGAATTTCACGGGCGGCCCGCGTCCCTTGTCGGGAGCAGCGCCGGATCTGGCGGCCGCGTTGGATTCCCCGCCTGCCGGTGCCGCGGGGCGGCCGCACCGAGAAGCGCGGCGGGTTCCGAAACCTTCGAACGATCTCAGGAATGGGCGGGCTTGCTGCGCCCAAGCTCCTCAAGCGCAAAGGCATACGCTTCGGTGAAGTCGAGCAGCGCCGGCTGAGAAGAGGTCTGGATTGCGCGGAACAGGCCGAACTCGGTCTTGTACTTCAGGCTGCCGATCGCGAGAGGGCCGATTGCGTGGAAGGCACAACGCGCCAGTTCGACCGGCAGGCCGCGGTCGTTGGAACCGATGCCTTCGATGCCACTCGGCGGAACTGCATTGGTATCCGCCGCCACCAGCAGGCGCTCGGCCGCATCGAGCACTTCGCGGTCGAGAATGCGGATGCCCGCCTTGGCCGCACAAATTGCAACCTCGGCCCCGGACAACGCATTGATCTTCTGCCGGTGGGTTTCGGCCAGCACCCATTCGACCTTGGCACCGTAACGCTCGCAGAACCGCAATGCGGCCTTGGCGTCATCCTCGGCAGTAAGCTGGCAGAGGCTGGTTCGCGCACCCTGGCGCGCAGCGAGCACGGCTGCACAGAGGCCGATCGGCCCGGTGCCGAAGACGGCGACATCACGGCCTTCAAATCCGCCGCCGGTGCGCTCGACCAGCGCGCGCTCGACCAGGGCGATGACGCTGGCGGACGTGGTGTAGGCGCCATTCGGATCCGCAAACACGCCTACCCGGAAATCGCCCACCATCGCCTGTTTTGCGGACTGGAACATGTCGGTCGCGAGATGGACATCGCGCCCGCCGATGAAAATGCCCGTGTCGTTGAAGCGCCCCGGCGGACGGCAGAAGATTGCGTCCTGCACCAGCGCAGTGACGTTCTCGGGGCGGATGCCCGTCAGCGGAATCACCTGGTCGAAGCCGGCATCGGCCGCCATCGTGACGTCGAAGGGACTTACGTTCGTGCCGGGAACCAGAAAATAGAGGATTCGTTGCGTCATTCCGCTTGCTCCGCAGTGGTTTCGACAACCCCCGGGATACGCAAGGGGCATTGCGGAGGCTAACGGCTGCTGGGCGAAGGTCTTTAGCGGCGCCGCCGTTCGGTCTGGAATCAGTTCAGGTCGCTCAGCTTGCGCGCGGCCTGCTCGCGCGTGTAGAAGCGTCCGTCGAGCACGAAGCCGGACACCAGGGTCTCCTTGACCGCATACACGCGACCGGTCTCGTTGCGGCCGAGCACGACCTCGTCCGGCAGCCCGTCGAGCAGGTGAAAGGGTGCCGGCTCGCCATCGGCAAAACGGGACAGGTAAACGACGGCAGTCTGCGCATCGCGGAACGCCGGGCGAAAACCGGCTGTGCGGTTTCCCGCGCTGACACCGCCCGAGCCCTGGTAGCGCTGATTTTCCATCCTCAGCATCTCGACGTTCATCGTGTGGCTCATTTCATGTCTCCTTGCATCCCTCACACCCGGTCCGGTCAATCGGGGCGGCACGCCATGTCGCTTTTCCGCTGATTGACGGTTCCAGAATACGCAGGGCGAAGTTGCATGAAAATCCGCCGGAAGGGGTCGATCGAACGGAGCGCCGGAAGCGTGAATCCGTCACGGATGCGCTGGTGGTTCGCCATTCGGTATAGGCGCCCGGGACGACCAGAGGAGAGGGCCCGACGAACGGCCAGTCGGGAAATGGCGGGTACCTGCAGGCTTCAGGGCGGGTCAGTCCGTGGCCAGGACAACGCAGTTCTTGCCTTTGCGTTTCGCGCAATACATCGCATCGTCGGCGCGGCGGATGGCGTCCTGCGTGGTGTCTCCGTCGCGATGCCCCGCCAGGCCGATGCTGACGGACGCGCGGCGTACGGTGCCGGGCAGCGGCTCGAGATCGAGTTCGCCAAAGATCGAACGGATGCGTTCTGCCACGCGCGCCGCTTCGCCGACATCGGTCTCGGGCAGGACGACGACGAACTCCTCGCCGCCGAACCGATAGGCGCTGTCGCTGCGGCGCAGGCAGCGGCGAATGATCTCCGCAAGCTCTACCAGCACGCCGTCTCCGGCAAGATGGCCGAATGAATCGTTGAACCGCTTAAAGTCATCCACGTCGAGCACCATGATCGACAAAGGATGCCGGTACCTCGCGGAGCGTTCTATCTCGGCCTCGAGCCGATCGTAGAGATGACGCGAATTGAACAGGCCGGTACGGCTGTCCGTGATGCTGAGCAGGCGGTAGCGCTCCTCGCTCTCGCGCAGCGCCTGCTCCGCACGACGGCGCTCGGTGAAGTCCTGCAACGTTTCGATGGCGCCGATCAGGCGGCCTGTCGAGTCGCGCAGCGGCGCCGCGGTGAAGTAGAGCCAGCGACCACGCTCTCCGAAAGTCGGAAAGTAGTCCTCGGCCTCGTAGGCACCTTCGACCAGTGACGACTTTCGAAACTTGTCCTGGTAGAACTGGGCGATGCCCGGTTCATCCGCATCGTCCAGCACCAGGTCGGCGAGCACTGGACGTCTCTCGGGATAAAAGGCACGCCATTGCCGGTTTGTCCCGAGCAACTCCACCGCCGCGGTGCCGGTCAGAATCTCGCAGGCCCGATTCCAGTGCGTGACCACATGCTTCTCGTCGATGACGAAGGTCGCAACCGAGCTGCCGTTGACGATCTGGCGCATTCGCGTCTCGCTGTCGAGTATGCGCTGTCGCGAGTCCGCAAGCTCGCGCAGTTCCCGGTGGCGCGTCACGACTTCTTCCAGTACGAAAGGCAGTTCTGTGAGATATGCGCCGGCCGCATCCCGAACGACGTGGCGGCTGACGCCCCCCTTCAATGCAACCTGCGCGAGTTCCCGGGTGAGTTCGTCCGCGAGGACCACGCTGGGCAGCGCACCGGGATTCCGGTGATTCCGTACGCAGAAGTCGATGCCGCAGCCGTCCGCAAGCGTGCTACCCACGAGCAGCAGATCGAATGCATTGCCCCCATCCGCAAGGAGCGCCTCGGCGTCGGCAATACTCGCGCAATCGATTACCGACGCGTCGGCGAGACCCGCTGACCGGAGCGCGGCGCGTATCGCGGCGCAGGCCGGCTGGGCATTCTCGAGCAGGAGGATCCTCAGTTTCGCCTCCGTACGACTGACCTCGCACACTGACACCGTTTCTGTTCTGGGGTTGCCGCCGGTGCCTCTTGAAACATAGTTTAGACCTTGATGAGATCCGATTGCCAATGCCAGCCGAGGGAGTGCTTCCTGAAGTACGGCTTTCAGGTACCGCCGAGCACACGTACCATGTTCATGATGGCTTTGATCTGTGGCGCATCGCGCGTCGCGTAACGGCGAAAGCTGCCCACGCCCCTGTTCGTATATCCCCACCAGTCCCAGCAACCCTGTGGATTTCCGACCGGATCGAATCCGCGCTCGAAAGGCCGCAATGCCGTGACGCGCGGAAACAGCACCACCATGTCGAGGGCGCTCGCCCATTCCGCGTAACCTGCGTGCCGCACGAAATTGCGATAAACGGCATCGTCAATGCCTTGCAGGCAGCCATGCAGGGCGACGTGGATCTTGCAGGCTCTCTGCCCGCAGGAATCGGGCACGAAGACTTCCGCTTCGCGCGCCATGCCGATCTCGCCGAGGCGCTCGCGCTCCGGGAGGGTCGAATCGACGTAGCGCGCCTGGTTGAACGTCGTCCACCTACCCATGACGGCGCCGCGTGCGCCGGCCGGTGCTGCCGTCAGATGCCGGAGCATTTCGCCCACGGCATCGAAGCCGCACGAGCTGACGTAATCCTTGTCCTCGACATCGCAGGCACCCTGATCCGGCCTGTCGGTGGGCATGGTGTGTCCGGCATTGTCCAGCGTGCGCGAAACGAACTGTGCGCCAAAGTGCCGGTAGAATTCCGCCTGCGCCCGGGACGCATTCTGACCAACGACCGTGTCGCAGCGCCCGCGATACTCCCAGACACGCTGCGACCGCAGCCCTTCCACCGGATCGATGCTGTCCTTCCGCGCCAGCGCGAGCGTGTCTTCGACGAGATCCCGCACCTCGATGTCGGGCCCGGCGCCCGCATCGCAGGGCGACCGTCTTGGTGCCAGGCCGAACCAGCTCTCGAATCGACCCCGCCCGAGCAGCAGGCAGGTGTTGTACGCACGCGTGACCGACCCTTCCGCGCACAGGTAGGGCGGCCCGGCCAGTATGCCGACGCCGCGGACGATCCGGGAATGGACGGTACCGATCTGTACTGCCATAGCGGCGCCGGACGACAGCCCGGATACCGTGATGGAGGATTTATCGATCCGCTGGATGACAGGCAGTTCGCCGGGAGCGGCAAGCGCTTCGATCCGTGCGGCGACGAGACTGCAGACAAGCAGAATCAGCCTGAGGGCCGATTGTGGAACGTTCCGGTTTCGCATCCCTTGCGACCGCAGTGATGAACAACCAGGGCGAGTATGACACGGCGCCGCGCGCGAACCGTCGGCCTTTCCAGCTAGACCCAAAGGCATAGCGCCCGCCATCCGATCCTGCTGCCGCCAATCGGGCTGCGATTCAAATACCGAGAATCGTGTCACGATTTCGCCCGATTTATCGGTAAAGGCGCCCCTGACCATGAACTGCCAAGCGCATCAGAGCCTTCGAATATGATAGTTTTGCAGAAATGAAGATGGCTGCCGCCGGGCGATCGACTTGCGCCCCGATGAAGCGTCAGCACATCAGATGCGCCAGGAATATTCAACATGCCCCCCATCAGTCCGATCGACGACCCGTTGGACGACGCACCGACAGAAACCGTCATCTCCGAATCTGAACTGGTAAGCAGGACGGTCCTGTTTGCGCATGTCGCGGCAGAACAATCCGGCAAAGCCCTGTCCGGCATATCCAACGAGCACGTCCACGCCATCGATCGTTGTCTCAAACGCATGCGGCGGGCTGCGGAAGCTTTCGGAGGGCGCAATTGTCGGGCGGGTGGCAACGCCGTGCTTGCGCTGTTCGTCGACGCAGATGCTGCCCTCCAGGCCGCGTGCGAAATCGGCCTGCGTGTCAGGGATCTGCCGCCATTGGCGGGACTGCAGCTCGCCTGCAGGGTCGGTCTGGACACCGGCCCTCTCGTCGCGGATGGCAATGACGCCTTCGGCGAGTGCGTTGATAACGCAAAGATGTTCGCCAGCCTGGCACGGACCGGCCAGAATCTCGCGACAGAAGCCGTTGGGCACGCGCTTTCTCCGCTCCTGTCCGATGTCGGCCATGCCATCGAAGTGCGGCCGTCCGCTGGGGGCGAGCCGGTAAGGGCCGTGGAGTTTGTGTGCGCCCAAGTGCTCGATCGCATCAATCAGCCGGTGGTTCCGCTCCGGAAGACCCAGTCGCTACGCATGATCCTTACCCTTGGGCAGGACAGCACGACCGTCAACGCCAAGCGGGCGACCCGCACGATCGGCCGGGATATCGGCAACGACCTCGCGGTCGCCGAGCCGCGCGCCTCACGCACGCACGCGCGAATCGAGATGCGCGGCGAGTCGTTCATGCTGGTCGACGTCAGCCGCAACGGCACGTTCGTGCGACTTGCGAGCGGACGACAGCTCGTGCTTCGAAAAGCGGAGATGGAACTTCCCGAACAGGGACTGATCAGCCTTGGCCGTCCCTGCGCGCCTGATGCATTGTGCATATCCTTCGAGATCGCACGCAACTGACCGAATTCGCGTGGGCTGCCCGCGCGCCCACCCCCTGGGTTTGAACCGGATCATCGAGAAACGCCTCCCGCTGCGGGCGCCGACCGATCGCGGCTGCAACTCGCCCAGCGATACGGCTCCCCGCCAGTTGCCCCGCCACGAGGCCGAACAGCAGGACCGCTTCCGGGTCGTCGGCAACCGACAGAACGTTGCTGTCTGGGCGCTTTGCTAACATGGGGATCGATTTCCCGAGTTCGATATCCAATGAACCAGCAATCAGGGCCTCAGATCGGGCCGCATGCCGGATCGGCAGACGAGTCGCAGGCGCGCAACGGCGTGCAATCCGTTGCCCGAGCGATCGCCGCCTCGCACCTGACGGTATTGATTGGCGCTCCTTCGCCCGACACGTCGAGCACGGCGCGTGAGGCAGCCAGTGCACATGCCGCAACTGCGACCGGGTATGTCGGCGCAAGGCACGGTGTCATCGTCGTCGTGTTCGATGACTGGTCGGGCGACCCGCTGCTCTCGTTGATCGATTCGATCGCAATAGCGGTCGATCATGCCACCGGCACACTTGTAACGAGACCGAGTCCGGACCCGCGTTCGCTCGACGATGTGCTCTCCCACTGGAGCAAACGCTTCGACCGATCGTTCGTTATCGTGCTCGACCGATTCGACCAGAACCTCGTTGCAGAACCGCTGCGCGCACGGAACGCGCGGTTTACCGAGCATCTGGCGCAAGCCGTCGCGGCGGCGTCGGATAATGCTCGATTCTTGGTCGTGGTCGATCCGCGCAACGAATCGCTGCTGCACAGGTTGTCGGCGCGGCTGCCGCGACCATGCACGAACGTAGTCCGCATCAAGCCGCTTGCGGGCGGAGACACGCGCCCTGACACGCCGCCGGCACGCGACTCGGCAGGTCGGAAACGCTCCGCCGAAGCAGCGCTCCCGAACGGATTCTCTGCAATTGGCGACGGCAACATCGACAGCGCCGCAACCGAAGCGGTACTGCGGCGGCGCGAGCAGCGACGCCGCAGCATGAGATGGGCCATCGGCGGCGGCATTGCACTGGCGCTAGCGATTGCGGCCGGCGTGTCGCTGCTGCTCGTTCGATCGCACTCGGTTGACCCGGGCAGGCTCCTGACACAGCGCGTCGAACCTGCGCCGCGACCCGCCCCAATTCCTGCGCTTGCCACCCCGGCGCCATCGGACCCGGCAACGTCTCCGGCTCCGAACGTTGCGGCCATCCCGTCGCGCTCCGGAGTCGGCACCGAGGACAGGTCAGCACCATCGGTCGAAGCCTTCACCAGTCGCGACATGAGTGGCCATTCGCCGGCCATGTCGAAACAGCCGGTCGCGACGGCAATCATCACGGACGCGACAGACCGCCCTGCGCCCGCTGTCGAGGGACACACGGAGAAGCCCCTCGCTGTGGCACCCGATCTGCCCAAACCCGAACAGCCGCGAGAAACGGCCGACGCGAACAGGGGAAGCCCGACCGTCGAAGGCCCCCCGGCCGAGGGCCGTAGCGGACAACCCGCCGGGGCGCAAGGATCGAAGGCGGAGGCGCACCCGGCCGAGAAGCACGAGCACAAGCCGGCAGCGTTCCGCATCGACGCACCGCCGGCACCGCCGATTGCCGAACACGTGATACGCAAGGTTCCGAACCCGGAACGCGGGCCGATGGTATTCCTGCACATCCGAAGCGAGTCGCAACGCGCGAAGGCGCGCGAGATAGAACGCAGGCTCGCGCGAATGGGCATCGTGGTCAGCGGCATCCGCCTCGATGAGAGCGGCCCGCTTCGCACCGATCTGCGCTACTTCCGCAGCGCGGAGCGCGACGAGGCCAACTATCTCGGGACTGCACTCGGACGAATGGGCGCGGCGCCGGCGCGAGTCTCATTCGTGCCGGGCCACGAGGCGAACGCCGCAAGGCGTCACTACGAGCTTTGGTTCGCGCCACCCCGCGGCTGATCGTCAGGAACAATCAGCATCAGAACGCCGAGCAGTGATAGAAACCGCGATGACCGAAACATGTCGTGGTCATCGGGCGCGTCGAGTAGCGCAGCATGTTCTCCTGCTCGTTGAGCGAGAGTATGCAGTCCCGCCAGGGATCCGAGTCCGGCTGATAACCCAGTTTGCTGCACGCCGGACCGTAGATCTGGATCATGTGCTCGACCTCGCGCTCCATGCGCGCAGCCCTTTCGGCCGGCGTTGCACAGGCGACAAGCGTCAATGAAACCAGAGCTGCGCAGGCAAGACTTTTCATGGCCATTTCCATCCACTCATCGCGCTCGTCATATTCCTACGGGGCGCCGCAAGCCTTTTCGCAAACACCGTAAGCCGCAAGGCAACGCCCGCGGCAGGTCTCGCCGTCGCAGCGATTCTGGCACTGCCAAAGACGATCCCCGCAGCCTTGAACGCACCGATCCACGCGCATCTGCGCTTCGCTCGGCGGCGCACTGCTGGGCAACCGCAGCCCCCCCTTGACACTGCAAGCAGCGAGGTCGATTACCCTGCGCGGTCCGGGAATAGCAGCCCACTGTGCATCTTCGACCATTAGCGCCGTCTCCAGTTCGCGTCGCGCGTCCGGCGCCGCCATCTCGCCCGATCGTTCGAGCGTCGCAAGCGCCCAGCAATCTGCTTGCCGCGCCCGCTCGGCAGAGCGCTCCGCGAGGGGGTGCCCGAGCGCAATCCGCGCGCACTCGTGCGCGAAGTAGAACATGCGTACCCGATGCGATAGTTCTGGCAGCCGCGCGGGATTGTGGCGCAACTCGATCCGGCCGCCCGATTGCGCGGCGAGCGCAACCTGCGGCAACGTGTCGTCCACGATGGCCGCAATCGGCTGGCCCCTCGCGTCGAGACAGCCATCAAACAGTTCACCGCCCGCCCGCGCGCCACCCGCCGTCATGAGCATGGTCATCAGGACGGCAGCAAACACGCGATCGAGCCAGAATTTCACCGTGGACGGCATCTCGTTCATTCCTGGGTGTGGTTGTGTGGACGGGCGCCCGGTTCGGCGGTGGAAGCGCGGGCCACGCGCAAGAGGCGGCTGTCGATCCAGCCCTGCAGATCGTTCCACATCGATGCCATTTCGGTACCCGGAAGTTTCAGGGCATGCTTGAGTTCGATGGTCACCACCGGCACCCCCTTGTCGACACCGCCGAAATTGCCGAGCGAACCCGGATAGATTCCCACCTGGTCGAGAAACAGACTGCCGAGCTTGCTCGGAGCGGGTGGCGGGCCATCGAAATCGAGCACACCATAGGGGGCGTGCACCGAGACGATCAAGTCAGGCTTGAAGTGCTCGATCTGCTCGAGAATCCACAAGGTTTCGGGTTCCGACTTCGGCATCTTGCCCGGAAAGCGGCGCGGATCGCGTCGCGTGCGCTCGACCCAGTAGCGTTGGGCGTTGGTGTTCCAGTCTGCGGTCGGGAAATTCCGATTGAGGTCCACGCCGCGCGCATTCACGCGGGTCGCCGGCCTCCTCAGCAAACCGTCCGGGTTGACCAGCGGCACCATGCGCCAATGTACCCGCCCACCGTGGGCCTGCTGCGCACGCGCCATCCAATCGAATACCAGCGATACCGACGCACCCTCGTCGCCATGAATGCCGCCGAGTACCAGAATCCGCAATAGCGCCGGCGGCATGCGCGGCTCGAAATCCCGCCACCACAGCGGCACGCCACGCACCGAACGCCCCTGCCCGGCCTTGAGCCCCGAGTTTGCGCACGACGAAGAGATCGATGGGCCGACATGGGTCGTTACCGCAGAACACCAGGCGCCGAGGTCGTCCAGTCCGCCAGCGACGGCGGATGACGACCCCGCGCATAACAGGGCGGACACGGCGGCGCGACGAATTCTGGCTCTCAGCGGAATCATGGGAAGATCGTTGCTCGTGTCAATTCCCGGGCCGGCTTGCAGGCGGGCGCGCTCGGGCCGGGCCCCGCGCTGCGCAGTTCGACAGATGGTCGAATTATCCCACATCGCTTATCGGACAACCCACCGCAGGCACCCGCCCCGGCACGTCACACGCCCCCCCGGATCGGGCGCTCTGAGGCGGCGAACCACCCGATGAGATAATCTCTCGCCAGATCCCGGCCCTCCTCGAACGCGCACCATGGCATTGGCCACCCCGCGCGCGACCCGTCCCAACCATGCGCAGCCGTTACAAGCCCTCCGATCGACGTCTTCTGGCGGCCCTGTCACTGTCGCTGCTCATCCACGGCGCGCTGCTCGCATTGCGCATTGCGCCTCCAGCGGTGCAGCCCCGATCGCTCGGCGGCGACAGTCCGGAGAGGCTCGATGTCGCGCTTGCTCCACCCACAGCGCCCCGGTAGCCGCCCGCAGCCCCCCCTGTCGAGCAGGCACCACCGCCGAAGAAAGCAGGCAAGGCAGCACGCCGCGAGAACAGGCCGCCGCGCCTCGCCATCACGCGCCCCGAACCTTCCCGGCCGACCACAAGCGACGCCGAACCCGTGGCGGACGCACAGGCACGTCGCGAGGCGCTCAAGCAGTTTCTCGACGAGATCAAGCCGGTCGCGCCGGAGGGCGGCGTCGACCTGGCGCATCGCGCGGTCGACGCCGCCCGCGGAATCGCACGCGGCGAGATAAGGGCGCCCCAGGATGATCTTCCCGACGCGCCATTCCGCACGCCGCGCACCGCACGCAGGGAAAACAGCGTCGATCCGCTCGCGCTCGAACTCTACTTCGAGTCATTCGTGCAGAAGCTCAATCGCAGCGCGGCCTTTGTCGCCACCGACCCGCGGCGGCGCGGCGCGGATGTCGCCGTCGTGCAGGTTCAGCTCAACCAGGATGGCTCGCTGCGAAACTACCGCATCGTCAGCGCGGCCGACCAGCAGGTGGAAATCGAATACGTGCGACGCGTCGTCGAACGGGCCGCGCCTTTCGCCGGCTTCCCGCCGGAGATCCGGCGCCAGTACGAATCGCTCACTTTCGAGATCTGCATCTTCCCGCCGCGAGCCGGTGCCTCGGGCGGATTCTCGCGCACCTCCGGCAGCGGCAGCTGTCGCGATCAGGGCTGAACACCGTCCGACCGTGGATTCCGTCACACCCGCACCCTCAAGTCCCGCATGATCAATCCGTAAATACCATCAACGCGATGTCGTTGAAGCCGGTACTGCGGCCCGACGCGTCGCCAAAGGCAACCCGGGCGAAAGTCCGGAGACGCAAAGCTTCCGGCCTTCGCCGCCGGGCGACAGCAGGCACGCCGCCGTGCCGCCGCCCGAACGCATGGCAGCGGGGCCGTCGGAAGGGATCCGTTACCATCCGCCCCGCGGCAGCGCGGGTTCGACGCAGCGTCGCCTTGTCTTTCATCGTGATTGCACAGGGGAACGAGTTGAACTTTCCGTCGAAGCTTCGCCGCACCATCCTTTGCCTGCCCTTGATCTTCTGGATCGCCGACCGGGCCGAAGCCGCACCCGCCATGCAGGCAGGTTCCGGGAGCGGAGCCCAGCGTGTCGCGATCTCCGTGCCGGAGTTCGAACGCTGCCAGGGTTTCGATATCCTGCTTGGCGGGCAAACTTGGCGTGTCGCCTGCGAACGCGTCGTCACCGCGCCCGGCGTGCGCTACTGGGAAGGCCATGTGGATGGCGCCCCTGCACACAAGCTGAGCCTGCAGATTCGCCCGGAAGGCGTCAGCGGACTGCTCGATCTGCCCGACCGCCCGCTGCGCCTCGGGCTTGTGGATGGCGTGCAATGGCTGCTCGACACCCCGGCCGCCGATCTGCGCGCCGAACTGGCTGATACGCCGCCGCCCCTGTTCGTGCTGCGCACCCCGCAATCCGCCACGGAGGCAGCAACCCTGGCCGGACAAACCGACACGCCCGATCTCCCATCAGGCCGGCACGCCTCCGATGCGCCCGCTGCGGTCGCCTATCCGGTCGCTCTGAACCTTGCAGACCTCGCTGCCGTCGAACCCGGCGGCCAGGTCGATCTCGCGTTACCCGGCATGCAGCATGGCATCACCTACGAGCGGACCACGGTCTCGCCGACTGGGACATCCACCTGGATCGGCTACCTGACCCAGTATGGCCGGGACTATCCGGTCGTCCTGACCTACGGGGTCGACGGCAGCGCCACCGGTTCAGTTCAGGGACCGTCGGGCGAATGGCTGCTCACCGGCACCTCCGGCAAGACCTGGTTGGTCGACACGTCCGCCTCGGGCATCCGCCACAACCCCGGCGCGAAAGACGACGATGCGCTGCCGCCGCCACAGGCGGCCGCCGACATCAGTGCCTTCGCTGCGGGCGCCACGGCATCAGCCGGCAGCGCGACGGCCATTGCCACTGCCTACACAGCGGCAACGAATACCGTCATCGACGTTCTGGTTCTCTACACGCCGGGACTCGTGTCGCGCTACGGCGGTCAGGCCGGTGCCGCGACGCGCATCGACCATTTCATATCGCTCGCCAACCAAGCTTACTCGAGCGGCAATGTCGGCATCACCCTGCGCCGCGTCGGCATGCAAGTGATCGACATCGCCGACAACACCGGCAACAGCGCCACCCTCGACCTGCTGCGCCGCGCCAGCGGGGCATTCTCCGCGATCCCGGCTTTGCGCAACGCGACCGGTGCCGACGGCGTGATGCTGGTGCGCCCGTTCGACATGGCCGGGCAAGGGGGCAACTGCGGCGTCGGCTACGTCGGCGGCTATGGCGGCTCGCCGATGAGCGCCTATGCTGAACTCGCCTATGCAGTCGTGTCCGAGGGCAACGACACAAAGGGGCAACCCTACTACTGCACCGACACCACCTTCGCCCATGAACTGGGGCACAACATGGGGCTGATGCATGACCGTGCCACGGTCGCCAGCCAGGGCGGCGGAAACGGCGCCCTGCCCTATGCCTTCGGCTACGGCAAGTCCGGGCAGTTCGGCACGATCATGAGCTACATCCATCCCGTGGTCGTGCGTTTCTCGAACCCCAATGACACGTCGTGCAACGGCCCTTGCGGCATAGACAGTACCGACGCCGCGAACAGCGCCGACAACGCTCGCGCGCTCGGCATCACCCGCAGCGCCTTCTCCGCATTCCGCGCGACGACGACGCAGGCATCGGTCAGCATCGCCGGCATCGTGACCATCGACGGCAAGGCAGCCGTGAACGTGCCGATTCTGGCAGGCGGAACGCCGTGCGCCACGACCTCCTCGACCGGCGCCTACGCGTGTACCTTCGCCGCAGGCTGGAGCGGAACCGTCGCCGCGTCGGCAGCCAACGTCACGTTCACGCCCTCTTCGCAGGCCTTTTCGAATGTGCAGCAGTCGGCGTCACGCAACTTTGTCGGCGTCACCCGCACCGTTTCGATAACGGGCACTGCAACCGTCGGCGGAAAGCTGGCATCGGGTGTCACCGTGACCGCCGGAAGCACGGGCTGCGGCACGACGACGTCGACCGGAACCTTCGCCTGCAAGGTGGCGTATGGCTGGTCGGGCAGCGTCAGCGCGACCAGCGCCGCCGCCACTTTCACGTCCGTGGCGCTGACTTCGGTTACAGCAAACAGAACGATCCAGTTGATCGGCACCGCAAGACCAACCTCGTTCCCAATCAAGGGCACGGTACGCGTGAATGGCATCGCCACCGCCGGCGTCACGATCACGGCCAACAACGTGACTTGCGGCACGACAAACGCTGCAGGCGCCTACACCTGCACGGTAGCGGCACGTTCGAGCGGTGTCCTGAAAGCGGCCTTCGCAGGCGCCGGCTTTTCTCCGAGTGCACGTTCCTACACCGACATCGCTGCCGCGTTCACGCAGAACTTCGAGGGCACGCGTCCGCAGGTCGCGATTACGGGTGCGGTAACCGTGAAGGGGGTACGTCGGGCGGGGGTCGCGGTCCAGGCAGGTGGCACCGCCTGCGGGGTCACCAACGCTGCCGGCGAATTCGCGTGCAGCCGGCCTAAGGCCTGGTCGGGGCGCGTCCTGGCGCCGTCAATCTCGACGGCAATGTATGTGGACGTGGTGAATCTTTCCGCACCGATCCGCGTGACGCTCGCCCAGCGTTGACCGCGCAGGCAGCGGAACGCCGGCCCGCAGTCGTAAGCGGGCCGTAATCGATTGTAAGCACGCGTAAGCGCGGTGTTCCTTGCGCGCGTTCATTCGTTGATACGGTTACGCGCCGCGGATTGCGGCGCCCGACAACGGAGGACGCAAAAATGCTGAAGAAGACCTTCCTGATCGCCGGCCTCGGGATTGCGATGATCGGGGCGCAACCCGTGTTCGCGCGCGACGACACAGTGATCGGCGCGCTGATCGGTGCCGGCGTCGGCGCGGCAATCGGCCACAACGTGGGCGGCGAGCGCGGCGCGGTGCTGGGCGGTGCGATCGGCGCCGTTACCGGCGCATCGATCGGCGGCGCCAACCGTGGCTACACCCGTACCCACTACGAAGAGCCGGGCGCGTACTACACGCCGCAGCCAGCCTACGTTGAAGTGCCCGCCTATCCGCGACGCGCGCCGGTTCTCGTCGAACGCATCGATTATCCGCCCGTGTCATACCGCGATCGGGACGAGCGCCGCTGGAATCGGCATCATCATCACCGCCATGACCGGTGCGACGAAGATCGCCACGACCGCCGCCATGGAGATGCCTACCGCTGGCGTTAAGCCGTTGCGTTGTCGCCCTAGGCCGCAAGCGGATGGGGCGCATCGAAAGTCCTCGGCAGCAACACGTCGAATGCCGCACCGAGCGGCGTGTTGCGCGCCGTGATGCGCCCGCCGTGTGCGTTCACGATCTCGCGGCAGATCGCCAGGCCAAGGCCGGTGCCACCCGCCCCCGACTTGGTCTTGCTGCTCTGGACGAACTTGTCGAAGATCGCGTCGAGTTCGGCCTCTGGTATTCCGACCCCCTGATCTTCCAGCGAGATGCGCAGAACCCTGCGCATCTCGCTGCCATCCTGCCACGTGTCGTCGGCAAGAACCCAGGTCAGCACGCCGTGCTCGGGCGAGAACTTGATCGCGTTCGAAAGAAGGTTCAACAGCACCTGGCTGATCCGCTGCGCATCGACGACGACACGCGTATCGGGCGTCCTGACGTCGACGTGTACCTGCAGGTGCTTTGCGGCAAGCAGTCCTTCGGCGCCCGAACGCAGGCTGCGCTCCAGAGACAGAATGTCGGTCGGCGTGCAATTCATCGTCGAGCGTCCCGCCTCCAGCCTCGCCAGATCCAGCAGGTCATCCACCAGCGCAGTAAGACGCTGCCCGCTCTGCCGAATGCGCTCGAAGTAGTCACGCAGCTTCTCGGGCGATCCCGACGTTGCGCGCTGCACGCCTATCGCAGCAAAGGAGAGCACACCGTGCAGCGGCGTGCGCAACTCGTGCGAGATGTTGGCAAGAAACTCGCTCTTCATCCTGCTTGCCTGTTCTGCAGCGTCGCGCGCCTGTACCAGGTCGGCGGTCTGTTCGCTCACGAGATCCGACAGGTGGTCACGGTGGCGGCGCAGTTCCGCCTCGATCTCCTTGCGCGCGGTGATGTCCTTGGCGATGCCCCGATAGCCGCGGAAATCGCCGTCCTGCCCGAACATCGGCTTCCCGCTGGTACTCAGCCAGACCAAACCACCGCCCGGCGGGTAGACGCAGAACTCGAAATCGCGGTATTCGAGATACCGCGCACAAGCCCGGTGATAGCGCGACCACTTCTCCGTATCGAGCAGATCGTCGCGATGCGCCAATTCCTCGGTCCGCTTTCCGATGACCATCCGGTACTTGTCATGCATTGCCTTACGCAGCGGATCGTCCTCGCTGCCGTTCGCCTCGGGTGGCTTGAAGCGCAATTCTGCATCGGTTTCCCAGAGCCAATCGGATGCAATATCCGAGTAATCGCGGAACCGCTGTTCGCTCTCGATCAGCGCCTGCTCGCGGCTGCGCAGTGTCGTCACGTCCGAGCCGACGATCACCACGCCCTCGAGCTTGCCGGCCACGTCATAGAGGGGCGCACCATGCAGCAGCAGGCTGGGCGTGTTGCCGTTCGGCCCCTGCAGGCACACTTCGAGCGCCACATGCCCACGCGCGAGCACGCTGCGAAACAGCACCATGCCGGGCGCCACCGAGTTCAGGCCGAGCGAGGCGCGCAGCCGGTCGAGATCGCGTTGCGGAATCAGCATGTCAGCGTGGCGCCCCATGAGATCGGCCACCGTGTAACCGAGCAGCATGTCGACGACCGGGTTGACGCGCTGGATGCAGCCCTTGCGGTCGAGCAGGAGCACGAGGTTGTCCATCGTGTCCATCACGCGCCCCACAAAGGCCGACATGCGCTGCTGCTCGACGCCGAAGTTCTCGAGCGCCAGCGACTTGTCGCTCAGCTCTCCGACCATCGCCTCCATCTGCTCCGATACTGCGACGATCTGGTTCTCGAGCGCCGCATTTGCCTCGCGCAAGGCGGTGACCTCGTCGCGCAGGTGTTGCACTTCATCGTCGAACGCAATCGGGAACGTCTCCGCCTGCCGCTGCAGGACGATCGAGAAAATTTCGCCGTCGCGGCACACATCCAGTCGCTCGGCGTTACCCTCGATGCGCACTGCATGGCCGTGCGCGGGGCACACGATCTGCCCGCTTCGATCGACCGGGCAACGGTCGAGCCTGAACCCCTCGTGCGGACAGGCCGCCGGGATCGCGGCGAACCCCCGTCCGGACTGGAAAATCAGGAGGTGGCGCGGCTGCGCCTCGCCCGCCAGACGCACCGAGCCGCACCAGCGGTCCGCCAATTCGGAAACGCGGCGCACGTTCTCGATCGGGATGTGCTCAGGCGCAGCGCGCGAGTTCATCGCCGAAATACTCCATGATGCTGTCGACTGCCGCCGGCAACGCAGCGTCCACTTCGGGCGAGAGTCCCGGCATGAACGCCGTGACACGCGAAGTTTCGACGACGACCAGGCGAATCGCCGGCAGCGTCGGCAGCGTCGCCGCCGCAATCCGCAACAATCCACCGATGCCGAAGCCGTGACCGCTCGCCCCTTCGAGCGCGATCGCCTCGGGGGGCAAGGTATGAATCGACCCCGGCGCGCCGAAGCCGGACACGGCATCGACCAACAACACGCGATCGCAACCCTCGAATAGGGGCAGCGCAGCGATTCCCGATGTGTCGGCACGGAATAGCCGCACACCGTCGGGCAGCCGCATGTCGGCAAGCCGGGCATGCACCGCCGGCCCGAAGCCGTCGTCGCCGTGCAACTCGTTGCCGAAGCAGATCACGTGGCAGTCAGACGCCATAGCGAAAGCGCGTCTCGCGCCCGGCAAAGTGGACGGTGCAAACAAGGCAGGGGTCGTGCGAGCGCACCACGTGGCCGATCTCCACCGGATCGTCCGGATCGGCCAGTTCGAGCCCGATCACGCTCTGCTCCCAGTGGCCATGCCGGCCGGCGCTATCCTTGGGCGAGGCATTCCAGGCCGTCGGCGTCACGATCTGGTAGCGCGTGATGCGTCCATCGCGCACCTGTACCCAGTGCCCGAGCGTACCGCGCGCCGCCTGGACCAGACCGTAGCCTTCGCCTTCCAGCAAAGCATCCGGCGGCGGCGCGTGGTAATGCGGCGAACCAAGCTGGCGCGAGAGCGCCGCGATCTGCTGCTTCATCAACGCGAGCAGTTCGGCGGTGCGGCGAAGGCGCGCAAACTGGCGCAACCACGTGCTCGCGCCTTCCTGCGCGAGCAGCGAGATCAATAACCGGTCGCCGCCCGCAAGCATCTCGGCAAACGGGCCGGTCTCGACCACGCGATCGCCGTAGCGCGGCGCCTTGGCCCATGTGTATCGATCGGATTCCGGCTGGTAGTCGGGCACCGTCTCGCCCTCGAACGGGTGGCGGCCATCCGTGTAGGGCCGATACCACGAGTAGCGCACATGCTCGTTGATCTGGGCCGGGTCGAAGGGTTCGCAGACGCCTCGCGCACCGTCGAACACACCGGCCGCGAGCAGCGTCTTCTGCTCCCCATAGGGCGCGGACCACGCATCGGCGTCGTAGTGCGCGCCCGCACTGAGGTAATTGGAAACGCCTGCGCCGGTGAGGTGCAGGCCGATCGAACGCGAGAATCGCGTGAACAGCCCGATCGCACTGTCCGCATGCCGCGGCTGTTCGAGCCAGCGGAAGAAGGCGTCACCCGAATCGAGCTGGCGCCAGGCATCGAGCGAATCGCCGATCACGTCGCGTTCGAAGTAGCGTGTGGTCTGTTCCACCAGATCGAGGCAATCGACGATCTCGCGCGCAGTCGCGCCACGCGTCACGCCGCCCGGCACCATGTACGACGAGTGCGGCCACTGGCCGCCGAAGATCGCCACCAGTTCGAGGATTTTGCGCGACGCCTGCAGCGCGCCGATCACCGCCTTGCCCTTGAAGGGACGAAACGCGGCGTCCACCTCCGCGGCGAGCGGGTGCGATGCGTAGCGCGCATGCAGGAAATCGGCGACGAAAAACAGGAAGGTCTGGCGCAGGTCGCTCTGCACGTTCTCCGCCATCAGGCAGAGGTTGCGGATCAGCGTCGCATGCGGCGGCACCGGCAGGCTGCCGAGCCTTTCCAGCGCCAGCGCTGCCGAATACAGATGCGCCGTGCCGCAGATGCCGCAGACGCGTGGCGTGATCACCAGCGCGTCGGTCGGCACGCGGCCGATCAGGAGCTGTTCGAAGCCGCGGAACAGCGTACCGACGCAGCGCGCATCGACGACGCGGTTGCCGTCGAGGTCGACGGCGAACTCGAGGTCGCCCTCGACGCGGTTCAGATCGATGTTGAGCGTGGCGGTGCGGGTCATGTCAGTACGGTACGCAGTACGTGCCGGGCCGCGCCGAGCCTCCCGCCGCCCCCTCGGGGGACAGCGAATGAAATGAGCGTGTGGGCGGTCGCATTCACGGCTCCATTTCGCGGTCCTTCACGCGCTTGGGCGCGGCCGCCTTGGCGAGATTCTTGTACGCCATGAAATGCGCGCGCGACACGCCAAGCGGCAGCGTCACCGGCACGGTGCCGATCTTCTCGGTCTTGAACAGGTCGCCGTTGCGCGGGAACCCGGGCGAGGTGCAGCCGAAGCACGGCACCCCGGCGCGCGTCTTGCTGCTGCGCTTGTTCCACAGTTCGCTGTTGCAGTTGGCCAGCGTATTCGGCCCCTGGCATCCGAGGTTGAAGTACATGCAGCCGCGTCCGCCGAGCTGGTTGTCCTCCACATCGTACTCGTGATATTCGTTTCGGGTACAGCCCTGATGCACCATGGTGCCGAAGAATGCCCGCGGGCGATGCAGGTGATCGAGATCCAGCGGCATGCCGGCGGCGATCATCGCCAACGTGCGCGTGATGGTCAGCGGATGGGTCGGGCAGCCGGCGAGGTTCACCACCGGCAGGCCGCCGCGCGAACGCCAATCGGCGGCAAACACGCCGCCGGGCGACTCGCGGTCGAATTGCAGGCCGGTGCAATCGGTCGGATTGGGCGGCGCAGCCGGAATGCCCCCGAATGCGGAACAGGTGCCGACCGCAACGACGACCTCGGCCTTTTCGGCGAGCGAGCGCGCGATGTCGATCTTGGCCCGCCCGCGGAAGCTGTCGAACATGCCCGTACCGTAGGGGCCGGTAATCAGGCTCCCCTCGACACAGAAGATGTCGAGACTGCGTACACCGTTCTCGATGTCGCGGATCAGCCGCTCCAGGTAACCCGCCGGTTCCGCCGTCAGCGACGGATGCCAGAGCAGTTCGATGGCTCCACCGTTGATGAGGCTCTCCAGCGACGGTCCGTCGGCGTTGAGCAGGGAAAGCGTATCGCCGCTGCAGGCACCGGTTTGCAACCAGAGCAGGTTCTTCACGTCGCGCAGCTCCTGGGGATCGGGATCGACAAGACCGCCCTGTTTTGCGGCGGACGGCTCGATCCCGAAACTACGGCATCAGTCTGCGACTCTTGAGCGGAAACCGCCTTGCGACGGGTCAACAGGCCGCTCGAGCGCGAACGGCATCGGGCGCCGGCCGGAGCCGGGTAGCGACAAGCGGCAACGCCGGAACGCTCATGGATAGGCGTTCTTCACGGTGCCAGCCCGGAACGCCATGTTCCAAGAGGCTTCCAAGGCACGCACGCCGGAGAACGCCAGCCCACGCCCCCTACCGGCCTGTCAGCGTGCGTGAGTAGCAGGGTTCCGCGCTTCGATGCCCGACACCCGGGCGCCGGGCACGAGCTTGCGCTGCGCGAACCAGCCTGCGTTCATTTCGAGCGCGTAGCGCGCGGGTGCGGCCGCGCAATGCGTGTCTTCGGTCTGGGGCGCCATGTCCTCGATGTTGAGGATCGCCCCGCTTTCATCGATGAATGCCACGGAAAGCGGGATCAGCGTATTGCGCATCCACATGCAGTGGCGTTCCGCCCGGTCGAAGACGAACAACATGCCGTGGTTGGCTGCCATCTGGCGCCGATGCATCAGCCCCTGCGCCCGCGTGGCAAAGCTGTCCGCCCGTTCGGCCTCGATACGGTGCAGGCCGATCGAAAGCTCGACGGTCGGCATCGCCGGTTGCGCGCATGCGGCGAGCGGGTACAGCAGCGCAACGGTCGTAACCAGGGTGCAGTGGAAAAATCGCGCAGGCGTCATCGAAATGCATTCCTTGTCCGGAGGCTTTCGAGGATAACGCACCAGGCGGCCCGGGGGTGACGCCGCCCGCCGTCCCGCGCCGACGGTGGCCCGCTCAGCGCGGCGACCGGCCCGGCGCCCCCGCATCGACTTCGCGCCACTGCCCTGGAAGCAGCCCGTCGAGGTCCCACGGACCAACGGCGCCGCGCACCAGCCGCAGCGTCGGCAGGCCGACACGCGCCGTCATGCGCCGCACCTGGCGGTTCTTGCCCTCGCGCAGGACCAGTTCCATCCAGCCGGTGGGAATCGATGCGCGATAGCGGATCGGCGGATCGCGCGGCCACAGGCCGGCCGGCTCGTCGATGGCGCGTGCCGCGCACGGGCGCGTGACGAAATCGCCGAGATCCACGCCCCGGCGCAGGGCGGCGAGCGCCGTTTCGGCCGGCGTGCCTTCGACCTGCGCCCAATAGGTCTTGGGCAGCTTGTGGCGAGGGTCGGCAATGCGCGCCTGCAGTCGGCCGTCGTCGGTCAGCAGCAACAAACCCTCGCTGTCGGCATCGAGCCGGCCGGCGGCATAAACTCCGGGTACGTCGATGAAATCCGCCAGTGTCTGCCGGCCAGGCTGCGGCGAGAACTGGCACAGCACGCCGTAGGGCTTGTTGAACAGGATCAGGCGCGGCATCGGGTTTGCAGGAAGCGGAAACGCACAGGGCGCGGGAATCGCGGCCGTTCCGGACACAAAAAACCCGCCAGCGGCGGGTTCTTCGTTCGGCGGACGGCGAGCCGCCCGCTGAAGAGCCGGTCAGGCGGACTGGATGTTCGAGGCTTGCTTGCCCTTCGGTCCCTGGGTCACGTCGAACGAAACCTTCTGGCCTTCCTTGAGCGTCTTGAAGCCGCTCATGTTGATCGCCGAGAAGTGGGCGAAAAGATCCTCACTGCCGTCGTCCGGCGTGATGAAACCAAAGCCCTTGGCGTCGTTGAACCACTTGACAGTACCTGTTGCCATGAATCTATTCCTCAAAAATGAACATCGAAGTCCGCCGATGAAGCGCGGGATGGATGCCGTTAGAGCCTGCTCTGGAAACTCGGAGATTTGACACTGACGATCTGACCGCCGAAACCCGGCGCATTGAACTTCCCGGACAATCCACGGCAAGCTTTTACGCGCCGCCGGCCTATGAGTCAAGCATTTTGATCGATTAATTGATGCTGCAGGACAGCACCTGGCGCGGGATTCGCTTGAAGTCCGGCAGGTTCGCCCCGATGTCGGGTTTGTCGCATAACGCGAGGATGGAACCAAACGGCAGCGCACCAATCCGAGTTGGGCGGGACCAAGATAGTGCGCAGTTACATGTTGTTCATTGCTCTTTTCGTCGTATTGCGAATTTGGGGTTTGTGATTAGAATTGGTCCATGGCTACGCACAAGCAGGGCGACGTCGTTCTTGAGGCGCAGAAGTCGAAGGTCAAGCCGCCCCGGATGTTCAAGGTACTGCTGCTTAACGACGACTACACGCCGATGGATTTCGTCGTGATGGTTTTGCAGAAGTTCTTCAGCATGACGCGCGAGCAGGCGACGCAGGTGATGCTCAAGGTGCATCGGGAAGGCATGGGCGTTTGCGGTATCTTTCCCAAGGATGTCGCCGCAACCAAGGTCGAACAGGTCAGCAGCTATGCACGGCAGCATCAGCACCCGCTTGCGTGCGTGATGGAGGAAAACTGAAATGATCGCGCAGGAACTGGAAGTCAGTCTTCACATGGCCTTCGTCGAGGCGCGGCAGAAGCGGCACGAGTTCATCACCGTGGAGCATCTGCTGCTGGCTCTGCTCGACAATCCGTCGGCCGCGGAAGTGCTGCGCGCCTGCGCCGCGAACATCGAGGATCTGCGCAAGGAACTCGCAGCATTTATCGCAGAACACACGCCCACCGTCAGCGGCACCGACGAGATCGACACACAGCCGACGCTCGGCTTCCAGCGCGTGATCCAGCGCGCCATCCTGCACGTGCAATCCTCGGGCAAGAAGGAGGTCACCGGCGCGAACGTGCTGGTCGCGATCTTCGGCGAAAAGGATTCGCACGCCGTCTATTTCCTGCAGCGCCAGGGCATCACGCGACTCGACGTGGTGAACTTCATTTCGCACGGTATCACCAAGGCGCCGTCGCAGTCGGCCGCGCCGGCCGGGAAGCCCGGCGAAGCCGAGCAGACCGAGCAGGAGCAGGAAGGCCAGAACGCCGGTGGCGGCGCCTTGGAGAACTTCACCCAGAACCTCAACGCGCAGGCATTGCTGGGCAAGATCGACCCGCTGATCGGCCGCGACGGCGAACTCGAGCGCGTGATCCAGACGCTGTGCCGCCGCCGCAAGAACAACCCGCTGCTCGTCGGCGAAGCCGGCGTCGGCAAGACCGCGATTGCCGAAGGTCTCGCGCGCCGCATCGTCGAAGGCCGCGTGCCGGAGATCCTCGCGCACGCCCAGGTCTATGCGCTCGACATGGGCGCCCTGCTCGCCGGCACCAAGTATCGCGGCGATTTCGAGCAGCGCCTCAAGGCCGTGCTCAAGCAGTTGCTCGAGAACCAGAACGCGATCCTGTTCATCGACGAAATCCATACGCTGATCGGCGCCGGCGCGGCATCGGGCGGCACGCTCGACGCCTCGAACCTGCTCAAACCGGCGCTCTCTTCCGGCCAGCTCAAGTGCATCGGCGCGACGACCTTCAACGAATACCGCGGCGTGTTCGAGAAAGACCACGCCCTGTCGCGGCGCTTCCAGAAGATCGACGTGACCGAGCCTTCGGTGTCGGAAACCGTGTCGATCCTGCGCGGCCTGAAGTCACGCTTCGAGCAGCATCACGGCGTCAAGTATTCGGCTGCGGCGCTGTCGTCGGCGGCGGAATTGTCCGCGCGCTATATCAACGACCGCCACCTGCCCGACAAGGCGATCGACGTGATCGACGAGGCCGGTGCGGCACAGCGCATCCTGCCCAAGTCGAAGCAGAAGAAGGTCATCGGCAAGAGCGAGATCGAGGAAATTGTCTCCAAGATCGCACGCATTCCGTCGCGCCATGTGTCGAGCGACGACCGCACGGCGCTGAAGAACCTCGACCGCGACCTCAAGGCCACGGTGTTCGGTCAGGACAAGGCGATCGACGCGCTGGCCAAGGCGATCAAGATGTCGCGCTCGGGCCTCGGCAATCCGCAGAAGCCGATCGGCTGCTTCCTGTTCAGCGGCCCGACCGGCGTCGGCAAGACCGAGGTCGCGCGCCAGCTCGCCTACGTGATGGGAATCGAACTGGTGCGCTTCGACATGTCGGAGTACATGGAGCGCCACGCGGTAAGCCGCCTGATCGGCGCGCCGCCCGGCTACGTCGGTTTCGACCAGGGCGGCCAGCTCACCGAGGCCGTCACCAAGAAGCCGCACTGCGTGCTGCTGATGGACGAAATCGAGAAGGCGCACCCGGACATCTACAACATCCTGCTGCAGGTGATGGACCACGGCACGCTGACCGACAACAACGGCCGCTCGGCCGACTTCCGCAACGTGGTGATCATCATGACCACCAACGCCGGCGCCGAAGCACTGCAGAAGGGCACCATCGGCTTCGCCAACACGCGAGAACCCGGCGACGAGATGGGTGAGATCAAGCGCCTGTTCACGCCGGAATTCCGCAACCGGCTCGACGCGACGATCTCCTTCAAGGCGCTCGACAAGGACGTTATCCTGCGCGTGGTCGAGAAGTTCCTCATGCAGCTCGAAGGCCAGTTGCACGAGAAGAAGGTCGACGCCGTGTTCACCGACACGCTCAAGGACTGGCTCGCCGAGAAGGGTTTCGACCCGCTGATGGGCGCTCGCCCGATGGCGCGCCTGATCCAGGACACGATCCGCGCCGCACTCGCCGACGAGTTGCTGTTCGGGCGCCTGGCCAACGGCGGCAAGGTCACTATCGACCTCGACGACGAGCGGAAGGTCAAGCTCACCTTCGAAGAAGTGGCGGAAGCCACACCCGTGTAAATACTCCAGCAAGGCGATTTCGAGCGGCGGGCGGTCCCCGCCGCTTTTCTTTTACCATTCGCCTTTTTCCGCGCAGAACGCGTCGCCGATTCGTTTCCCGACCGTCGACGGACTGCCAGCCACGAATCCACGTCCAGGGAGAAACCCATGACCGATTTCCACACCGCCGATCTGCTCGACCAGCATGAGGACGCCGCCCGTGCCGGGCGCGTGCGCGTGGTCGAGCCGATGTTCCGCGCCTACGGCGGACGGGCACGCTTCCACGGTGCGATCGCCACGCTCAAGGTGTTCGAAGACAACACGCTGGTCCGCAAGGCGCTCGAGGCGCCCGGCAACGGCCGCGTGCTCGTGATCGACGGCGGCGGCAGCAAGCGCTGCGCCCTGGTGGGCGACCAGCTCGCCCAACTCGGCGTGAAGAATGGCTGGGCCGGCATCGTCGTCTATGGCTGCATCCGCGACTCGTCAGCAATGGCCGGAATGGACATCGGCCTGCGCGCACTCGACACCCACCCGCTCAAGAGCATCAAGAAGGGCGCCGGCGACGCCGACATCGCGGTCACCTTCGGCGGCGTCACGTTCACACCGGGCGAACACCTCTATGCCGACGAGGACGGCGTCGTTGTTTCCCCTGCCCCGCTTCTCTGAGCGGCAAACCCTCATCGTGCGAAGCAGCACGCTGGCGTTTCAAAACCGTGAAATGCATTTCATATCGCGAGAAAATAGACGCAACACGTTAATTTAAAGTGGAAAAATAAATTCTTATGTCTTATATAAGACTGCTTGCTGCTTAGCAAAAACCTCCCTATACTTCATCCCATCACGAACGCGTTCCGAACCACCCCAGCGAACGCGTACTGTGCAGCCGGCGCCCAACCCCAGCCGGCCGCATGGTCTGTCAGACAGGATCTCTGGTAGCCCGGTGCAAAGCGTCGCAATGCCCTGCCCGCAAGGCGGATTGCGCGCAAAAGACAGGTTTTTCGGGTGTGTCAGGGCCGAGCCCGGCGCAGCCGTGATTTTTCTCCCCCTTTGTTTACTTAGGAAGATATCGCCATGACGCGTGAAGCCGAAATCGCAAAACTCAAGAAGGATTGGGCCGAGAACCCCCGCTGGGCCGGGATCAAGCGCGGTTACTCCGCTGAAGACGTCGTCCGCCTGCGCGGCTCGCTGCAGATCGAGCAAACGCTCGCCAAGCGCGGCGCGGAAAAACTGTGGAGCCTCGTGAACGGCGCCGCCAAGAAGGGCTATGTCAACGCCTTCGGCGCAATCACCGCCGGTCAGGCGATGCAGCAGGCCAAGGCGGGCCTCGAGGCCGTCTATCTGTCCGGCTGGCAGGTCGCTGCCGACGGCAATACCTCCGAAACCATGTACCCGGACCAGTCGCTGTATGCCTACGACTCCGTCCCGACGATGGTTCGCCGCATCAACAACACCTTCAAGCGCGCCGATGAAATCCAGTGGTCGCGCGGCATCAACCCGGGCGACAAGGAATTCGTCGATTACTTCCTGCCGATCGTGGCCGACGCCGAAGCCGGCTTCGGCGGTGTGCTCAACGCCTTCGAACTGATGAAGAACATGATCGCCGCCGGTGCCGCCGGCGTGCACTTCGAAGACCAGCTCGCCGCGGTGAAGAAGTGCGGCCACATGGGTGGCAAGGTGCTCGTGCCGACGCAGGAAGCCTGCGAGAAGCTGATCGCCGCGCGTTTCGCTGCCGACGTGATGGGCGTGCCAACGCTGATCCTGGCCCGTACCGATGCCGAAGCCGCCAACCTGCTGACCTCGGACCACGATGCCAACGACAAGCCGTTCTGCACCGGCGAGCGCACGCAGGAAGGTTTCTACCGCGTCAAGAACGGCCTCGAGCAGGCCATCTCGCGCGGCGTCGCCTACGCCCCGTATGCCGATCTCGTGTGGTGCGAGACCGGCACGCCGGACCTCGGCTTCGCCCGCGAATTCGCGCAGGCCGTGCACGCCAAGTGCCCGGGCAAGCTGCTGTCGTACAACTGCTCGCCCTCGTTCAACTGGAAGAAGAACCTCGACGACGCCACCATCGCCAAGTTCCAGGAAGAACTCTCGGCAATGGGCTACAAGTACCAGTTCATCACGCTGGCCGGCATCCATATCAACTGGTACCGTACCTTCGAGTTCGCCCGCAACTACGCCAACGGCGAAGGTATGAAGCACTACGTCAACATGGTGCAGGAACCCGAATTCGCCGCCCGCGAACAAGGCTACACCTTCGTGTCGCACCAGCAGGAAGTCGGCGCCGGGTACTTCGACGACGTCACCACCGTCATCCAGGGCGGTTCCTCGTCGGTCAAGGCCCTCACCGGTTCCACCGAAGAAGAGCAGTTCCACTGAGCAGCTTCGCATCGGGGGTGCGCGTCCCCCGATACGACGGAAAGGCCACCTCCGGGTGGCCTTTTTGTTTTCGCTATGATGGCGGGAGCCGCGGCAACCAGTAATGCCGAAACGCCATGTTCGCCAACCTGCACAACCTGTCGCATCACGCCGCCTGGCGTCGCCAGCTGGAGATGATCCTCGAATCGACCGGCGAGGGCATCTATGGCATCGACCTCAAGGGACGATGCATCTTCATCAACGAGACCGGCGCCCGGATGCTGGGTTATACGCCCGACGAAGTGCTCGGCCGCCCGATGCACTATCTGATTCACCATTCCCACGCCGATGAAACCCTCATGCCGGTGCACGAGTGCCGCATCTACCGGGCCTTCCAGGAAGGCAAGGGAGTCCGCGTCGACGATGAGGTGCTGTGGCGGCGGGACGGCAGCCACTTTCCAGCCGAATATGCCTCGCACCCGATCCGCGATGGCGACATCGTCGTCGGCGCCGTCGTCACCTTCAACGACATCACTGAACGCAAGCGGACCGAAATGCTGTTGCACGAGGCCCGCGACCTGCTCGAACGTCGGGTCACCGAACGCACGGCCGAGCTGACCGCCGCCCACGATCACCTGCGCCAATCGCATGAGGCGTTGCGCAAGCTCTCGGCCCACCTCAACAGCGTGCGCGAGGAGGAACGCCGACATGTCGCTCGCGACATCCACGATGACCTCGGCGCCGCGTTGACGGCGCTGCAACTCGACGTGAACTGGCTGCGTCAGCGCCTGTCCGGCGATGCGTCGCTCTCGACCAAACTCGACGGCATGCTCGACGTCGGCAGCCATGCCATGCAGGCCGTCCGCCGGATCCTCAACGACCTTCGACCCGGCGTCCTCGACCACCTTGGCCTGTGGCCGGCGCTGGAAACGCTGCTGCAGGAATTCCAGCGGCGCAGCGGGCTGAGCTGCCGTTACGTCTGCCCTCCGGAAGTGGAACGCTGCCGCCTCGGCCGCGATGCCGAAATCGCCCTCTACCGCATCGTGCAGGAAGTGCTCACCAACGTTTCGCGCCATGCCAGGGCCAGCAGCGTCCAGGTCGACGCAAGCGCCGAGGGCCGCGACCTCGTGCTGCGCATCGTCGACAACGGGCAAGGCATGCGCGTGCCGCTGCAGCCCACCTCGTTCGGCCTGCTCGGCATGCGCGAACGCACGCTCGCGCTCGGCGGCAAGCTCGACATCGTCAGCGAGCCGGGCGAAGGCACGGCGGTGATCCTGCGCCTGCCGGGCGTGATTGCAGGAGAGAACGCGTGATCCGCATCCTGATCGTCGACGACCACATGATCATCCGCCGCGGCCTGCGGCAGATCCTGTCCGAGAACCCGGACATCGGCGACATCCACGAAGCCGAAGACGGCTCCGCCACCCTGCGCTGCCTGCGCAGCACGCCTGTCGACGTGGTGCTGCTCGACATCGCGCTCGGCGAACGCGACGGACTCGACGTGCTGAAAACGCTCCATGCGGAGTTCCCGCGCGTCGGCGTCATCATGCTTTCGGTATACCCGGAAAACCAGTTCGCGGTGCGCGCGATCAAGGGCGGCGCCCAGGCCTACCTCAACAAGGGCTGCAGCCCCGACATCCTCTACGCCGCCATCGCCAAGGTCGCCGTCGGCGGCCTGTACCTCACGCAAGAAGTGGCCGAACTGCTCGCGCTCAATGTGCGCAGCGATGTCGACCGCGGGCATCCGCCGCACGAGGCCTTGTCCAACCGCGAGTTCCAGGTCCTGCAATTGCTGGCCCAGGGCCGCAGCGTGACGCAGATCGCGCAGCAACTCGCGCTGTCCGCCAATACCATCTCGACCTATCGGGCGCGGATCTTCGAGAAGCTGGGCCTGAACAACCCGGCGGAACTCTTCAGCTACGCCGCACGCCACAAGCTGGCGGGCTGAGTCCGGACGCAGCCGGCATCCCGACTTTCGACCATGCGATGTGCGGCCCGCGGCCGCACATCGCGCACGATCAGGATTCCGATCGCATGCCGTGTAGTGGAAGCACTACACGACAATCACGAGTCTCGCGATACCGCCTGGCTGCGCCCTCGGCAAACATCTCTCCCGAACGCAATGCAATCGACGCCCCCGAGGCGCTCGATGTCCGGGAGGTCGGCACATGGCACGCAAGCAGGGATTCAGGCTGGGCATCTACGTGTTCAAGGACGCGGAGATCGTCGATTACGCCGCGCCGGCCGGCGTATTCTCGGTGGCGCGGCGGCTCGATCCCGAGCTCGACACCTTCCTGATCGCCGAGTCGATGCGGCCGGTGCAGACGCAGGCCGGCTTCACCGTCATCCCCAACTACGGCTTCGCCGACCAGCCGGCAATGGATGCTTTCCTGATTCCCGGCGGCTTCGGCACGCGGCAGGAGATGAACAACGCCAACCTGCACCGCTACATCATGGCGCTGCCGCCAGACTGCCTGCTGACCAGCGTGTGCACCGGCTCCTGGATCTACGCCCGCATAGGTTTGCTCGACGGCCAACCGGCAACCAACCGCAAGGAGCCCGACCGGCTCGAGGCATCGCACTTGGGCAAGACGCCGATCGACCGCCTGGCCGAGATCGCCCCTGCCTGCCGCGTCAGCCGCGCGCGCGTGGTGGACGCCGGGCGCATCGTCACAGCCGGCGGCATCGCGTCGGGCATGGAAATGGGCTTCCACCTGCTGCGCCGTGCCGGCTACGACGAGGCCTTCGTCGCCGAAGTCGCGCGCGTCATGGAATACCAGCGCGCCTACGAACTCTACCGGCACGACATCGAGTTCCACGAACCCGCCCTTTGACTCCACGCCCATTCACGCCAATTCGAGAAGGAGATCGCCATGTCCGCATTCAAGGATCCGTTCCACCTCGGCACCCGCCTCGGCTGCTGTTCCTGCGGCAGGCATCACTCGCAGGCCGAGCACGATGCGGCAACGGCCCAGGCCGCCGACCTGCCACTCCAGGCCGGCGAGGAGACGCTGAACCGCCGCACCATCGAGTCGGCCGTCATGCGTGCCGTCTTTCCGGATGACGTCGAGCGCCGCCGCTTCCTGCGTGCCGTCGGCCGCTCGAGCGCGCTGGCCGCACTTTCCAGCTTCTTCCCCTTCGGCGCGCTCGAAGCCATGGCGCAAGACAAGGGCGCGCTGGAAAAGAAGGACCTGAAGATCGGCTTCATCCCCATCACCTGCGCCAGCCCGCTGCTGATGGCCGACCCGCTCGGCTTCTACAAGGCGCAGGGCCTCAACGTGCAGATGATCAAGACCGCCGGCTGGGCGCTGATCCGCGACAAGGTGCTGAACCGCGAGTACGACGCCTCGCACATGCTGGCGCCGATGCCGATCGCGATGAGCATGGGCATCGGCTCCAACCCGCTGCCGCTCAACGTCGCGACCATCCAGAACACCAACGGCCAGGCGATCACCCTGCATGTCAAGCACAAGGACAAGCGCGATCCGAAACAGTGGAAAGGCTTCAAGTTCGCCGTGCCTTTCGAGTACTCGATGCACAACTTCCTGCTGCGCTACTACGTCGCCGAACACGGTCTGGACCCCGACAAGGACATCCAGATCCGCGTCGTGCCGCCGCCGGAGATGGTCGCCAACCTGCGCGCCGGCAACCTCGACGGCTACTTGGGGCCCGACCCGTTCAACCAGCGCGCCGTGTTCGACGAGGTCGGCTTCATCCACATCCTGTCGAAGGAAATCTGGGACGGCCACCCCTGTTGCTCGTTCGGCGTGCCGGCCGATTTCGTCAAGCAGAACCCGAACACCTTTGCGGCGCTCTACCGCGCCATCCTGACCGCCGCCAGGATGGCGCGCGACCCGAAGAACCGGCCGATCATGGCGGAAGTGCTGTCGCCGGCGGCCTACCTCAACCAGCCCAAGACCGTGCTCGAGCAAGTGCTCACCGGCAAGTTCGCCGACGGCCTGGGCAGCGTGCAGAACGTGCCGACGCGTGCCGACTTCGACCCCTTCCCGTGGTATTCGATGGCGGTGTGGATCCTCAGCCAGATGAAACGCTGGGGCTACATCAAGGGCGACGTGAACTACAGGGACATCGCCGAGAAGGTGTACCTGATCACGGACGCCCGGAAGCACATGGCCGAAACCGGCATGCCGGCGCCCAAGGAGAACTACGCGAAGTTCAAGGTCATGGGCAAGGAGTTCGATCCGATGAAGGCCGACGCCTACATCGATTCCTTCGCCATCAAGAAATCCTGACGACGCACGCCATGAAGAAAGAGCACTGGAAGAGCCTGCTGCTGACGGCCCTGCTGTTCGCGCTGTTCATCGGCGTCTGGTTCATCGCCACGCAGCCGAAGGAAAGCGCACAGCAGACCGCCGCGCAGGATGAGTATGCGGCGCTGATGGGCAAAGGCGCGGCCAAGTCCGGCGGATTCCCACCGCCGCAGGAAATCGGCAAGGCCATCGTCAACCACTTGTCCGACCCGTTCAAGGACAACGGGCCCAACGACAAGGGCATCGCCATCCAGCTCGGCCATTCGCTCGGGCGGGTCGGCATGGGCTTCGTGCTGGCCATCCTGGTGGCGCTGCCGCTCGGCTTCACCATCGGCATGTCTCCGCTGCTCTACCGCGCGCTCGATCCCTTCATCCAGGTGCTGAAGCCGATCTCGCCGCTCGCCTGGATGCCGCTCGCGCTGTACACGATCAAGGACTCCGACCTCTCCGGCATCTTCGTCATTTTCATCTGCTCGGTGTGGCCGATGCTGATCAACACTGCCTTCGGCGTCGCCAACGTGCGCCGCGACTGGCTCAACGTCGCGCGCACGCTGGAAGTGCAGCCGCTGCGCAAGGCGCTGACGGTGATCCTTCCGGCTGCCGCGCCGACCATCCTGACCGGCATGCGCATCTCGATGGGCATTGCCTGGCTGGTCATCGTCGCCGCCGAAATGCTGGTGGGCGGCACCGGCATCGGCTACTTCGTGTGGAACGAGTGGAACAACCTGGCGCTACCCAACGTAATCTTCGCCATCCTCGTCATCGGCATCGTCGGCATGGCGCTCGACCGCTGCTTCGCCACCCTGCAGAAACTTGTGAGCTATACGGAGTAAGTTCTCGATGTCCTTCCTGCAAGTCGAAAACCTCGCCAAGTCCTACCCGGGCAACGATGCGCCGGTGTTCGAGAACGTCAATCTCACGCTGGACAAGGGCGAGTTCGTCTGCATCATCGGCCACTCCGGCTGCGGCAAGACGACCATCCTCAACGCGCTCGCCGGCCTCGAAGTCGCCAGCGACGGCAACATCATGATGGACGGCCGCGAGGTCATCGGGCCGGGGCTGGACCGCGGCGTGGTGTTCCAGAGCCACGCGCTGATGCCGTGGATGAGCGTCATCGACAATGTCATGTTCGGCGTGCGCTCGCGCTGGCCCGACTGGAGCAAGGCGCAGATCGAGCAGCAGGCGACGAAATACCTCGAGATGGTCGGCCTCGGCCACGCGCTGCACAAGAAGCCCAGCATGCTCTCCGGCGGCATGAAGCAGCGTGTCGGCATCGCCCGCGCGTTCGCCATCCAGCCCAAGATGCTGCTGCTCGATGAGCCCTTCGGCGCGCTCGACGCCTTGACCCGCGGCACGATCCAGGACGAGCTGCTCAACATCGTGCAGGCGACCGCGCAGACGGTCTTCATGATCACGCACGATGTGGACGAAGCGATCCTGCTCTCCGACCGCATTCTGCTCATGAGCAACGGGCCGCGCGCCCGCATCGCCGAGATCGTCGACGTCACGCTGCCGCGCAGCCGCACGCGCCACGACATGCACCACGACCCGCGCTACTACCGCATCCGCAACCACCTTGTCGACTTCCTCGTCAGCCGCTCGAAGGACCCGAAGCCGGATGGCGAGACCCACCCTCCGGTTGTCCGTCCCGGCGAAGACGGGCCATCGGCCACTTCACCCATTTGACATCCCGTTTGATTTTTCCAGGAGACCTGCCATGAATCGCGAAGAAGTCACCGACCTGATCGTCACCCGCAAGGTGAGCAAGAAACTGACCTGGGCCAAACTCGCCGAGATCGTCGGCCACAGCAAGGAATGGAGCACCGCCGCCCTGCTCGGCCAGATGACGCTGACCGAAGCCCAGGCCAAGGCCGTCGGCGCCGCGCTCGACCTGCCGCAGGAAGCCGTCGAGCAGCTCCAGGTCGTACCCTACAAGGGCTCGCTGCCGAGCGCCGTGCCGACCGACCCGCTGATCTACCGCTTCTACGAACTGATCAACGTCTACGGCACCACCTTCAAGGCGCTGATCCACGAGGAATTCGGCGACGGCATCATGAGCGCCATCGACTTCAACATGGACCTCAAGCGCGAGCCCGACCCCAAGGGCGACCGCGTCCGCATCGTCATGAGCGGCAAGTTCCTGCCGTACAAGACCTACTGAGCGTCACATACGGCCCGAACCCGTTCGGGCCTCTGCGCGAGCCGAGTCGGCGCCCGGCCTGCCGCGCCGGATGCGGTCATCGGGCTACAAGGCGCATCGGGCGGACCTCCACGAGCATACCGGCCTGCAAGGCGCACAGGCCGGGCGTTCCAGGCATGAGATGCCCGAAATCCAGCATCCATGCGGATTCCAGGCCGGCGCCTCCCGGATGTGAAACCAAAGTTCGCGGCAAGCCGTCGTGCAGGCGGCAGAAGCCTGGGCGCCCCTCCGTTGCCGCCCCGCGTCAGGCATCGGCCTGCTGCAGAGCCTTCTCGATGCGGCGGTCGGGAACCAGCCACATCAGCCCGACAGTGACGCAGAGCAACTGCGCCAGCCAGGGCAGCCGGAACGCAGCGCCAACCGCCGCCACATAGCAAAGCACCGACGCCTTTTCTTTCCGGTCATGCCCGATGGCGCGCTTGATCGCGGATTGCTTCCCCTCGTTCGCAACGATCCGCCGCTGCAATATCAGCTGGCTCAATGCGGCCATGAGCAGAATCACGCCACAAAGCGCGGTCGGCAGCGCTGCGAGGTGGTTTTCGCCCATCCAGCGAGGGAAACAGCGACAGCCAGAAAAGCAAGTGCAGATTGGCCCACAGGATCGGACCGGAAACGCGCTGCACCGTGTGCAACGGATGATGATGGTTGTTCCAGTAGTCGCCGACGTATACAAAACTCAGCACGTAGCTGAGGAACACGGGTAACCAGGGCGCCAGCACGTCAAGCGTTTGACCGTGCGGCATCGTCATCTCCAGAACCATGATGGTGATGATGATCGCCAGCACGCCATCGCTGAAGGCTTCGGGCCGGTTCTTGGCCATGGGAGTCTGTGGCTGGCGCCAGACGGATTCAGGCCCCGATTTCGGTATGGATTCTGATCTCGCCGGTCAGCAACTTGTGCACCGGGCAGGCATTGGCCGCCTTCAGCAATTGCGCGCGTTGTTCGTCACTCAGGTCGCCTTCAACCGTGACCCGGCGGACGATGTCATTGCCGGCATCCGGCTTGCCGCCGGGATTCAGTTGCAGTTCGACCTGAATGCCGGTCAGGGGCATCTGGCGACGGGTTGCGACCATCTTCAGCGTGATCGCGGTGCAGGCGCCGAGACCGGCCAGGACCAGGCGCTCAGGGGTGGGCGCCGCGTTGCCGCCGCCGATCTCCGCCGGCTCGTCGGCGCACCATGCATGGCCCAGATCGTCGGTGAAGGTGACCAGGTACGGTGTGTCGTTCAGGACCGCTTTGACGGTCGGTATGCCGGGCATGAGGATTCCTCGTCGATGGATCGGCAAGAATCTACGCTCCGGCGGCACAACGTGCCAGTTCGGCGCGAGCGGCCAGCAAGCCCGCAGCATCGGGATGCGCCATCGGATAGCGCGCGAAATCGCCGGTCGACATCATGGCCCGGGGAAGGACGCGCCGCCATGCGGCACCGAAGGTGCCGGACATCTGACCGGATGGCCCGTGGCCGGAAAAGCGGCGGATCTTGCGTTGCCGGAGCTTGCGCATGCGGCTTCCAATCCGGTCGGGATCAGGCGCCCCGACCCAGCCGGGGCTCAATACCGATTACTTGCTGTTCCGCACGGTCGTGTAGCTGTTGATCAGGTTGCGATAGTCCGGGATGTGGTTGGCGAACAGCGCGCCGAGGCCCTCGACGTCGTTGCGCCAGTCGCGATGCAGTTCGCAGGCGGCACCGAACCAGGTCATCAATTGCGCGCCGGCGGCCGACATGCGATCCCAGGCCGAACGGCGGGTGAGTTCGTTGAAGGTACCCGAGGCGTCCGTGACGACGAACACTTCGTAGCCTTCTTCGAGCGCCGACAGCGCCGGGAAGGCAACACAAACCTCGGTGACGACGCCGGCGATGATCAACTGTTTCCGGCCGGTCGCCTTGACCGCCTTGACGAAGTCCTCGTTGTCCCAAGCATTGATCTGGCCCGGCCGTGCGATGTAGGGCGCATGCGGAAAGGCTGCCTTGAGTTCGGTCATCAAGGGGCCGTTCGGGCCGTTTTCGAAACTGGTGGTGAGGATCGTCGGCAGCTTGAAATAGCTGGCCAGGTCGGCGAGCGCCAGCACGTTGTTGCGAAATTTGTCCGGCTCGATGTCGCGCACCAGGGAAAGCAGACCTGCCTGATGGTCGACCAGCAGAACGGCGGCATGGTTCTTGTCGAGTTTGACGTAAGGCTTGCTCATCGTGTTTCTCCTTGTCGCTGGGGTTTCACGCCGGGACTCGGCGCGTCGGGGTTGGGGGCGGCGGACTCAGCGGGCCATCCGTCCGAAGCGGCCGCCGTTGAAATCGTGGAAGGCCTGCACGATCTCCTCGTGCGAATTCATGACGAACGGACCGTGGCCGACGATCGGTTCGTCGATCGGTTGGCCATTGAGCAGCAACAGCGTCGTATCGTCGGCAACGTCGAATGCGAGTTCGCGGCCTTCACGCTCCATCACGGCCAGTTCGGCCGCGCGCACGGTATGGCGCTCGCCGAGACGGATCGCACCACGCAGGACGAAGAGCGCCGTCGTATGCCCTTCCGGCAGGTCGAGTGCGACGCGATGGCCGGCCTCGAGGCGCAGATCCCACACGTTCATCGGCGTGAAGGTCCGCGCGGGGCCGATGGCATCGCCGTAGCGGCCGGCGATGATCCGCGCCGTGCCCGCCTTGCCGGGCAGGGTGACTGCAGGAATCCGCTCGGCGGCGATGCCCTGATAGCCGGGTGCCGCCATCTTGTCCTTCGCCGGCAGGTTGACCCAGAGCTGGACCATCTCGAACGCGCCACCCTTTGCAGCGAACTCGGTGCTGTGAAACTCCTCGTGGATCAGACCCGACGCAGCGGTCATCCACTGCACTTCACCCGGGCCGATCGTGCCGCCGCCGCCCGACGAATCGCGATGCGACACACCGCCCGCGTAGACGATGGTGACGGTCTCGAAACCGCGATGCGGATGCGGGCCGACGCCGAGCTTGCGCGTGGTCGGCGGGAAATCGGCCGGTCCCGCATAGTCCATGAGGAGGAATGGAGACATTTCCCCGGCGATGTCGCCGTAGGAAAAGATGCTTTGCACCGGGAATCCGTCGCCGACCCAGTGGCGGCCGTTGCTGCGCTTGATGAATCCGAGTTGTTTCATGTCTGCTCTCCGCAAGTTGATGCTTGCAATGTAGAGGGCAGATGTTTATTCGACTAGAGTGCCAAGTTACAAAACTCTTTTCAATCGGATGAATAATGGACTTCAACGAGGCAGCGGTCTTCGTCAAGGTCGTGCAGGCCGGCGGGTTCAGTGCCGCCGCTCGCCTGCTCGGCCTGCCAGTCTCGACCGTGAGCACGCGTGTGGCGCGCCTGGAAAAGCGGCTGGGCATGACGCTGTTGCAGCGTACGACGCGCAGGCTGCACCTGACCGATGCCGGCAACCTGTATTTCCAGCACGCGTCGACCGCATTGGCATACCTGCTCGATGCGGAAGCAGCCGTCACCGAATCGGCCGGCGAACCGCACGGACTGCTGCGCGTGACGGCGCCGGCAGACCTCGGCGACCACATTCTGGCCAGAATCGTCCGTGCAATGCGCCAGCATTGCCCCAAGGTGCATCTCGACCTGGTACTGATGAACCGCTTCGTGGACCTGGTCGCCGAGGGCGTCGACGTCGCGATTCGCACCGGCAATCTGAAGGATTCGACGCTGATCGCGAAGAACGTCGGCATCGCGCGCTGGATTCCGTTTGCCAGTCCGGCCTATCTTGCTTCGGCACCGCCGCTGAATTCGCCTCAGGCGCTGCGTCGCCATTGTTGCCTGCAGTTCGCGCCGCTGGGCAAGGAGGACTGGACGCTGAACAACTCGCGCGGCAGCGTCACCATCCCCCTATCGGGACAGGTCGTCATCAACGACGTGGGCGTCATCCGTTCGATGGCACTCGAAGGCGAAGGCGTGGCTTTGCTGCCGCGCTATCTCTGCCGGCGCGACTGTGAAACCGGGCAACTCGTTCGCGTTCTGCCGGACTGGCACGCGAAGGCCGATCCGATACACATCGTTTACCCGCGCCAGCGCTTCATGCCACCCAAGCTGCGTGCATTCGTCGATCTCGCCTCGGTAGAACTGCGCAGCTGGCTGGAGGACGCCTGACGCGATTCAGGCGCAAAAAAAACCGGCCGCCTTGAGAAGCGCGTGGATTGGCGCGTTCGCGGCATGCCGTGCCGCATACCGCATGGAATGGACTTCGTGGCCGACGATGGCTGAAGATCGCCGTTTCATGCGCCCTGCAGGCCGGTCAGCCCCTTGCGACCAAACCGTCGGCTAGCCAGTTCTGCAGCCAGCCAACCACGGCGGCCGGCGCGTCGGCGGAGGCGATTCGCGCGGCGGCGAGGTCGCACCATTGGGCGAAGTTGTCGCCACGCAGTGCGGCGGCGAGGCATCGGGCTTCGGTGGCGTCGAGCGAGCGCCACTTCGGCGTGAGCGCCTGGCGCCAGACGACAATGGCATGAGCATGTTCCTGCGGCTCGGGCACCTCGCGCTCGACGCCGGCCTCCATGTCGCGCGACAAAGCCTGCCAGATCGGCTCGACGCCCCAGGCGAGTTCGAGCAGCGCGACGGCGGGGTGGAATTCGAGCCGCAGCGCGGGCCAGGCGTCGGGCGCGCGCTGCAGCAGGTCGTCGCGCGTGGCGAGCGGTGCATCGGCGGCGTCGAAGGCGCTGCAAATGGCCCACTCGAGTTTGATCAGATCGCGCAGTGCGGGGTGCGGCAGCGCGTCGGGATGCTCGTCACAGAAGGCGCCGAGCTGGTCGCCGAACCAGCGTATCGAAGCGTGGCGCGACGGCCGGGCGTCGATGTACTGCAGGGCGAGCTGGGCAAAGGCCTCGTCGCCGAGTGCGCGCGCGAGCACCGGGTAGTTGGCGGCCAGCGCCTCGGTGAGACGGCTGCGGTAGGCGTGGCGGTAGATGTCGAGGCGGCGCGCGGGGTCGCTCGCCCCCTGGGCAAACAGCGTCGTGTCCGGCACGTCGACGACTGCGCCGCGGAAGGCCTGCTGCTGTTGTCGCAAGGCGGCCATCTAGGCTGCCTCTCGCAACGCTGCGTCGGCAACCAAGCGTGCCTGCGCGAGTTCGGCAATGAGTTCGTCGAGCGGCGGGATGTCGTCGTCGCGCTCGATCATGGTCGGCATCGCGCCCATGCGCGCGATGGTGTAGCGGTAGAGTTCCCACACCTCGTCGCGCACCGGGTGGTCGTGGGTGTCGATGACGAAATCGCCGTGGTCCTCGTGGCCGGCAAGGTGGATCTGGCGCACGCGTCCAACCGGCATGGCATCGACATAGACGCGCGGATCGAAGCCGTGGTTGCGTGCGCTGACGTAGACGTTGTTCACGTCGAACAGCAACTCGCAGTCGGCGCGGCGCGCGAGTTCGGCAACGAACTCCCATTCGGCCATTTCGTCGGCGGCGTAGGTGACGTAGCTCGACACGTTTTCGAGCAGGATGCGGCGGCCGAGGAATTCCTGCACCTGGCCGATGCGCCCGACGAGATGGCGCAGCGAGGCCTCGGTGTACGGCATCGGCAGCAGGTCATGCAGGTTGTGGTGGTCGACGCCGGTCCAGCAAATGTGGTCCGACACCCAGCCGGGTTGCACGCGCGCGATCAGCGCTTTCAGCTCGCGCAGATAGTCGGTGTTCAGCGGGTCGGTGCTGCCGATGGAGAGCGACACGCCGTGCATGACCATCGGGTAGTCGCGGCGGATGGTGTCCAGAAAGTGCAGCGGCTTGCCGCCCGGCACCATGTAGTTCTCGGAGATGATCTCGAGCCAGTCGACCGCCGGCTTGCGCTCGACGAAGTCGCGGTAGTGGTCGGTGCGCAGGCCGAGGCCGAAGCCCTTGATCGTCGCGCCGGGATGGGTGTGCTGCATGGGTCGAATTCGTTTCCGGGATGACGCAAACGACACGCGGCGCCAGGCGCCGCGTGTCGCCGTGTCAGCAGACGAACATCACATCTTCTTGTCCATGGACACCTTGCCGCCGGCCTTCTCGCACTCGGCCTTGCTGGCCTTGCTGACCCAGCCCTGCCCCTTGCAGCCGTTCTGGCCCTTGCAGGCGCTCTTGGCGGTGGCGCACTCGGAAGTGCCCTTGCACGAATTGACGCCTTCGCACTTGACCTTGCCGTCTTCGGCGGCCTGCGCCAGCGGCGCCATGGCGGCCCCGGTGGCGAACAGGGCAGCAGCGGCGGAAGCGAGCGCAATGCCGGTCAGTTTCGTCGTCATGATTTCTCTCCTATCGAGGTAGTGGGGGTGGAACGCGGCACGCCAGCATCATGCGGCCCGCAAACCGCCGAACGATCGGCGTCGGCATCCAACAAGACCGTACTGCGTCCGCCAACCTTACTTGCCGGTCATCGAAATAACGCCCGGCGCACCGATCGCGCCGACTCCCGCTTGTTTCGCAACCAGTCAGAGGGCATTACGCGATTGCACGCAGGTCGGATGCGGCGGCGGCCATTATGCCGCACGGCACCCGGACCCGGCGCGGGCTACCAGTACTGCGGATCGCGGTAGGTCTTGCGCAGCAGCTCGATGAACAACTGCAGGCGCAGTGGCAGGTGGCGGCGCTGCGGATAGACGACGTAGATGCCGAACGGTGTGTTGGCGAATTCGCCGAGCACCTCGACCAGCTTGCCGTCGGCGATGTCGTCGCTGACTTCCCACATCGAACGCCATGCAAGGCCGAGGCCATTCACCGCCCAGTCGCGCAGCACGGCACCGTCGTTGCAGCGCAGGACGTTGGTCAGCCGCAACTGCACCGGCTCGCCGTGCACCACGAATTGCCAGCCGCGGCTCTGGCTGGAACTCGGCCCCAGCGTCAGGCAGCGGTGGCGCTGCAGATCCCACGGATGCAGCGGCGTGCCGTGGCGTGCAAGGTAGTCGGGGCTGGCGACGACGACGCGCCGCGTTTCGGCGAGCTTGATGCTGATGAGGCGCGAATCCTCCAGATCGCCGATGCGCACGGCGCAATCCACGCCCTCGGTGACGATGTCCACGATGCGGTCCGAGAGGTCGAGCGACACCGCGACATCCGGGTTTTCGGCGATGTAAGTCTCCACCAACGGCGCCACGTGGCGGCGGCCGAACCCGGCCGGCGCGGTCACGCGCAGCAGGCCGGTGGCTTTGACGCCGCCTTCGGTAACCGAGCTTTCGGCGTCGACCAGTTCGTTGAGGATGCGCTGGCAGTCTTCCAAGAACGCGGCGCCCTCGAAAGTCAGCGTCAGGCGCCGGGTGGTGCGCACCATCAGTTTCACGCCCAGGCGGGCTTCCAGCGCGTCGATGCGCCGGCCAATCACCGCCGGCTGCACACCCTCTTCCCGCGCCGCAGCAGACAGACTGCCGCGTGCGGCCACGGAAACGAAGGTCTCGATCTCGCGGAACCGGTCCATCTTGTACTAATAGTCACAAATATAGTGACTTTATACACTATTAACACAGCAACTCCCAACCAATACACTGTGTGCCATTGCAGCATCGCAACACATTGTCAGCGGCCAAGGCGATGTGCAGTCGCAACAGCAGATTCGTAACGCGGAGGACTCGCAAGTGCAATCGCCGATCCGCGCCGTCGTTTTCGATGCCTACGGCACGCTGTTCGACGTGCATTCGGTTGGTGCGCTTGCCGAGCAACTGTTTCCCGGCAAGGGCGAGGCGATCACGAAGCTGTGGCGCGAACGGCAGATCGACTATACGCGCCTGCGCACGCTGTCGAACCGCTACGCGCCATTCGACGAGGTCACCCGCGATGCGCTGCGCTGGACGGCCGACGCACTGGGTGTCGCGCTCAGCGCCGATGTCGAACAGAAGTTGATGCAGCAGTACGCGAAGCTCGCGGCCCACGCCGACGCGCCCGCAGCGCTGCAGGCGTTGAAGGACAAGGGCATGCGACTGGCGATCCTGACCAACGGAACGTCCGCGATGCTTGACGCGCTGATCGACCATGCCGGCATGAGCGGTACCTTCGAGCGCGTGTTGTCGGTGGAGACGGTGCGGCAATACAAGACTTCCGCCGCGGCCTACCAGCTCGGCCCCGATGCGCTCGGGCTGCCGGCAAAGGAAATGCTGTTCGTGTCGTCGAACGCGTGGGACGCCTGCGGCGCCACCTGGTTCGGCTACACGACGATCTGGATCAACCGCAGCGGATTGCCGCTGGAGCGCCTGGGCGTGGAACCCGACGCGACCGGCACCTCGCTGCAGGATGTGGTGCGCTTCGTTGAAGCGCGAACTTGAATCATCAACCCACCGGGCACCCCGAATAGAAGGGGCCACGGATGGACAAGTCAGAGGGAAACGACAATGGCATCCAACGCAACCGCACGCAAGCCTGAACCCACCAACGGTCTCGACCTGCCGGCGGGTGTCGAGGTCAACGGCCCGATCGAAGCGGGCTTCGAAACCATCCTGACGCACGATGCGCTGGCGCTGGTCGCCAAACTGCATCGCGCCTTCGAAGCGCGCCGCCAGGAGCGCCTTGCCGCGCGCCGCGCGCGCCACGCGGCGATCGCCGCGGGCGCCATTCCCGACTTTCTGCCCGAAACGAAATCGGTCCGCGAAGGCAACTGGACCATCGCCCCGCTGCCGCAGGCGCTGCATCGCCGCCGCGTGGAGATCACCGGCCCGGTCGAGCGCAAGATGATCATCAACGCGCTCAACTCCGGTGCCGACAGCTACATGACGGACTTCGAGGATTCGAACGCACCCAACTGGTACAACCAGATCCAGGGGCACATCAACCTCAAGCAGGCCGTCCGGCACACCTTCAGCCTCGAGATCAACGGCAAGCTCTACAAGCTCAACGACAAGATCGCCACCCTGCAGGTGCGCCCGCGCGGCTGGCACCTCGACGAGAAGCATGTGCTGGTCGACGGTCAGCGCGTCTCGGGCGGCATTTTCGATTTCGCGCTGTTCATGTTCCACAACGCGAAGGAGCAGATCGCGCGCGGCGCCGGCCCGTTCTTCTACCTGCCGAAGATGGAAAGCCACCTCGAAGCACGCCTGTGGAACGACATCTTCGTCATGACACAGAACGAACTCGGCCTGCCGCAGGGCACGATCAAGGCCACCGTGCTGATCGAGACGATCCTCGCCGCCTTCGAGATGGACGAGATCCTCTATGAGTTGCGCGAGCACAGCGCCGGCCTCAACGCCGGCCGCTGGGACTACATCTTCTCGTGCATCAAGACGTTCAAGAACAATCGCGATTTCTGCCTCGCGGACCGCAGCCAGATCACCATGAACACACCGTTCATGCGCGCCTACGCGCTGCTGCTGCTGAAGACCTGTCACAAGCGCAACGCCCCGGCGATGGGCGGCATGAGCGCGCTGATCCCGATCAAGACCGACCGCGTGGCCAACGAGAAGGCGATGGCCGGCATCCGCGCCGACAAGACGCGCGACGCGACCGACGGCTACGACGGCGGCTGGGTGGCCCACCCGGGCCTGGTGGATACCGCGATGGAAGAGTTCGTCAAGGTGCTGGGCGACCGTGACAACCAGATCGACAAGCAGCGCGACGACGTGAATATCGAGGCGAAGGATCTGCTCGACTTCCGCCCCGAGTCGCCGATCACCGAAGCCGGCCTGCGCAACAACATCAACGTCGGCATCCAGTACCTCGGTGCATGGCTCGGCGGAAACGGCTGCGTGCCGATCCACAACCTGATGGAAGACGCCGCAACCGCAGAAATCAGCCGCTCGCAGGTGTGGCAATGGATTCGCAGCCCCAAGGGCGTGCTGATCGATGGCCGCAAGGTCACCGCCGAGATGGTGCGTGAGCTGATTCCGCAGGAGATGGAAAAGATCAAGCCGACCATTCCCGAGGCCGCGTTCAACGCCACCTACGTGCGTGCCGCCGAGATTTTCGAGCAGATGTCCACCGCGGAAAACTTCGTCGAGTTCCTCACGCTGCCGCTGTACGAAGAGATGGAATAGGCGGCTTCGGCTGCGTTCGACGAAACGGCACCTGTGGGTGCCGTTTTGTTTTGGACCTCAAGCAAACGTGACTTCCAGCACGCGATCTCGGGGACACAGAAAGATACACTCGGGCGATCGCTTGCGCCGACACTCGGGCGCCAGCCTTACAGACCGATCGATGAATTCACTTTTCGCCAAGGGCCTCGTCCCGATTTCACCGCCGCGCGTCACGCGTGTCGTCGCTCCGACGGGCAGCCTGCGCCAGCAATACGTGCTGACGAGGCTCGCCGCGAACGTGGAAAAGAACCGGCAGACCCTGTTGATCAACCTGAATCCCCTGCGCGACAACTATCTGTCGGCAGTACGTGCAATGGGCGCGCGCATCGTGGCGCTGCCCGGCCGCGCGAGCGCGGAACGGGCCGGCGCGCCGCTCAGCTACGCAACGGTGGCGGCCGAGGGCGCCAGCCTCGCCTGCCATCCGCGCGAAGCGCTCGACCGGCTGATCGAGCTTGTGCGCAGCCGCGCCCCGCTCGGGCGGCTGATCGTCATCGATGGCTGCCAGGCGATCGGACCGCGCGATCGGCCGACACTGCGCACGCTCGTCGAACTCGCAAACCAGCGCAATTGCGAAGTGGTGGCAATCGGCACCGCCCACGACGACACGACTTGCCTGGCAGACCTCGCGGAAACGCCGGTACGCCTGCCTTCCAAGTACGAACTCGACCCGTCGCGCGTCAACGCCGACTGGCTGCTCGCCTCGCTGAGCTGGAGTCCAAACGCGGCCGATTGAACGCGCGCTGCGCCATTCCACTTTCCCCTTGCGTCGCTTGCTCGAGCGCGCAGCGCATCCGTTCTCCGGGTCAGTGCTCGCCGCGGTCCTCGCGAAACGGCGCTGATCCGAAACGACAACCCTGCACGCAACGTTGCGCGACAGACCGTGCATACCCGCGCGATCCCGATATCATCGCGATCCGATTCAACGACTGAAACCTGCCATGCCATTCCATGCGAGAAAACTGACTCTCGGCGCCCTGCTCCTGCTCACCTCATTGAACACATCGGCAACCGACGTCCCTCCACTGCTGCGGTTTGCCCAGCAGAACGCAGGACTGCAGCCTGGCCAGATCACCGACCGCGCGGCATTCGAGCGCGAGACCGTGGTTCGCGTGAAGCTCGGCAACCTTTTGTTCAACCAGTTTCGATACGACCCACCATCGGGCACCGCCCTGATCCGCTTGAAGCCGTCTGACAACAACCTTGGCTTGATCTCCCTGGCGGAGGATTGCCAGACAACGGGAAAGGTGGCCATCAAGACGAGCGACGGCGCACCGTCGTCGTACACCACGCGAACCTGCGAGCGGGTGGTGTTGTCCGACCATGACGACAAAGTACTCGGTCAGCCACAGCCGGGATCCTGCCTCGACGGTTGCCCCCCGGATTCCCTCCTGCTCGCGAAGGCCACGCCAGACGACTTACGCCGCCTGCAGGAGGCGGCGCACGTGGTCGTCGCCGTCACGTTCGCGCCGACCATCACGAATGACGTTCCGGTGCGAAGAACCGAACGAACCCGCCCGCCGAAACCGGGGAACATGGTCGAAACGCTGACGCGAACCTATTACCTGTCGGCAACCGTGCGCAAACTGGAGTTCTTCCTCCCGTGGGCGACGACACCGTTCGCGACCCAATCTGTTTCGAAATAGCGCGGACGCGTGGCGTCCGGAATACCTCGGGCTGGCGGCCGCACGTGGCCAAGCCCCATCGAGAACGATCCCCCGCAGTATGTAGGGACTTGCGGGGGTTCTCGTCGGCGGGCTCGACAAGGGTATGTCTCCGTTCGGGCCCGCCAGGCGCCCGACCCTTCCTTGCCGCCAGCCTCGGCCGCGACTCACTTCGTGGCGAGCCTAGTGCCACTGGCCGGCGACGCCGGATCGTCGCGCAGGCTGCGGATGAACTTCCAGCCGGCGGGCGTCTTGATGAAGGCGTAGCCGGTGACGCCGTCGATGAACACGTCGTAGGTCGCCGGCGCCGCGGATTCCGCCTGCGTGACCGGCAAGTCCTTGCGCTCGGCGGCCTGCGAATCGGTCGCCCAGGCAGCGGGTGCGATGGCCAGTGTGGCGGCGATACTCCACGCAATCTGCTTGTTCATGGTGCTGCTCCTTGAAGGTTGAATTGAAGATCGGGTTGATCGAATCTTGGGCCATCGACTACTATTTGTGAAATGGTTTGTTGGAATCCACACATTCACCCCTTGAATATCCGATCGGACCGATTCGATGGACCTGCGCCGCCTCGACCTGAACCTGCTGGTGGTATTCGACGCGCTGATGAGCGAACGCCACGTCTCGCGCGCCGCTGACCGCATCGCCCTCTCGCAGCCGGCAATGAGCAATGCGCTGTCGCGACTGCGCGCCACGCTGGACGACCCGATCCTCGTGCGCACCTCGCGCGGCATGGAGCCAACGCCGCGCGCCCTCGAACTACACGGCCCGATCCACGCCGCGCTGACCGAGATCCAGCACACGCTGTCCACTCCGGCGCGCTTCGAGCCGCGCAGCGCGCAGCACCATTTCGTGATCGGCGCCAGCGACTACATGGAGTTCCTGGTGATGCCCCGGCTGGTGAAACTGCTGCAGGAACAGGCGCCCGGCGTCGACCTTTCCGTACGTTCGCTGCAGCTCTCTCAACCGGAAGCAGCGCTCGACAGCGGCGAGATCGACCTCGCGTTCGGCTACTTTCCCAACCTGCCGAAGCGCCTGCGCGAGGCACATCTGTTTACGGAGCACCTCGCCTGCGCAGTGCGCAAGGACCATCCGAAGGTGAAGAGCCGCCTCACGCTCAAGCAGTACGTCGAACTGCCGCATCTGTTCGTGTCGACGCGCCGCCGCTCGGGCGTGGTGGACGAGGCACTGGCGAAACTCGGCATGGCGCGGCGCATCTCGGTCTCTGTGCCGCACTTCCTTGTCGCACCTTTCATCATCGTCGAGTCGGACGTGATCATGACGGTCAATAGCCGCATCGCGCACACCTACGCGCGCGCGCTGCCGATCCGCGTGCTGCCGCCGCCGCTGGACCTACCCGATTTTCCGATCGGCATGGTGTGGCATCCGCGCAGCGAAAAGGAAGAAGCCCATGCCTGGCTGCGCGCCCGGCTGGTCGACATCTGCCGCGAGCTGCAGCACTGAAGGCGGCGCCAACTACTGACATTCATCTTCCAAACCCTTTTATCCACGCGGGTTCTGGCGTTGCATACTGACACTTTTTGCGTGGTTGCGCTGCGCAATACGGGATCGGTATCGCCCGCCGTCAAACAAGATATTGGACAGGCTTGCGCGTCGTCCCTAGCCTTGGACGTGGCCGCGCGGGTGCGGCCCCGGGCAACGGCTGTGCCCTTGCGGCCTCTTGCCGGCGACACGAATCGAGGAGACGCCCGATGAGCATCACCCGAGAACACATGGAACACACGATCCGCGCCTACTTCGACGCCTGCAATCGCGCCGACCGCCAGGACATCATGGATTTCTTCATCCCCGAGGGCACGCACTATTTTCCCGAGGGCAGCCCGTTCGGCGTGCTGCGCGGCGCGGCGGCGATCGCCCACTGCTGGGTGCGTTGCGTCGCAGAACTCGGCTCGCACTGGACGGTAGACAACTTCGCCGGCGACCCGCAGAGCGGCCAGGCGGTGATCGAATGGACACACTTCAAGCGCAAGCCCGGACTGATCCTGCGCGGCGACGAGTGGTACCGCTTCGCCGATGACGGACGCATCGTCGAGATCCGCGCCTACTACGCCGCGCCGACGCACGACGGCGTGAAGGAACACCGCATCGGCGGACTCGACTACGCCGGCCGCGGCTATCCGCTCGCCTGAACGGGACGACGCCGAAGGGACAACCGGCACATCGCGGCGCAACAACGACAACGCGCAAGCAGGAGACAGCCATGCCGATCACCATGTTCGACCACTACACGCTGCGCAGCAGCGACATCGACGCCACCGCCCGCTTCTATGCCGACGTGATGGGATTCCGCGTCGAACGGCTCGATGCCTTCGCGTTCCCGTTTCGACTCCTGTTCCTGGGCGACCATGCAGTGGTACACCTGCTCGGCGCCGGGCCGGCGCTGGATGCGTTTCTCGGCCGTCACGCACCCAGCCACCGCGATGACGCTGCACGCAAAACCGGCAACATGGAACACGTGGCCTTCAACGGCACCGGGCTTGCCGAATTCCGTGCCCGGCTCGACAAGGCCGGCGTGACCTATGTCGAGCGGACGCTGGCCGATTACGGTGTGCATCAACTGATGTTCGACGATCCGGACGGCGTCGAGATCGAAGTCAATTTCCCGCTCGCAGAAAAACCCGCCTGATCGACTCGGGCAGGGCATCGCCGGCGCCTGCCGCAAAGGCGGCGCCGCACCGCAGCAGCACGTCGCGGTGCAGCACCATCGTGACGGCAATCAGTGATTCGTCGACAAGTTTCTGATGGATAATCGGAATCAGGGAACGATTCGCCCAACATGCTTTCACTCAGGCGCGGCAACGCAATGGCAGACCAACCGACTGGACAAGACGCAGCGAGCAGCGCAACGCCCCGAGAGGGTTCGCCCAGCCTGCGGGAGCGGGCGCTCGATTTCGCCGGCCTGCTGATCACCGACGACCCGGACCGGTTGCTGCCGCGCTTCCGGGTGCTCTCGATCCTGTCCGGCCTGCTGATCGTCGGCCTGTCGGCGCTCATCATGGCGTGGATCTATCGTTCGGCGATGATCCACGATGCCGAAAGAACCGCCATCTCGGTCGGCAGCGCGATTTTTGCCAACGAACGCGAAAATCTCGTGGTGCGCGATTCGCACGGAAACGAAGCGCTGCATGTGCCGTCCGAACGCGTGCTCGAGATCGACCGCATCATCCGTAATTACCTCGAGCCGTTCCACATCCACAAGATCAAGATGTTCGCTGGCGACAAGCGGGTCATCTACAGTTCGGATCACGGCTTGATCGGCCGGCGCGACACCACCAACGAAACCCTGGACCGCGTGCTGCGCGACCGCGCCATCGACACCACGGCGAAGCAGAAGAACCAGGTCACCGAACTGGGCGGCACCGTGATCGAGAACCGCCATATCGTCGAAACCTACCTGCCGGTGATCTCGGGCGAACGTGTGCTGGGCGCCTTCGAGGTCTACGTCGACATCACCGAATCTTCCGAGGAGATCAACCAGATCGTCGCACTCACAGCCCTGGCGCTGGCGGCAGTCGTCACGCTCTCGATGTTCATGCTGTACCTGCCGATGCGCCGCGGCACGATCGCGCTGCTCGACGCCCATTCGAAGATGGACGAACTCGCCTCGACCGACCCCCTGACCCGCGTGCTGAATCGCCGCGCGCTGATCCGCAACGCCGAGCGCGAAATGGCAAAACTCGGCGGGGACGTCGCCACCCGCAACGCCGGCATCGGCCTGGTCATGCTGGATCTAGACCGCTTCAAGGAAATCAACGACAGGCACGGCCATGCCGCGGGCGACCATGTGCTGCAGGCGGTTGCACGGCGCATCGAGAAGGCCGTGCGCAAGGGCGACATGATCGGCCGCTATGGCGGCGAGGAGTTCCTGTTGCTGCTGCCATCCTCGACGCGGCTCGAGGCGATCGCCCTCGCCGAGCGCCTGCGCTCTGCAATCAATTCGACGCCGGTCGACCTGCCTGACGGACGCCAGGTGCAACTGACCGCAAGCTTCGGCGTCAACGTGCTCGACGTGCCCGGCCAGGATTTCGACAGCGCGGTACGCAGTGCCGACGAAGCGCTCTACTGGGCCAAGCAGGCCGGGCGCAATCGCGTGCGCGCGGCCCAGTGACAACGCCGGGCCGCGGCGCCGACGTTGCCGCCGCGATGCCTACTTGATCGAGGCGATGAAGTCTTCCATGGTGATCGTCGGCAGTTGCTCGACGGTCTTCAGGTCCTTGCCCGGCAACGCATCGCGGATGAAATCGATCTGCTTCCAGTTCGCGAACGGTGTCTCGCAACCGGCCTTGGGGATGTAGGGCGACGTCTCCACCCGCGTGAAGCGCGGAATGTAGCGCGGGCAGTTCGGGAACAGCGCCTTGATCTCGACGCGCACGACGAACTGCGCCTCGTGGTACTCGGCCAGCAGCGGATCATTCTCGACGATGCGCGCGGTACCGTTGAGGCGCAGCCGGTTGGGTTTCTCGAAGTCGATGAACAACAGGCCGACCTGCGCGTTCGCCAGCACGTTGCCCATCGACATGAACATGCCGTTGCCGTCGTAGCTGGGAAAAGCGATCGTCCGCTCGTCCACCACCTTCACGAATCCGGCCGGCCCGCCCTTGAAGGAACATTGCGGCTGGCCCTGCCCATCGACTGTGGCGAGAAAGAAAAAATCGCGGCTCGAGATGAAGGCTGCCTCGTCGGGCAGCAGGGCATCGTGGAAAATCGTCTGCTCCAGGCGGTCGGCAAGCCGGCGGGAATCGAACTTGTCCTGCAGGCTGCGCTGGCCCTCGTGAAAGCTGCTCATTGCGGGTGTCTCCTCTGTGTTCGGGTTGTGCCGCCATCGTAGCGCATTCCGCCTGACAAACCTTGCCGCGACGCGGAAACGCGAGCGCCCGGCCCGCTTGACCAGAATCACGCCACAATCCGCCGCTACCCAGCCTCAATCCGGACCGCGCGACACCCGTTTGCGCCCTATACTCGCGGTGCATAAGCCGACAAATAGCCAGAAAACGCCGCCATGTCCATCCTTTCTGCCCTCCGCGACCTGACCCGCCTTGCATTCGTGCTGCTCGGACGGCTTCTTTCCGCCCTGTTCGGCGAACTGCACTGGACGTGCCCGCGCTGGTTGGCATGGTTGCAGGACCGTCTCACGATTCTCGGCCGGGCAGCCGCGGCCCGACCGGTGCTGAGCCTGCTGCTGATCGCCGCGCTCGCCGGTGCGGGGTATGGCGGCTGGCAAGGCTGGAAATGGTGGCAGGCGCGCCCGAAACCGGTCGAAGTGAAATTCACCGTTTCCGACCCTGCTCGCACCGAAATCGAAAACGACAAGAGACCCAACCCGGTGGTGGTCAAGTTCGATCGCGGCGCCGCGCCGCTGGCGCTGGTCGGCAAGGAAATCACGCAGGGTGTCAGCGTCTCGCCCGCCATCGAAGGCACCTGGCGCTGGCGCGACGATCGCACGCTGGAGTTCATGCCCAGGGCTGACTGGCCGGTCGGCGCCGAGTACAGGGTGACGTTCGGCAAGGGCGCAATGGCGCCGCAGACGCGACTGGCGGCGAACGACTTCGTGTTCCACGCGCCGGCGTTCATGGTGCAGATCGTCAGCGCCGAGTTCTACCAGGATCCGGTCAATCCTGCCCTCAAGAAAGCCGTGGTTGGCTTGAATTTCAGCCATCCGGTCGACAGCGCCGCGCTGGAGAAGCGCGTGGCCATGCACATGGCCGGGGCGAATGCCGGCCTGCTCGGCATCGGCACCGACAGGACGCGCTTCGTCGTCAGCTACGACAAGCTCAAGCTCAACGCCTGGCTGCATTCCGAGCCCTTGCCGATCCCCAGGGAGGAAACGTCGCTGGAAGTGGCGATCGATCGCGGCGTGCAGGCCGCGCGCGGCGGCACGCCGTCGGACAAGGCGCTCGCCAGGAGCATTGCGATTCCCGGCCTCTACAGCCTGACCATCGGCGAAGTGATGCCGACCGTCGTGACCAACGACCAGAACGATCCCGAGCAGGTGATGGTGCTGCAGACGTCGGCAGCAGTGCATGAGAAGGAAATGCAGAAGGCGGTTGGCGTGTGGCTGCTCCCGGTGCATCACCCCGACACGAAAGAGCAGGACCGCACCCAGCCCTACGCCTGGGGCGACCCGAGCGAAGTCACGCCGGCCATTCTCAAGGCCGGCAGGAAGCTCGAACTCAACGCGATCGCGGCCGAACGCGAACAGACCGAGACGCACTCGTTCAAGTTCAAGGCCGACGTCGGCCGCTATCTGCTGGTGCAGACCGAGAAAGGCGTCAAGTCCTTCGGCGGCTATATCCTCGGCGAACGCGACCAGCGCATCGTGCAGGTGCCGCCCTTCCCGTCGGAACTGCGCATCCTGAGCCAGGGCTCGCTGCTGGCGCTGTCGGGGGAACGCAAGGTGGCAGTGCTGGTGCGCGACCTGCCCGGCGTGAAGGTCGAGATCGGCCGCGTCCTGCCCGGCCAGTTGCAGCACCTCGTTTCACAGGCAAGCGGCAACTTCAGCAAGCCCGAGTTCTACGGCAGCTTCGGCCCGGACAATCTCGCGGAACGCTTCGAGCGAAAGGTGCCGCTGACCAGCCTGAAGCACGGCCGCGCGCACTACGAGGCGGTCGACCTCTCCGAATACCTGCGCAAGGACGGCGATGACAAGCGCGGCATCTTCCTGCTGAGCGTACAGGGCTACGACCCCGCTGCCGAGAACGGCGCACCGCAGGCCGAGCCCGAGCCGCTGCCCGACGGCGCGGAAGGCGATGGCCAGGAGGTCGAGCAGATCGACCCGGGCCAGCGCGTGGACAAGCGTCTGATCCTCGTCACGGACCTCGGCATCCTGGCCAAGCGCGAGAGCGACGGCACGCAGGTGATCTTCGTGCAGTCGATTGCCAGCGGCCTGCCGGTGGCCGGCGCAATGGTCGACCTGGTCGCCAAGAACGGCGCCACGCTTGGCTCGCAGGCCACCGACGCGCAAGGCATGGTGCGCTTCCCCCAGGCCGACAAACTGGTGCGCGAACGTGCGCCGCTGATGTATCTGGTAAAGAAGGCCGGCGACATGAGCTTCCTGCCGCTCGGCAAGGGTGACCGCAGCCTCGATGTCTCGCGCTTCGATGTCGGCGGCATCGCCAATGCGCGCAGCGCGGATCAACTCGGCGCCTATCTGTTCTCCGACCGCGGCATCTACCGGCCGGGCGACACCTTCCACATCGGCATGGTGGTCAAGGCGGCCAACTGGGGCAAGGAGACGGCGAAGAGCCTCGCCGGCCTGCCGCTCGAAACCGAGGTGCTCGACGCGCGCGGGCTCGTCGTGAAGCGCGAGAAGATCAAGCTGGCGGCCGGCGGCTTCAACGAACTCTCGCACGCGACGCTCGACACCTCGCCGACCGGCAATTACACGGTCAACCTGTACACGGTGAAGGACGGCCGCGCACACCAGCAGATCGGCAGCACGCAGGTCAAGGTGCAGGAGTTCCTGCCCGACCGCATGAAGGTGACGGCACACCTGTCGACCGAGGTCGTCGAGGGCTGGGTGCACCCGAAGGATCTCAGGGCGCGCATCAACGTGCAGAACCTGTTCGGCACCGCGGCCGAGAACCGGCGCATCGAAGCCACGTTGACGCTGTCGCCGGCCTACCCGGCCTTCCGCAGCTACCCGGACTACACGTTCTACGATCCGCAGCGCGCCAAGGAGGGCTACAGCGACAAGCTGGCGGATGGCAAGACCAACGAAAAAGGCGACGCCGAGTTCGACCTCGGGCTCGACAAGTACGCGCGTGCGACCTATCGGCTGCATGTGCTGGCACGCGCCTTCGAGGCGGAAGGCGGCCGCAGCGTCGCTGCCGAGACGGCGAGCCTGGTTTCCGAACTGCCGTTCCTGGTCGGCTACAAGGCCGATGGCGACCTTGCCTACGTGTCGCGCGGCGCCGAGCGCAAGGTGTCGCTGATTGCGATCGACCCCGCGGCAAAGAAGACCGCGGCCGGCGAACTCACGCTGCAGCATGTCGAGCGCAAATATGTCTCGGTGCTGACGAAGCAGGACAGCGGCCTCTACAAGTACGAGTCACGCAAGAAGGAAGTGCTGATCAAGGAGATGCCGTTCTCGATTCCGGCAACCGGCCATACGCTGGCGCTGGCCAGCGATACGCCGGGCAACTTCGCCTACGTGGTGCGCAACGCGAAGGGGCTCGAACTCAACCGCGTCGAATACAGCGTTGCCGGCAAGGGCAACGTCACCCGCTCGCTCGAACGCAACGCCGAGCTGCAGCTCACGCTCAACCGCAAGGACTACGCGCCGGGCGACGAGATCGAGATCAACATCCGCGCGCCCTACGTCGGCGCCGGCCTGATCACCATCGAGCGCGACAAAGTCTATGCGCAGCAGTGGTTCAAGACCGACAGCACCGCCTCGGTGCAGAAGATCCGACTGCCGAAGGATTTCGAGGGCAACGGCTACGTCAGCGTGCAGTTCGTGCGCGACCCATCGTCGGACGAGATCTTCATGAGCCCCTTGTCATACGGCATCGTGCCCTTTGCGACCAGCCTCGCGCAGCGCACCAACAAGCTGGTGCTGAACTCGCCGGAACTGGTCAAGCCCGGCCAGGTGCTGAAGATGAAGCTCGCCGCTGCCGAGCCGACGCGCGCCGTCGTGTTCGCGGTCGACGAAGGCATCCTGCAGGTTGCGCGCTACCAGAATGCCGATCCGCTGGCGCATTTCTTCCAGAAGCGTTCGCTCGACGTGCGCACCAGCCAGATCCTCGACCTGATCCTGCCCGAGTTCAAGAAACTGATGGCCGCCGCCGCGCCCGGCGGCGACGCAGAAGGGGCATTGGGCAAGCACCTCAACCCGTTCAAGCGAAAGCGCGACAAGCCGGCGGTGTTCTGGTCGGGCATCGTCGATGTCAGCGGCGAGCGCGAGTTCGCCTACGCCGTTCCGGACACCTTCAATGGTTCGATGCGCGTGATGGCCGTCGCGATCAACGACAAGACCATCGGCATCGCGCAAAGCAAGTCGCTGGTGCGCGGCGACTTCGTGCTCTCGCCCAACGTGCCGGGCATGGTGGCGCCCGGCGACGAGTTCGAGGTCAGCGTCGGCGTCGCCAACAACGTCGCCGGTTCGGGCAAGACGCCGCAGGTCGCAGTGACCCTTGCCGTTTCGCCGCATCTGGAAGTCGTCGGCGACGCGACGCAGAAGCTCGAAATTGCCGAACTGCGCGAAGGCGTGGCGCTGTTCCGCGTCAAGGCGCGCGACGGCGCGGCCGCCCAACTCGGCTCCGCGACGCTCGATTTCACCGCATCGCTCTCGGACAAGGGCTCTACCAAGTCGGCCAAACTGGCGACCGACACCAGCGTGCGACCGGCCACGCCGCATGCGACCGTGGTGACCGTCGGCAGCTTCAAGGGCTCGATAGAAGTGCCGGTGCAGCGCGACCTGCACGACGCGTTCGCACGCCGCGAAGCCGCGGTGTCGCCGCTGCCGCTGGTCGCGGCCGCGGGCCTGTCTGCCTACCTCGCCGACTATCCGCATCTGTGCACCGAGCAACTGGTCAGTGCGGCGATGCCGGCACTGGTGCTCGGCAAACGGCCGGAGTTTGCGCCGATCGGCGGCGCGAAGAAGGGCCGCGGGCTCGACGAGGTGATCCGTGTGCTGCGCACGCGCCAGAATGCCGAAGGCGGATTCGGCCTCTGGGCGGCTTCGGTGCAGCCTGACGAGTTCGCCTCGGTGCATGCGATCCAGTTGCTGCTCGAAGCGCGCGAGCGCGGCGAGCCGGTGCCGCAGGACATGGTGCAACTCGGCCTCGACTACCTGCAGCAGTTGGCCGCTTCCCCGGCAAAAGACCTCTATCGCGCCCGCACGCGCGCCCAGGCGGCGTACCTGCTGACGCGCCAGGGCGTCGTCACCACGGCGATGCTGACCAGCCTGCGCGAGACGCTGGACGCGAAGTATCCAAAGAAATGGCAGGACGATCTCGTCGCGGTGTGGCTCGCCGCCTCGTACCAGCTGCTCAAGCAGGAGAGCCTCGCGGCACAGTTGATCGCGCCGCCCGCCGAACAGCTGGTGAAACGAGGCCAGCCGTTTGCCTACGTCGATTACTACGATCCGCTGATTCGCGACGCGGCGACGCTTTACGTGCTGTCGCGCCATTTCCCGGCGCGCGCCAAGACATTGCCTGCGGAAAGCATGATCGCGATGATGAAACCGGTGGCCGACAACCGCTTCAACACCCTGTCGGCCGCATGGACCATCCTCGCGCTTGACGCCTACGCGGCCAACGTCGGCGCCGGCACGCTCGGCAAGATGTCGATCGCCGAGATCGACGCCAGGGGCCAGGCGAAGGCCCTTGCCCTGCCCGACAACCTGGTGCCGCGCGTGGCCTTCTCGCCCGGCATGGCCAGGCTGCGCTTCGGTAGCGACGGTGATCTGACCGGCTACTACGCGATCACCGAGAGCGGCTTCGACCGCGCACCGCCCAAATCCGAGCTAAAGAACGGCGTCGAGATCATCCGCGAGTATGTGGATGACAAGGGCAATCCGCTCAAGTCGATCAGGATCGGCGATGAGGTTGTGGTCCGGGTACGCCTGCGCGCGGTGGATCGCGATTTCGTGCCCAACCTCGCCATCGTCGATCTGCTCCCGGGCGGTTTCGAACCGGTGCTGCAGACGCAGAGTGCGCCGCGGGAAGGCGAAAGCGCTGCGGCGCCGAGCAACCCGCTCGGCACGCGCGGTAACTGGAACATGGAATACGCCGACATCCGCGAGGATCGCGTCGTGTTCTACGGCAGCGCAAATCGCAATACGGCCGAGTTCAGCTACCGCATCAAGGCGACCAACGCCGGCCAGTTCACGGTGCCGCCCGCCTATGCGGAATCGATGTACGAGCGCGGTGTGCAGGCGCGGTCCACGGCAGGCGTGCTGAAGGTCGAGAAGGCCGCACGATAAGTCGATGCGTGCGGCAGCCTGCCTCGCCCTCCTGATGTCGCGATTGCAGCGCCGCCGGCTGCGCTGGCCGCTCCGGGTGCTGGCCGGCCTGGCAGCGCTTGCGCTCGTGCTGCGCATGCTGCCCGCCGACCCGCTGTCGACGCGCGTTGCACGTTCGACCGCCATTTACGCCGAAAGCGGTGAACTGCTGCGCCTGACGCTCGCCGACGACCAGCAGTACCGGCTCTGGGTGCGGCTCGACGACGTCTCGCCGCGCCTGCCGCAGGCGGTGCAGCTCTACGAGGATCGCTGGTTCAAGTGGCATCCGGGCGTCAACCCGGCGGCCCTGGTGCGCAGCGCCTGGGCGACATTTGCCAACGAATCGCGCCAGGGCGGCTCGACGATCACCATGCAACTGGCGCGTCGCCTTTACGGCATCGACAGCCGCTCGATCCGCGGCAAGCTGCAGCAGATCGCGCTGGCATTGTGGCTCGAGGCACGCTACTCGAAGCGCGACATCCTCGAGGCCTACCTGAATGTCGCGCCCTACGGCGGCAACATCGAGGGCGTCGGCGCGGCGAGCCTGATCTACTTCCACAAGCGTGCGCACGACCTCAATCTGCCCGAAGCCCTGGCGCTGGCGGTGATCCCGCAGAATCCGCGGCGCCGCATGGCGGCACGGCCGGGTACCGGTTTGCCGCCCGAGCTGGACGAAGCACGTGGGCGCTTGTGGCTGCGCTGGCGCGACGCTCACCCCGAAGACACAAAGTTCGTTGCCGACATGCGGCTGCCGCTGCGGCCAAGTTCCAGCGCGCAACTGCCGTTCCGCGCGCCGCACCTGACCGACGCGCTGCTGCACGACGGCGACGAGGCACGTGGCGAGATCCATTCCAGCATCGACCTGCGGCTGCAAACCACGCTCGAACGCGCGGTCCGCCAATACGTCGAGAGCAATCGCAGCATCGGTGTGCGCAACGCCTCGGCGCTGCTGGTCGACGCGCAGACGATGCGAGCAAGGGCACTGGTCGGTTCGGCAGACTACTTCGACGCCGGCATCGACGGCCAGGTCAACGGCACCGCGGCAAAGCGCTCGCCCGGTTCGACGCTCAAGCCCTTCATCTATGCGCTGGCGCTCGACCAGGGCATCCTGCATCCGCGCAGCATGCTGAAGGACGCCCCGACATCGTTCGGCCCTTTCAGTCCCGAGAATTTCGACGGCCGCTTCGTCGGGCCGATCAGCGCACAGGATGCGCTGGTGCGCAGCCGCAACGTACCTGCCGTCGCGGTGTCGGCGAAGCTGTCGCGGCCAAATTTGTACGACTTCCTGAAGAACGCGGGCGTATCGCGCATGGCGAGCGAATCGCACTACGGACTCGCGCTCGCGCTCGGCGGCGGCGAGGTGACGATGGCGGAGCTGGCGAGGCTGTACGCAATGCTTGCCAACGGCGGCGTGATGCGGCCCTTGTCCTGGCGTGCAGATTCCGCCAGCCAGGATAGCGAAGACATGCGCGTGCTATCCGAGGAAGCCGCATTCGTGACACTCGACATGCTCGCTGCCAATCCGCGGCCCGATACCGGCATGCCGGCACCGCGCGCAGTCTCGTGGAAAACCGGCACGTCGTGGGGCTTCCGCGATGCGTGGTCGGCCGGCGTGTTCGGCCGTCACGTGCTGGTGGTATGGGTCGGCAATTTCGACGGCAGCAGCAACCCGGCCTTCATCGGTGTCAAGACCGCAGCGCCCCTGTTTTTCCAGATCGTCGACAGTTTGCGCGCGCAAGGTCTCGACCCGCCCGATGCGCCACGCGTGCCGCCTGCCCACGTCGCGAAAGTCGACGTGTGCGCAGCCAGCGGCGATCTGCCGAACGCGTACTGCCCGCAGACGGTCAGCACCTGGTTCCTGCCCGGCAAGTCGCCGATCCGCCACTCGACCTTGCACCGCGCGGTTTACATCGATTCGCGCACCAACCGACCGACGTGTGGCGCGGGCGAATTCACGCGCCGCGAGATCCACGAGTTCTGGCCGAGCGACATGCTGCGCCTGTTCCGCGAGGCAGGCATGCCGCGTCGCGAGCCGCCACCTCTGCCCGACTGCACAGGCGATGCGCCTGCCAATGGCGACGTGCCGCAGATCGTCTCCCCGCTGCGCGGCGTGACCTACGCGGTACGCCTGTCGAAACCGGTGCCGATCGCGCTGCGCGCCGACGGCGCGAGCAGCACCGAGCTGTTCTGGTTCGCCAATCAGGGGTTCGTCGGGCGCTCCGGCGCTGGCGAGAGCCTGGCGTGGAACCCGGCCCAACCCGGACGCTATGTGCTGCGCGCAGTGGATGCCGCGGGCGCGGCGGATTCAAGGACGGTGGACGTCGAGTTCGAGCCCTGATTCGGGCTGCTTCAAACCACGTTTGCAGCCGGCCTGACGTCGCCCGTCTGCCTCGCAATCCCGGCAACCGCATCGGCCTCGACCGGCTCGCTGTAGTAAAAGCCCTGCGCCTCGTCGCACGACCACTCGCGCAGCATCTCCGCCTGGCCGCGCGACTCGATGCCCTCGGCCACCACGCTCATCTTGAGGCTGCGCGCCATCGCGATCATGGCGCGGGCGATGCCGCGCGAGCTTTCGTCATGCTCCAGATCGGCAATGAAGGTGCGGTCGATCTTCATCACGTCGACCGGCATGCGGCGCAGATAGCCCATCGAGGAATAACCGGTGCCGAAGTCATCGAGCGCGAGGCGCACGCCAAGCTGCTTGATGCGCTTGAGCGTACCGATCACGGCTTCCTCGTTGTCGAGCAGCACGTTCTCGGTCACCTCGAGCTCCAGCGCGCCGGGCGCCAGCCCGCTGTCCTCCAGAGTCGCGCCGACCCGCTCGACCCAGTCATTCGCCAGCAGTTGCGCACCCGACACATTGACCGAGATCGACTCGATCGCAACGCCCGCGTCGCGCCACTCGACTGCCTGGCGGCAGGCGGTTTGCAAAACCCAGAGTCCGATATCCTGGATGACGCCAATTTCCTCGGCGATCGGAATGAAGCGCATCGGCGGTACCACGCCGAACTCGGGATGCGTCCAGCGCACCAGCGCCTCGACGCCGCGCAGCCTGCCCGAAGCGATGCTGACACGCGGCTGATACACCACTTTCAATTGTTTGCGCGGCACCGCAAGGCGGAGTTCGCGCTCGATGTTGGCGCGCTCGACGACCTCGGTGTTCATGCGCTCTTCGAAGAACACGAAGCGGCCGCGGCCCCCCTCCTTCGCGCGATACATGGCGATGTCGGCATGCTTGAGCAGCACCGACGGCTCATCGCCGTCGGCCGGTGCGAGCGCGATGCCGATGCTCGCGCCCACCGAAACTTCCTTGCCGCCGATGGTCATCGGCAGGCCGACGAAGCGCAGGATCTGGCCGGCGACCTGCGCCACGTCGCGCGCGGAGCTGACGCCACTGAGCATGACGACGAACTCGTCTCCGCCGAGCCGTGCAACCGTGTCGGAACCGCGCACGCAGGCGCGCAATCGCTCGCCCACCGTGGTCAGCAGTTCGTCACCCGCCGGATGGCCGAACACGTCATTGACATACTTGAAACGGTCGAGATCGATGAACAACATGGCAAGCTGCGTCTTGTCGCGCTGGGTGTGCGCAAGCTCCAGGGCCATGCGGTCCAGCAGGAGCAGGCGATTGGGCAGGCGCGTCAGCGAATCGTGCTGGGCCTGATACACCAGTTGCTCTTCGCGCGCGCTGGCAGTCAGGGCAATCTGGATGCGATCGCCCAACGCACGCGCATGCTCGACGATCGGGTCCGGCAAGCGGTCATCCCCGGACGTGCCGACGATCACAATCACCCGCCGCTCGTCGCCGACGCCGGCGCGCAACGCGCAACAGTGCGACGCGCCGAGGCGCCGCATCAGCGCGATTGAGGTTGGCGCATCGCTGCTCGACGCATCGAACAGCGATATCGATTCCCGGCTTGCGCCGCCGTCGAAGCGCTCCTGTTCCAGCGGGACGCGCACCGACGTCATCGCCTGTTCGACGGACTGGCGCAGGTAGAGCGTTCCGCCGTCGGGCGCATCGCGGTCGACCACCAGCACACCGACGCAAGCGACCCCCGCCTGCGCCAGCAGGCGAGCCTGCGCGGCCGCGATTACCTCTTCGGTGTCGGCATGCCCGAGGATCTGGCTGTCGAGCGCCGAGAGCGCCTCGAGGGAATCGAACTGGAACGCAAGCTGCCCGGCCATGCCGTTGAAAGAATGTGCAAGCTGGCCGAACTCGTCATCGCGCGCGATCTCGACAGGTCGCTCCAGGCGGCCGCGACGCAACTGGCGTGTCGCGTCGATGAGCTGCTCGATTGGCCCGAGGATGCGTCGGATCTGCACCATGCTGAGCAGCGCCGCGAGAAACACGGCGAGCGCGGCGATGCGGGCGAACAGTTCCCCGATCCGCGCAACGGACGCTTGCCCGACCTCGCGTGGCTGCAAGGTCACGAACGTCCATTCGGCGCTATTGAAACGCGGCTTGAGAAAGAGCTTCCAGCGTCCGACATTGAAGCCGGCAACGATGTTGGCGGAATCCTTGTTCTCGTCGGCTGCCAGGCGGGCTGACGCGGCCGCATGGCGGTCGCTCGAACAACCTAGAACACGCATCCTGCTGTCGACAACGCATAGATCCGTCTGTCCGGGCAGCATTTCGGTGTCGCCCCAGACGAATCCCCGATCGAGTTCGGCGATCAACAAACCCGCAGATGCAGTTTTCGGATCGACTGCCATCAGGAGCAGCGGTCCCGAGGCCGCGCCGTCGAGCAGGAGGGTTTTGCCATTGGCCATCCAGTCAAGCTGCGACGACGTCAGCTCGACCGGCGCGAGCGGGTCGCCGAAGATCGCGTGCGACTCGCCCGTTCGAAACAAGGTCACGGCCCGGAAGAACTGCCCAAGCGTTTCGCGATGTCCGGCTCCCGTAACCGCCCCCCCGGCCCGCAGCGGGCGGGCAATCTCCCCGAGCATCAACTCTCCGCCGAGAAGGCGGTCATAGGTCGACCTGCCGTAGGCACTGGCCGCCTGATCGAGCTGTCGCGTCGCCAGCCGGGCCACAACCTCATTGATCTGGAGCCAACCCACGACCGCCATGGAAACGGCAGGCAGAAAGGCAGCGAGAAGGAAAGACAGCAGGACGCGCCGCGCGACGGCGCTACGCAGAAAGGCTCCGTCGATGCGCAGGCGGCTCACGACCTACCCGCCTCGGTCATTGGGAGAAATCCGCCGCGACACCGATGAACGCCCCGTCGCGCGCGCGGATGATGTC
>WBZU01000137.1_pt1 | contig 75068 bp, 64 predicted proteins | sample 5204311 | NCBI WGS metagenome assembly WBZU01 (sample SAMN12344359, study PRJNA552823) | activated sludge metagenome | biome: Activated sludge suspended growth; feature: Nitrification reactor; material: Wastewater; isolation source: activated sludge from nitrification reactor of wastewater...
GGGGTCGACGCGGACGAGGAACTCGTCGCAGCGCTGCGTGCTCGTCGTGGCCGGCTTGACCCGCAGCGCGTTGAGGTTGTCGGTCACCGGGCTGGCGTAGCGGTACTGGGTGAGGTAGCGGATCTGGAAGTTCATGCGACGACGAGCCTTTCGGGGGCGGCGGCGCCCGCGAAGTAGCGATCGGCCACGTCCCGGTCCACGAGCGCGAGCTCGTGCTGGACGAAGCCGAACGTGCGGGCCAGGCCCCGGCCTCCCCCGTGCGCGCGGGCCCGAAACTCCAGATCGGCGGTGAGGCGGGCCAGCCGCAGCACCGGCGGCGACGTGCGCGGCGAGACGTCGGCCGCCGCCAGCGAGCCGTGCAGGGCCTCGACGTTCGCCGCCACCGAGTTCGGGTACTCGCGGTCGAAGAGCAGGAAGCGGGCCACCGGGACGGCGTCGGCCGGGCCGGCCACGCCGCGCCGGAACGCCTGGAAGCCGCCGACCGCGTGCAGCAGCGCCAGGGCCTGGCCGTCGCGCAGCGGCGCACGCTCGCCGTCGTCCTCGGCCTCGCTCGGCGGCAGCGCGACGCGCAGGATGCGCAGGACCATGTCGGCGGACTCGGCCTGGCCGCCCGCGCAGAGGAACGCGTGGCCCTCGTCGCGGAGCATCGTGCGGTCGGCGAGCCCCCACACCAGCGCGCAGCGCTGCTTGACGAGCTGGTAGGTCGACCATGGGCCCGCCCGCAGGCCGGCGGTGAGGTCGCGGCCCTGGAGCTCGAGCGCGAACCCGTTGACCGCCTCCCACATCTCCGTCGAGATCACGTCGCGCAGCGTCCGTGCGCCCTCGCGCGCGCGCTCGACGCAGGCGAGCACCGAGGCGGGCTGTCTGCGGTCGAGCGTGAGCAGGCGCAGCACGTCGTCGCGGGCGGCGGGGCCGCGCGGCGCGTCGGTCTCGTCCTTCCCGTCCGGGAGGTCGGCGCTCATGATCGCCAGGAGCGAATCCCAAGAGAGCGTCACGCCGGACGGGTCGTCGGGCTGGCCCTGCAGGTCGGCGTGAAAGACGCCGTCGAGCAGGCGCGCGGTGTGGTCGGCGCGAGCGAGATCGCGGCCGAGCCAGAAGAGGCCGTGGGCGATGCGGGCGAGCATCAGCCGCCGCCCCGCGCCTGCTGCTGCTGCTGGGCCTGGCCGTGCCAGTGGCCGCCGTAGCGCAGGTCCGGCAGCGAGGGCGGCTCGAGCAGCGCCGGCGGCTCGGGCTGCCCGTCGGGGCCGGCCTCGTCGAGGATCCAGGTGTCCTTCGAGCCCCCGCCCTGCGAGGAGTTCACGATCATCGAGCCCTCCTCGAGCGCCACCCGGGTCAGCCCGCCGGGCACGATTCGGATCGTCTCCCCGAAGACCGCGAACGGGCGCAGGTCCACGTGGCGGGGCGCCAGCGTGCCGTCGGGCGCGGCGGTGGGAACCGTCGAGAGCGACACGAGCTCCTGGGCGATCCAGCGCTCGGGATGGGCCTCGATCGCGGCCGCCTGGGCCGCCATCTGCTCCTCGCTGGCGTGCGGGCCGATGAACACGCCCTTGCCGCCCGACTCGGCCGTCGGCTTCACCACGATCTCGCCCAGCCGCGCGAGGACTGCCTCGCGCTGCTCGCGGTCGTCGAGGAGGTAGGTCGGGACGTTCTCGAGAATCGGCTCCTCCCCCAGGTAGAAGCGGATCATCGCCGGGACGTAGGCGTAGGTCGCCTTGTCGTCGGCAACGCCGGTGCCGAGCGCATTGGCGATCGCGACGGTGCCCGCGCGGTAGGCGCGCACGAGGCCCGGGACCCCGAGCATCGAGTCCGGGCGGAACTCGAGCGGGTCGATGAAGTCGTCGTCGAGCCGGCGGTAGATCGTGTGCACGCGGGCCAGGCCGCTGGTCGTGCGCATGTAGCAGGCGTCGTCGCGAACCACGAGGTCGGAGGCCTCGACGAGCTCCACCCCCATCTGGCGGGCGAGGAACGTGTGCTCGAAGTAGGCGCTGTTTGCCGGCCCGGGCGTCCAGACCACGACCGTCGGCGCGTCGTCGCCGCCGGGCGCGACGGCCTTCAGCGCGGCCAGGAGCAGCGCCGGGTAGTCGTCGACCGGCCGCACCTGGTATCCGGCGAAGAGCTGCGGGACCAGGCGGGTCATCGCCACGCGGTTCTCCAGCACGTAGGAGATGCCCGAGGGCGTGCGCACGTTGTCCTCGAGCACCCGCCAGGTGCCGGCCCGATCGCGGACGAGGTCGCAGCCCGACACGTGGCAGTAGACGCCGCCGGGCGGGCGGATCCCGTGGGCGGCGCGGGCGAAGCTCGGGCGGCTCACGACGTGCGCCCACGGCACGATGCCCTCCCGGACGATCTCGCGCGCGTGGTAGACGTCGTCGATGAAGTGGTTCAGGGCGCGGATGCGCTGGGCCAGGCCCCGCTTGAGGCCGGTCCACTCCGCCGCCGGGATGATCCGCGGGACGAGGTCCAGCGGCCAGGCCCGGTCGCGCGGGCCCTCGCTGGAGGACAGCTCGAACGTGATCCCCTGCTGCGTGAGCATCGCGTCGCGCCGCCGGCCGGCGGCGGCCAGCGCCTCGGGGCCGATGCGGTGCAGCGCCTCGGCGACCCCCGCGGCGTGCGGCCGCGGGACGCCCGGGCCGGCGAAGAGCTCGTCAAAGGCGTCCGGCGCCGGGCGGTAGTCGGGCAGGCGGCGGACGATGGCGGGCTCGGGCACGGGGCGCATTCTTCCGTGCCGGCGCCTCCGGGGCCACCGCCATTCGGTCCAGGCGCGGCTGGGCACGCTCCGCCCCCGTGGCGGGCGGGCCCGGCGAGACGGTCCGGCCAGGCCGTGGCGGCGGCCGTCGGCGGCGGCCGGCGGGCCACTACCCTCCGGCGGGCGCCGGCCGCCCGGCGCCCGCCGATGGCCGCCACGTCGACATCCGGCCCGCTGGCGCGGGCGCGCGCCCGGGCCGCCGAGCGCCCGGCCCTGTGGGCGTTCCTGCGCCTGTTCGCGATGTCGGCCTTCGTGTTCCTCGCGATTGGCGCGGTGCTGCCAGCCCTGCCGCCCTACGTGAAGGAGGAGCTCGGCGCCGGCGACGTCGCGGTCGGCATCGTCATCGGGGCCTTCGCGGTGAGCGGCGTGGTCACCCGCCCGCTGGCCGGGCGCCTGGCGGACGCCCGCGGACGCCGGCTCGTGGCCACCGGCGGGGCGCTGGCGGCCGCCGCTGCGGGCGCGATGTACTTCATCCCCGCCGGCGTCCCGGGCCTGGTCCTCGCCCGGCTCGTGCTCGGGATCGCCGACGGCGCGGTCTTCGTCGCCGGCATCACGTGGGTCGTCGACCTCGCCCCCGTCGCGCGGCGCGGCCAATGGATCGGCTGGTTCGGGCTGTCGATCTGGGCCTCCTTCAGCCTCGGGCCGCTCATCGGCGAAGGCCTCCTGCGGATCGGCGGCTATGGCTGGGTCTGGGCCTTTGCCGCCGCGAGCCCGCTCGTGAGCGCCGCCATTTCGCGGACGCTCGGCCCCGGGCTGCCGTCCTCGGCCCCGTCCCGGGGCGGCGCCCTGCTCCCGCGTGAGGCACTGCGCCCCGGGGCCGCACTCGGGCTCGCCCAGCTCGGTTTCGTCGCGATGGCCGGCTTCTCGGTGCTCCTCCTGCGCCACCAGGGCGTCGACGGCGGCGCGGCGATCTTCACCGCGTTCGCCGCCGCCGTCGTCGGCGCCCGCCTGGTGTTCGGCCGGCTTCCGGACCGCCTCGGCCCGCAGCGCACCGCCATCGCCGCCGGTGCCGGCGAGGCCGCCGGGCTGGCCCTCATCGGCTTCGCTCACGGCCTGCCACTGGCGATCGCCGGGGCCCTCGTGATGGGCACCGGATTCTCGATCCTCTACCCGTCGCTCGCGCTCATGGTTGTGGACCGCGTGTCCGAGGACCGCCACGGCGCCGCGCTCGGGACGTTCACCGCCTTCGTCGACGTCGGCGTCGGGATCGGCGGGCCGCTGATCGGCGCCGCCGCGGCCCTGGGCGGCTACCCGTGGGCGTTCTGGGCCGCGGCCGCCGGGTCGGCGCTCGCGGCGCTCGTGGTCCTCCCCGGCGCGCAGCGCGCCAGCGCCCGCCGGGCCGCGCGGGTGGACGCCGGGCTGCCGCCGCCCGGCTGAACGGCGCCCCGCCCGAGCGCCAGATGTGCGGAACGTGCGGGATTCCTGGACGGATGTCCGCCGCCGGGCAGGCGGGGTCTCCCTTCCACCCGACGCCGCCGCCGTATACGGTCGGGAAATGCCACGGACCCGACCCCGCCGGCGCTGGCCCTGGGCCGCGATCGCCGCCGCCTCCGCCGCCACTGCCAACCGCCTGGCCCGCCGCTCGGCCGTCGCGCAGCTCGAGCGCGGCGAGGCCGTCCGCGAGCTCGCCACGACCGAGGCGCGCTTCCGCTCTCTCTCGCTGGCCGCGGCCCCGATCACCTGGACCGTCGACTCCGGCGGCCGCGTCTTGGATGCCCCGGCGTGGCGGGAGCTCACCGGCCAGGCGCCCGGCGAGGAGCGCGGCGAGGGCTGGCTCGACGCGGTGCATCCAGGCGACCGCGACGACTGCGCGGCCGCCTGGGCCGCGGCGGTGGCGGCGACCGGCACGTTCGAGGCGTCGATCCGCCTCGACGGCGAGGCCGGGCCGCGCGAGCTGGAGCTGAGCGCCGTCCCGGTCGTCGGCGAGCACGGCGCTGCGAGCGAGTGGATCGGCACGGCCACCGACGTCACCGCCCTGCGCGCCGCCGAGGAGGCCCGGGAGGCAGCCGACGAGCGGGCGGCCGGGCTCGAGGCGGCTCACGCGGCCGCCGTCGCCCGGGCCGCGGCGCTCGAGGCCGCCCGCGACGACGCCGCCGCCCGGGCCGCCGAGCTCGAGGCGGCCCGCGAGGCGGAGCATCCGCGCGCCGAGGCGCTGGAGGCCGAGCGCGACGAGGCGCGCGCGGAGGCCGGCGCGCTGGCCGCCGAGCGCGACGACGCCGCCGGGCGGGCCGAGGCGCTCGAAGCCGAGCGCGACGACGCGCGCGCCCGGGCCGAGGCCCTGGCCGGCGAGCTCGACGAGGCCCGCCGCGCTGCCGCGGAGGCGCTCGCATCCGCCGCGGCCAGCGAGGCTGCCGCCCAGGCCGCGAGCCGCAGCCTCGCCGAGCCGCCGTCGATGCCCGAGGTTCCCGGCGTCAGCCTCAGCGCCGCCCGGGTGCTCGCGGAGGAGCCGACCGCAGCGTGGAGCGATGCCTTCATGGCCTCGGACCGCCATCTCGCCCTCGCGGTCGGCGAGATCGCCGGCGGCGGGGCCGAGGCCGTCGGCCGGGGCGCCCAGCTCGCCGCCGCGCTGCGGGCCTACGCGCTCGACGGCCACGGCCCGGGCGATGCCGTGGCCCGGCTGAACGCGGTTGCCGCCACCCTCTCCCCCGGCGCGCCCGCGTCGCTGCTCTACGCCACGCTGGACCTCCACACCGGCACGCTGCGCTTCGTCATCGCCGGCACGCCCGCCGGGGTGCTGCTCGCGCCCGGACGACCCGCCGAGGCGCTCGTCGCCGAGCCCACGCCGCCCGTCGGGGACGCCGCCGGCGCGCTCGTGCACGAGGGGCGCCTGGCCATGCCGCGCGGCGCCTCGATCCTGCTCGCAGCGGGGCTGCCAGCCGACGACGCCCAGGGCGACCCGCTCGCCGCCGCGCTGACCAGCGCCCCGCTGGCCGCCCGCGCCGCCCTGGACCACGTCGCGGGCGTGCTGTTCGCCGACGGCACGCCGCCGGCCGACGCGGCCATGCTCCTGCTCCAGGCGGCGAGCCCGGAGGACCTCGACGTGCCCGACGGGAGCGAAGGCCCGGTCGTCGCGGCCCGCCGCTCGGAGGCACAGCCCGAGATCCGCGCGCAGGACACCCGGGACGACGCGAAGTCGCTCGAGGCCGGCTAGCTCGCCCGCGGCCGGCCCCGGTACCCTCCCGGCCGTGTCCGGCCAGTCCGCGTCCGCCGAAGGGCCCATCCGCGTCGCGATCGTCGGCGCGGGGCCGTCCGGGTTCTACGCCGCCGGCGCTCTCCTGAAGGCCGACGCTGGCCGCGAGATCGACGTCGACCTCTACGACCGGCTGCCCGTGCCGTTCGGCCTGGTCCGCTTCGGCGTCGCGCCCGACCACCCGAAGATCAAGACCGTCACGCGGGTGTTCGAGAAGACTGCGGCCCACCCCCGCTTCCGCTTCCTCGGCAACGTCCACATCGGCCGCGACGTGTCCCGGGAGGACCTCCGCGACCACTACCACGCCGTCATCTACGCAGTCGGGGCGGAGACGGACCGGCGCCTCGGCGTCCCTGGCGAGGACCTCCCCGGCAGCCACCCCGCCACCGAGTTCGTCGCCTGGTACAACGGCCACCCCGAGCACCACGACCGCAGCTTTCCCCTGCACGCATCGCGCGTCGCGGTGATCGGCAACGGCAACGTCGCGATCGACTGCGCCCGCATGCTCGCCCTGCACCGCGACGAGCTGCGGGTGACCGACACCGCCGACCACGCGATCGCCGCCTTCGAGACCGCCGAGGTCGAGGAGGTCCTCCTCATCGGCCGCCGCGGCCCGGCGCAGGCCGCCTTCACGAATCCGGAGCTGCTCGAGCTCGGCGAGCTCGCCGACGCCGACGTCATCGTCGACCCGGCGGACCTCGAGCTCGACCCGCTCAGCGCCGCCTGGCTGGAGTCCGACGCCGCGGACATCACCGCGCGGCGCAACGTCGAGATCCTGCGCGAGTACGCCGCCCGCCCCCCGCAGGGGCGCCGGGTGCGAATCGTGTTCAAGTTCTGCCGCTCTCCGGTGGAGATCGTCGGGCGCCAGGAGGGCGTCGAGGCGCTCGTCCTCGAGCGCAACGAGCTCGTGGACGACGGCGGCCGCATCGCCGCGCGCCCCACCGGCGAGCGCGAGACGATCGAGGTCAACATGGTGCTGCGGTCGGTCGGCTACCGCGGCATCCCGCTCCCCGGCGTCCCCTTCGACGAGGAGCGCGGCGTGATCCCGAACGAGCGCGGGCGGGTCACCTCGGGCGGGGCGGCCGTCCCCGGGGAGTACGTCGTCGGCTGGATCAAGCGCGGCCCGAGCGGCGTGATCGGCACGAACAAGAAGGACGCCCAGGAGACCGTGACGGCGGTGCTCGAGGACATCGCGGCCGGCGCGATCCACCAGCCCGCACTGCCCGACCCCGAGGACGTCGTCGCGCGGGTGCGCGCGGCCGGAGCCGACATCGTGATGTGGGAGGACTGGCAGGCGATCGACGCCCACGAGGCCGCGCTGGGCGAGCCGCACGGGCGCCCGCGCGTCAAGCTGCGGACCGTCGAGGAGCTGCTCGATGCCCGCGGCCGGGCTCCTGGCGCCTGAGCGCCGGAGGGCGGCGGCGCGCCAGGCCGGGCGGCGCACGCCCCCGCGCGCGCCAGTAGGGTCCCGGGCATGACCCGAGCCCTTTCCGTCGCCCTCGCCACGGCCTGCGCCGCAGTTGCGTTCGCGCCAGGCGCGGCCCAGGCGCGCATCGTGCACGGCACGACGGTCGCCTCGGCGGCAGGCTTCGTCGGCGGCCGCTACGACGTCGGCGGCGGCAAGACGGTGAGCATCGTCGCCTCCGACCGCCTGCCCGACCCGCGCGGCGAGGCCCGCACCTGGGCGGCGTTCTTCAAGGGGCTCGTCCACGGCTCCGAGATCGCCCGCATCCGCGTGCGCGTGATGCCGGTGAGCGAGATGTCCAGCTACTGCGGGGCCGGCGCCGACGGCTGCTACGACGGCGAGACCCAGCAGCTCGTCATCCCGCCGACCTCCTACGACAACGCCCGCCTCGTCGCCGCCCACGAGTACGGCCACCACCTGGCCAACAACCGCCGCAACCCGCCGTGGCCGGCGGTGGACTGGGGCACCAAGCGGTGGGCCAGCTACGAGAACGTCTGCGCCCGCACGCGCGCCGGCACCGCGTTCCCCGGCAACGAGGACGACGAGTACGGACGCAACCCCGGCGAGGCGTTCGCCGAGTCCTTCGCCGTGCTCAACGGCTTTGGCTGGGAGGGCGACATCTACTCCAACACCTTCCGTCCCGACGCCCGCGCGCTGGCGCTCATCCGCCAGGACGTGCTGTCTCCCTACTCGGGGCCTGCCGTCACGACGCGGACCGGGCGCCTCAGTCGCGCCGAGACGTCCGACACCTACGCGATCCCCACGCCGCTGGACGGGCTGCTCACGGTGACCGCCGCGGGCCGCGGCTCGCTCGACGTGGACCTCAGCCTGTTCTCCAACGCCGGACGCCGGCTCGCGCGGTCGGCGACCGACTCGCACACCGAGACCGTGAAGTACACGGTCTGCGGCGCGCGCCGCGAGAAGGCCAGCGTGCTGCGCTACGCCAGCAGCGGCACCTACGGCCTGCGGATCTCGCGGCCGTAGCCGACCGCCGCGTCCGGCACCCCGCCCTGCGTCCCCCTACGCCGTCGCCCGGCCCGCGGCCCGGCCCGGCTGCGCGGCGCCGAGGAACCCGTCGAACATCCGGGCGCCGAGCGCGATCCACTGCGGCAGGTGCGCGCTGACCTCCCGGCGTGCGGCCGCAGCCGAGAATCCCGGCGCGTCGGGATCGTCCTCGCCGCTGGCGAACCAGCTCTCGAGGATCGGCTCGGTCACCTCCGGGTGGAACTGGACGCCCCAGGCCCGCCCGCGCCGGAAGGCCTGCGGGCACGCCTCGCTCGCGGCCAGCAGCTCTCCGCCGGGCGGAACGCCGAAGGCGTAGGTGTGCCACTGGTAGGCGACGAAGCGCTCGGGCATCCGCCCGAGCACCGGGTCGCCCGCCGCCTCCGGCTCCAGGTCGACGTCGTACCACCCGATCTCGGCACGCGGCGACCGGGCCACGCCGCCGCCGAGGGCCTCGGCGATCATCTGCGCGCCGAGGCAGATCCCGAGCTGCGGCACGTCGGCCGCGTCCCACTCGGCGATCAGCTCCAGCTCGTGCCGCAGCCAGGGCAGCTCGCCGGCGTCCTTGACGTTCATCGCCCCGCCGAGGATGACCACGGCGCCGTAGTCCCCCGGATCGCGGGGCGGCCCGGCCTCCTCGGGCGCATGCCACTCCTCGACCGTCCAGCCCGCGGCCTCCGCGACGCCGGCCAGGTGGCCCGGGCCGCTGTCGCGCTGGTGCACAACGGCCAGGAGCGCCGGGGTGTCCGCGTCGGTTCGCACCGGCGTAGGGTGCCAGATCGCGGCCCGGTCGCGCCAGCGCCGAAAGGCGGATTCTGGTTCAGCCGCCGGCGCGCTCGAAGTGCGCGAGCACCGCGGCCACCTGCTCGGGGCCGGTCTCCGGATGCAGGATGCAGATCCGCACGGCGTAGCGGCCGCCGAGGCGGGTCGAGGACACGAAGACCTCGCCGGCGGCCTCGAGCGAGGCAACGAGCTCGGCGTTGAGGCGGTCGAGCTGCGCCTCGTCGTCGACGCCGGCCGGGTGCAGGCGGAAGGCCACGATCCCCAGCCGCGCCGGCGACAGGAGCTCGAGCTGGGGCGCGGCCTCGATGCGCCGCTCGGCCTCGATGGCCAGGTCGAGCGCCGTGTCGATCGCGGCGGTGAAGGCGTCGAGCCCGAAGGCCCGCAGCGACAGCCACACCTTGAGGCCCCGGCAGGCGCGGGTGAGCTGGAGCCCGCGGTCGGAGAAGTTGACCTCCTCGTCGGCGGCGGCGACCTCGGCGAGGTAGTCGGGCACGATCTCGAATGCCCGGCGCAGCAGCGCGCCGTCGCGCACGAGCACCGCGCCGCACTCGATCGGCTGGAAGAGCCACTTGTGGGGGTCGAGCGTGACCGAGTCCGCCGCCTCGATGCCCGCCAGCGCCGCTGCCCCCCGGGGCGCGAGCGCGGCGAAGCCGCCGTAGGCGGCATCGGCGTGCAGCCAGGCCCCGTGCGCGCGGCAGGCCGCGGCGATCTCGGCCAGCGGATCGACCGCGCCGGTGTTCGTCGTTCCCGCGTTCGCGACGGCGATGAGCGGCCGGCGGCCGGCCGCGGCGTCGGCGGCCATCGCCGCGGCGAGCCGCTCCGGGTCCAGGCGCTGGTCGGCCTCGGCCGGCAGCTCCCGGATCTGGTCCGGTCCGAAGCCCAGGAGCCGGAACGCCCGGGCGACAGACGAGTGGGCCTGGTCGGAGGCGTAGACGACCGTGCCGGCACTGCCGGTGCCGGCGAGCGTCTCGCGCGCACAGGCCAGGGCGGTGAGATTGGCGGCCGAGCCGCCGCCGACCAGGATCCCCGCCGCCGCGGGCGGATACCCGATCCACTCCGCGAACCACCCGAGCACCACGAGCTCGAGCCGGCTCGGCCCCGGGCTGCTCATCCACCACGTCGCCTCGAGGCCGAGGGCGACGGCCAGGAAGTCGCCCAGGACGCCAGGCCACGTCGTGGCCGCCGGAATGAACCCCATGTATCCCGGCACGTCGTAGACGGCCCGGTAGGGCAGCACGTCGCGCCGAAGCTCATCGAGGAGGTCGTCGAAGGCCGCCGGGCCGTCAGGCAGGTCCCCGGGGATGCGCTCGCGCATCTCGGCGGGCGTCGCGCGGCGCACCATGGGGCGCGGCTCGTCCAGGACGTCGAGGACGAAGTCGACGGCGGCGTGCGCCTGGCGGCGCATCTCCTCGCGTTCGGTCCAGAGCGGGCCGGGCATGCGGCGAGTCTATGCGCGGCGCCCCGCCGACGGCCGCCCTCGGCTGTCGGTCAGCGAGCGTTCGCCGCGACCGCCGCGTGCAGCAGCACCGTCGATGCCGTGTAGTCGAGCGCCGGCTCGCTCGTGACGTAGTCCGAGACCCGGTCCTCGTAGACGCCCGCCGGGCCGTCGAACGGCCCGAGGCGATACGGAAGCCGCTGCTCGCGCAGGATCGACCGGGTCGTCGGCCCGCCGACCACCGCGCCGCCGAAGACCGCCGGGCCGCGCCGCGTGGCCCAGTGGTGCGGGTGCCGCGGGGCGCGCGGGCCGACCCCCGCGATGAACGACCGGCCCCACGGATTGCGTCCCGCGGCCCAGTCCCGGGCGTCGGCAGCCAGCGAGGCGCCCGCCGGGAACCCAGCGCGCGCCGCGAGCGCGAGCACGGTCCCGCCGCCTCCATGGGTCGCCGTCGTCCCGAACGCCAGGACGCCAGGCGTGCCGAGCGCCGTGCGGCGAGCTCGAGCGGCCGCGGCCGACGCCGCGGCCCGCAGGAACGCGCAGCCGGCGCCCGCGGCGGCGGGACTCGGAGCCGGCGCGCCGGCGACGCCGCACAGCTCGGCGGCAGCGAGCGCGCCGACGGCGTCCCAGGTCAGCGGCTCAGACGCGTCCTCGCCGTCGAGCCAGTCGACCGCGTCAGCCACGTCCTGGGGGTCGCCCGCCGCGCGGTAGAGCTCGATGGCGCCGAGCGCCATGTCGTCGTTGCCGCCCGAGCTCGGGTATGGATCCTCCGGCAGGCGCGGCGCGATCCGGCCGGCCCGCTCGCCGGCCTCGTACCAGGCGCGGGCCTCGGAGAGAAGCTGGGCGCGGCGGGCCGGGTCGGGCTCGGCCTGGGCCGCCAGCGCCAGCGCAGCCGCCGTGCGGCCGCCGGAGTCGGTCCCGATGCCGGTGAGCGCCTGGCGGTGCGAGACCGCACGCACGGGCGAGCGGTCGTCGGCGGCGGGGTCGAAGCCGCTGGCGGGGTCACGGTCGTGATCGGACACGATCTCGCCGACCTGCGAGACGAACACGTCCGGCGCCGGATGTGCCTTGAGCAGCCAGCGGACGCCCGTCTGGGCGGCGGCCTGGAGCGGCGCGGCGTCCCCCGGCGCCAGGCGGGCCGACAGGAACAGCGCCGCCGCGGCGAACGAGGTCGTCTGGGTGAACTTGAGCGTGTCCCCGGCGTCCATCCAGCCGCCAGTGAGGTCGATGCGCCGGCCGCCGAGCGGCCCGCCCCGGACGGTGGCGTCGTTGAGGTGCGACGGTCCGTGCGCCGGCGACGGCTCGCGCCCGTCGCTGTTCACCGCGAAGAAGTTCAGCATCCGGCGAATCGGGCCGCGGGCCGCAGTCCCCGCGGGCACGACGATCCACGCCCGGCTGGCGGACAGGCGCCCGGCGCGCACGCGGTAGCGGCCGGGCGACCGCACGGCCGACAGATCTGCGATCGCCGCGTGGCGCCAGGGGGCCGGGCGGCCCGGCGCAGCCGCCAGGCGGCCGCGCAGCACGATCCGGCCGGCGGCGTCCGCCACGGTGAAGCGGGAACCGGTGAGGCGGGCGGATGTCAGGACGGCGGCGCGCTTCGCCTCGCCAGGCTCGCTGGGCCCGCCGGTGCGGATCGCGTCCGGAGGGGCGGCCTCGGCCGTTCCGCTCGCCGCCGCGGCGCCCGCGACCGCGACCGCGGCTGCTGCGATCCAGCTCCCTCGCTGCCCCCGCACGGGGCCAAGCGTAGCGGCAGTCCGGCCCGGCGTCACCCGCGGGCGACGGGCTGGGCGACCGCCGGGAGGCCCATCCGGTCTTCGAGCGCCGGGGGTCCAGCTCGTCCTCGCGGTAGGCCGCCTCCGCGGGCGAATGTCCAAACCCGAGGGTCTGCTCGGCAGGAAACGTGCGCAGCGCGTCCTCCACGGCGGCGAGCGGGTCGCTCTCGCCGGTGTGCGCCCCCGCGCGGGCGCCGGCCTGCCGCGCGGCGCCGGCCGTGGCTTCCGCCGCCTGCTCGGAGGCGGCGATCGCCGCGTCAAGGTCAGATGCCCAGAACGCGAGCGCCGAGTCGTTGAGCGCCGGGGCGACGACGCGCAGCTCGGCCTCCTCGAGCGGGACGCTGGCCAGCGCCGCGCGCAGGACATTGGGCGCCACCGGCTCCGCAGCGACGACGAGGGTCCGCATCGTCAGGCGTCCGGCGTCGGCGGCAGCTCGGGATCGGGAGGCTGCGGCGTCGGCGGATCGAGCGGCGCCGGCACGGCGCCGGGCTCCGGATCCGGAACCTCAGGCTCGGCGGGAGGACCCGGCGGCAGGTCCGGTCCCGGCGCCGGGCTCGGCTGCCCGGGACCGGGCGGCCTGCCGGGAACCTCGACCGCCGGGACATGCGTCCGCGCGGAGGCCGCGGTCATGCCCGGCCGCTTCGCATCCCCATCGGGATGCCGCCGAGCAGGATCAGGACGGCCGCGATGATCCCGACGATGGCGGGCAGGCCGAGCGCCACCAGCAGGATGTAGGCGACGGCGGCCACAAGGCACGTGATGATGATTCCGACCATGGGGAAAGCTCCTGGATTCAGGACGTTCGCACGTCCGCTGGGGGCACTCAGTGCGGTCCGGAGTGCCCCTGCCGGGCGACCGGCAAACGTCGGCGGCATGGCGCGTCCGGCCCCTGACCGGAGGGGTTCGGCCCGCCGGGCCGCCGGGGCAGGGACCAGGGACCAACGAGAAAGGACGTGTCCCATGTCAGCCATCGAGGAATCCATCGACGTCGACGTTCCCGTGCGGACAGCGTATGACCAGTGGACGCAGTTCGAGGAGTTCCCCCGCTTCATGGAGGGGGTGCAGGACGTCCGCCAGATCACCGACACCGAGACCCACTGGCGCACGAAGGTGGCTGGAATCGAGCGCGAGTTCGACGCCCGGATCGTCGACCAGCTCCCGGACGAGCGCATCGCGTGGCGAAGCACGGCCGGCGTCCAGCAGGCCGGCGTGGTGACGTTTCACCGCCTCGAGGCCGACCGCACCCGGATCATGCTCCAGCTCGAGATCGAGCCCGAGGGCGCGATCGAGAAGGCCGGGGATGCGCTCGGCCTGGCCCGCCGGCGCGTCGAGGGCGACCTGCAGCGCTTCAAGGATCTGATCGAGGCTCGCGACCGCGACCGCGACTCCGGCGCGTGGCGCGACAGCGCCGGCGGCCCGGACATGATGCCTCGCTGAGCGGGCCCCTCGCCCGGCGGCGGCGCTCCGGCCCCGGACCGGATTCAGTCCGGGCCGGGGCCCAGGGCGGCCGCCGGGTCGCCGACGACCTCGAGCTCGTCGGCCACCCGCGTGAGCTCGAAGAGCCGCGTCACCGGGGGCCGGTCGGCCGCGACCACGAGGCGCACGCCCGACTCCGCGGCGAGCCGGTGGCTGGCCAGCAGGGCCCGGAGCCCTGACGAGTCCATGAACGTGACCGACGTGAGATCGACGGTCACGGCCCCGCCCTCCGGGCACCGGGCGCTCGCGGCCGTCAGCGCCGCGTGCATCTCCGGGGCGGTTGCGATGTCCACCTCCCCGCGCACGGCAATCGAGATTCCCCGCTGCCCGTGCGACTCCTCCGCGATGGAGAACTCCGTCACGCCGTCAGCCTAGCGACCACGATCGCGACATCGTCCTGCGGAGCGCCGCCAGCTGCCAGGAGATCGGACTCGACGCGGGCCAGCATGTCGGCCGCGGGCAGCCCGGCGGCTCGCGCCGCAGCGGCCTCCACCTCGGCGTCGTCGACGATCCGGCGGTCGGTGCGCGCCTCGACGAGGCCGTCGGTGTAGAGCACGACTGCGTCCCCGGGCGTCAGCGGAACCTCGTCGCGCTCGAGGACGACCGTCTCGAACGCTCCGAGCAGCGAGCCCGCCGATCCGGCCCGCTCGACCGACCCGTCCGCGCGGATGATGACCGCCGGAGGATGGCCGGCGCAGGTGATGCGCAGGTCCAGGCCCGGCCCATCCCGCTCACACAGCATCGCGTAGGCCACGGTACAGAACTGATCGCCCATCGCCGCGTCGAGGATCGCGCGATTCACCTCGGCCAGGACGTCGCGGGCATCGTCGAGCGTGCGCGCCGCGACCCGGGCCGCATGTCGCACGAGCGCGGTGAGCGCCGCCGCCTCGATCCCCTTTCCGGAGACGTCGCCGATGACCAGCGCATGCCCGCCGGACACCTCGAAGAAGTCGTAGAAGTCCCCGCCCACCGCTGCCGCCGCCGACGCTGGCCGATAGGAGCAGGCAAGCTCGACGCCCGGCCAGGCTGGCGGCACGGGCGGGAGCAGCTCGCGCTGCAGCTCGGCCGCCACGTGGGCCTGCTCCTCGAAACGGCGGGCGTCGTCGACGGCCAGCGACGCCCGGCGGGCGACGAGCCGCAGGACGGCGAGGTCGCGCTCGCTGTAGCCCCGCTCGGCCAGCGAGGAGATCGCCAGGACGCCCAGCGGCTGCCCGCGGGCGTGCAGCGGCACCGCGACGCCCGACCGGATCCCCAGGCGCGCCACCGCGGCCTGCCGGTCCGAAGGCTGGGACTCCATTGCGTCGTCGACCGCGTACGGCACCGGCTCGTGCTCCTCGAGCGCCTGCCCCATCGGCGTGGCCGGGTCGAGCGTCACCGGATAGCGCGTGAGGTAGTCGAGCATCTCGGCTTCGAGCCCCGGGGTGGTGGAGGCCACCATCGTCGCGGCCCCGCCGACGCCGGCCGTGCGCACCACGCACACGTCGCCGAACCCGGGGAGCAGGAGGCGCGCGAGCTCCTCCAGCCGCTCCCGGACGTCGAGCGGGCGGTCCAGCAGCCGGGCCACGTCGCCGATGAGCTCGAGCCGCCCGCGTTCGCGCTCCAGCGCGCCCACCAGCCGCTCCCGCTCCCGCTCGGCTCGTGACCGCGCGGTCGTGTCGACCACGATGGCCCCCACGCCGGCGATCGCTCCCGACGCGTCGGGGACGGGGTAGTAGCTGACGGCGAAGTCCACCTCCTCCCCCGGCGCATCGGCGGCCGGGCCGTGGACCCGATGCTCGTGGGTCGGCTCTCCTTCGGCTGCGGCCTGCATGCGGGCGGACAGCCCCGGGCTGAGCCCGGGCACGGCCTCGTCCACGCGGCGCCCGAGATGCTCGTCTACGGCCAGGCCGTTGAACCGGGCGAGCTGCTCATTGACTCGCACGAAGCGCAGGTCGCGGTCCAGGAAGGCCAGGCCGATCGGCGCCGTGCGGAAGAGCGCATCGAGGCGGGCCGCTGACTCGCGCAGCTCGCCGAGGAGGCGGGCGTTCTCCTTCGCCAGCGCCGCGTTGTGTTCCGCCGCGTCGACCGCCTCGCGGCGGCCGTGCTCGAGCCGGATCCGCAGCGCCGACCCCGCGATGGCGAGGCCGCCGCCAGCGATGATCACCAGCAGCCGCGGGATGTGGTCGGCCGAAAGGAAGTCCCCGGTCGCCGCGCCTGCGGCCAACCCGGCGGCGAGCGCCGCCGCGGTCACCAAGGCCGTGTCCCAGGGACCCAGCGTGAGGGCCGCGATGATCGGGCCGACCACCAGCAGGCCGACGAGCACGAGCTCGCGGGCGGAGACGAGGTCCACGACGAGGATCGCCGCCGTGATGCCCAGGGCGAGCGCCAGGCCTGCGGCCCGCGGCATGGGGGGGCGGGCCGGCGGCCCGGCGGGCGGCGCGGTGCGGGACACGGGCGGCTGCGGCAGGTCGGCCACGGTCACCGGCATCCTCGCCCATGCCGCTCCGCGGCGCGACCGGCGGTGCCCGGCCCGGTGCCCTGCCCGTTAACGTGCCAGGCGTGAGCGGGGACGGCCCCACGGTCGGCGCCACCGAGTTCGCCCGCCTGACGGGCGTCTCGCGAGAGCGGCTGCGCACCTGGGAGCGCCGCCACGCCTTCCCGGTGCCGGCGCGGGCGAGCGGCGGGTCGCGCCGCTATGCAGTGGCCGACGCCGCGGCCGTCGTCGCGGTGCGCCAGGCGGTCGAGGCCGGCGCGACGGTTCCGGACGCGATCGCCCGGGCCCGGACCGGAGCTGCAGCAGCCCCAGCCCCGCCGTCGCCGTCCGCGCTGGCCGAGCTCGTGGAGAGACTGCACCAGCCCGTGGTGATCTTGAGCGGGCCCGAGCCGCTGCGGGTCGCCTACGCCAATGCGGCGGCCCGCTCCGTCGCTCCAGCGCCCGGGTCCGAACTGCCGGCCGATGCCGGCGACGAGCTGCGCCGGGCCTTCGCCGGGCGCGCGGGCGACGCCGTCGCCGGGAGCCGGCCGCCGTGGCCGGGACTGGCGGGCGGCGACGTGCCGGCCCTCCTGCTGCCGCTGGCGGAGCCTGCCGGCGGTGCTCCGCTCCTCGCGGTCGCCGACCTCGAGGCCGGTGCGGCCCAGGAGCTCCGGGTCGCCGTCGCGGACCTCGAGCGGCGGCTCGACACGAGCGCGGACCGGGCCGCCAGCGCTGACGCGATGCTCGCAGCGGCCGCCGCGCTCGCCGACGTGTTCCGGGCCCGCACGAGCGTCGCGGCGCTCATCGAGGCCACGGAGATCCTCGTCCAGCGGCTCGGTGCGATCGATGCGGCGCTCGCCCCCCATATGGCCGGCCAAATCGTCCTCGGCCGCTCGACGCGCGGCCGGCTCGGCCCGGAGATGGTGACGGTCGCCGCCCACCCCGACCTCGCGGCCCTGATGCGCACGGGGTCGCCGGGCTGGCTGGACGCCGGCGGCGGCGCCGCAGCCTTCGGCGCCCCGGGAACGCTGGCCCTCCTGGCGGCCCCCGTGGCGTGCGCCGGCGAGACGCTCGGGGCGCTCCTCATCCTGTTCGACGAGCCCGCTCCCCTGGACGCGGCGCTCGTGCGGCTCCTGTCGGTCGCCTGCCAGCTCGTCGGCCTCGCGCTGCGCCAGGAACAGCTCGTCGACGCGGCCGCCGCCCGGCGCGCCGGTTCGGATCCGGCCGCCAGCGGGTAAGCCCGCGCCATGACCGAGACGCGCCAGCCCGTGACCGAGACCGCGCCGCCGCCCCGCGAGGAGCGCGACCCGGCGCACGCCCTCGACCGCGGCGAGACCTCCGACCAGCGGCCCGAGGAGGGCCAGGCGCGCCCCGACGACGGTGGCGCCGACGGCCCCGACGCCGGGGAAGACTAGGGGCCAGTCGCACCGCGCACCGCCGTCACCGCAGGGCCAGGCGGGCCGGGCCACGTCCTCAGCCCGCAATGCGCTCAATGGCATCGGCCCGGCCCGGTTCCACGGCCACGGCCCGGTCGAGCCCGGTGATCGCCAGGGTCTTGACGATGGACGGGCGGGACGTGGCCACGACGAGCCGGCCGCCGCTCGGCTCGAGCGCCTTGAGCGCGGCGATCAGGACCCCGAGCGCCGTGGAATCCATGAAGGTCGTCGCCGTGAGGTCGAGGACGAGCGCCCTGGCGCCGCCGTCGAGTTCCCGGTCCAGCGCCGTCCGCAGCTGCGGAGCCGTATAGAGATCGAGCTCCCCCGCCACCGCGAGGACCCGCGCGCCGCGCGGCGCATCGAAGGCTTCGATCGCGAACTCGTGGCCGGCGGGGGTCACCATGCCGCGATCAGCTCGACCGTCGATCCGCCGGGGCCGTCGTGAACCGCGGCGCCGCCGTCCGGCACGTGCAGCGGCGCCGGCGGGGTGCGGGCGAGCCGCTGAGCGGCAATCGCCGACAGCCCGTGCACCCGCAGTCGCAGTCCCGCGGGCCCGGCGTGCGCCTCGAGGTCGACGCGCCCGCCCTCCCCCCGGGCTGACCCGGAGGCCACGAGGCCGGCCAGCGCGTCCGCCAGCGGCGCGACGCGCTCGGCCGGCAGCGCCATCCGGGCGGCGAATGTCGTGATCACGAGAGCCACGACGCGGTCGGCCCACGGGCGGTCGCTCACCCGCAAGACGAGGCCGGGCTCGGTGCCGGTCGGCGGCGTCACATTCGGGCCGGCGTCGCCGCCGCGGGATCGAGGAGAAACTCCAAGCGGACTTCGGTCGCCCCGTCGGGCCCGGTCCCCAGCTCGAGCGAGTCCGCCAGCGCCGACATCAACGGGATGCCGACGCCGAGTCCGGGACTGTCCGGTCGCGGCACGATCCCGCCGCCCTGGTCGGTCACCACGACGGTCAGGGCCGAGGCATCCACGAAGGCGCACAGTCGCATGGGCCCCGGCGCGGTGTCGCGGTAGGCGTGCATCACCACGTTGGCGCAGGCCTCGCCACCGGCGAGCGCCACGTCGTCGATCCGCTCGCGGTTCAGGCGCAGCCCTCCGGCCACGGCGCGCAGCGCCTGCCGGGCGATCGCCACGTTCTCGGGCGCGGCGCCGAGCTCGAGCTCCACATCCGGCAGGTCGGAAGATCGCTGGGAGGTCATGTCCGCGGCGTCCTGGCGTGTGAACAGTGCTGCCAAGCCGGCGGGAACACGACCGATCGGCCCCTGATCCGGCGGCGGGGACACGGTAGCGGGCCGCCGCCCCGCTGAACGGGCGCGGACATGCGGTGGCACCGGATGTCGCGGGCAGGCGAGCTGACGCGCGCCAGATGCCCGCTGCCGCGGCGCCTGAAACCTCGCCGGCCCGCCATGCGCCCGAACCCCGCCCCCCCGCCCATGACCGGACGTGACCGCCCCGCGCGGCCTGGCCGCGGCGTTCGGCGGGCGGACGACCGGGCGTGACCGCCTTGCGCCAGCTCCGGCCCCGCGGATCATGACGGCGAGCCGGGCGCCGCGGGGGCGCCGGCCAGTCCGAAAGGGAGGGCCATACTCCAATGGCTGCCACGATCGATCACATCGCGCCGCTGCGCTCCGGCCAGCTCGGCCGCCCCACTGAAGCCGAACTCGTCGAACGCAGCCGCGCCGGCGACGGCGCGGCGCGGCGCGAGCTCATCGAGCGCCTCGTCCCGTTCGTCCGCTACGTCGCGCGACGCTACGCCAGCCGCGGCGAGCCGCTGGACGACCTGGTCCAGGCCGGCTGTGTCGGCCTCGTCAAGGCGGTCGACCGCTTCGACGCGAGCCGCGGCGTCAAGCTCACGTCGTTCGCCGAGCCGAACATCTCGGGCGAGATCAAGCGCCACTTCCGCGACCGCGGCTGGTCGGTGCACGTCCCGCGCGACCTTCAGGAGCTCGGCACGCGCGTCTCGCAGGCGACGCAGCGCCTGACCCACGCCCTCGGCCGCTCGCCGACGGTCGCGGAGCTTGCCTCCGCCCTCGAGCTGCCGGAGGATCGGGTGGTCGAGGCGATGCTCTCGACGCACGGCTACACCGCGTCGTCGCTGAACGAGCGCACCGACGAAGGCACCGAGCGGCTCGACCTGCTCAGCGATACGGACCCCGGATTCCGGCGTGCCGAGACGCTCTCGGTGCTGCGCGCCGGCTTGGCGACGCTCCCGGCCCGCGAGCGCGAGATCGTCGTGCTGCGGTACTTCAAGGAGCTGACCCAGCGCGAGATCGCCCAGCGAGTCGGCATCTCCCAGATGCACGTGTCGCGGCTTCTGCGCCGATCGCTCGACCGCCTCGGAGCGGCCGTCGGCGACCCGTCCTCGGCGGCGCCGGCGTGAGCGCATCAGTCGCAACGGGTTTCGGCCGCAGGCGGACCGGGAACGTCCGCATTGTGACCGACGATCCTCACCCCATCGATGTGCTCGACGCCGACCCCGACCTGGGCCGGGCGCTCAGCGACCGGGACCGCGCCGAGGCGGGACGCCACGCGATCGCTCCGGTGGTCGCCCTCTCCACGGGCCCGTGGAATCCGGTGACGCGCCATGGCGCGCCCCCCGACGGCACGCTTGGCCTCCTGGTGCTCGACGGACTGATCGCGCGGACCGTGCGGGCCTCGGGCGGCGTGCACACCGAGCTCGTCGGCGCCGGCGACCTGCTGCGGCCGTGGGACGAGGACCAGGACGGCGGCGGCCGGTCCCCCTCCCAGATCGAGTGGCGCGTGCTGTCTCCGGTGCAGCTCGCTGTGCTGGGCCCGCGCTTCGCCATGGTCGCCGGACGCTGGCCCCAGCTCTCGGCTGAGCTGATGTGCCGGGCTCTGCGGCGGACCCGCTCCCAGTCGATTCTCGCGGCAGTCTCGAACCAGACGCGGGTCGACCGGCGCATCCACGCCGCGCTCTGGCACCTCGCCGAGCGCTGGGGCCGGGTCGGGCCCCAGGGCACCCATCTGCCGCTGCGCCTCACCCATGCGACGATCGCCGGCCTGGTCGGCGCCCGCCGGCCCACCGCCACGACGGCGCTCACCCAGCTCTCCGCCGCCGGACTCGTCCGCCGCACGCCGGACGGGACCTGGCTGCTCCGGGAGCCCGCTGCCGCTGACGCCGGCGAGCCCGCCGCCGCCCCGTTCGCCGCCGCCGGATGAACGCCCTGCGCCCGGTGCCGCGGAGATGACGCTTCCGCTGCCCGGCTGCGCCGAGCTCGGCCAGCAGCTGCGGGTCGACGCGATCCGGGCCAGCGCCGCCGCCGGGTCGGGGCACCCCACCTCCGCGATGTCGGCCGCCGACATCGTCGCGGTCCTGATCGCGCGCCACCTGCGCTACGACATCACCGCGCCGCGGAGCCGCGACGGAGACCGCCTGATCTTCTCCAAGGGCCACGCCTCGCCCCTGCTCTACGCCGCGCTGGCCGCGCTGGGCGCGATCGACGACGCCGAGCTGCTCACGTTCCGCCGGGCGGGCAGCCGGCTGCAAGGCCACCCGACCCCGGCCCTCCCCTGGGTCGACGTGGCGACCGGCTCGCTCGGCCAGGGCCTGCCGATCGCCGTCGGGATGGCCCTCGCGGCCGCCCGCCTGGAGCATTCGGGCGGGCGCTTCTGGGTCGTATGCGGCGACAGCGAGATGGCCGAGGGCTCGATGTGGGAGGCGATCGAACACGCCGGCTGGGCAGACCTCGGCAGCCTCGTCGCCATCGTCGACGTCAACCGCCTGGGGCAGCGCGGCGCGACGATGCTCGGATGGGACACCGGCGCGTACGCCCGCCGGTTCCGGGCCTTCGGATGGCACGCGATCGAGGTCGACGGCCACGATGTCGCGGCGATCGACGCCGCGCTTGCCGAGGCCGCCGCGGCGGACCATCCGGCCGCGGTCCTCGCGCGCACGGTCAAGGGCAAGGGCGTCGCCGCCGTCGAGAACGCCCTCGGGCAGCACGGCAGGCCGCTCGCCGACCCAGACGCCGCCGTTCGCGAGCTCGGCGGCCGGCGCCGCCTGCGGTTCGCGTCCCGCCCGCCCGGCCCGCGCGGGCCCGACCGGACGATCGCGTTCGCAGATGTCGCCCGGCCGGCGTTCGCCGTGGGCGACGCCGTGGCGACCCGGGAGGCCTACGGCCAGGCGCTCGCCGCGCTCGGCTCCCGGCGCGCGGACGTCGTTGTGCTCGACGCCGAGGTGTCGAACTCCACGGGCGCCGAGCATTTCGCGAAGGCCCACCCGGACCGCTTCTTCGAGATGTACATCGCCGAGCAGCAGATGGTCGCCGCGGCAGTGGGGATGCAGTCCCGCGGCTGGCTCCCATTCGTCTCGACCTTCGCGGCCTTCCTGGAACGGGCGTACGAGTTCGTCCGGATGGCGGCCGTGAGCCAGGCCCGCATGGTGCTCTGCGGGTCGCACGCCGGGGTCTCGATCGGCGAGGACGGTCCGTCGCAGATGGCGCTCGAGGACCTCGCCGCGTTCCGCGCCGTGACGTCGAGTGTCGTCCTGTACCCGAGCGACGCCAACCAGGCGGCGGTGCTTGTCGAGGCCGCCGCGGCGCACGGCGGCATCACCTACGTGCGCACGACGCGGGCGGCCACCCCCGTCAGGCACGCCGCCCCGGCGGCGGCAGTGATCGGCGGGAGCACGGTGCTGCGCGAGTCCGGGGAGGACGCGCTCACGATCGTCGCCGCCGGCATCACCGTCCCCGAGGCCGTCGCCGCGGCCGACGCGCTGTCGACCCGCGGCATCGTGGCGCGGGTCATCGACCTCTACTCGGTCAAGCCCGTCGACCGCGCCACCCTGCTGGCCGCCGCGCGAGAGACGGCGGCGATCCTCACGGTCGAGGACCACCGGCCCGAGGGCGGGCTCGGCGACGCCGTTCTCGACGCGCTGAGCGAGGAGGCCGCCGGAGCGCCAGTGCGCAAGCTCGCGGTGCGGCGGCTGCCCGGATCCGGGACGCCGGAGGAGCTTCTGGGCGTGAGCGGGATCGACGCGGTGGCGATCGTCGCCGCGGCGCTCGACCTCGTCGGCGCGGATCGCTCCGCGGCGCGGGCCTGAGCTCGACTGCGCCGGCCCGCCGCCAAGCTCAGCTTCCAGCGAGCCCGCCGACACCGTGATCGGCGCCATCGCCCGCCTCGAAGTAGTCCCACGCTTCGACGACGTTGCCCTCGGGGTCGCAGAGGTAGAGCGACCGATCTCCTCCCTCGTGCCGCACCGGGTCCTGCGTGTCCAGCCCCGCCGCCCGGGCGGCGGCGGCGATGCCGTCCAGCGCCCCCGCCGGCACCGACAGCGCGAAGTGCACGTGGCGGCCGCCGCGATCCCCGAACTCCTTCCGGCCGGGGCACCAGAGCCCGAGGCGGGCCTCCTCGCCGGCCTTGAGCCAGGTGCGGTCGGCCTGCCGGTCGAGCGTCTCGAGGCCCAGCACGCTGACGTAGAAGCGCTCCATCGCCGCGCGATCGTCGGTCTCCAGCGTGAGCTCGACGATGCCGCGCGGTCCGGTCACGTGACAGCATGCCCGGCGGGACCGGGATTGACCCCCGAACTGCGGGCAGCGCCGCCGGGCATTGAGCCGGGCGAGGCGCGCGCCTGCGGGGCAGGGGCTCCTGCTCCGGGGGTGGCCGGGCGACGGCCACCCCGGGATTGCGGAGTGGCCGCGCCCGGCACGGCCGCTGCTAGGAGCGGGACCGCGACGAGCCGTTGGCGCCCGGCGTCCGCTTGGCCGACGCCGGCTTGGCCGACGCTGCCTTGGCCGACGCCGAGCGCGTCGGGCGCCGCCGGGCAGCCGGGGCCTTGGCCGCCGCGGGCGTGCGCTTTGCCGCCCCGCGGCCGCGCGCCGACGCCCCGGCGGCGCGGCGGCGACGGGCCGCCGGGGCGGAGCCGCGCTCGCCCGTCACGGCGGCCTCGGCGGTCCGCTCGGCACCCTTGGCCCGCGACGCGGCGCTGCGCACCACCGTCTCGGCCCCGGACTCGGCGGTGTCCGCCACCCGCTTGAACGCGTCGCGGACCGCGTCGATCTGGCCAGTGGCCGCCTCGGCCACGGCGTCGGCGCCGGACTGCGCCGCCGCCTCGAGCCGGCGGGCGCCGCGCCGCGCGTCGCGCTCCGAGGAGCTCACGGCACCGCGGCCGCGGGCGCCGGCCTTGCGCACGGCGTCGGCCCCGCCGGTGCTGGACCGGTCGTAGGTCGAGGCACCGTTCAGCTCGGCGCGGGCGACCCGATCGGTAAGCGCGGGCAGGAGCTCACGCAGGGTGGCCATCATGCGCTCCTCGTCACCGCGGATCGAGGCGGCGAGCGCGGCAGTCTCGCGGTCGCCGACCTGCTCGGCAAGCCGCTCGAGCGCGTCGTACGTGGCGATCTCGAGCGCCTCGCTGGCGACCGCGTCCTTGGCGTTCTTCAGCAGCTTCTCCTCCATCGAGGCGCCCCGGATGAGGGCCAGCGGCGCGAGGCCGATGGCCACGGCTTGGCCGACGATGGCCTGCGCGGCGACGAGGGCCGAGCCGACGAGGTCGCTGGCGCCGCCGAGATCGTCGAGGCGTGCCTGCACGCGCTCCCCGTGCTGGGCTGTCTGTCGGTGGTGAGCGGAAAGCGCGTCCTTGTACGCGCCGCCGGGCGTGATCGCGATGTTCGCCTCCAGCGTCCGCTCGAGGGCTCGCTCGGTGGCGAGCGCCTCGCGGAGATACTGGGTGATCTTCCCGATTTCCTGGGTGGTCGTGGGTGTCGTGTGCGTGGTGGTCATGCCCTGGACCTGCCCCCGCCGGGAAGCGGCCAACCCGGCCCAGGCGGAACCAGGTCAGGCGAGTGACCCGGGCCCAAAGTCTGACGCTCGGGGCGCCGGCGAGCCGGCGCCCGGATGGCCTTGGAGCGTTCAGCGCCAAGCTCGTCGAGGAGCCCGCGGACGGGATCCACCCCGGCCAGCGCCGCAGCGCCTCGTGGCGCGGCCTCGCACCGCGCCGGACCGGGCCCGAGGGGCTGGCCGCCTAGGCGGCCGGCTCCGCGTCGCGCGCCGATCTGACCCGGGCCCGGGCTGGCGCGGGCTCGGCCGGCACCGGCTCACCCGCGAACTCTCGGGCGATGTCCGGGCGAGTCACCGCCGGGTGTCGCTGCGCCGTCCGGATGATGGCGACAAACCCGGCCACGAGCGCGACGAGGCCAAGGATCGGCAGCGCATATCCGACGCCGGCGGCAATGCCCACTACGACCGCGAGCACGACGCCGACGGCCGACCCTGCCGCGATGCGCGGAGGAAGCGCCGGGCGATGGCTGGAGGTGGCATGCAGGGGCATGCCGCGCGGCTGCCCGGCGCAACCCGGCCTGAAACGGCCGGCGGTCTCCGCGGTGACCGCCGGGCGCGCGGGCGGTTCGCCCGCCTCGCCGCGGGGTATCCCGCCGGAGCGGTCTCCATGCCGCATTCCCCCGGCCGAGCCCGCGCCCGCGCTGAGCACAGCGCGCGGGCGCGGGTGAGGCAGGGGACCCCCAGGGGACCCCCGCGGTCAGGCCGTCGCGGTGCCGGCGGGCACGTCGCCGCGCGCCAGCTCCCGGGGCCGCCGCACGAGCGCCGCCCCGCATAGCAGCGCGACGAGGAGCGCCGGCCCGATCACGAGCCACGGCAGCGTCCGGAACGGCGCTCCGTCGCCGCCGGCAAAGGCCGCGACGGTCGCGCGCTGGCGGGCGGCCAGGTCGGCGGCGCCGGGCTTGATCCGCGGCCACTGGGCCAGACCGGCCGCAACGTCGGGGAACTGCTTCGCGATCTCGGCGTTCACGGCGGCGGGTGTCGTGCCGAGCTGGGCCGCGAGCGCCGGAACCATCTTGGCCTGCACCTCCTTGACCGTCGCGTCCACGACGGCCACGGTCTGCGTCGCGGTGTCGGCCGCCTTCTGCGAGAGGGCGACGCGGCCGACCTCGACGGTGCGCGACGTCGCCTGGAACTTCGCGGGCAGGTCGAGCGCGAGCGCAGCGATCACCGTGGCCGCGGCGATCCCGCCGCCGGCGACGATCGCCCAGCGCGATCCGCGCCAGAGCCCGATGGCGCCAAGCCCCGCGGCGGCGGCACCGAGGGCGAGCAGCAGCCACGGGATGACGGTGATGGGAAGCCCGAGCCCGGGGATGCTGTCGACCTGGCGGAAGTCCCCGGACCGCGACAGCCGCGCGAGCTGCGGCACCACGGGGTCGACGAGCGCAATCGCCCCGGGCACGCCCTTGACGGCGGCGGCCACCGCCGGGAAGTTCGCTGCCACGAACCGGTCGAACTGTGCCTGGGACATGCCGAGCTGCTTGGCGAGCGCCGGGCGGGTCTCGTTCACGAACTGGTTCCCGAAGCCGCGGATCACTCCGTAGTTGGCGGACAGGTCGGCGACGCCCTGGGCCGACAGCGTCGAGCGGAACGTGTCGGTGACCTTCTCTGCGTTGCTCGTGCGGTTGAAGAGGTCGAAGGCGAACGGCAGGCTGACGAGCCAGAGCCCGAACAGCACGGTGACAACGGCAGCGGCGCGACGCATGGAACTCCCCCAAGAGCGGCCCGGCCCCTGTGGCCCGGCGATGGGAGGGTGTTGCGCGGCAGGGCGCCAGCTGGATCACTCGGCGCGCCAGGCCACCTGCCCGCCGCTGACCGTCGCCGCGACGAGCGGCACGCCGGGCCGGTAGACGAGGTGGGCCGGGGACGGCGCGTCGAGCACCACTGCGTCGCCGCGGGCGCCCGGGGCCAGGTGGCCGATGTCGGCGCGGCGCAGGGCGCGCGCGCCCCCGCTCGTCGCGGCGGCCAGCGCCTCGTCGACCGTCATCCCCAGGTCGCGCACCGCCAGGGCGATGCAGAAGCTCATCGAGGTCGTGTAGCTCGAGCCCGGGTTGCAGTTGGTGGCGATCGCCACCGCCGCACCGGCGTCGATGACCCGGCGGGCGTCCGGATACGGCTGGCGCGTGGAGAAGTCGGTCGCGGGCAGGAACGTCGCGACGGTCTCGCTGCCGGCCAGCGCGGCCACGTCGGCGTCGGTGAGGAACGTGCAGTGGTCGACCGAAGCCGCGCAGAGCTCGACGGCCAGGGCGACCCCGGGGCCCGGGCCGAGCTGGTTTCCGTGCACCCGCAGCCCGAGGCCGGCGGCGCGCCCCGCCAGCAGGACCGCCCGGCACTGATCGGCGTCGAAGGCGCCGGCCTCGCAGAAGACGTCGATCCAGCGGGCGGCGGGCGCGCACGCCGCCAGCATCTCGCCGCAGACGAGGCCGACGTAGTCGTCGGCCCGGCCCTCGTACTCCGCGGGCACGACGTGCGCGCCGAGGAACGTGACGTCGTCGGTGAGGCGGGCCGCGACGGCGCACAGCCGCGCCTCGGTCTCGACATCCAGCCCGTAGCCGGACTTGATCTCGACGTGGGTGATGCCGGCCCGCAGCGCCTCGGCGCGGCGGGCAGCAGCGAGCCGGGCGAGCTCGGCCTCCGGCGCGGCGCGAGTGGCCTCGGTCGTGACCCGGATGCCGCCGGCGGCGTACGGGGCGCCGGCCATCCGCGCCGCGAACTCCTCGCTGCGATCTCCGGCGAAGACGAGGTGGGTGTGGCTGTCGACGAAGCCGGGGATCACGCACCGGCCGCCGGCGTCGAACCGCTCGTCGCCAGCCGCCGACCCCGCCGGCTGGACCGCAGCGACCCGGCCGGCGTCGAGCACGAGCGCGGCGTTGCGCACGACGCCCAGCGGCCCCTCCCCCGCCGCCGGATCGTTCGTGACGAGCCGCCCGATGTTGTCGATGACGAGCGCGCTCACGACCCGACGCGCTCGACGAACTCAGTGATGCGCGTGACGAACGCGTCGCGGTGGTAGCGGTCGAACTGCTCCCAGGTGGTGAACGTCGTCGGGTCGGTGACCCGGTCGAGGAACAGGATCCCGTCGAGGTGGTCGGCCTCGTGCTGGAAGGTGCCGGCGGTCAGCCCGCGGCGGATCTCGTCGTGCGGAGCCCCGTGGCGGTCGAGGTAGCGGACCCGGACGGTCACGTGCCGGTCCAGCGTGCCGCGCAGGCCGGGCACCGAGAGGCACCCCTCGTTGATCGCGACCGTCTCGGCGTCCACGGGCTCGACCACGGGGTTCACGATCACCGTCAGCGGGATCGGCGGCTTGTACGGGTAGCGCGGATTGCGGTCGACCTCGATCACCGCGATGCGCCGCAGGTCGCCGATCTGGTTGGCGGCCAGCCCGGCGCCGCCGGCGGCGCGCATCGTCTCGATCATGTCGTCGATGAGCCGCTGAACCTCGGGCGAGGCGAGCTCGTCGGCCGAGACCTCCTCGGCCCGGGCCCGGAGCACCGGATGGCCGACCGTGACGATCGGGAGCACGCTCATCGCGTTCCACCATAGTCGGCGGCGCCCGGGCCGCCTGCCGTCCGCCCGCGGATGCCCGCCGACACCCGGTCCGCCGCGCGGCGCACCCGGCCGGCCAGCGCTTCTCGCGCCGCTCCGTCGAGCTCGCCGGACGGGAACGTGAGGGCGAGCGCCGCCACCGGGTGGCCGCCGTGGTCGAGCACCGCTGCGGCGACTGAGGCGAGCCCCGGCGTCACCGTCCCGTCCTCGAAGGCGGCGCCCCGGGCGCGCACCGCGGCCAGCGCCGCGGCCAGCTCGGCGGGCGCGGCGGGGCCGGCGCCGGCGCGCTGGACGAACGCCGCCCGTCCGGGGAAGAGGGCGCGGACCTGCGCGGCCGGCAGGGCCGCCAGCATCGCCAGCCCGCTCGCCGTGAGCTGGGCGGGCAGGCGCACTCCGACGTCCGTGACGAGGCCCGGGCGCCCGGCGGCCCGCTCCTCGATGAGGTAGAGCACGTCGGCGCCGTGCAGCACGGCGAAGTGCCCGTTGTGCGTCGTCGCGTCGACCAGCCGGGCGAGCGCCGGCTGGGCCACCCACCGCAGCGGCGCCTGCCGGGAGTACGCCGAGCCCAGCTCGAAGGCGCCGACCCCGAGGCCGTAGCGGCGCTCCTCGGGCAGGTGCGCGACGAAGCCCTCGTCGCTCAGGGCCGCGAGCAGGTGGTACACGGTGGAGCGGGGCAGCCCGAGCTCGTGCGCGATCGTTGCCGCCGGCTGCGGCGCCGCGTGCCGGGCGAGCAGCTTGAGGATGCCGAGGGCGTGCCGGGCGGCCGGGGCGTTCGCCACGGCGCCAGTGTCTCAGATCCCAGACAGAAGCCGGGCGGATCGGGTGACGGCGGGCGGCCGCCGTGGTCTCATGCCCCCATGAATCCCGCGCAGGCCGTGACCGTCGGGGCCGGGCCGCTGCGCCTGGAGGACGTGGCCGCCGTCGCCCGCGGCGGCGCCCCCGTGCGGCTGGCCGACGACGCGCTCGCCGCGATGGCCGCCAGCCGCGCGACCGTCGAGGCGCTGGCCGGCGACGTGCGCCCGCACTACGGCGTCTCCACCGGCTTCGGGGCCCTGGCGACACGGCACATCCCGCCGGCCCGGAGGGCCGAACTGCAGCGCAGCCTCGTGCGCAGCCACGCCGCGGGGTCGGGCCCGGAGGTCGAGCGCGAGGTGGTGCGCGCCCTGATGCTGCTGCGCCTCTCAACGCTCGCCACCGGCCGGACCGGGGTGCGGCCCGCCACTGCGGCGGCGTACGCGGCGGTGCTCTCGGCCGGGATCACGCCGATCGTGCACGAGCACGGCTCGCTCGGCTGCTCAGGCGACCTCGCCCCGCTGGCGCACTGCGCGCTGGCCGTCACGGGAGAGGGGCCGGTGCGCGACGCCGCCGGCGAGCCGTGCGACGCCGCGCAGGCGCTGCGCGCGGCGGGGATCGAGCCGGTCGTGCTGCGCGAGAAGGAGGGCCTCGCCCTCATCAACGGCACCGACGGGATGCTCGGGATGCTTGCCCTGGCCATCGCGGACCTGCGCGAGCTGCTCACGGCCGCCGATATCACGGCTGCGATGAGCGTCGAGGGGCTGCTCGGCACCGACCGCGTCTTTGCCGCCGACCTGCAGGCGCTGCGCCCGCACCCCGGATCGGCGGCGTCCGCCGCGGCCATGCGCGCGGTGCTCGCGGGCAGCGAGATCGTCGCCAGCCACCGCGGACCGGAGGACCCGCGCGTGCAGGACGCCTACTCGCTTCGCTGCGCGCCGCAAGTCTGCGGCGGCGCCCGTGACACGGTCGCCCACGCCGCCGCGGTCGCGGAGCGCGAGCTCGCCGCGGCGATCGACAACCCCGTGGTGACCCGCGATGGACGCGTCGAGTCCAACGGCAGCTTCCACGGCGCGCCGCTCGCCTACGTGCTCGACTTCCTGGCGATCGTGACCGCAGACGTCGCGAGCATGTCCGAGCGCCGCACCGACCGCTTCCTCGACACCGCGCGCAGCCACGGCCTCCCGGCGTTCCTGGCCGACGACCCGGGCGTCGACTCCGGCCACATGATCGCCCAGTACACCCAGGCCGCCATCGTGTCGGAGCTCAAGCGGCTCGCCGTCCCGGCCAGCGTCGACTCGATTCCCAGCTCGGCGATGCAGGAGGACCACGTCGCGATGGGCTGGTCGGCGGGGCGCAAGCTGCGCCGGGCGATCGACGGCCTCGCCCAGGTCCTTGCCATCGAGCTCCTCACGGCCGCGCGCGGCATCGAGCTGCGCGCCCCGCTCGCGCCGGCGCCCGCCACCGCGGCGGTGATCGCCGCGGTGCGCACGTCGGTGCCCGGGCCCGGGCCGGACCGCTTCCTGGCCCCCGAGATCGCGGCAGCCGTGCCGCTCGTCCGCGACGGCCGCGTGCGGGAGGCCGCCGAAGCGGTGGCCGGCCCGCTGCCCCCGCCCCCTGACCCCCCGGAGAACACGCCATGACCAGCCCCGCCCCCGTCATCCGGGCCGCCCGCGGGACCGAGCGGTCCTGCCGCGGCTGGCCGCAGGAGGCGGCCCTGCGGATGCTCCAGAACAACCTCGACCCCGACGTCGCCGAGCACCCCGAGAAGCTCGTCGTCTACGGCGGCACCGGCAAGGCGGCGCGCGACTGGCCGTCGTTCGAAGCGATCGTCCGCACCCTCCGCACGCTGGGCGACGAGGAGACGCTGCTGGTCCAGTCGGGCAAGCCCGTCGGCGTGATGGCCACCCACGAGTGGGCGCCGCGCGTGCTCATCGCGAACTCCAACCTCGTAGGGGACTGGGCGACGTGGGAGGAGTTCCGGCGCCTGGAGGCGCTCGGCCTGACGATGTACGGCCAGATGACCGCGGGGTCCTGGATCTACATCGGCAGCCAGGGGATCCTGCAGGGCACGTACGAGACCTTCGCGGCCGTCGCCGAGAAGCGCTTCGGCGGCACGCTGGCCGGCACGATCACGCTGACCGGCGGGCTCGGCGGGATGGGCGGCGCCCAGCCGCTGGCCGTGACGATGGCGGAGGGCGTGGCGATCTGCGTCGAGGTCGACCCCTCCCGGATCCGCCGCCGCCTCGAGCACGGCTACCTCGACATCGAGGCCGACGGCCTCGACGATGCCCTGCGGCTCGCGATCGAGGCCCGCGACGCGCGGCGGCCCCTGTCGATCGGCCTGCTGGGCAACTGCGCCGACGTCGTCCCGCGGCTGCTCGCCATGGACGCGCCGATCGACATCGTCACCGACCAGACCTCCGCGCACGACCCGCTGGCCTACCTCCCGCTCGGCATTCCCGTGGACGAGTGGGCGCAGGCCGCGGCGGCGGACCCGGCGGGCTTCACCGCCCGCGCGCGCGAGTCGATGGTGCGCCACGTCGAAGGGATGGCCGGCTTCCAGGACCGCGGCGCCGAGGTCTTCGACTACGGCAACTCGCTCCGGGCCGAGGCGCAGCTCGGCGGCGCCGAGCGGGCCTTCGCGTTCCCGGGCTTCGTGCCCGCGTACATCCGGCCCCTGTTCTGCGAGGGCAAGGGCCCCTTCCGCTGGGCCGCGCTGTCGGGCGATCCGGCCGACATCGCGGCGACCGACCGGGCCGTGCTCGGCCTGTTCCCGCACAACGAGTCCCTCGCCCGCTGGCTGCGGATGGCCGGCGAGCGCGTCCAGTTCGAGGGGCTGCCGGCCCGCATCTGCTGGCTGGGGTACGGCGAGCGCCACGAGGCCGGCCTGCGCTTCAACGAGCTCGTGGCCAGCGGCGAGGTCTCGGCGCCGATCGTCATCGGCCGCGACCACCTCGACTGCGGCTCGGTCGCCTCGCCGTACCGCGAGACCGAGGGCATGCTGGACGGCTCCGACGCGATCGCGGACTGGCCGCTGCTCAACGCGATGGTCAACGTCGCATCGGGCGCCTCGTGGGTCTCGATCCACCACGGCGGCGGCGTGGGAATCGGCCGCTCGATCCACGCCGGCCAGGTCTGCGTGGCGGACGGAACCGCGCTGGCGGCGCAGAAGCTCGCGCGGGTGCTCACGAACGATCCGGGCATGGGTGTCATCCGCCACGTCGACGCGGGGTACGAGCGCGCCGCCGACGTCGCCCACGCCCGCGGGGTGCGCATCCCGATGGAGGAGGCGTGACCCGCTACTTCGCCGACCTGGCGTGGCTGGGCGGCGCCGCCGCCAGCGCCGGCGTGCTGCTCGAGGTGCAGGACGGGCGGTTCGTGTCGGTCCGCGCGGACGCCGAGCGGCCGCCCGACGCCGTCCGCCTGCGCGGCCTCACGCTGCCGGGGCTGGCCAACGCGCACTCCCACGCCTTCCACCGGGCGCTGCGCGGCCGCACGCACCGGTCCGGCGGAAGCTTCTGGACCTGGCGCGAGGACATGTACGCGCTGGCCGGCCGCCTCACTCCCGACACGTACTACGAGCTGGCCCGGGCCGCCTACGCGGAGATGGCGCTCGCCGGGATCACGTGCGTGGGCGAGTTCCACTACCTGCACCACGCGCCGGGCGGCCGGCCCTACGCCGAGCCCAACGCCATCGGCGAGGCGCTGGTGGCCGCCGCCGACGCCGCCGGCCTGCGGATCACCCTGCTGGACGCGTGCTACGTCACGGGCGGATTCGGCGAGCCGCTGCGCGGCCCCCAGCTGCGCTTCGGCGACGGCGACGCCGAGGCGTGGGGGGTGCGCGCCGCCAGCCTGCGCCCGGCGGCGCACGCGCGGATCGGCGCCGCCATCCACTCCGTGCGCGCCGTCCCGGCGGATCAGCTCGGCGTCGTCGCGGCCTGGGCCGCCGAGCGCGACGCCCCGCTGCACGTCCACCTCTCAGAACAGCGCGCCGAGAACGAGGCCTGCCTGGCCGCCCACGGTCGCACGCCCGCGCAGCTGCTCGACGATGCCGGCGCGCTGTGCCCGCGCTGCTGCGCGGTGCACGCGACCCATCTCGGCGACGACGACGTGGCCCGCCTCGGCAGCACGCGGACGGCGATCTGCATGTGCCCGACGACCGAGCGCGACCTGGCCGACGGGATCGGGCCGGCCCGCGCCCTGGCCGGCGCCGGCTCGCCGATCGCCCTCGGCAGCGACAGCCACGCGGTGATCGACCCCTTCGAGGAGGCGCGGGCGCTCGAGCTCGACGAGCGGCTGGCCTCGGAGACCCGTGGCCACTGGCCCGCCACGGACCTCCTGCGGGCCGCCACGGCCGACGGCCACGCCGCGCTCGGCTGGCCCGAGGCCGGACGGCTGGAGCCCGGCGCCCCCGCCGACCTCGTGACGGTCGGCCTGGACTCCGTGCGGATGGCCGGCGCCGAGCGTGCGACGGCCCTGGAGTCCGCCGTCTTCGCGGCGAGCGCCGCCGACGTGCGCGAGGTCGTGACAGGAGGCCGGCACGTGGTGGCCGGCGGGCGCCATGCGCTCGTCGACGACGTCCCGGGCGCGCTCAGCGCGGCGATCGCGGCGGCCTGGTCGGACTGAGCGGCGGCCGGCCGGGCCGGCGCCGCTACGAGTGCACGCGCGACAGGAACGAGCGCGTGCGCTGGTGCTGCGGGTTGGCCAGCACCTCGCGCGGCGCCCCGCTCTCGACGACCACGCCGCCGTCCATGAAGACCAGGGTGTCGCCCACCTCGCGCGCGAACCCGATCTCGTGCGTCACGACGACCATCGTCATGCCGGAGTCCGCGAGCGCCCGCATCGTGTCGAGGACCTCGTCGACCAGCTCGGGGTCGAGCGCCGAGGTCGGCTCGTCGAACAGCATCAGCTTCGGATCCATGGCCAGCGCCCGGGCGATCGCCACGCGCTGCTGCTGGCCGCCGGAGAGCTGGGCCGGGTAGGCATCGCGCTTGTCGGCGAGCCCGACCTTCGCGAGCTGCTCCTCCCCCCGGGCCACGGCATCGGATCGGGACTGCTTGCGGACCCGCTGGGGCGCCTCGATGACGTTCTCGATCGCGGTCATGTGCGGGAACAGGTTGAACCGCTGGAAGACCATGCCGATGTCGGCCCGCTCGCGGGCCACCTCGGACTCCTTGAGCTCGTAGAGCTTGTCGCCCTCCTGGCGGTAGCCGACGAGCTTGCCGTCGACCGAGAGGCGGCCGCCGTTGATCTTCTCGAGGTGGTTGATGCACCGCAGGAACGTCGACTTCCCCGAGCCGGACGGTCCGAGCAGGCACATCACCTCGCCGGCGTCGACCTCCAGCGAGATGCCCTTGAGCACTTCGAGCCGGCCGAACCGCTTGCACACGTCCTCGGCCAGGACCATCGGCGGGCGCGGCGTGCCGCTCATCGCCGCTCCCCCGAGGACTCGGGACGGTCGGCGACCTCGACGGTCGCGTGGCGGAAGCTGAAGAGCGTGCGGCGCAGGTGCTGCATGGGGGTCTCGGGCAGCTCGCGCGCCGCCCCGCGCGCGAAGTGGCGCTCGAGGTAGTACTGGCCGACCGACAGGATGCTCGTGAAGAACAGGTACCACAGGCTCGCCACCAGCAGGAGCGGGATCTGCTTGTAGTTCTGCGAGTAGATGAGCTGCGAGGCGTAGAGCAGCTCGGTCACCGCGATCACCGACACGAGCGAGCTGGTCTTGAGCATCGAGATCGTCTCGTTGCCGGTCGGCGGGATGATCACGCGCATCGCCTGGGGCAGGACGATCCGCCGCAGGGTCTGCATCCGCGACATCCCGAGCGCCTGGGCCGCCTCGGTCTGGCCCTCGTCGACCGAGAGCAGCCCCGCCCGCACGATCTCGGACATGTATGCGCCCTCGTTGAGGCCCAGGCCGAGGATCGCGGCGACGAACGGCGTGATGAAGCTGTTCGCGTCCGCATCGATGAAGCTCGGCCCGAAGGGGATCCCGAGGGAGATCTTCGGATACACCGAGCCGATGAAGTTCCAGAACAGGATCTGGACGAGGACCGGCGTGCCCCGGAACAGCCAGACATAGATCCAGGCGCTGCTGCTCACGACCGGGTTCGGCGACAGGCGCATGACCGCCAGCAGGACGCCGAGGATCACGCCCACGAGCATCGCCACGACGGTCAGCTCGAGGGTCAGGACGACGCCGTCGAGGATGCGCGGCGAGAACAGGTAGTGCCCGACGACGTCCCACTCGAACCGCGAGTTCGAGGCCGCCGAGCGGATCAGCGACGCCGCGACGAGCACGACGACGATGCCCGCCACCCACCGCCAGGGGTGGCGGACCGGGACGGCCTTGAGCTCCTCAGGCCGTCCCGCGGTCACGCCGTCGGTGGTGCCGTCGTCCGACACCGCGCGTCCCTCCCGCCGCTAGCTGATCGCCCCGTTGATCTTGGGGTTGGTGATCGCGCCGTCCTGCACGCCCCACTTCTTGAGGATCGCCTCGTACTGGCCGTCGGCGATCAGCTTCTTCATCGCGGCGAGGACCGCCGGAGCCAGGCCGCTGGTCTTCGAGACCGCGATGCCGTATGGCGCGGTGCCGTAGGGCGTCCCGACGAGCTTGAACTTCCCGTTGGACTGCTTGACCTGGTAGGCCGCGACCGGCGAGTCGGCCATGCCGACCTGGGCGCGCCCGCTCGAGAGCGCGAGGTTGGCGCCGTTCTGGTCCGGGAAGGTGAGGACCGTCACGGCCTTCTTGCCCGACTTGGTGCACTTGCCGGACTGGGCCTGGGCGTCGGTCTGCTGGGTGGTCCCCTTCTCGACGGCCACGGTCTTGCCGCAGAGATCGGCGAGCCCGGTCACGTCGACGCCGCCGCTCGTCGGGGTGTAGAACGACGTGCCCGCCGAGAAGTACGTGACGAAGGTGACGGTCTTCTCGCGCTCCTTCGTGTCGGTGAAGGACGACATGCCGATGTCGTACTTGCCGGCCGAGAGGCCGGGAATGATGCTGTCGAAGGTCGCGTTGGTCACGTTGGCCTTGATGCCGAGCACCTGGCCGATGGCCGTGGCCAGATCGGCGTCCATCCCCTGAACCGTCTTGCCGTCGGGGCCGACGAACTCGTTGGGCGGGTACGTGGCATCGGCGGCCACGGTCACCGCGCCCTTGGACGCGATCGCCTTCGGCACGAGCGCCGCGGCAGCGGCGTCCTTCGTCACGGCCGGCGTGGTCGCCGTGCCGGCAGTGCTGCCGGAGCTGGAGTTGTCGTCGGAGCTGCTTCCGCAGGCTCCGGCGGCGAGGGCAAGGGCGGCGGCGGCGGCGACGGCGACGGCGATGCGAAACGGAGCAGACAACGTGATTCCTCCTCTGGTGGCTCCGGGGCAGGCGGGCCGCCTGCCCGACCGGCCCGACAATAGCCGGAACGCGCCGGCGAGCGCCGTGCGGCAGACCCTGGCGCCGGGGCACGCGGCGTCAGTCGCCGGGGACGCGCCGGCTCGCCACGAGGCGTCCGAGGGCCGCCGCGTCGCCGTCCACCTCGGCGCGCCGGAGCGCCGCGGGGTCGCCGGCGAGCAGGCGGATCGCGTCCTCGCCGCTCGCGCGCACGCGGACGTCGGGGTCCGGTGCCGGGCCCAGGGCGCCGCGGACGCCGCCGGGGCGCGCGTCGACCGTGACCGTCTCGCCCTCGACGTCGAGCTCGACCTGAACGGGCGCGGCCTTCCGGAGGTCGGCTCCGTCGTAGAGGACCTCGGCTGCGAAGGCCGCCCAGCGCCCGCGAGTCGCGTCGCCGCCGGCGCCCGGCTCCATGAGCGGCACGCCCCAGCGGGTGAGCTCAACGATGACCGGACGCAGCGCCCGCCCCCGCTCGGTCAGCCGGTAGCGGCCGTCGTCGGCGCCGGGCTCGAGCACTCCGGCGGCGGCGAGCGTCTCGAGCCGCTCGGCCAGGAGGTTCGTGGCCATGCCCGGCACGCCGTCGCGCAGATCGGTCCAGCGGCAGTCGCGCATCAGGAGTTCGCGCACGATGAGCAGCGACCAGCGGTCCCCGACGACGTCGAGGGCCCGGGCGGCCGCACAGAACTGTCCGTATGACTTCATGCGCGCCAGTTTACTATCTCAACCGCCGATGGTGTAGTTTTTCAACCATGCCGCCCGACTCGCCGCCCGCCCGCCGCCGCTGGGCCGTGCTCGCCGTCCTGTGCCTCGCGGTCTTCGTCATCAACGTCTCGACCACGATCGTCAACGTCGCCTTGCCCACGCTCGTCGGCGAGCTCGGGGCTTCGACGCGTGACCTGCTGTGGATCGTCGACGCCTTCAATCTCGCCTTCGCTTCGCTCGTGCTCGCGGCCGGAAGCCTGAGCGACCGCTTCGGCCGGCGCCGCTTCCTGCTCGGCGGCCTGGCGGTGTTCGCCGGCGCCTCGCTCGCCGGGGCGTGGAGCGGATCCCCCGCGGAGCTGACGGCGTGGCGGGCGGTCGCCGGGATCGGCGCTGCGGTCATCTTCCCGGTGACCCTGTCGATCATCGCCAACGTCTTCCCCGACCGCATCCAGCGTGCCAAGGCCATCGGCATCTGGGGCGCGACGACGGGCGTGGCCGTCGCCCTGGGACCGATCGCCGGCGGCTGGCTGCTCGAGCGGTTCTGGTGGGGCAGCATCCTCGTCTTCTGCGCCGGGGTCGCGGCCGCCGCCTTCCTCCTCACCGCCGCCCTGGTCCCCGACTCGCGCGACCCCTCGACGCCGCGCCTGGACGCGGGAGGGCTCGTGCTCTCGACGCTCGGCCTCGGGGCCCTCGTGCGGGCGATCATCGAGGCGCCCGGAAACGGCTGGTCCTCTGCCGCCACGCTCGTCGGGTTCGGCGTGGCGGCGGCCTGCCTGACGGCGTTCGTGCTCTGGGAGCGGCGCGCTCCGCACCCGATGCTCGACGTCAGCCTGTTCGCGAACCTGCGCTTCACGGCGGCCAGCGGGGCGGTGACGCTCGCGTTCTTCGCGCTCTTCGGCTTCATCTTCCTCATCACGCAGTACTTCCAGTTCCTGAAGGGCTATGGGCCGTTCGAGACCGGCCTGCGCCTCCTTCCCGTGGCGCTCTGCGTCGCGTTCTGGTCGATCGCCGGCGCCCGGCTGGCCGTCGCGATCGGAACCAAGGCCGTCGTGGCCGCCGGCCTCCTGAGCCTCACGGCCGCCTACGTGTGGATCTCCACTGTCGGATCCGGCACCAGCTACGGCGAGATCGCAGGCCAGATGGTGCTGCTCGGATCGGGCATGGGCCTGACGAGCGCGCCCGCGACCGAAGCGATCATGGGCGTCGTGCCGGCCGCGAAGGCCGGGATTGGCTCGGCGGTCAACGACGCGACCCGCGAGCTGGGCGGCACCCTCGGGGTCGCGGTGATCGGGAGCGTCGCGCTGTCCCTGTATCGCGACGCCTTCGCTGGCTCCGGCCTGCCGCCAGCGGCCGCCGAGTCGGTCGGCGCAGCGCTGAACGCCGCCGGCCGGATCGGCGCCAGCGACCCCGTCCTCGCCGCCCGGCTCGGCACGGTGGCCCGCGAGGGATTCCTCGACGGCCTCGCCGCCGGCTGCTACGTCGCCGCCGGCGTGGCCCTCGTCGGCGCGGCCCTCACCGTGATCTTCCTGCCAGCCCAGCCCGGCGCCGTCCACGTCGCGCCGTCCCGCGCGGTGCCGGCCGAAGCCGAGGCGTAGGCCTGGGCGTTCGCCTCCTGACGGCGGTGCCGCGGCGTGGCGCCGCGGCGCGAAGCCGGCCCGCTAGCGTCTGCGGCCGTGAGCGCTGCCGGCCCGACTCCAGCGCCTTCCGGGCTGCCCGAGCGCGAGCTGCAGGGGCTCCTGGAGATCCTCGGCGAGGTCCACCACGCCGAGGACCTCGAGTCGTTCCGGCTCGGCCTGCTCGACGTCGTGCCGCGCGTCCTCCCGTCGGCCTACACGTCCTACAACGAGTTCGGCCCCGACGGAAGCCCGCTTGTGGCCATCGTGAATCCCCAGCCCGAGGCGCAGTGGCTCGAGCGCTGGGGCCAGCTCGGGCACGAGAACCCGCTCGTGCAGCGCTATCTCGCCACGCGCGACCCGCGCGCCTACCGCATCACCGACGTCATCGACCACCGGGAGTTTCGGCGCCGCGAGCTCTACCGGCAGGTGTTCGCGCCGCTCGGGGTGCACCACCAGCTCGCGGTGACGCTGCCGGCCCCGCCGAGCCTGCTCGTCGGCCTGGCCGTGGTCGCGCCCGACGACTACAGCGACGCCCAGCGGCGCATGCTGGACCTCGCGCGGCCGCATCTCATTCAGGCCCGGGCCAACGCCGCGGCCCGCGAGCGGCTGCGCAACGTCCTCGCCGGCATCGAGGCCGGGCTCGGCGCCACCGGGGATGCGCTCGTCGTCGCCGATGCCGCCAGCCGCGTGGAGTTCGCCAGCGACGCGGGCCGCGAGGTGCTCGTGCGCCTCACCCGCGGTGCCGTCGCAGACGGCGCACGCCTGCCGCCGGAGCTGGAGCGGGTGGCCGGCCAGGGCCGCGCGGTGCTCCGCGACGGCAGCGGCCGCCCGCTCGTGATGCGCCGGCTCACGGTCGCGGGCGGAGCCACCACCGTGTTCCTCTTCGAGCGCAGCGCTCCAGCGGCGCCGCTCGGGCTCCTCGAGGAGCTCGGGCTCACCCGTCGCGAGGCCGAGGTCCTCCAGGCGCTCATGGCCGGCCGCGCCACGCGCGAGGCCGCCGCGGACCTCGGGATCAGCCCGCGCACGGTGGCCAAGCACCTCCAGCGCATCTACGCCAAGCTCGGCGTGACCGACCGCGTGGCCGCCGTCGCCGCGGCCTGGGCGGCGCTCGACGCCGGCCGGGCGGGAGGCTGAGCGGGTGCGAGCGCCCGCGAGCGCTCAGGCGCCGGCCGGCCGGCCGGCCGCATCCCCGGCGCCGAGGTCCCTGACCTCCGCCGCCGAGAGCCCGGCAGCCGCGAAGGCGGCGGCCTGTCGTGATCGGAGTCCGCGCGGCTGAGGCGGTCGCCGTCGAACGCGTGCAGAGCAGGCGACGGTGTAGCCGGTCCGGGCCCGCGCGGTGCGCCCGGACACCGAAGCGAGCATCGGGACCCGGCCGTCCGGCAGGTCGACGGGGCGGTGCGGAATCGTCCCGTGCTCGCCCCACCGGCTCGCGGCGGCGTCCAGAAGCGCCGCGATGCCCGCGGCGCCGGTCCAAGCGCGGTCGAAGCCCTGAGCGGTGAGCCGCACGTCGTCCGTGCAGACGGCCGCCGCCTCCGCATCCCCCGGCCCAGCGCCCGGACGAAGATCTCGACCGTGGCCCGGCGATCCACCGGGGCGATTCTGACCGCGGAGCCCCGGGGGGCAACGGCGGCGCGGCGCATCCGCTCCAGTTCGACCGCGCGCCGCCTTCATGCGAATGCGGCGCCGTGCGCCAGCCCGAGCCAGGCGGCGATGACCCCAAGGGGGACGGCGAGTCCGGTTGCGCGGATCGCCGGAGCGAAGCGATTCACGTCGAGCCCCCGCGCGAGCGCTCGGCGGCGGCGAACCACGAGCACGATGCAGGCGGCAGCCGACAGCAGGGCCATGAGCCCCGCGAGCAGCTTGACGACGAGCCAGAGGGGAATCGTCTCGGAGCGGCCGAGCAGCAGCGCACCCGTGAGCGCGATTGCGAGCAGCAGCGGCGCCTCGAACGCGATGTCGAGCACGAAGTGAAGGCGCGCAGCGTCCCTGGCGGCGAGGACCAGCTCGAGCGCGAGTTCGCCAGCCACGAGTCCTGCCCACGCGCAGACGAAGGCGAGATGGGCCTCAAGCAGCGGCATGCTGTCCGTCTCGCGATCGCCCCAGCTCGGCGCGACCGCGGTCCGTGATCGCGTGCCCGAGGCTTCCCCCGGTCAGCAGCCGGCACGAGGCCAGGCCCTCACGCCGCAGGCCGCGGAGCCACAGGCGCGCGGTCCCGGCCTGAACCTGGAAGTGCGCGGCGACCTCGGCCGACGTCGTGGTGCCCCGCTCGCCGAGGAACCGCAAGGCTTCGCGATTGACCGCCGGCATCATGGCGCCCCGGCTGCGTAGCGCGCGATGAGCTGCCGCCAGCCCGGCGCGCGCGGCGCCGACGCATGGCCCGGCGCGCACGTCCTCGGCCCGCCGTCGAGGCGGGCGGGAGCGCTGAGCTTCGGCGGTGCTGCGAACGACCGCCGCCGGAAGTCGAACCAGTCGAGCATCGGGTCCGCGCGGGCGTCGCGGTTCGTGAGGGCGCCGATGTTCCACTTGTGCCCCACGAAGCGCAGGATCGACGTGTGGTCCTGCACCCGGCTGGACACGTGCCCCCGCCGGGCCCACGGCGACACGACCACGCAGGGAACCCGGAAGCCGTAGCGGTCGAACCCGCCGAAGCGCCGGTCGATCGGCGGCGTCGCGTCCGGCACCGGCGCCGGCGGGGGCGGCACGTGGTCGTAGTACCCGCCGCCCTCGTCATAGGTGATGAACAGCGCCACGTCGCGCCAGGCCGGCGACCGCATGACGGCCGTGACCACGCGCGCCATGAACCGCTCGCCGAGCCGGATGTCCTGGGGGTTCTCCTGCGAGTCGACGTCGTAGTTGGGATCGATCACGGCGAAGCCGGGGAGCGCTCCCCGCGCCGCGTCCGTCAGGAAGCGCCGGAACGGGGCCAGCCGGGGCGCGCGCGCCGGAGACGCGAATCCCGGGACGATCAGCGGGCTCGGCGAGCCTTCGTGGTAGACGCGCCAGTCGATCCCGAGCGCGTCGAGCCGGTCGAAGATCGTCCCGTTGCGGGCGGGGCGCGTGAAGGTCGACGGGTCGGTCTCCACCACTCCGTCGGACGTCCCGCAGAAGAGGAAGCGCCGGTTGGGGAACGTCGGTCCGAGGCAGCTCTGGAAGTAGCGGTTGCCGACCGGGAACGTCGCGGCGAGCGAGTGGAGGAACGGGAGATCCCCGCGGTCCCAGTAGCCCATCGCCCCGTGGCCGCACCAGGCGAACCGGTCGTTGCGCCCGCCGTGGAACGCGGCGTGGTTGTTGGCCCAGCTGTTGTTCGGATCGTTCTGCGAGTCGCACGGGCGCGTCGTGTGGTGCAGGGGCACCCGGCGGCCGCGCCGGTCCGTGGTCGCCGCGCGCGGCCGGCCGGCGGCGTCGACGCGGAACCCGTCGACGCGCCGCCTCGCCGCAGACTGGTGCGGCAGCATGCCCAGCACGTTGTCGAACGAGTGGTTCTCCATCATGAGCACGAGGACGTGGCGAATCTGCGGGACGCCGTCGGCGCCCTCGGCCCGGTCCGGGAACGGCCGCGACCCGGGCCCGGGACCAGCCGCCTGTGCCGCGCGCGTCCACCGCGGCAGCCGCCCGCCCGCGGTGAGCGCGACCGCTGCCCCGGCCCCGAGCGCGAGAACCTCTCGACGGTTCAGCTCCGTGGCTGCCGGACTCCCGGCAGCGCGAGATCGGCGGTCAGCCACGCCGCCCGCCCCCGGGCGCGAGCCGGGCGGCCACGGCGCGCCAGGCCCGCACCGCGCCGGCGGCTTGCCGGCCCGCCTGGCCGGCAAGCAGGATTCGGATGGCCCGCAGCTCGGCGATCACCGGCGCCGGTCCCGGCTCAGCCGATCCGCAGGGGCGTGGCCAGCTTCATCACCAGCGTGATCGAGCTCGCGCCGGCGGCGCTCGGAAGGCCGAGCGCCGTGTTGATCACGCCGGTCATCGGGTCGCCGCAGCCGGCCACGGACGGAATCGCAAAGCGGCGATCCGAGACGGTCACGCGCGCCAGGCGCGTGCCCGAAGGCGGAAGCGTGCTCGTCGCCGGCCGCCCGCCCCCGCTGAGCTTGAGGACGATCGGAGCGGCCGCGCTGCCAGCCGCGCAGCCGGCCGGGATGGCCGGTCCGCTCAGCGCGACCCAGATCGGCAGGGTGATCGACAGCGCCCCGGTCCCGGGACGGAGGGCGCCGGTCGCGGAGCCCGCGTGCAGTGCGATCTTGTAGGCGGAGAAGGACCCGGTCAGGGCGAACGGCGGCAGGACCGCGCGGGCCGCGGGGAGGCGGATCCGGCCGGCGCGCGTGACCGTTCCGGCCAGCACGAACCGCTTGTTCGCGAGGTTCACGCTCTGGCCGGCGAGCTTCAGCGACCCACCGGTCACGGCGAAGCGGATCGGGCCGGGATTCTGGACCTGGGCGGCCAGGGCGGGGGCGGGTGCGGCGGCCAAGGCGGCAGCGCCGGCGGCAGCCAATGCGACTCGCGTGGTCATTGCAGTCTCCTCGAGCTCGGGGGTCGATCGCTGCCCCGGCGGCGGACCCGACGAGGCCGTCCCGTTCCGGCGTCAGCGCTTCGACCGCCAGCCTGCCCGCCGGCGACGCGGCCGGCGTCCTCCCCCGGCCTGAAAAGAACCCCCGAACCCGGGCTAGATCAGCGGCATCGAGGAGTCGAGCTCGAGGCGGCGCTGATCGGCCGTCCAGTCCGGCGCGGCCAGCGCCTGCGCGACGAGCGACCGCGCCTGGATCCCCAGCTTCTTGTACACGCGGGTCAGGTGGACCTCGACGGTGTTCTCCGTGAGGAAGGCGGCCTCGGCGATCTCGCGATTGCTCATGCCCTGAGCGACCATCTCCGCAATGCTGAGCTCCCGGGCTGTAAGCGCCTCGACGCCGGTCAGCAGCGCTCGGCGCGGCCGGCTTCCGATCGACACGAGCGTCTCGCGGACTTCGGCCTCGAGCCGGTCGGCGCCGCAGCGGTGAGCCGCGTCGAGCGCTTCGAGCAGCCACGACTTCGCGTCCTTCTTGCGCCCGTCGTGCGCCGCCGACCGCCCGAGCTCGCACAGGCTGTAGGCCAGCTCGAGCCGGGCGTCCCCGTCCCGGAGCGCCTCGACGGCAGCTTCGAGCTCGGCGGCGTCGCCGCCCAGGACGTGGAGCCGGAAGCGCTGCGAGCGGGCGATCCCGCGGGGGTCTCCGAACGCCTCGGCGATCTCGCATCCTTCGTCGAGGAGGCGCGCTGCCTCGGCCGGCGCCTCGGGCGCCAGGATCTGCGCGAGCTCCCCTCGCCAAGGTGCCGAGCACACGTTGCGGGTCCGCCAGCGGGCCTGAATCTCCTGGAGCCGCGCGAGCTGGGCCCGGGCATCCTCGACCCGGCCCTGGGCCAAGGCCAGGCGCCCTCGGGCACTCAGCAGCGGCTGCACCACGATCAGATCCTCGAGCGGCCCGAGGTCGGCGACGACGGCGGCCGCCTCCGCTGCGCCGTCGAGGTCGCCTCGCTCCATGAGCGCCTCGATGAGATAGCCGGCCGCGACGGGCTGAAGCACGGCGAAGTCCTGATCGCGGAAGCTCAGCGCGTTGTTCGCGTCGGACTCCGCCTCCCGCGTGCGGCCCATCGCGATGTTCGCCATCGCCCGGAAGGTCGACGCCATCGCGTACCCGCGGTGCGACCCGCGGCTGCGCGCCTCGGTGATGGCGTCGGAGCACGCGCGGTGCCCGTCGGCGAGTGCCCCGGCGTGCAGGAGCGCCGACGCCGCACAGAAGTACGTCAGCGAATCGGCGGTCTCGTGGCCGAGCAGTTCGCCGTGGCCCAGCGCGCGATGCGCCAGCTCGACGGCCTCCTGCGCCGTGCCGGCACCCAGGGCCACGTCGTGGGCTGCGAACGAGAGGATCCGCCGCTCAGCCGGTGACGGCGCGTCGTCGGTGATCGCCCGGGCAGACAGCAGCCGCTCCGCCATGGCGTCGTGCAGGTCGGCGTTGAGGCTGGCGGAGAACAGCACTTGCGCGTCGAGCTCGCGCGCCCAGTCCGGCTCGGACGCCTCGATCGCCCGGCTGACCGCCGCCAGGTGCGCGGCCGCCTCGGCGGGCCGGCCGCTCATCTCGAGCGTGCGGCTGAGCGCGAGCGCCACTTGGGCCCTCGCCCGATCGTCGCCGGCCAGCTCGTCGGCGCGCTGGAGGTCGCCGATGGCACGCGGATCGCCGAGCGTCGAGCGCACCGTCCCCAGCTCGAGCAGCAGCGCTGGCAGCAGCTCGGCGCTCGGCGGCTCCTCCAGCGCCCGTTCGAGCAGCTGCGCCGCCAGCTCGTTCGCTCCCTCGGTGTGCGAGGTCTGTGCGGTTGCCGCGAGGGTCTCGGCCACCCAGGCGTCACCGGACGGAGCCGTGCGCAGGAGGTGAGCACCCACCGCCGAAGACGGCCCGCCGCTCCTCGCGAGCAGCCGGGCCGCAGCGGCGTGCAGCTTGGCCAGGTCATCGGGCGCCAGGTCGTCGAGCAAGGCCTGCCGCAGCAGCGGATGCGCGAGCCGCGGAGGATCCATCGAGGCGAGCAGGCCTTTGGCCAGCAGATCCTCGCCCAGCGGCTCCGCCTCGGCCGCGGCGATCCCGCACAGCCAGGCGAGCCGCGGGACGGTGCACTCGTTGCCGAGAACCGCGATCGCCCGGATGAGCGAGCCCGCAGGCGGCGAGAGGCTCTCGATGCGGGAGGCGGCGAACTCGCTCACCTGGGGCGACACCATCGTCCCGAGCGCCTCGGCCGTGATGGCCCCTCCGCTCGCGACGTAGGTGTCGATCTCACTGACGAGGGAGTCGACGAGGAGCGGGATGCCGCCGCTCAGCCGGTGGGCCTCGGCGGCCAGCTCGGCGACGAGCTCTGGATCGACGTGCTCGAGCAGCATGTCCGCCAGGCCGGCCTCGCTGAGCGGACGCGGCTGGACGACCGTCACGAGGTCGTTGCTCCGGAGACGCTCGACGAACGCCACCGAGGACGGCCGGTCGTTCGAGCGCACGGTCAGCACAACCGCGACTGGGAGCGACTCGAGGCGTCGGACCGCGTACAGCAGCCACTCGAGGGACTGGCTGTCCGCACTGTGCACGTCGTCGATGAGCAGGCACACCGGACGCTCGCTCGACAGATTCACGAGCAGCCAATACAGACCGTGCATGTCGACGTAGCTCGTCTTCTGTCCGCGCGCCGGGGCAGCCGGCGGCGCCTCCTCGCGCAGGACCGGCTCCGCGAAGCGGGCCGCGCCCGCGAGCCGATCGGCGGATGCCTCCGGGGGGTCGAGGAGCCCCGCGAACAGGGCTCGGGGGACGGCATTCGGAATGTCCACGCCCAGGGCGTCGAGGCGGGCCTCGAGCACGTGAAATCCGCCGGCCGCCGCCAGATGCCGGGCCACCCCGAGGAGGGAGGTCTTCCCGATGCCGGGCGGCCCCTGGATCAGCACCGCCCGGCCCGCGCCCTTGCGCGCCAGCCACAGCGCGCTTCCCACCCGCTCGATTTCCGGCTCGCGCTCGCGCAGCGCGGCCACCTCCGCCGGGGGGGCAAGCGAATCGGAACGTCGGTCGGAGTCGGGCCGGTTCGGCATCTCAGCCATTCAGCAGATCCCCATGATCCTCGGTCGTGCGTTCGTGCAGCGGGATCGCCCGCGTCCCCGCCGGCCGATCATAGACGCCGCTCCCTTTAGCTTTGCCCCTATTTTTCGCGAGCGAGGCGATGCGCCCCGCCGGACGGACTAGCCTTGTGCCCGCAAGGGGAGCAGCCGCAGCATTGGGAACGGACGACCGAGGCGCGCATATGCCAGCGAACCAGGCCCCCGACGTGTCGCTCTTGGAGCGGCATCTCGAATGCGGGGCCATCGAGGAGCTCATTCGCCAGACCCCCACGACCGACGGGGCGCTCGCCATCGTCGAGGGGCCGGCCGGCATCGGAAAGACCAGGCTGCTCCTCCACGCCCGCAACGCCGGCGCCCAGCAGGGGCTGCGGGTGCTCACGGCCCGCGGCGGCGAGTACGAGCGCGACTTCGCCTTCGGCGTGGTGCGGCAGCTCTTCGAGCGCGAGCTCTCGGAGCGTCCGGCTGCGGAGCGCGACCGCCTGCTCGACGGCGCGGCCGGGCTCGCCCGGACGGTGTTCGATCAGGGGTCGATCGCCCCGAGCCCGCCGAGCTCGGGGGATGTCGCCTTTCGCACGCTCCATGGCCTGTACTGGCTGCTCGTGAACGTCGTGGGCACACAGCCCACGCTGCTCGTCCTCGACGACGCGCACCACGCTGACGCGGCCTCGCTTCGGTGGCTGCACTACGCGGCCCGGCGGCTGGAGGGCCTGCCCGTGGCGCTGCTGCTGGCCTACCGGCCGGGCGAGCCGCTCAGCGAGGAGCCGCTGCTCCGGGCGCTGCGCGAGGAGGCCGGCCCCGCCGTGCTGCGCCCGAGGCCGCTCGGCCGGTCCGCGGTCGAGGAGCTGCTCCAGGCGAAGCTGCCCGGCGCCGACGACGCGCTGACCGATGCGGTGCTGAACGCCACCGGCGGCAGCCCCTTCTTCGTGCACCAGATCGCGGGGGCGCTGGCCCGCCACGACCTCGACCCTTCGCTGCCGAGCCAGGCGCTGGTCGACCGGCTGGGGACCGAGGCCCTGGCTCCCACCGTTCTGCACCGGCTGCACCGGCTCGACCCCGAGACGCTCCGGTTCGTCAAGGCGATGGCGATCCTCGGCGAGGCGCCGTCCGTCCGGATGCCGGCGAAGCTCGCCGGGCTCGGCCTGCCGGCGGCCAGCGACGCGGCCGCGACCCTGCTCGAGCAGGGCGTGCTCGCTTCGATGGAGCCTGTGGCCTTTGCGCACACGCTCGTCCAGGAGATCGCCTACCGCGACATCCCGGCGGCCGAGCGGGCTGCCGGCCATGCCCGCGCGGCCCGGATCCTCAAGGACGACGGCGCGGACGTGCCCCGGATCGCGGCCCACCTGCTGCTGTGCGGCCCGCTCCACGAGGAGTGGGTCCTCGACGTCCTCACGGCGGGGGCGCGGTCGGCGATGGCGGCCGGCGCCCCGGAGACGACCCGCTCCTATCTGCGCCGCGCGATGCGCGAAGCCCGCGACGACGCCACCCGCAGCCGGCTCCTGCTCGCCCTCGGCCGCGCCCAGCTCACGCTGCGCGACCCGGAAGGGATCGCCAGCCTCTCCCGCGCCGCGGCGATGGCGCCGGACCCGGTCGTTGCCGGGAAGGCGAGCCTGGCCCTCACCCCGGCGCTGATCGACCGCGGCGAATCGCCCGACGCGGTCCGGCGCCTCGCGGAGGCCCGGAGGGCGATCGGCGATCGGGATCCGGCGCTGGCCGATGTCCTCGAGGCAACGTGCGTGTTCATGGCGAAGCTCGACCTCGCGCTGGACCGCAAACGGGCCCGGGCCGCAATGGAGGCGTCGGGCGGCCCGGGGCAGCCGGGCTCGCTGGCGCAGGCCATCGCCAGCATCCGGCTCACGAGCACGAGCGGCACCGCCGCGGCGGATGCCGAGACGACGCGGTCCACGCTCGATCGGTACGAGTCGCAGCGGCCGGCCCCGCCGCTCCTGCGCCTGACGGCGGGCATCAGCCTCACGAAGTCCGAGGCGCTCGCCGACGCCAAGGCCCAGCTCACGGGCATCATCGACGTCGCGCGCCGGCACGTCGAGCCGTTCACGCTCGCGCCGGCGCTGGTCTGGCGGTCGGCGGTCCTCCTGCGGCTCGGAGAGGTCCGGGCGTCCGAAGCCGACGCCTACACCGCGCTCGAATGGAGCGACAGCCTGATGGCCGCGCTCGCGTGCGCCCGCCTCGCGGATGCCCTCGTCGAGCAGGGCCGGGTCGAAGAGGCATGCCGCATCTTCACTCAGGCGCGGGTGTTCGAGGCCGAGCTCAATCCGGACAGCGTCTACACGCCGCCGGTGCTCTTCAGCCGCGGACGCCTTCGCATCCTGTCGGGCGATGTCGATGCCGGCATCGACGATCTGCGGCTGTGCGGCGCGCTCGAGGACGCGTGGGAGCCGGCACGGTCGAGCACCGGCTGGCGGTCCTCGGCCGCCATGGCGCTCGCCGCGCGAGGCGAGCGCGACGAGGCCCTCGGGATCATTGCCAGCGAGATCGCCGCCGGGCGGGAGTTCGGAGCCCCGCGGCCGCTCGGCGCCGCGCTGCGCGCGGCGGGCCTGATCACGGGCGGCGATGCCGGAGTCGAGCTGCTCGACGAAGCCGTCACGATCCTGCGCGGATCGCCCGCGCGGCTCGAACTGGCGCGGGCCGAGACCGATCTCGGAGCGAGCCTGCGGCGCCAGGGCCGGCGCCAGAAGGCCCGCACGCACCTCCGCCACGGGCTGGATCTGGCCCAGTCCTGCGGGGCGACGGTCATCGCCCAGCGCGCGCACGAGGAGCTCGTGATCGCCGGCGCCCGCCCGCGGCGGCTCCGGATCAGCGGCCTCGAATCCCTCACGTCCAGCGAGCACCGCGTGGCCTCGATGGCCGCGGACGGCCTGAGCAACCGCGACATCGCCGAGGCGCTCTTCGTGACCGAGAACACCGTCGAAGTCCATCTCGTGCGCACGTACCGCAAGCTCGACATCAGCTCCCGCACGGAGCTGGCCGGCGCCCTGCGGCCCGATCGCTCGCCGTCCCGGCCGGTCGCCGACGCCGCCCGGCCGCGGCCCGCGCGCGTCGCGCTGCGCTGACCGCGCGGCTCAGGCCGCGTCGCGCGGCCGCTCGCCCCGCTCGCCGCCTGCCTCGCCGCCGGCCCGTCCCGCCCGGCGCAGGCCTTCGAAGCCCCCCAGCGCCTTGCGCGAGCTGATGTCGAGCTTCCGATAGATCCGGACCAGATGCACCTCGACCGTGTTCTCGGCCACGAACAGGTCCTGGGCGATCTGGCGATTCGTCATGCCGGCGGCGGCCATCCGGGCGACGCGGCGCTCGGTGACCGTGAGCGAGTCGAGACCCGAGAGGCTCACCCGGCGGACCCGCGCGCCGCTCGCCGTCAGCTCCTCGTGGGCGCGCGCGGCCAGGATGCGGGCGCCGCAGTCGTGGGCCGCCTCGAGCCCCAGCCGCAGCGGCGGCCGGCTGTCGCGGCGGCGCCCGGCCCGCCGCAAGCTAGCGCCGAGGTCGATCTGCGCCCGGGCCCGCTCCAGGACCGCCGAGGTGCCTTCCAGCAGCTCGACGGCGCGGCGCAGCTCGTCGATGCCCGCGTCCCCGCCGAGGAGCAGCCCGCGCACGCGCCGGGCCATGCCCTCGCTGCGCTCGCTCCCGATGGCCTGGGCGAGCCCGACCTCCTCGTCGGCCAGGCGCGCGGCCTCCTCGTCCTCCCCCGCCGCCCGCATGGCGAGGGCGCACGGCCCGCGCCACGACACGGCGCCGGGGTTCATCACGTGCCAGGCCTTGCCGCGTTCCTGGCAGAGGCGGTAGTCGCTGAGCCCGCCGGCGATGTCGCCGCTGAGCACGCGGACCCGGGCGCGGGCGACGAGCAGCGGGTGGGAGAGGAGGTGGCCGCCGCCCGGCTCGGAGTGCTCCTGCACGAGGCGCACGGCATCGGCGAAGCGGTCCTGCTCGACGAGCGCGTCGACGAGGTAGCCGGCGGCCGCCGAGGAGAGGACCGAGAGGCCGGACTGCGCCTCGCTGAGCGCGGTGAAGGCGTCCGTCTCGGCCTCGGCGAGGCGGCCGAGCCGGTAGTTGACCGTCGCTCGCCAGCAGGAGGCAAGCGCGACCCCGCGCCGTGACCCGTCCACCCGGGCTCGGGCGAGCGCGGCGTCGTAGGCGGCCTTGCCCTCGAGCAGTTCGTCGCTGAAGACGAGCGCCATCGCCGCCTCGTGGAAGAAGAGCGACTCGCAGCCCTGGTCTTCGAGCATCCTGCCGTCGCCGAGCGCGCGCCGCGCGAGATCCGCAGCCTCCCGGACAGACGATCCGAAGACCGACTCGTGGAACGCCAGCGCCGCGACCACGGAGCGTTCCGGGGCCGTGCCGGCGTCCCGGAATCCGCGCAGCTCCCGGCGCAGGCCCAGCAGCTCCTCGCGGGCGTCGAGATGGATGTTGCCCGCGGTCAGCAGCTGGGCGGTCAGCCAGAGCCGGCTGTCCCGGTCGCTGACCCGGTCGAGCTCACGAGACAGGAGCGACACCGTCTCGTCGGCGCGCAGATCCAGCACGAGCGCGGCCGCCAGGCCGCTGGCCGCGCGCGCCCGGTCCCCGTCGGACTGCGCGTCGTCGAGCGCCTCGCGGAAGTGCTCCGTGGCCTCCGGGTCGCGGACCAGCGCCTCGGCCTCGGCGAGCTCGAGCGTCAGGCCGCTGCGACCGTCCGCGGCGCCCTCGGCGCGCGCCCGCCGCAGGTACTGGATGGCCGTCTCCGGGGCCCCCTCGGTTCGAGCGGCGCCCGCCGCGCGCCGCAGCCATTCCGCCACCCACGGCTCCTGGCGGGCCGACGCGAGCAGCAGATGTGCGGCCACGTCGTGGAGGCGCCCGGGCGCGCGAGCGCTCAGCAGCCGCGCCGCGTCGGCGTGCAGGTCCGCGCGCTCGACGCTCGGCGTGGCCCGATGGATCACGTCCCGGACGATCGGGTGCTCGAACTCCCCGGCTTGGCTGAGGACGCCCTGCTGCCGCAGCTCCTCGGCCGCCGCGCTCGCCGTGTCCCGGTCGAGGCCGGCGACCTCGCGGGCCAGCTCCATCGACGCGCCGTCGGAGACGACGGCCAGCGCGGTGGCCAGCCGCTGCGTCGCCGGCGCCAGCCCGGAGAGCCGGTGCATGACGCTGTGCGAGGCGCCCGCGGCCCCGGCGTCCCGGAGGAGCTGCACGTTCGCGTCGGTCGGATCCATCGCGGAGGCGCTGATCGCCCGGACGAGCTCGCCGAGCAGGAACGGGTTCCCGGAGGTCGCGCGGTGGCACGCGGCGGCGAATGACGGCGCCGGCTCTTGGCCGAGCCACCGGCTGAGCAGCCCCTCCGACGCCGACAGGCTGAGCGGGAGCGGGGAGAAGGTCGCCGCCGGCGCCTGCTGCTGGATCTCCCGAAGCACCTGCGCCTGCGGGCCCGTGTCGAGCGGGCGCACGCCGATCACGACGAGCACCGGCACGCCGGGCAGGCGGCGGACGAGGTACGCCAGCCACTTGAGCGATCCGGCGTCGGCGTGGTGGGCGTCGTCCACGCAGATCAGGAGCGGAGCCTCGGCCGCGATGTTCGCGGTGAGCCAGTAGAGGCCGTGCAGGATGGCGAACTGCCGGTCGTCGGTCCGCGCCTCGGACACGAACCCGTCGCTGACCACGCCGGCCGCGAGCTGGGCCGGGCCCCGCAGGAACCGTTCGGCGGCGCCCGGCTGGGCGATCAGCCGCTCGAAGAGCTGGCGGGCAACCCCGAACGGCAAGGCCTGCTCGAGCTCGCCGCCGCGAGCCGAGAGCGCCGTGATCCCGTCCGCGGCAGCCTGCCGGCGCGCGTGCTCGATCAGGGCCGTCTTGCCGATGCCCGCCGGTCCTTCGAACACCACGACCGCCCCGTCCCCGCCCGCCACGGTCGCCAGGGCCGTGCGGATCGCGTCGGTCTCGACCGTCCGCTCGAAGAGGCGGAATGGCGTGCTGTCGCGCAGGGTCATGAGCTCCGTCCTTGGACCGCGGGCGGGTGCCGCGGGCTCCGGCGCCAAGCCTCCCGCCCGCGGGGCACGAGAGCATCACTGGCCGCCCTGAAGCCTTGCCCCGAGCTTTGCGGGCTCGGAGACGTTCGCCGGTGTGGTTCAGGGCCGGCCGTGATGTGGCCGGCGGCGCCGTGACCGACACTCGGGCTGGCCTCTCCTGGGGGCGCCCCGCACACCATGAATCGCGACGAGGACATCACCCATCGCGGCACCGTCTATCCGTGGCACTGCGACCACGTCGGGCACGTGAACGTCATGCACTATGCGGCGCGGTTCGACGAGGCCACGTGGAACCTGTTCGCCCAGATCGGGCTGACGCCGTCCTACTTCCGCGCCTCCCGGCGCGGGATGGCGGCAGTCGACCAGCACATCGAGTACCGGCGCGAGCTGCTCGCCGGTGACGTGATCACGATTCGCTCCCGGGTCTTGGAGATCCATGCCCGGAAGATCCGCTTCCGGCACGAGCTGCGGGCCGTCGACGGCGGCGGCAGCAGCGGCCCGGTCTCGGCCGTCTGCACGCTCCTGGGCGTGCACGTCGATACGGCCGCCCGCCAGGCGTGCCCGTTCCCGGCCGACGTCATCGCGCGCGCGGGCTCCCGCATTCGGCCGCAGCAGCCGGGCCCGGGCTCGGGCCCGGCGGCGACTACCACGCAGCGACCACGGTGAGCGAGCCGCCCTTCGGGCACCGGCCCGCCGGCGGCTTCGGCTTGCGCCGGGGCTTCCGCGCGGCCCGCGCGGTGTGCGCGCCGATGCGGCGTGCCACACTGGCGGCGCGCGGCCGCCTGCCCGCGCAGCGCAGCGCCTGCTGCGGGTCGGTGGCGCCGCCCGGGCCGCCCGGGCCGCTGGCGGCCGTCGGCCGCGGGTCGAAGCTGGCGGTCATCCGCAGCCCCGTCGCTGCCGGCGCCGCCGGCAGCCCCATGGTCGCGGCGATCGTCGCGTTGCCCGCCGCGCCGCAGGTGGTCGGGGCCGGAATCGTGAAGGGTGCGGCAGCGAGCGTGGCCCGGCCGGAGGTCGCGCTGTAGGGAGTGCCGGCACCGCTGGTGAGCTTGACGTCGATCGGGGCCGCATCGGTGCCGACCGAGCATCCGGGCGGGATGAGGCCGGCCGGCCCGCCGGCGAGCGCGATCTTGAAGCGCAGGCGGATGGACGCCGCACCGGTCGCGGCGTTGACGCTCCCGGTTGCGGGCCCCGCGAGCGCGACGCTGGCCAGGACGCCCGCGCTCGTGGTGATCGGGCCCTGCCGGAGCCCGGCAGCCGGAAACGCGAGCGCCCCGGACGCGTCGAGCGTGCCGGACAGCGAGAGCAGCGGACTGGCGGTCTGCAAATCGAACGAGCTGCTGCCGGCCTTGAGCGTTCCGCTCACCACCGTCAGCGTGATCGGCGACGCCGCCGCCTCCGCGGGCCCGGAGACGGCGGGGACGAGCGCGACCCCCGCCGCCAGGGCGGCGATCGCGAGTCGGGATCCGGCACGGCCGCCCGGCGCGGTCATCGCGCTACCTCCCCTTCCGGCAGAGCGGGATCCGGACCGGCACCTGCGCGCGCGATCCGGAGGCACCTGACACCGCCGCCCTGAACGCGAGGGTCGTGCAGCGGCGCGGAAGCCGGATGACGCCGGTGCGGCGTCCGGCCAGGACGAGGTCGACGTTCGCGGTTCCGGCAGGCAGATTCCGGAGGTCGATGCTCGGCCGGGCCGTCGCCGCGAGGGTGATGCGCAGGCCCTTCCGCCCCGTCCACGTCAGCGTGCGGCCGCGCCGGCCCAGGCTGGCAGTGAGCCGCACGCGCCCGAGCGACGTTCCGGCAGCGTTGCGCAGGCTGAGGGTCCCGACCGCCACCGTTCGCGCCGCCCGGCGGCCGCGCCGGGCCTTGGGCTTGGCCCGCCAGACGGCGCTGGCGATCCGCGGGGGCAGCGTGACGGTGACCCGCCCGATCGCCCGCGTGCTCGCCTTCACCACGGCGTGGACGTCGGCCTTCGCGCCGGGAGCGATCGGCGTGACGGTGAGGCGCACGCTGAGGTGGCCGCGCGTGACCGGAGGCCCCGAGTCGCCGCCGGACGGGGGCGGGTCGCCCCCGTCGGGCGTCGAGGTGCCGGCGACCGAGAGGGAGAACGACGACCGCGCGGCACCGAGGATCCCGTCCGAGAACACGGTGTAGGTCCGCGGCGCGAGCGGCGCCGTTGGCGTGCCGCTGATGACGCCGGTCGTCCCGTTGAACGACAGCCCGTCCGGAAGGGCCGGGTCGATCGCCAGGGCCCCGCCGGTCGTGCCGAGGAAGCCCTGGAGGCTCGGCGGGAGCTGGCTCAGCACGCTCGAGAGCAGGCTCGTCCACGACGAGGAGGACGGCCCGGGGGCGTTGACCTCCGGAGCGATGGAGGCGGGCTTGCCGACGTCCAGCGCGTGCGCAGGGCCGTAGCGCAGGCAGGGCCCGAACTCGATCCAGGCCGCGCCGGTCACCGCGCCGAAGGTCGATGCGGTGCCGGCCATGAAGCTCGAGTCCGGGCATCCGTCGCCGTTCACGTCGCTGCCGATCGCGAGGGCCGGCCCGCCGGCGCCGGGCGGCACGCCCCCGAGCTCGTCGCCGCCGAGCGCGGCGTTCCAGGGAACGCCGCGCCCTCCGTCCAGCCGCGCCCAGCGCCGGATCGAGTCCCCGGAGGAGAGCTCGGTCGGGAGGTGGCTGCGCGCCGGCGCGGAGAGGATCTGGTAAGCGGCGCCGTTGTCGCGCTGGTTCAGCGCGCCGAAGCTCTGGCCCAGCACGTTGAGCGAGAGCGTGTCCAGGCCTTGCGAGCTGTTCGGTGCCCCGACCAGGAGGCCCGCGCCGGCGTGACCGTCCGCCGTGGCCGCGGTCGCGACCCCGGCGCCGAAGTGGTCGCCCGGAAAGTCCTGGGTGATCGGGATGTGCACGCCGAACCCGAGCAGGGAGGTCTCGATGCTCGTGCCGGACTGGAACCCGTTGGCGCCGTCGATCACCGCCGCGTTGGCTGGAAGCGGGGTCAGATCGATCGGCGGCGCGGAGCCATTTGGGTAGGTTCCGCCGTCGAGGATGTAGACCTGCCCGGCCGCCTGGCCCACTCCGGTGTGGAGCGACGCCGGGGCCATCGGAGCGCCCAGCACCAGCCGGGCCGGCCCGCTGCCGCCGCCGAGGAACCCGACCGCGGCGCCAAGGCGGGCCGCACCCTGGCCGAGCAGGCCGCGACGGAATCTCACGGCACGGCCGCCCTCGCTGCGGTCCATCACCGCCGAGAGGTCGACGCTGCGCTCGTCGTCCTTGCCGGAGACCACGAAGGCGGCGCCGCGGTCCGGGCCCAGGGCAAGCATGTTCGGCAGCCCGATGGCGACATCGGGAACGCCGTCGCGGTTGAAGTCGCCGCCGCCGGCCACACTCGCGAACCAGCTCCCGCTCAGGCTGTCCGTCGTCCCCGGCGGGTTGTCGACCGGATAGGGCGGCGGCAGGACCTGGAACGACTTCACGTGGTCGACGGGGTCGCCGTCGGCGTTCACGGCCTTCCCGCACGTGCACGCCTCGGGGTAGGAATACGAGAACCGGCCCGCCTGGCCCGGCGCCGGCGCCGGCGCCGTGATGAGCGGCGCCCCGAGCACGACCGTGACCTTGTCGCTCCAGTCGGCGACGATCAGCTCCGAGGTGGTGTCCCCGCCAGACATGGAGGGCGAGCTCGCCACCGACACCCCGAAGCCGTCGGGCACGCGGGCGGATGGATCCCGGGCTTCGCGGATCTGCAGCGCGCCGGTGGCGAGGGCGCTCTGTCCGTCCGCCAGGTTCACCGTGCGGCCCCGCGCGGCGCCGTGGACGAGCCAGACGGCGCCCGAAGGGCCGGACGGCGCTCCGAAGACGTCCTTCCCGGTCACGCTGCCCGGAGCCCCGACGACGAGGTCGGGCTTCCCGCAGGTTTGATTCCCTTGGTAGAGGCAGGGGTTGCCGTAGTGCGGCGCGCTGGCCAGCGAGAAGCCGAAGAGGCTCCCGTCCTCGGGGCCGAGGATGACGGTGCCCTCGCCGCGGCTGACGAGGCCGTCGAGGTTGACCTCGGGGGGCGAGGAGTTGTCCCCGAGGTGGCGCCCGCCGAACACCACGTAGACGGCGCCCCGGTCGTTGTGCTCGTGACAGGCGCCGAAGGCGAAGTCGTCGATGCCGTCGCCGTTCCAGTCCCCGATCATCGCCTCAGAGCACAGGCCGTGGCCGCTGATCGGGCCGTTGACCTTCAGCCCGTACTCCGCGTTGCGAATGCCGAGCACGCCGCCCTGCCCGAGCGCGGTGAGCGGGAACGCCGCGACCGCTCCCAGCACCGCACTCGCCGCCAGTGCCGTGCGGAGCAGACAGGCAATCGGAAGGCAACGGCGATGGGATTCGGTCATGCGAGCCATCGTCTGGCGCCCGGGATCCCACGACAACCAAGGCCGCCCCGAACGCTACCCCGACACTTTTCTGCGCCGCCGGCGCCGCGACCGCGCGGGCGACACCCTGGTTCCGACCTGCTCGCGAACCGGAAGGAGCCTGGCCATGTCATCGAGAGCACACCAGCGGCAGGAACAGGCGGCGTCGCTCCTGCGGGCAGCTGCCGGAGAGCCGATCCGGGCGATCTGCCGCTGCACCGGGCCGAGCGTCGGCGCTGACGGCACCGGCGTGGCGGTCGGGGGAGTCGCCGGCGCGATGGCCAGCCGGGCCGCCGCCCAGCGGATCGCCGCCCGGCGCGCCGAGGCCAGCGACGGGCTGCCCGGGATCTTCTACCTGGCGGTCACCGACACCCGCGTGCTGATCTTCGGCGAGCACGCCGCGCGCGCGGAGCCGGATCCGGCCGCGCGGGTCGGGGCGTGGCCGCGGCAGGCGGTCCTCGCGACCGATCGCCGGTCCCGGCGGCTCGGCACCCAGTTCACGCTCACGCTGCCCGGCCGCCGGCCGGTCCCCGTGAAGGCCGTGACCGGGGGCTTCGCGGCCTGGCCGGCCGACGCGGTGGACGCGCTGCCGGGCGGGAGCGACCGCCCGAAGGACGCGTGAGCCGACGGGACCGCCCGGGGCTCACCCCGGGCGGTCCCGTCGCGGGGAAGGCCCGCTACTCGACGCGCACGAAGAACGTGTCGAGCACCGGCTTGTCGGCCTTGATGTCATAGAGCGCGATCCCGCCCTGGAAGTCGGGCGTGCTCGCACAGGCCTTGGCCATCTGCACGTTGTTGCGCAGCGACGCGACCGGAATCAGCGGACCCGGCGAGGCCGGGCCCGGCTGCCAGGTGACCTGGATGTTGTGCAGCGGGAAGCCCAGGCCGCGCAGGCACAGGCCCGCCCCGGCGGGGTCGGACATCGGCGCGAAGTTCGCGTCCGTGAGGCCGAAGGAGTTCTCCTTGTCGACCGTGAACGTGTTGCCGACGATGATCACGTGGGCGTACGCGTACGGCGCCGGCGCGCTGCCCGGCCCGGCCGGCCCTTGCGGCCCCGGCTGGCCTGGCGCCCCTCGCGGGCCCGTCCCGCCGGCGACACTCAGGCGCTGGGCGTACTCGCCGCGGGTGGCGCGGATGCGCACGCGCTTGCCGCCGCGCCGCACCCAGCGGGCCCGGCGGGCCCGGCGGCACTTCCGCGCCGAGGTGACGATCCGCATGGCCCCGGTCGAGCGGTTCACGCAGACGAGCACGGACTTCGCCGCCACCTTCGGCTTCGGCTTGGGCTTGGCGCTCGCCGCGTCCCGCGCCGGCGCACCCACGTTCACTGGCTGCGCGAGTGCGGTGGCGGGGACCGCGGCAATCGCTGCGGCTCCGGCACACCACGCGGCAGCAATGCACCGGCGGCTTGATCGCTTGGGCATCCGATCCTCTCTTTCAGTTGCGATGGCTCGGCGGGCGGCAATCTTGGATGCAGGCACACCGGCCCACATCAGTGATCGCCCGGAATCGCACCCCCGAACTTTGCGCCGGGTTCAGGCGCCCGCTGCGGTGCTCCGGCGCGAGCGGGCGAGAAACAGCGCCGCCAGCCCGGCGTTGCCGACCCCGGCGGCCCGCAGCAGCAGCCGTGCCCGTCGTGACGGGAACGCGCCGGACGATGCCCACACGGCGTCGGTGGCGAGCTCGGTGGCCCGCAGCCAGGCGAGCGCGGTCCAGTCCCGCCGGGCGCCCCGGGCGCCCGCGACGACGTGCGCCGCGGCGAAGGTCAGCCAGATCGGCCCGCACCGGCGAAACAGCGCGCGGGCATCGGCGCTCGGGGGGCGGTGGCCGAGCAGCCGCAGGGTTGGCTCCGGAGCCGCCACCGCGGCGGTCCCGAGCGCGATGTCGAACGCAGCCATCGTCCAGGTGGCTGCGGCCGCCGCGGCCTCGACGCCCGTCGCCGGTGTCCCGCCGCGGGGCGCGCCCCCGCTCACCTCGCGGGCACCAGGGCGCTGACCGAGCTGGTCGCGCGGCGCCCGCCGGCGACCGCGGTGACGCTGAAGCGGTACCGGCCCGGCGGCACGCGCCGGCCGTGGATCCGGCCGTTCCAGCGGAGGAGGTTGAGGCCGGCACGCCCGGCCTGGCGGGCCACGATCGCCGGCCGCAGGCGCCGGCCGGTCACGCGCAGCACCACCGCTGCGCGGTCGCCCAGCACGTACCGCACGGCGACGTGCCGGGCCGTCGCGGCAGCCTGATACGCCACGAGGACCAGCCGGCCGTCCCGGCCCGCCGGGCCGCGAGCGCCCCCCGGCCCGGTGGGCCCGTCCGAGCCCCGCGAGCCGGCCGTCCCGGCCTGGGGGCCGGCGAGCCAGCGCACTTCGTGATCGAGCGCGTCCGCCACGAACACGTTGCCCGTCGAATCGAGCGCGACCCCGGCCGGCCCCGCGAGGCGGGCGTCCGTGGCCGCGCCGCCGTCGCCGCACGCGGGTGCGCTCGTGCATGCGGCGCCGTTCCCAGCGATGCGCGAGATGATGCCCGCGGCCGAGATCCGGCGCACCTCGTTGGTCCCGAAGTCGCTGACGTAAACCCGGCCCGGCCCATCGACGGCCAGCCCGAGGGGCGCCGAGATCTGGGCGCTTGTCGCCGGGCCGCCGTCGCCGCAGGCGGGCGGCACGCATGCAGTGCCATCGCCGGCGACGCGGCCGATCAGGCCGCCGCCCACGATGCGGACCTCCCGGTCGCCCCGGTCGGCGATCAGCAGGCGCCCGGCCCCGTCGACGGCCAGGCCCACCGGGTCGTTGAGGAGGCCCGCCGTCGCCGGGCCGCCGTCCCCGCACGCGGGGGCCGTCTTGCACGCCGCCCCGGTGCCCGCGAAGGCCGTGATGGTGCCGTCCCGCCCGACGCGGCGCACCCGCTCGTCGGCGCCGTCGGCGACGTAGAGGTTCCCCGCGGCGTCGAGCGCAACGGCCTTGGGGGTGTGGAGACTGGCGGCGGTGGCCGGGCCGCCGTCTCCGCATGGCTTCGTGCCATCGGGACAGAGGGCGCCGCTGCCGGCCACCGTCGTGATCCGCCCGTCCGCCGCGTCGACGCGGCGCACCCGCTGATCCGCGCTGTCGGCGAAGTAGAGGTTGCCCGCCGGATCGACGGCCAGGCCCAGCGGCGTGTCGATCGCCGCCTTCGTGGCCGGGCCGCCGTCGCCGCAGGGATCCGTGCCGAGCGGGCAGGTCGCGCCGGATCCGGCCACGGCGGTGATGGTCCCCTCGGGAGCGATGCGGCGGATCACGTTCGTCTGCGGGTCCGCGACGTACACGCTGCCTCCCGGGCCGGCCGCCACGGCAAACGGCGTCCCCAGCTGGGCTTCGGTCGCCGGACCTCCGTCGCCGCACGGAAGTGCCGCGCAGAAGGTGCCGTCGCCGGCCGCCCGCCAGGCCGTGAATCCCGACACCGGCAGCGCCAGGCCCGGCGCGGGGCTGGCCCACAGGATCGCCATCGCGGCTGCGGCCGCCAGGCCTGGGCGTCTGACCCGGGGTCTCATGGGGCGAGCTTCCCCGGTCGGCGGCGCGGCGGCGTCCCGGATGCCCCACGACATTTCCCCCGACCGTTCACCGTGCGGTGCGCCGCGGCGGCGCGCGGGCCGCCGGCCGCCGGCTCAGGTGCGCGGCAGCGTGACGCGCAGGGAGCTGGCGGCGCGCTGCCCCGCGACCGCCGCGGTCACGGTGAGGCGGTAGCGGCCGCGCGGGGCCAGCCGGCGGCGCGGGAGCCGCCGGTTCCAGCGGATCACGTTGAGCCCGGCGCGCCCGGTCCGGCGCGCCACGATGACCGGCTTCACGCCCGGGCCCGCGACGCGCAGGGTGACGACGGCCCGGGTGCTCAGCGCGTAGCGCACCGCCACTCGCCGCGGGCCCGCCGTCGCCTGGTAGGCGACCACGAACATCCGGCCGTTGCGCCCCGGCGGGCCGGGCACGCCCGTGGGCCCCGGCGCTCCGCCAGGACCGCCCGCACCGGGAGGTCCGGGCGGGCCCGCCTGCGGGCCCGCCAGCCAGCGGACCACGTGGTCGCCAGGGTCGGCCACGTACAGGCTGCCTGCCGGATCCAGGGCCAGCCCCGCGGGACCGTTGAACTGTGCGCGCGTGGCCGATCCGCCGTCTCCGCAGTCGGGGGGGCTCGCGCACGCCGTGCCGTCGCCGCCGACCCGCGCGATCCGGCCCGCGGGCGACACCCGCCGCACCTGGTTGGTCGTCGAGTCGCTCACGAAGAGGGTGCCGTCCGGGCCGGCGGCAAGTCCCACCGGCGCGGTGATCCGGGCGCTCGTGGCCGGTCCGCCGTCGCCGCAGTTGGGCAGCAGGCACAGCATGCCGTCTCCCGCCGCCCGCGAGATCTGTCCGCCGGCCACTGCCCGCACTTCGCGGTCCCCCGTGTCCGCGATGAACAGGCGCCCCGCGGGGCCGACCGCCACACCCGCCGGGAGGTTGAGCTGCGCGGCGGTGGCCGCGCCGCCGTCGCCGCAGTTGGGCGCGGCCGCACAGGGATTCCCGTCGCCGGCCACGCTGGCGATCGTGCCGTTCGCGCCGACCTTGCGCACCCGGTTGTCCAGGGTGTCGGCGACGTACACGTTGCCGTCGGCGTCGGTGCCGACGCCGAGCGGAAGCCTCAGGTTCGCGCTGGCAGCCGGCCCGCCGTCCCCGCACGGATTCGTGGCGAGCGGACACTGAGTGCCGGTGCCGGCGACGGTCGAGAGGCGGCCATCCGACGCGCTGACCTTGCGGACCCGATGGTCCAGGGCGTCGGCGATGAACACGTTGCCGGCCCGGTCGACGGCCACGCCCGTCGGGCGGTTGAGCCGCGCGCCGAGTGCAGTCGCCGGCCCCCCGTCGCCGCAGGGATCCGTGGCGACCGGGCACGCCACGCCGGTGCCGGCCACGGTGGTGATCACGCCCGCGCTCGTCACCCGCCGGACCCGATGGCTGAGGCTGTCGGCGATGTAGAGGCTGCCGGCCTGGTCGAGCGCCACCGACACCGGCGCCGAGAGGCCCGCGTCGGTGGCCGGTCCGTTGTCGCCGCAGCTCGTGCCACCGCAGGCCGTGCCGTCCCCGGCCACCCGCCACGCCGTGAGCCCGGAGACCGGGAACGCCAGAGCCGGGGTGGCCCCCAGCGCCAGCGCCGCCGCCAGGGACAGGAGTGCCGCGGCGACGGAGGCGCACCGTCGCCCAGGATCGGGAATCGCGTTCATGCCGCCAGCATCAAGGGCCGGGCCGGGAGCGTCATCCCGGAGCGCCCACTACGTCATCCCCGGACTTTCCCCGCCCGGGCGGGACCGAGGCCCGCGACGGGCCCGCGAGGGGCGGCGGCGCGGGACACGGGACGCGCAGCGTGCAGTCCGGCTGGCGAACGCGCAGCTGGCGGGCCGCCACCGTGCGGCCTGCGACGGCCCAGCGCACGCTGATGCGCCCGGTCCAGCCGTTGGGCAGGGCCGTGAGATCGAGGGGAATCACCGTGCGCCGGCGGCGCCGCGCGGTGAACGGCACGCAGCGCTCGGGGGTGCCCTCGACGGTGCCGACGATGTTCCAGCACTGCATTCCCCGCACGGCGCGCCCAAACCCGGCGATGACCCCGACCGCGGCGTCGGCGAAGCAGGCCCGGGCGGGCCCGCCCCGAGGCGAGCAGGCGACATAGGCGCTGATGCGCGGCGTGGCGGTGCCCTGGGCCACGGCGCCGCCGGCCTCTGGACGCGTGGCGATCAGCGGCGCCGCCGGCGCTGGCGCCGCCAGCGCCGCCGGACTCGCCGTGAGGAGCGCCGAGGCGATCGCGGCAGCGAGTGCGGCCGCAGGGAGATGTTCAGTCATGCCCGCCATTCAGCCCGTGAACGGCCGGCTGTCGGGGAACTGCGGCACGGAGGACGTGCACAGCGACGCATCGGTCGCGCAGGTCGCCGGCGGCTCGGCCGGGACCGGGCCGGGCTCGACCGTGACCACGGCCGGCGCCGAGACGGCGCCGCGGGCATCCGTCGCGCGATACGTGAACCGGTCGGCTCCGCCGGAGCCGTCGGGCACATACGCGATCGAGCCCTCGGTCGTGACGCTCGCCGTGCCCTGCCGGGGGGCAGTGTCGATCGCGAGCGTGAACGCGTCGCCGTCGGGGTCGGTGCAGGACGGCTCGGCATCGGCCCGCGCTTCCGATCCGCGCAGCGACAGGGCGAGATCGGCGCACGCCGGCGCCCGCGAGCGCGACTCCCAGTCCGGACCGGCGGCCATCGCGCCCCCGAGCAGGCTTCGCGCCGGTTCGTCGCCATGAGGTGCGCCGGCCCGCAGCTCGGGCCGCCCGTCGATCTCGCGCTGCCAGATGATGTCGCCGCCGTCGGGCGACCACGCCGGGGCCCGGTCCCCCGGGCTGCTGGCGGCGAGGCGGTGCGGCGTGCCGCCTCCGACCGTGGCGACGTCGATGCCGCCCTGGGTCTCGTAGGCGATCTCGTTCCCGCCGGGGGACCACGCTGGCTCCGCGGCGCCGCCGGCCTCCGGGATCAGGTCCACCGGATCGGTGCCGTCCAGGAACGCGGCGAGAATGCGGCCGCCGTCACCGGTCGCAAAGGCGATGCGCGTGCCGTCGGGCGACCAGTCCGGATCGGCATCGGCGGCCGCGCTGCGGGTGACCCGGGCGACGTCGCTCCCGTCGGGGCGCATCGTGTAGATCTCGGCGTTGCCGTCGCGCGTGCTCGAGAACGCGAGCCGGGATCCGTCGGGCGCCCAGGCCGGGCTTTGGTCGTCGGCGGCCGATCGAGTCAGGCGCCGGGCATCCGTGCCGTCGGCGTCGGCCACCCAGATGTCCGAGTTCCCGCCGGTGCGACGGACGAACGCGATCTCGCCGCCCTGTGGCGACCAGGCCGGCGAGGAGTCCGTGCCCGGTCCCGACGTGACCTGGCGCAGGCCGCCGCCCTCGGGCGTCGCGGTGAATATGTGGCCGGCGCGCTCGAAGGCGATCCGGCCGCGGTCGCCCGGAACCACGGCCGGAGCGCCCGTCGGAACGAGCGCCGCGATTCCCGCCGCGGCCGCGGCGACGGCGGCAGCGGATGCGCGGCTTCTGGCCGCCAGCCCCAAGGATTCCTGCCCGGGCCTCATGCGATCGGATACCCGCTGCTGCTGCTGCCGCTCGTTCGGCCGTTGTCGTTGGGCGGGCCCCCGCGGAAGGCCACCCACGCCAGGCCGGCCAGCAGGAGCACCACGATCACCAGGACGATCACGTCTGTTCTCCGCACGGACCAGGAGCGTCGAGGTCCAGTCGCGGGTGGCCGGCGGCCGGGGCGGTCATCGGGCTCGAAGCCGCGCCGGCAGGGTGCTGGTGGCGCTCCGGGTGGCGACGGTCGCCGTGACCGCGAGGCGGTAGCGGCCGGGGCGGGCAGCCCGTCCCCGCGCCAGCCGGCGGTTCCAGGCGATCGTGTTGAGTCCGGCGTGCCCGGCGCGCCGCGCGACGACCACCGGCCGCCGCGCCCCCGGGCCGGTGACGCGCAGCGTCACCGCGGCCGGGCCGGTCAGGGCATAGCGGACGGTCACGCGGCGGGCGCTGACGTCGGCCCGGTAGGCCACGAGGACCGTCCGGCCGCCGCGTCCCGGCGCCCCGCCTGGCCCCGGGGCACCGCCCGGCCCCGGCGGACCGCCGGCGCCGGGACCGCCGGGCGGTCCGGCCTGCGGCCCGGCCAGCCACCGCACCTCGTCGTCACCCGCGTCGGCCACGAACACGTTCCCGGCGGAATCGAGCGCCAGGCCGAACGGAACGTTGAGCTGCGCGTCGGTGGCCGAGCCGCCGTCCCCGCAGTCGGGGGCGCTCAGGCACGGCGTGCCGTCCCCGGCCACGCGCGCGATCCGACCGGACGGCGAGACGCGCCGCACCTGATGGGTGAACGAGTCGCTGACGAACAGCACGCCGTTCGCTCCCGCCGCGAGCCCGGCGGGCGCGGTGATCTGGGCCGCGGTCGCCGGGCCGCCGTCCCCGCAGGCGGGCGGCACGCACTTGGTGCCGTCGCCGGCCACGGTCAGGATCCGCCCGCCGGCGATCTGCCGCACCGCGCGGTCGCCGCGGTCGGCGACGAACAGCCCGCCGGCCGGGCCGACCGCCACGCCGAACGGCCCGTTGAGCTGGGCCGCAGCGGGCGGGCCCCCGTCGCCGCAGTTGGGCGGCGCACCGCAGCCGGTGCCGTCCCCCGCGAACGCCGTGATCGTGCCGTTCGGCGTGACCTTGCGGATGCGCTGATCAGCGGTGTCGGCGATGTAGAGGCTGCCGGCGCCGTCGACCGCGACGGACTGGGGCAAGTTGAGGCTGGCGCTCGTCGCCGGGCCTCCGTCGCCGCAGGGCTTCGTCCCGTCCAGGCACTGCGTCCCGTTTCCGGCGACCGTCGAGATGCGCCCGTCGGCCGCGCTCACCTTGCGGATCCGATGGTCGCCCGTGTCGGCGATGAAGACGTTGCCCGCCGCGTCGACGGCCACGTCGCCCGGCCCCGAGAGCTGCGCCTGCGTCGCCGGCCCTCCGTCGCCGCACGGAAGGGTCGCGAACGGGCAGGACTGCCCGGCCCCGGCGACGGTCGTGATCACCCCGGCCGGCGAGACGCGCCGGACCCGATTCTGGCCGCTGTTCGAGACGTACAGGCTGCCAGCCGGATCGAGCGCGACGCCGGACGGCGACGAGAGGCTCGCATCGGTGGCCAGGCCGCCGTCTCCGCAGAGAGCCATGCCTGCGCACGCGATCCCGTCCCCGGCCACCCGCCACACCGTGAGCCCGGAGACCGGCGCCGCGCCCGCAGGCGGCGCGAAGGCGCCCGCAGCGGCAGCTGCCGCTGCCGCTGCGACCGCGAGCAGCGCGCGACACGGAAGCGCTGGGCGGCCAGAGGAGGATGCAGCCATGCGCTCAGAATCCGCCCCGCCCGCGCCCGCGGCGTCCCGGACCCCCCACGACATCACCCCCGCACTTTCGCGGCCGCGGGCCGGCCCGGAGCCGGGTCACGGCCGGGAGATGCGCAGGCCGTAGGCGCCGCTGGCCGAGTACCGGCGGACGCTCGCCCGGACACGGCGGTCGCCGCACACCGTGTGCTCGACGGTTTCGGTGTGGGAAGCGGTCGCCGAGATCGCGAGCCGGCGCCCGGCACTGGAGAACAGGCTGAGGTCGACGTCGAGCGGCCCTCGCCCCGAGGCCGTCACGGCGAGGCGCCCATCCAGCGGGGTGGGGATCGCAAGGGCGTCGGCGCGCTCGGAGCGGCCGAGGTGCCCGGTGCGCGTGCTGATCGCCGGCCCGCGGTAGGGGGACAGGACGTCCTGGCGGATCAGGGCGAGCGCCCGTGCGTCGGGCCGGAAGGAGTTCGAGTAGGCCTGCGCTTCCCAGGGAAAGCCGTTGAGGACGGCGAAGGACTCGGCGAACGCCTCCCCCGGATTGCGCCCGTACTCCCGGCCCTCGTCGCCGGGGAACGCGGTGCCCGCGCGGGTCCGGGCACAGACGTGCTCGTAGGTCGCCCACCGCTTCGTGCCCCATGCGAACGCCGGCCACGGCGGGTTGCGGCGGTTGTTGGCCACGTGGTGCCCGTACTCGTGGGCGGCAACCAGGCGCGCGCTGTCGTGGCTGGCCGGCGGGATGACGAGCAGCTGGCGCCTGAGGTAGTAGCAGCCGTCGGCGCCAGCCCCGCAGGCCTTGGGCATCTCGCTCAGCGGCGTGACCCGCACGCGAATGCGGGCGATCTCCGGGCCATGGACGAGCCCCCTGAAGAAGGCCGCCCACGAGCGGGCCTCGCCGCGCGGATCGGGCAGGCGGTCGGACGCCACGATGCTCATGGTCCGTCCGCCGCCGACGTCGTAGCGGCCCCCGACGAACCCCGCGGCGGCGGCCGGGGCCGGGCCGCTGACGACTCGCGCCTCGGCCGCCCCGAGCCCGATCGCCGCCGCGGCGACTGCGGTCGTGAGGACGGCGAGGGTTGCGCTCGAGGGCTGCACGGGTCCCGTCGGTCCCGGACGGCGGGCAGCCGCGTGGCGCCGCCGCCTCAGCCGCGCCCGGCGCCGGCGCGGTGGTCGGCGGGGCGGTCCAGGATCACGATGGCGCGGATCCGACCGTTGGCGACGAGGAAGTCCGTGCTCGCCGACCCATCGGGTGCCAGCGTGAGGCAGTCGCGATCGACGCGGATCGATCCCATCCGCAGGGAGATCGCGCGGCACGACAGCCCGTGCACGCGTGAGCGCAGCAACGCCACGCTGCTGCCGACGCCCACGCCGTTGACGTTCTCCCCGCGGGCGGAGACCGCGATCGCCGTGACGCGTCCGTGGTAGATCCTCACGGCGAGCCCTCCGCTGTAGGCCTCGTACCGGCCGCCGCCGCTGGCTCGGTCCACCCGATCCGGACGGCCGAGCCGGGCGTGGACGGCAGCGGCGGACTGGCCGAGCTTCACGCCGGCCGCGCCGACGTTGAGGACGATCTTCGCGCTGGCGCTCGACGCCGCGGCCAGGACCGCCGCCATCGCGGCAGCCGCGAAACCTGCTCGGAGGCGAACTGTCATCGGGAACTCCTTCGTCCGAGGGGGAATGAGCCCGGATCGTGGCTCCCCCTGGAGGGATTCGCGCCCAGGACGCGTGACTACTTGACCCCGGCATTCGGGGGCCGCTCCCGAGGCGCGGGAGCACCGGGTACGGGACGAGCCGGAACCGCTCCCCCACTTCTTGTCCCCAGGCCTGGAACGGCGGCCGGGCCCCGGGCATGCTGCAGGCAGGCGCCTCCCATACCTCGAGGCGCCTCTCTGCCGAGTGCAAGGCCGTGGGCCTTGAGCCCTGTGCCGGCAGAGCTCCTCCGAGAACAGACCCTCGGCTTCCCACCGGGGGTCTCTCCAGGATCAGGTCCCGGGCGCCGCACGCGCCCGGGACCTCGTCCGTTCCGGACCCGGCCCGCACCCGCCGCTGCGGGCCGCCCCGCCGGCGGGATCGCTACGCGAGGTCCGGCTGGGGCGGCCGGTAGGCGTCGAGGCGGGCAAGCGCCTCGGGCTCGGGCTCGTCCGCCGGCGGGTCGGCGCCGAGCAGCTCGAAGGCGAGCTTCGACGCGACCGCCATGATCGTGACCTGCGGGTTGGCCAGGGTCGGACTGGGCAGGACGCTGCCGTCGGCGACGTGGAGGCCCGGATGCCGGTGGACCTGGAGCCCGCCGTCGACCACCGAGTCACGCTCGTCACGTCCGGCCCGGGCGGTCCCGAGGGGGTGGAAGGCGAAGAGCTCGAGCGACGAGGCCTGGCGGGCCGCCCGCACGAGCGGCCCGCTGTCTCCTGAGCGCAGCGCCGGGAGGCCCGCCACCGGCAGGTGGATCTCCTCGGCGCCTGCCGCCCAGTAGAGCCGGCAGAGCAGCTCGAGCCCGAAGTAGAACTGCTCGACGTCGAAGTCGTTGAGGTCGTAGCGAATCACCGGCCGCCGGCCGGCGCCGCGCAGCACCCGCCCCCGGGACGTCTCCGCCACCACCACGGCGCACTGGGAGTACCGGCGGTACTCCGCCATCAGCGCGCGGTGGGGCGCGCCGATGCCGGGCAGGAGCGGGGACAGGTAGTCGGGCGGCCCGCACTGGGTCTCGAAGACCAGGCCGTCGGCGAGGAATTCGTCGACGTAGTAGCTCTGCGGCACGCCGCTCCACATGTCGACCGCGTCCGGCATGAGCGCCCGCACGGCGGTGGCCGGGTGCACCGTGAGGTTGCGGCCGAGGGCCGGGGACCGCACGCCGCTGGCCCGCAGCAGCCCGGGCGTGAGCAGCGTGCCGCAGGCCACGATCACGCGCCGGGCCCGAACGGTCACCCGGAACCCGCTGGCCGCTTCGCCGACGACGTCGAATCCGCCGTGTGCCAGCGGCACGATGCGCCGCGCGCGCACGCCGGTGTGCAGGGTCGCGCCGGCGGCGAGCGCCGCGGGGACGTAGCTGACGCCGACGTGCTGCTTGGCGCCGCTCGGGCAGCCGAACCCGCAGACGCCTGAGCCGACGCAGCCCCGCGCGTTGCGGAACAGGTAGCCGCCCGCCCAGCCGAGGGCCTCCGCGCCGCGACGAACCGCGGTGGCGTTTCCGCCGGCGAGGCTGGCCGGGACCTGGGAGACGTTGAGGTGCCGCTCCACCCGGCGGAAGTGCGGGTCCAGGCCGTCGGATCCCCACCCGGCCAGCCCGAAGTCCTCCTCCCACATCCGCAGGGCGCCCTCGGGCGCCCGGAAGCACGTTCCGGAATTCCCGACCGTCGTCCCGCCGACTGCCCGGCCGATCGGGATGACCATCGGCGGGCGCCCGACGGTGACGGTCTGCCCGGCGTCCCGGTACAGCGTCTCGATCATGTCGCGCGGGCGCGCGGTGAACTGGTCCGGGCCGATCCACTCCCCCTCCTCGAGGATGGCGACCGAGAGCCCGCCCTCCGCCAGCTCCTTGGCCGCGACCGCCCCGCCGGCGCCGGTCCCGATCACGCAGACCTCGGCGTGCTCGAGCCGGTCGCGCGTGAGCCGGGCACCGGAGGCGACCCGGTCCATGGGCAGCGTCTCGAGCCGGACGGGAGCCGTGTAGGCGTCGGCGCCGGTGGGACGGACCGCGGTCATGGCGTGCCGGCCTCCTCGCGCACGGCGGCCGCCCGCTCGACGACGGCGCCGGCGTCGTAGCCGAGGGCGCTCATCACCCCGGCGTCGCCGTAGTAGGCGAGCTTGGCGATGCTCACGAAGGGACGCAGCCCGGCGCCGAACGGGCCCCGCTCGACCCACACGAGCACCTCGATCCGCTCGCCCCGCACGAGGTGGCGGTAGCGTCGCCGATACCGGGGCGCGAACAGCGTGGCGCCGTCGAGGGCCCAGAGGCCCAGCCGCAGCGCAATGCGGTTGAGGGGCGGCGATGCGCCCACGTACGCGGTCAGGAACGTGGCCGCATCGGTGTCGTGCACCTGAGCCCAGTCTCCGGCCGGAGCCGCGACGGCGTCGATGAGCGCCGCCGCGATGGCCGCCTCGGCCGCCCGGACCTGCCGGCCCGCACTGACGGGCGGACCTGCCGTGCGAGCGCCTCCGATGCGTGCGAGCGCGATCACGGGCGGATCAGACCGGACTGAGGGGGCATCGGCATCCCGGCCCGCCCCGACGAACACCCCCGAGGTTTGGCGACCAGCCGCGCCGGCACCGCCACGCGGTCAGGCCGCTCCGCGCTTGGGCGGCACCACCAGCGACGCCGCGGCGGAGAAGGCGTTGGAGGGCAGGGACGACGCCGACCGGATGGCCCACGAACGGGTCCAGGCGGACACGTCGTCGACGGGCATCGGCCGGGCGATGTGGAACCCCTGGGCGCGGTGGCAGCCCATGCGCGCGAGCTCCTCGAGGACGGCGGCAGTCTCGGCGCCTTCGCCGGTGACGATCAGGCCGAGGTCCCGGGCCATCTCGATGGTGGAGCGGACGATCACGCCGGCCCGCCGGTTCGCCAGCAGGCCGCCCACGAGCGACCGGTCGATCTTGAGCTCCGTGATCGGCAGATCCGCCACGCGGCCGAGCGACGAGTATCCCGCCCCGAAATCGTCGATCGAGAGGCCCACGCCGAGGTCCGCCAGCGTCGCGAGCGCCGCGGAGACCGCGCCGGCCTCGTCGAGGCTGTCGTGCTCGGTGATCTCGATTCGCAGGTCCCTGGGCGCCATCGCGGCCGCCTCGAGCACCGCCCGGACGTCGTCGGCCACGCCCGGCTCGGCCAGCAGGGTCACCGGGACGTTCACGGCCACCGTGGCGTCGATCCCGTCGCGGCGCCAGCGGGCGAGATCCTTGGCGGCGGTGCTCACCACGTAGAGCGTGAGCGCCCGCATCACGCCGCTCGACTCTGCATACGGAAGGAACGCCGCCGGGGCCAGGGTGCCGGCCGTCGGATGGCGCCAGCGGATCAGCGCCTCGAAGGCGATCGGCGCCCGGGTGCGCAGGCAGACCTGCGGCTGGTAGAAGAGCGCCGGACTCCCGCCGCCGAGCCAGTCGCACAGCGGAGCCAGCGGCCCCTCCGTCCGGGCCTGCCGCCTGGCGGCCAGCGACACGAGCCGCACCACTACCGCCGCCGTCCCGGGCTGGGTCGGGCTGGCCGGGCCGCGCCCACGTCACAGCCCCCGAGGACGGCTGAGGATCCGGTGCACCCGGGCGATGACGGCCGCCGCGAGCCGGTCCGGCGGCACGTCGTAGCTCCCGTCGGCGATGGCGTGCTTCAGCGCCGACCGATGCGCTTCGCGCGCCCGGCCCGGAGCGGCGGGCCCGAGCTCCCGCCGGGGCACGCCGCGAGCGGTGATCTGGTTCTTGATGGTCACGGGCGGGAACGTAGTCCCGGCCCAGGCCGCCGGCGTCACGAGCGGCCCTGGTGATTACCCCGACTTTTCCGGGGCGGAGCGGCTATCGCAGCCCGAAGGCGCCGGCGAGCCCGGGCGCTCCCGCCGCGCAGCCCAGCGGCGCGGCGCCGAGCAGATCCTCGGCCGCGCGCAGCAGATGGCAGTGCGTGAACGCCCGCCGGCGAATCACGCCGCGCACGGACGGGTGCAGGACCACGGTCCCGATGCGGTTGGCGGCGGTGAAGGGCTCCCCATCCTCGTCGAAGGTCACGAACACGGCGAGGGCGCCCGCCCGCCACTGGGCCGACGCGCGGATTCGCGGCCACAGCGCCGCCAGCCAGCGATCGCCCTGGGCGACCGGGTCCTCCGACCCCGCGCAGGAGTTGGCGTGCATGCTGTGGCAGCGGCTCGGCGTGATGAAGGTGAACTTCGCCGGAAAGCTCAGCGGCCGGCCCGGCGCGGGCAGGGCCACGGACCGGCTCGCGCATTCGGCCCGCACGTCCAGGTAGTAGGCGGCAGGGTTGTGGCGGACCACGTAGTCGCCGGCGTCGCGCCGCAGGCACGGCGCCGGCATCCCATCCTGCAGGGATCTCCAGCTCCCGCGCAGCTGGCCGAAGAGGCTGGGCCCGGGCAGCGGATGAGCGGCCGGCGGCCCGTCGTCCGCGACCCCCGATGTCGAGCCCGAGGTCATCGCCAGGTAGTTGGGCAGGGACGGGTGGGTCAGGCCGTGCATGCGGGAGGCGATGCCGTAGCGGCGGGCCAGCCCGCGCAGCGTCGGCGCCGAGCTGCCCGTGCTGAAGATCCGGTCGTGGCCGTGGTTCTCGAACACGATCCACGCGACGTGACGGACCCGCGCGTCCGCTGGCGACGGGGCGATCGCCAGGACGGCGGCGACAGTGGACAGGAGGATCACGGCAGGACGGCGCACGGCCTGGACCGTAGCCGGACCGGGATCGTCCCCGACCCTGACACTTTCCGCGAAGAGCTGGCCCTCGCCGGGGGGTCACGCGCCGTCGCCGCACGCTGCGCCTGCGAGCAGCATCCGAACGGGCGGCCCGGTGGGCGAGCGATCTCCCGCTGGGCCGGAGCGCCGATAGGCGTGGCGGGCCCGGCCAGCGCGATCACCGCCGGACGCCGAGCAACGTGGTCCGGACGAAGCCGCCGCCGACCAGACAGGAGAATCGGACCGTAACCACGAACCTCGGCGAGCCCAGGAGCGTGAGCATCCGGCGCCCCTGACGAGTCACACGCAGTGTAAGCGGGATCGTCGCCCCGACCACGTCGCGGACCGAGCCGCGCGCGAACACGGTTCGCCGTCCGATGCCGCGGCGAACCAGGGCCGACGCGGTCCGGCCGGCGGGCACGGCGGTCGCGGACGCCGAGCAGGGGACGGTCGTATGCACGTTCAGCCTGATTCCGCGAGCCTTCGCGGCGCCGGCGCGAATGATGCCGGCGCGAGAAACCCACGCCCGCGCCACGATGATGGCCGGAGGGCTCGGAATCGGCGGAAAACCACGAGAGATCGAGGGAGGATGCGTTCCGGTGGCCGACGGCGATTCGCTTGGCCCATCGACGGTCTCGCAGGATGCGCCGACGTCATCCGCGGCATCGACGGTCGCGCGGTCAGACCCCGCGCCACAGTCCACCGCGTCGATCGCCCCGTCACGACTGAGCACGATGTCGCCTCCGTCGCGCCCCCAGATCCGATCTGCGCCCCCCGGATCGGAGAGCCGGTCCCCTCCCGCCCCGCCGTCGAGGATGCCGTCGCTCCCGGAGCCTGTGAGGACATCGGAGCCTGAGCCTCCGAGAATGCCTTCGATGTCCGCGCCGACGGTGTCCCCCTCGGCCGGCTCCCCGTCATCGCCCGGGCTCCCGCTCAGATCCGCGCGAACCGGGAGAGTTCGGCCGGAGTAGTCGACGGCATCCAACCCAGTGCCGCCTTTCAGTTCGTCGGCCCCGGGGCCCCCGTCGAGGACATTGTCGCCGGTTCCCCCGACGAGGACGTCGTCGCCCATTCCCCCACGCGCGGACTCCACATCCGGCGCGATCGTGTCGCCTTCGCCCAGCGCGCCGTCGTCGCCGATCCCCAAACCGAGAGTGATCCGCACGGCATCCGTCCGTTCCGCGTAGCTGGCCGCATCTCGCCCGGGGCCGCCAGACAGATCATCGGCACCGGGCCCGCCGTCGAGCGTCTGGTCGCCCATCCCGCCGGAGAGCTGGTCATCGCCCGAACCTCCGACGAGCACCTCGATGTCCGGGGCGACGTCGTCGTGCTCTCCGGGCTCGCCGTCGTTGGCCGCGCCGTCCGGGCTGATGGCCAGCCCGTCGGTTCGATCGGAGTAGTCGGCGATGTCCTCGCCGCCCAGTCCGGCGAGCCGGTCGGCTCCCGCGCCACCTGAGAGCAGGTTGTCCTGCGGCCCGCCGGTCAGCCGGTCGTCTCCGGCGCCGCCGCGCAAGTCCTCCACGTCGGTCGCGATCGTGTCACCCTCGCCCGCCTCGCCGTCATCAGCGTGCTCACCGTCGGGGTCGGCCACGATGGGGCTGCTTCTCTCGGTGTAGTCGGCCAGGTCGGTTCCGGCGCCGCCTTCCAGGACGTCGGCGCCGGGGCCGCCATCGAGCAGATCGTCCTGCAGGTCGCCAGCCAGCTGGTCATCGCCGCCACCGCCGATCAGGACATCCGGCATTGAGCCGCCGGTCAAGCGGTTGGGGCCGGCGCTGCCGACGAAGATGTCGGACTCGATCCCGCCGCTGAGGTTCTCGATGTCGGCGTGGACGTTGTCGGGCACGAGTTGATCGGCCAGGCCGTCGTTCGCCACGTCATCGAGGCTCACCGCGAACACGTCGCTCGAGCGCAGCTGACCCGCCAGATCGAGGAGATCGGTGCCACCGCCGCCTCCGATGTCGGTCGACGACGATGCCGCCGGGCATGGGTATCTCGGCTCCGAGAAGCGCATCGTGTCGTCTCCCGCGCCCCCATCGGCAGTCGCGCCCCGGGAGAACGTGATCTCGTCATCGCCAGTGCCTCCAGCGACCGATCCGCCGCATCCATATTTCAGTTCAAGGCGGTCGCTTCCGCCGTTACCGACGATCAGATCGTCCCCCGCGATTCCATCGAGGTGGTTGGACCCATCGCTGCCGATCAGCACATCGTCCTCGGAACCGGCCTGGACATCCTCCACGTCGGCTCCCACGTTGTCAGCGCCACCGCCACCGACATCGTCGTTCGCGACGCCGTCGAGGCTGACCACTATGGGCCGATAGCCGTAGGGCTGAATCCGGTCGCGGCCATCGCCGCCGGAGAACGCGACTGTTCCCGTAACCACCCCCGGGCTCATCATGTCGTCCCCGCGATCTCCGTTGACCTCAACCGGGCCGCCGCCGCGCGTGGACACCCAATCGTCGCCGTCCCCGCCGTCCACGACGGTTGGAACCGTCGCCGTAACATCGATGCTCTCGTTGCCCGAGCCACCGTGGATGACCACGCTCACCGGGGCGGCCGCACAGATCACGCTACGGGGCAACGTGCCCGGCGGGGGCTCAGGCGCTGTGCATCCGGCACCGGCTTCGAGGGGCACGGTCGAGCCGAACTCGCTGATGATGGCGCTTGCGTAGGGGCTGCCCGCGCCCTGCCACACGTCGATGCCCCGTCCGCCCTGCTGATAGCCATCATCGGAGATGTCGACGTGGAGGACTTCGGCGCCTGGCGGCCCCACCATGGCGACGGAGCTGGCGTGCGCTGGAGCCGGCATCGCCGAACCCCACCCGGTCGCGAGCACTGCGACCGCGCATGCCAGCAACGCCCGCTCCCCCGCCCCTCCTCGGCCCCGTCTCAAGCCTTGGACTGCGGCTCCCATGCCGCAATGGTCCCTGCTCTTGGCGGGATTTGGCAACCGTGCTTTCCACGGTGGCGCCGGGCGCGGCGCGGCATGGAGGCGGTTCAGAGCGTCTCGGGGCGAAGCCGTCGGCTTCGACCGCCCCGAGTAGCCTTCGACCGTGTGACGGACCTCGAAACGGAGATCCGGTTTCTGCAGTTCGACGGCTCCCGGGTCGCGTTCGCGGTCAGCGGGACGGGGCCGCCGCTCGTGGCGGCCGCCTGGTGGGTGAGCCATCTCGAGCTGGACTGGAGCGACGAGACGTTCCGGGCCTTCTGGCAGACGGCCGGAGCCGGCTGCACGCTCGTCCGCTACGACCATCCTGGGGTGGGGATGTCGGACCGC